>WBZX01001273.1_pt1 | contig 19302 bp, 14 predicted proteins | sample 5204211 | NCBI WGS metagenome assembly WBZX01 (sample SAMN12344362, study PRJNA552823) | activated sludge metagenome | biome: Activated sludge suspended growth; feature: Nitrification reactor; material: Wastewater; isolation source: activated sludge from nitrification reactor of wastewater... | reverse complement strand
GTTGGAGGCGAACTCGGGCGCCGACATCGGGCAGGCCGACGGTGGTGACCCCGACGACGTCGGCAGCAGCACGGGCAGCGCCGCCGAAGGGCCGCGCGACGACGACGGTGTCGTCACCACCCTCGACGCCACCAGCACCACCGGCGAGGGGCGACCGGGGAGCGGCAGCGACGGCGGCGTGGCGAGCAGCGGCGACGAGGTCGGCAGCGGGGGTGACGACGACGGCGACACCGGCGTCGCCGGTGCGTGCCATCCGATCCTCCACGAGGTCGCCAACGACGTGCCGATGTCCGACGACGGTCTCGAGTGGGTCGAGCTCTACAATCCCTGTGACCACGCCATCGCGCTCGACGGCTACACCCTCGCGTGGGGCGGGCCCGCCTACGAGAGCGCGCTGCAGCTGGTCGGCAACATCCCGGCCGGCGGCTGCTTCGTGGTCGGCGGGCCGTTGTCGTCGCCCGACAACGGCGAGCCGGTGTTCGATCAAGCGGTCGACTTCGACACCGACCTGCAGAACAGTGGCCCCGCGGCCGACGGACTCGCGCTCTACGCCGCCGAGCTCGATGCGCTCGACCCCACCGCGCAGGTCCCCGTCGACGCGCTGATCTACGGCAGCGCCAACACCAACCTGCTCGTCGACGAGCACGGCCTGGTGTCCGAGCCCGACGCGCCCGACGTGGACGACGAGCACGGCTACGCGCGCGCAGCCGCCCGCCTCGATGCGGCGTGGGTGCCGTCGACCGTCCGTTCTCCCGGCAGCTGCCCCAACCCCGGCTGAAAACCCGCGACGAAGGCCCGCAGCGGGCGCAGGCAGCGGTGTCGAGCCGGCGCCCTGCTATGCTGACGGACGACCTTGTCCACGCGCGCTCCAAGCTCGCCACAGGACTCGCCAGCACGGGCACGCATCGTGCTGGGGTTCTACGGCGCGGTCGGCCTGGTCGGCTTCTTTTGGCACGCGACCGCGCAGGACAGCAACGATGTCTGGCGCTTGGATCCCTCCCAGGGGCTCGCGACGTTGGCGTGGACGCCGATGGTCGGCGTGGGGGTCGGGCTCGCGGTCGTGCAGGTGTTCCGCGCGCTCGAGCACCACTTCGCGTGGCTGCCGGCGCTGCACGCCGAGTTCCGCTCGATCTTCGGGCGCCCCGGCACCGGCGAGCTGATCCTGTTGGCGGCCACCAGTGCGCTCGCCGAGGAGCTGCTGTTCCGCGGCGCGATGCTCGACGCCTGGGGCCTGGTGCCGAGCTCGTTGGTGTTCGCGCTGCTGCACATCCCGCCGCGGTGGCAGCTGTGGCCGTGGACCGCGAGCTCGCTGGTCGCGGGGCTGCTGTTCGCCGAGCTCACGCTGCTGACCGGCAACCTCGGGGCCGCCACGGCCGCGCACTTCGTCGTGAACCTGCAGAACCTCTGGTACATCACGCGCCATCCCCCGCGGCCGACCGTGCGCGGCCCGGTGCGGCCCCAGAAGCTGCAGCCGCCGGCGTGACGCCGACCGCGGCTCCGCCGCGCCGCGCACGATTGGCCAGAAACTCGCCCCCCACCCGCGGGCAACCCATAGTCGCGGCCATGCCCCACGACGGTTCCTCGATCGGCCGCCGGGCGTGGCTGCAGGGCCTGACCGCCGGCGCGGTCGCGACTTGCACGACGCTGGCGTGGAGCGGCCGCTCGGCCGCCTCGGACCTCAGCCTCGCCGATCGCCTCAAGCTGCTCTACAGCAACCAGTTCCACTTCGACGACCGCGGCCAGCCGCAGATCACCGTGGGCCTGCTCGGCAACGTCGACCGCGTGCGACTGTCCGCGGCCGGCGGCCTGCTGGTGCTACCGTCGGGTGCGGGCGGCACCACCATCGAGGGCGGCACCAGCTTCGAGCTGTCGCTCGTGCAGGGGCAGGCGGCCAAGCAGCGCTTCGCGATCGTGCTCGAGGAGCTCGCGGGGCCGGCGATGCGCGGCGTCGACGAGGTCGCGACGCGGTGGCGCAAGCAGGGGTTCGACGTCTCCGACCACGAGGTCGGGACCGTGTTCGGCGTGTCGGGTCGCGTGCTCGACAACCGCCGCGTGCTACTGGTGAGCGAGAGCCACTCGAGCGAGGACGAGGCACGCCGACGCGCCGAGGTGCTGCGTCAGCGTCACGGTGCACTCGCCAAGCTGCATCCCATCGTCGGGCGCCACGCCAGCGGTGCGCTGCTCGCCCGCGACGCCGCCCACGGCCTGCGCGTGAGCGCCGAAGGCGTGCTGTGGTTCGCAGCCAAGGACGGTGGGCCCATCACCGTGCACGACGTGCCGATCGACAGCGCCCGCGGCGGCGCGATCAAGCACGAGTCGCGCGAGTACTGGGGCAGCATCTACGTCGCCGTCGATCGCCACGGCAAGCTCGCGGTCGTGAACCTGGTCGGCGAGTCGGAGCTGCTCGCGGGGCTGGTGCCGGCGGAGATCTTCGCGTCGTCGCCGATGGCCGCGCTGCAGGCCCAGGCGGTCGCTGCTCGCGGCCAGCTGCTCGCGAAGATCGGCACGCGTCACCTCGACGACCCGTTCCTGCTGTGCTCCGAGCAGCACTGCCAGGTCTACGCCGGGCGCATCCGCGAGCACGAGCGCACCACCAAGGCGGTGCGCGAGACCGCCGGCAAGGTCGCCCTTCGCCCTGGCGAGACCCAGCTCGTCGACACGGTCTACTCGGCCAACTGCGGCGGCCACAGCGAGGACAACGATCTGGTGTGGCCGAGCGCGGCCGATCCCCAGCTGCGCGGTCAGCCCGACCTCCTGCTCGAGAAGAAGTTCGCCAAGGGCATCACCGACGACAACATCGCGGCGTTCCTGCGCGGCTCGCCGCGCAGCTACAGCGTGCCGGAGCCCGAGATCAGCCGCACGGCCTACCGCTGGCGCGAGGCCCTCGACCCCAGCAGCCTGGCCGGCAACCCCGGCATCGACGCCGCGCTCGGTACCGTGCGCGAGCTGCAGGTCCGCAGCCGCGGCCGCAGCGGTCGCGCGATGGTGCTGCGCGTGATCGGTGAGCACGGCGAGATCGATCTCCACGGCGAGCTGCGCATCCGCAAGGCGCTCGGTGGCCTGCGCAGCTCGCTGTTCGTGGTCGAGTCGGAGCGCGACCACGGACGCATCGTGCTGACCGGCGGCGGCCACGGCCACGGCGTGGGCCTGTGCCAGCACGGCGCGATGGGCATGGCCGCCGCGGGCAAGTCGTGCGAGGCGATCCTCGGGCACTACTATCGCGACGCGAAGCTCGTGCAGCTGTGGTGAGTGATCACAGCGTGCGGACGCAGAGTCCGCGCGCGTTGGGCTCGAGCTTGAGGTAGAGCGTAGTCGTGCCGGCGCCGCCGTCGTAGGCCACGGCCTCGTCGGGGACGGCCGCACGGTTGCGCGCCCAGTACGACGCCCGCGCGAGCAATCGCGCCGCCCGGATCTTGCGCAGCTCGTGCACGCCGGGCAGACGGAAGCCGGTGACGCCGTTGACCCGCTTGTTCTGGCAGCGGCGATGCGCCTCGTCCCAGGTGACCTCGTCCTCGCCGCCACGGGCGACCCAGAGGTTGCCGAGTCGCTCGACGCGGCCCTCGCTGACCGCGAGCTGGAGCGCCGCCTGCTCGAGATCGCGACGACTCACGGCCTCGGGCCCCGGCGGGATGTCGACCGGCGGTGCCACGGCGCCGTCGTCGGTCCCGCCGTCGTCGTCGGTGGCCGGCGTCGGCTTGGGCTCGAGCTTCGCGTCCGGCACCACGGCCTTCGCATCGGGCTCGAGCTTCGCGTCGGCGGTCGGCGTCGGCGTGGGTGCACCACCGTCGTCGACCCTCGCCTCGACCGGCGCGCCACCGGTGACAGGTGGCGCCACGACGGCGGCGCTCGGATCACCGGCAGCGCCGTCGGGTCGCGCGCCGGCGCTGCGGGGGCCTGGGTCGGCGCTCGGTTGGAACAGCTGCAGCACCGCGAGCGCGACGATGCCCGCGATGCCGAGCCCTGCGAACAGCAGCAGCCAACGGTTGCCGCGCGGCTCGTCGTAGGTCGCGGCATGCATCGAGCGCGCCGCGGCGCGTGGGATCTGTCGGCTCGGCGTGAAGTCGGTGACGAGCTCGTCGGCGCCCGCCGATGGCACCTGCGAGAGCGTCGACTCGAGCGAGCGACGCGGCGGCTGGGGCGGCAGCTCGGCGGTGTCCTCCTCGGCCCGCACCGGCATGGAGCCGGCGACGCTGCGCGGGGGCTCGCGACTGGGCAACACCACCGGGTCTTCGGCGATCACCTGCGGTGCACCGACGCCGCTCGTCGGCGACGCGGCACCGAGCCCGGTCGGGGTGCCGCGCCGTGGCGCGGGCCGTGAGCGATCGAGCAACGCCGCGGCCTCGGTCAGCCCACGCGAGAGTTCGCGCGCGAGCTGCTCGGGATCGGCGGGGGCGAGCGCAGCGGGGGTGAGCGCCTCGACGACGTCGCGCAGGTGGGTGTTGGGCGCGTCGGGATCGTTGGCGTCGTGATCCGTCAGGCGCATCTCCTTGAGCGCACCGCGGATCGCCGGCAGCACCGCGAGCGGACGCGACGGTGTGAACGCGGTCGAGATGATGCGCTGCGCCGGCCCACGGCGCGCGGAGAACAACCCGGTGAGCTTTCGAACCGCGGCCTTGTCCAGCGAGCTCGACGTGCACAGCACGAACAACGTCTCGGCGGCCGCGACGTCGAGTGCACTCGCGAGCAGGGCCGCATCGAACTCCACGCCCGGCACCAGCTCCGGCGACATGCCTTCGCGGCGCAGCTCATCCAACACCTTCGCGAGGGCGGGTTCGTCGTCCTCGGAACAGCAGATGATGATGGGGATGTCCCCGCGGCCTTTCACGTCGATGGAGTCCTCGAGCCGAGTGCGTGCGCGTCTGTTCGAGGGTATGTCCAACCACGCCCGCGTGGGAAGGGCCGCGCGCGTGTCGGGGCGAAGGGCGTCGGCGTGGGACCTGCCCCAGAAGGGCCGTCGGTCGCAAGCGCGGCCCGACCGCGGCCGCTCTCGACCCAACCGGCACCGCCACCAGCGCGACGCTCGGCGAGCCCGTCGCGCACGTGCGCTGCGCGGCGCCCCGTCGTGGCATAACGACGCCATGACCGATGCGCACGCGCTCCAGATCGTCGCGGTACTCGGGGCCGGCACCATGGGCCACGGCATCGCCCAGGTCGCCGCCGCGGCCGGCTGCGAGACCCGCTTGTTCGACGTCGACGATGCCCGCGTCGAGGCCGGCCTCGCGAAGATCCGCGGCAACCTGCAGACCGGGGTCGACAAGGGCAAGCTCGACGCGGCCCGCCGCGACCAGACGCTGGCCCAGCTCCGGGGCACCAGCGACCTCGCGGCCGCGGCCGCCGGCGCCGACCTGGTGATCGAAGCCGTTCCCGAGGTCCTCGCGCTCAAGCACGACGTGCTCGCCCGGGCGGCCGCCGCGGCCAAGCCCGACGCGATCCTCGGCAGCAACACCAGCTCGCTGTCGATCGCCAAGATCGCCGCCGCCCTACCGCGCCCCGAGCGCGTGCTGGGCACCCACTTCTTCAACCCCGTGCACATCATGAAGCTGCTCGAGATCGTGGTCGCCGAGACCACGGCGCCCGAGGTGGTGGCGCGCGTGCGGGCGTGGGGCACCGCACTCGGCAAGGAGTGCATCACGATCAAGGACTCGCCGGGCTTCGCCACCAGCCGGCTCGGGCTCGTGATCGGGCTCGAGGCGATCCGCATGGTCGAGCAAGGGGTCGGCAGCGCCGAGGACATCGACAAGGCCATGACCCTCGGCTACGGATTCCCCATGGGCCCGCTGCGGCTCACCGATCTGGTCGGCCTCGACGTACGGCTGGCGATCGCCGAGTACCTCAGCACCGCGCTGCCCGACGGCAAGCACTTCGAGCCGCCGGCCTTGCTGCGACGGTTGGTCGCCGAGGGCAAGCTGGGCAAGAAGAGCGGCCAGGGCTTCTACCCCTGGTGAGTGCTCACGGCGGGTGGGCGGCCAGCCACGCGTCGGCCCGAGTGGCGCGGGCCTGCAGCTCCGGATCCGCCGAGCCGGCGTAGTCCCTGCGGGCGATGTCCATCAGCGCGCGCGCACGGGTGCGATCGCCACCGGCGCCATCGAGCGCCTGCGCGAGTGACTCGCGTGCGGTCGCCAGCGTGATCGGATCGACGCCGGCCCGCTCGCGGATCGACAGCGACTGCTCGAGCAGCGGCACCGCATCGGCGAAGCGTCGCTGTCGCAGCGCGATGTTGCCGAGCCCGTGCGCCGCTGCGGCGAGGTTGGGATCGTCCGGCCCCAGCCGCCGCAGCGAGGCCTCGCTGGCGCGCTCGAACAGCGCCTGCGCCTGCGCGTCTTCGCCGAGCGCCACGTGCACGAGCGCCAGCGCCAGCAACGAGTCGATCACGTCGGGGTGATCGGCGGGGACCTCTCGTTCGCGGATCTCGAGTGCGCGCCGTTGGAGGCGCAGTGCCTCCAGCAGGTTGCCGCGGGTGCGCTCGACCTTGGCGACGTTGGCCATCGACTCCGCGACCTCGAGGTGGTCCTCGCCGAACCGCGCGCGCTTGATGTCCAACGCGCGTCGGTGCAGCTCGAGCGCGCGATCAGCCTGGCCGCGCTGCAGCTCCACGTTGCCCAGGTTGCCCAGGGTCGACGCCAGCTGCGGCGACTGCGGCCCCGAGCTCGCCTCCTTGATCGCCAGCGCGCGCTCGTACCAGCGCGCGGCCTCGGACAGATCGCCGCGCACGTTGGCCATGCTGCCGAGGTTGTTGGCGCAGTTGCCCACCGCCGGATGCATCGGCCCCAGCTCGCGCTCGAACATCGCGAGCGCCTCGAGCATGCGGTTCCATGCACGCTCGTGATCGCCGCGTTCGTCCTCGACGTTGGCGAGGTTGAAGAGCGTCACGGCGATCGAGGGGTGTTGGTCGCCGAGGATCCGTCGCTTGATCGTCAGTGCGCGCTCGTGGGCGGCGACACCCTCGTCGTACTGCGCCGCGCGCCAGTGCACGTTGCCGAGCTGGCCCGACAGCGCGGCGCCGCGGAGATCGTCCTCCTCGTGGGTGCGCGCGAGCAGCATCGCCGCGGTCGCGCCCCACGCCAGCCCCGCGTCGGTCTCACGCAGCGCGTCGCCCATGGTGAAGACCAGCGCCGTCGCGGCGTCGGCGGCCACGCTGTCCTGGCCGAGCCGCCCCGCGCGCTCGAAGGCATCGCGCAGCAGCGTCGCAGAGGCCTTCGCATCGCCGGACTTCTCGGCGTGGCGCCCCGCCACCACGCTCGCGCGCGCCGCCAAGATCTCGTCGCCGCTCGCTGCCGCGTGCTCGGCCACCGCAGCGGCGGCCGCGCGCGCCTCGGCGTGGCGACCGGCCTGGCCGAGCCCCTCGGCACGCACCAACTCGAGCCGGTCCGCGTGCGCTCCCGCGTCGGCGGCCTCGGGGCCGCGCCGCGCGAGGCGATCGGGATCGGTGCAGTCCTCGAGCCCGGTCAACCCCGCGACCGACTGCACCACCCGCGAGAGCATCGCGGCGTCGGCGTGCCCGAACGCATCGAGCAGCGCGACGACCTCGGCCTTGCGCTCGTCGAGGCACGCCTGCGAGCGCGCCCGCGTCTCGGGCGACCACGCGCCGTCGATCTCACCGCGCGTGCAGGCCTCGACCCGGGCCTCGCGCCAGGCCTGCTCGAAGCGATCGAGCCACGGCACCGCGCGCACGATGGTGTCCTCGGCCGCCGCGGCCCCGGTCGCGCGCAATGCCGTCGACAAGCGCTCACGCGCGACGTCGTTCCACACCTCGGCCAGGCCTGCGCCGGCTTCGACGCAGGCCGCCCGCCCGCGCGCGCGCGACAGCTCGCGGGCCCCGAGCGCGCCGAGCCCGAGCACGCCGAGCGCGATCGCGGCGCCGCCGAGCCGCCGGGTGCGTGCGCGCGCCTGACCCCGCGTGATCGCATCGATGAGCGCATCCATCGACGCGAAGCGCTCCTCTGGAAACGGCGCGAGCCCGCGCTCGAGCGCCGCCAACAGCCATCGCGGCACGTCGGAGCGCCCGCCCCCGCCGCTCGGCGTGCGCGCGGCCATGGCCGCCGCCAGCTCTCGCACGGTTCGGCCCCGGAACGGCCGCGCGCCGAACAACGCCTCCCACGCGACCACGCAGAGGCTGAACTGATCGCTGCGGGCGTCGAGCGGCAGCCCACGCAGCTGCTCGGGCGACATGTACGCGGGCGTGCCGACCACCACGCCGTGCTGCGTGAGCGGCAGCGCGAGCGCGTCGACCTCGGGCTGTGCCGCGACCCGGAACACCTCGTCGTTGCTCCGCATGTCGGCGGCGCCGCCATCGAGCTCGCGGGCGAGCCCGAAGTCCATGACCCGCACGCGCGCCTCGGTGTCGACCATGATGTTGTCGGGCTTGAGATCGCGATGCACCACACCGGCGGCGTGGGCCGCCGCGACCCCGCGTGCCGTCGCCAGCACCACGTCGACGATCTCGCGCACCGGGTGCGGTGTGGCCGACCACTCCCGCAGCGTCACGCCGTCGACCAGCTCCATCGCCACGAACACGCGGCCGCCGTGGGTGCCGACGTCGTGCACCGCGATCACATTGGGATGGGACAGCCGCGCCATCGCCTGCGCCTCGCGCAGCAATCGTGCGCTGGCGGCCTCGTCGGTCGCCGAGGTCGGACGCAGCAGCTTCAGCGCGAGCTTGCGATCGAGCTGCGGATCGTAGGCGACGAAGACGTCGCCCATCCCGCCCGATCCGAGGTGCCGCAGCGCGACGTAGCGCCCCAGCAGCACGGCTTGCTCGTGGTCGAACAGGCGTGCCTGCGCCGCGGCGCGCCCGAGCGCCGTCAAGACGCCCTCGACGCGGTCGTCCTCGGTGTCGTCGGCGACCGCGTTCACCGCCGCCGCCGCGATCGTCGGGAGCACCCCCGCGTCCGCATCTACCTCGCCCATGCGCGCCCGTCCGCCTGAGTCTGGCAGACTGCCGGGCGCTCCGATGCCGACCCGCCTGCAAGCCCTCGCGGCGGCCGTCCCCAGCGGTTCCCGCGTGGCCGACGTCGGCACCGACCACGGCCAGCTGCTGACGCTGCTGGTACGCGGCCGCGGGGTCACCCGTGCGATCGGCATCGACCGTTCCGGCGCCGCGCTGCGGGCCGCCGCCGGCGTGACCGCCGACGCCCGCGTGGAGCTGCGCGAGGGCAACGGCCTCGACCCGATCGCACCGCACGAGGTCGACAGCGTCGTGCTCGCGGGCCTGGGGGCGAGCTCGATCGTCGAGATCCTCGAGCGTGCCCGCGATCGCTGGCCGGAGTTCGCGTGCATCGTGCTGCAGCCGCGGACGCAGTGGTCGCATCTGCGTCGCTGGATCGCCGCGCAGCCGCTGACGCTGCGCCACGAGTCGATCGTGTTCGAGCATGGCCGCGCCGTGCTGGTCTGCGCGGTGGCCCCGGCGCCAGCGCGACCGCCGGTGAGCTGGGACGACGACGACCTGTGGCTCGGGCCGTTGCTGCGCCGTGCGCCGACGCCCACGTATGCCCGTTGGCTCGCGCAGCAACTGCGCGCGTGTGAGCGCGCGCTCCGGCACAGCCAGCGCGGGCACGCATCGCCGCCCGAGCTGCACGCGCAGCACCACCGCATCGTCGCGGCCCTCGCCGCGCTGCCACCGACGCTCGCGCCGTAGCAGCAGGTTGACAGCCCGAGGCACCGGCTTAGGTTGCCGGTCGACCCGAACGCGCGCTTGGATGCTCCAACGCCGCCGCGGACGGTCCCGCATCAACTCGTTTCGAACATGGGCCCCAACCCGTGAGGAGTCGGAGCATGTCCAAAGTCATCGGCATCGATCTCGGTACCACCAACTCCGTCGTCTGCGTGATGGACGACGGCGAACCCCGCGTGATCGCCAACGAGGAAGGCGGTCGCACCACGCCCAGCGTGGTCGCGATCGAGTCCGGCGGCAACGCCCTGGTCGGGCAGCAAGCCCGCCGCCAGGCCATCACCAACCCCGAGAACACCGTATTCTCGGCCAAGCGCTTCATGGGCCGCCGCTTCGCGGAGGTCACCGACGAGGCCAAGCGCGTGCCGTTCCAGGTCCGCGAGGCCAAGGGCGGCGGCGTCGAGTTCGTGCTGCGCGAGCGTGCATGGTCGCCGGCCGAGATCAGCGCGCGTGTGCTCGGCAAGCTCAAGAAGGCCGCCGAGGACCACCTCGGCGAGGCTGTCACCAAGGCGGTCATCACGGTGCCGGCGTACTTCAACGACGCCCAGCGCCAGGCCACCAAGGACGCCGGCAAGATCGCCGGGCTCGAAGTCCTGCGCATCGTCAACGAGCCCACCGCGGCCGCGCTCGCGTACGCCCACGGCAGCAACAAGTCGGACAAGGGCGAGCGGCTGATCGCGGTCTACGACCTCGGCGGTGGCACCTTCGACATCAGCGTGCTCGAGGTCGCGGCCGACGTGGTCGAGGTGCTCTCGACCGGCGGCGACACTCACCTGGGTGGCGACGACTTCGACCAGCGGGTGATGGAGTGGTTGCTGGCCGAGTTCAAGAAGGACACCGGCATCGACGTCGGCAAGGACCGACTGGTGCTGCAGCGGCTGAAGGACGCCGCCGAGAAGGCCAAGATCGAGCTGTCGCAGCAGGCCGAGACGGAGATCAACCTGCCGTTCCTCACCGCCGACGCGACCGGACCCAAGCACCTGCAGATCAAGCTCTCGCGGGCGAAGTTCGAGTCCCTCATCGAGGAGCTGGTCGAGCGCAGCATGGCGCCCTGCAAGCGCGCGCTGGCCGACGCCGGCAAGAGCTTCGCCGACATCGACGAGGTGCTGCTGGTCGGTGGCTCGACCCGCGTGCCGCTGGTGCAGCGCAAGGTCGAGGCGCTGTTCGGCAAGGCGCCCAGCAAGGGCGTCAATCCCGACGAGGTGGTCGGCCTGGGCGCCGCGGTGCAGGCCGGGGTGCTGACCGGCGAGGTCAGCGACATGGTCCTGGTCGACGTCACGCCGCTGTCGCTCGGCATCGAGACCAAGGGCGGCGTCATGACGGTGCTCATCCCCCGCAACACGACGATTCCGACCCGCAAGTCGGAGGTCTTCACGACCGCGGCCGACGATCAGCCGAGCGTCGAGGTCCACGTGCTGCAGGGCGAGCGCAAGATGTCGGGCGACAACCGCACGCTGGCCAAGTTCGGCCTCGAGGGCATCGCCCCCGCGCCGCGCGGCACGCCGCAGATCGAGGTGGTGTTCGACATCGACGCCAACGGCATCGTGCACGTCTCGGCCATCGACAAGGCCACCGGCCGCAAGCAGCAGGTCGAGATCAAGGCCAGCGGCGCGCTGTCGGACGCGGACGTCAAGCGGATGATCGACGAGGCGCGACAGCACGAGGCCCAGGACGAGCGCCGGCGCAAGCTGGCCGAGGACCGCAACGCGCTCGAGGCCCTGATGCTGCAGGCCGAGAAGCTCGCGGCCGGTCAGGCCGCCCGCATCGCGCCGCCGCTGCGGGCCCAGCTCGACGCGGCGTTGCAGCAGGCCCGCGACGCGCTCGCGAGCGACGACGCCGAGGCGCTCGTCGAGGCGCGCCGCAAGCTCACCGAGGTCGCGCACCAGGTCTCGGCCGCCGCCTACGCCGAGCCCGGCGCGGATCAGGCCGGCGAGGCCCGCCCCGCCGACGACGACGTCATCGACGCCGAGTACGAAGAGAAGGCCTCGTAGCCGCTCTCACCCCGCCGACACCCGCGTGCTCGATCCATCGAGCGCGCGGGTGTTCGTCGTGGTGGCGCCGTCACGGTGCCGCGACCGGCTCGACGCGCTCGAAGTTGAAGACGTGGATCTTCGCCATCAGCGGCTTCAGGAACTCGTCGGCATAGGCGCGGTGCACCCTGTCGACGCGGTAGCGCTCGACCGCCTCGACGTCGTCGAGCACGACCTGCAGGCACAGATCCCAGTCCCTCCGCGTGCGCGCGTCGGCGGGCGTGCCGATGCGGAGCGCCCGCACGCCCTCGGCCTGCGGCAGCGTGGCCGCGGTCGCCTCGGCGATGGCGGCCCGTTGCTCGTCGGTCGCGAACTCGGGCTTGAGCTTGATCAGCACCACGCGTTCGATCATCGCCGCCCGATGGTAGCAACCCGTCAGGGCTCGGGTGGCAAGCGATCGAGCGCTTGATCGGCAAAGGACGCCGGATCCTCGAGCGGCTCGAGATGCGTGAAGACCGTGGTCGGAGGCCGCACCGCCGCCAGCTCGACCTCGATGGCCTCGCACAGGTCGTGTCCCTGCTGCACCGTCCACGCCCCCGGCACCAGCACGTGCACCGACACGAAGCGCCGGGCGGCAGCCTGCCGGGTGCGCAGGGCGTGCCACTGCGCGCCGTGACTGCGGGCGAAGCGATCGAGCACCGCCACCAGTGCCGCGCGCTCCTGCGGCGCCACCGCGACGTCGAGCAGGCCCGAGATCGCGTGGGAGACCAGCCGCACGCCCATGCGCGCGATCGCGAGGGCGACCGCGATCGCCACCACCGGATCGAGCCGCTCGATGCCGGTGACCGCCACCAGCCCGACCCCACCGATCACGCCGAGCGAGGTCCACACGTCGCTCATCAGGTGGTGACCGTCGGCCTCGAGCGCGATCGATCCCCGCGTGCGACCGACCCGCAGCAACACCCGCGCGACCGCGAGGTTGACCGCGGCCGCGATGGCCGAGATCACCAGGCCGAGTCCGAGCCCCTCGACCGGCGCGGGGTGGATCAGGCGCTCGACCGCCGCGACCACGATCGCGAGCGCCGCCGCCAGCACCAGACCGCCCTCGAGGCCGCTCGAGAAGTACTCGATCTTCTCGTGGCCGTACTCGTGGCGGGCGTCGGCGGGCGACTGCGACAGCCGCACCGCCTGCAGGGCCACCAGCGCGGCGACCAGGTTGACCCCCGACTCGAGTGCGTCGGACAGCAGCCCGACCGAGCCGGTCCACCACCACGCGGCGGCCTTGAGCCCGATGGTGGTGATCGCGGCCGCGACCGACAGCCACGCGTAGCGCAGCAGGCCCTTGGCGTCCGCCATCGCCTCACTCCGCCGCGATGCGGCGTCGATCGAGCTCCTGTGCCTCGACCACCGTGAGCGCCGTCATCAGCACGATGTTGTCGACCTCGCAGTCGCGCTCGAGCACCGTGACCGCGCGCGCCATGCCCAGCAGCACCGGCCCCACCGTGGTCACCCCGCCCAGCTCGCGCACCAGCTTGTACGCGACGTTGCCGGCGTCGAGGTTGGGGAACACCAGCACGTTGGCCGGTCCCGACATGCGCGAGAACGGGAACGTACGCTGCTGCAGCGCGTAGTCGACCGCGAGGTTGCCCTGCAGCTCGCCCTCGACCTCCAGATCCGGCCGGCGGCTGCGCAGCAGCTCGACCGCGCGGGCGACCTTGGCGGCCTCGGCGTGACGCACGGAGCCGAAGTTCGACATCGACAGCATCGCGACCCGCGGCTCGAGCTCGAAGGTCCGCGCGGCGTCGGCGACCAGCTCCGCGACGTCGGCGAGCGTCTCGGCGTCGCTGTGCAGGTTCACGGTGGTGTCGCCGAAGCACAGGATGCCGCGCTGTCGGTGCAGCATCAGGTACATGCCGGCGGCACGACGGATGCCGGGCGCGAGCCCGATGATCTGCAACATCGGGCGGATGGTCTCGGCGTACGGGGCCAGCAATCCGGTGACGACTGCGTCGGCGCGGCCGTGCTTGACCATCATCAGGCCGAAGTAGTTGCGATCGCGCAGCAGCTTCATGGCGGCGCGACGCCCCATGCCCTTGCGTTGACGCATCTCGTACAGCGAGGTCGCATAGTCGGCCAGCGCCGGGTCGGTGGCCGGATCGACGATTTCGCAGCGACCCAGATCGATGTCGATCTCGCGGCTGCGCACCACGCCCTCGATGAGCTCGCGCGAGCCGAGCAGCACCGGCCTGGCGACCTTCTCGTCGAGCAGGATCGAGCAGGCCTCGAGGATGCGCGGGTCGTCGGCCTCGGGGAACACGACCCGCCGCGGGTCGGTCGCGGCCCGCCGCACGAACTTGCGCAGCACCGCGGTCGAGTGGCCGAGCAGCCCCCGCAGGTGCTCGACATAGGCGCGCTCGTCGAACGGCCCGGTCGCGGCACCCGACTCGACCGCCGCGCGCGCGACCGCCGGCGCCACCCAGTACAGGACCCGCGGATCGAAGGGCTTGGGGATGATGTAGCTGGGGCCGAAGTGGAACTCGGTGCCGTAGGCCCGCGAGACCTCCTGCGGCACGTCGCGACGCGCGAGGTCGGCGAGCGCCTGCGCGGCCGCGATCTTCATCGGCTCGCTGATGGTGGTCGCGCGCACGTCGAGGGCGCCGCGGAACACGAACGGGAAGCCCAGCACGTTGTTGACCTGGTTGTCGTAGTCGCTGCGTCCGGTCGCCACGATCGCGTCGGGCCGGGCCCGCTTGGCCTCGTCGTAGCCGATCTCGGGATCCGGGTTGGCCAGCGCGAAGATGATGGGCCGCGGCGCCATCGGCTCGATCATCTCGGGCGTGACCACGCCGCCCTTGGACAGCCCCAGGAACACATCGGCGCCGACCAGCGCGTCGGCCAACTTGCGCGCGCCGGTCCGCTGCGCGAACTCCCGCTTGACCGGTGTCAGGTCGTCGCGGCCGTCGTGCAGCACGCCGCGGGAGTCGGCCATGAGAATCTTGCCGTGGTCGACGCCAAGCGCCACGAAGAAGCGCGCACACGCGATCGCCGAGGCCCCCGCGCCACTGACGACCACGCGCAGCTCGCCGAGCGCCTTGCCCTGCAGCAGCGCAGCGTTGATCAGCGCGGCGCCCGAGATGATCGCGGTGCCGTGCTGGTCGTCGTGGAACACCGGGATCTTCATGCGCGCGCGCAGCTTCTCCTCGATGTAGAAGGACTCGGGCGCCTTGATGTCCTCGAGGTTGATGCCGCCGAAGGTCGGCTCGAGCGCGGCCACGCACTCGACGAAGCGATCGGGATCGCTGGCATCGAGCTCGAGGTCGAACACGTCGATGTCAGCGAACTTCTTGAAGAGCACGCCCTTGCCCTCCATCACCGGCTTGGCGGCCAGCGGACCGATGTTGCCCAGGCCCAACACCGCGGTGCCGTTGGTGATGACCGCGACGAGGTTGCCGCGCGCGGTGTAGCGGTGCGCGAGCGAGGGATCCTCGGCGATCGCGAGGCATGGCTCGGCGACACCGGGCGAGTACGCGAGCGAAAGATCGCGCTGGCTGGTCAACGGCTTGGTGGCGACCACCTGGATCTTCCCGGGCCGCCCGGCCGTGTGGTAGTCGAGCGCGTCTTTGCGGCGAACCTTCTTCATGCGGGGCCCACCATAGCCCCGCGTGCGCGACGATGCGCGCGCGTCGTTCAGCCGGCCGGCAAGCGCACGGGCACCAGCGTCGTGCCGGGATCGCCCAGCCTCAGACCGCGTGCTTCGAGTCGGCGCGCATCCTTGTAAATCGCCAGGCGATAGCGACCCGAGGGCGCGTCGACCACGGTGAACACACCCTGGTCGTCGGTCAGCGTCAGGATGCGGTGGCCGCTGTCGTCCTCGCGCTCGAGGAAGACCGCGGCGCGCGACAGCGGCGCGGCAGTCTCGGCCGCGGTGACCTGCCCGACCAGGCACGAGCGCACGTCGGCGCAGCGCGGCCCGATGAACGTGACGCCGCCGCGCGATGTGCTCGGCACCGTGGTCGGACCCCCGCTGGCGAGGCAGCCCGTCGTCGCCACCGCGAGCGCGAGCGCGAGCGGCGACATGCCTGCACGACGTCGGCGAGGACGCGATGGGGCTCCGGGATGCGATGGCGTCGACATGATCGTGGGCAGTCCGTTCGCAGCTCGATTCGTACCACGCGGACCGACCCGATCGCGGTGATCGGCACGGATCCATCTCGGGACGCCAGCCGCGCGCGCCGCTTGGCTTCCGCCGTCGGCGCTCGCGCCCGCGTCCTGGTCTCGACGCCGCAGCAACGGGGTCGCACGGCTGCGGCTTTCACCCACGCCCACCGCGCCCGCCGGCCATCCGTCCCAATCGCGCTCGCGCGTGCGCGGGCGGCCCCTCGCATCGACGCGCGCCGACCCTCCGCGCACGCTCGTAGGGCGTCCGCAATGGGGTTTGCGCGGCCAGGGATGGCAGCGTAGGCTTCGATCCGAGGCTTCATGGTCGGATTGCGTCGTGCGATTGCGCTGCTCCTGCTCGGGTTCTACGTCACCCAGTTCGCCATGACGGCGTGGCTGGGCCCGGACGACATGTTCCCGGCCTACCTGGGCCTGGCACTGTGCTACGGCCTGGCCTTCATCGCGCTGGGCGCCGAGTGGTTCTGGGGCCGCTGGTTCGCGATGGGCATCGGCAATTTCGGCTCGTTGCTGCTGCTGGTGCTGTTCAAGGTCGGGCTCGAGCCGATGATCGCGTTCTTCGGCTTCACCCACCTCGCGATCGCGGTGTTCCTGCTCGGCGAGGGCATGGCCGCGCGTTACGAGCACTCCGAAGCCACCGCCGAGCGCTGGAATTTCCAGGAGGAGTCGCTGGCGTTGATGCGCCGCGCGACGCTCTCGGCCGGCAGCACGCTGCCGTTCCTCATCCTCTACGCACTCGCGCCCCGACCCGACGCGTTCCAGGTGACGGCGCTGGTCGCCGGTGCGGCCGGGCTCTACGGCCTGCTGCGTGGGCGCACCTGGGGCGTGCTCGCGCTGGGTGGTGCCGGTACCATCGCGCTCGTCCATGCGCTCGGCTGGCTCGGCGCGCCGCCGGTCGGCTACCTCCTGCTCACGCCCACTGGCGGGCCGATCGTCTACGGCCACACCGTGGCGATCCTCGCCGCGGGTGCGCTGCTGGTGCCGCTGATGCTGGCGCCGGCGATGGTCCGCTACGTCGCTCAGCGACGCTGACGTAGCGGCCCGGGGTCGGGCAACACGGGCGGCGGCGCGAGGCTGCGCGCCCGGTTCGAGATCTGCCCCCACACCAACGAGACCACCAGCCAGCTGCTCGGCAGCACGGCCATGTACTCCGGCAGCGTGCGCAGCATGCCGCAGACGTAGCCGCTGCCGACCAGCGCCAGCATGACGACGAGCACCACGCGGTTGGGCGTGCCCTGCAGCTTCGGGATCGGCAGGTTCGAGGCCATGAGGAACGCGCCGGCGATCATCACGGCCGGCACGTAGCTCCACACCGACGACGGGATCGTCAGCGCGCCGAGCAGGCGCGGCCCGCCCCCGGGATCGGCGAAGGTCAGCGGCCCCTCGGCCGGTGCGTACTTGGCGAGCACCAGGTACCAGATGATGAGCACGCCGGCCGCGAGCGTGGTCGGCACGCCGAAGAAGACCTTGAGGCCGGTGCTCGGGGCCTCGGCCACGACGTTGAACTTGGCCAGCCGGAACACGTTGGCGAGCGCCCACAGACCGCACGCGCCGAGCAGGACCATGCGCCCGCTCCCACTCGCGAAGCCGATCGCCGGGGCGTGCTCGAGCGTGACGAACACCAGGAACGCCGGCGCGACGCCGAAGTTGGTCGCATCGGCGAACGAGTCCATCTGCACGCCGAAGTCGCTGGTCGCCCGCAGCGAGCGCGCGACCAGACCGTCGAGCCGGTCGGCGAGCACGGCCCAGATGATGAGCCACGCGGCGTCGACCAGCCGGTGCTCGTAGCTGGCGACCAACGACGACAACCCGAAGGCCATGCCCATCGCGGTGACGAGATTGGGCGCGACATAGCGGAGGAAGCGTCGCAGGGGCATCGGACGGGGCGTATCCAAGCAACCCAGGTCGCGCGATGCAAGGCCCGCCTTCGCCGCCGCGACCAGGGGCCGCCTTGCCGGTCGCGGCGCGCACGTGGGAAGCTGGTTCCGGGGGATGACGCCGCGCGGCACACACGGCTGGCACCATGGGTAGGTACGCGCACGAGCACGATCGCGCCCGGCCGCCCGCGGTCGCCGGGCGCTTCTATCCCGATCGGCCGGAGCAGCTGAGCGCCGCGCTCGCGCAGCTGATGCCGCACGACGACGCGCCCGCCCGGGCGCGCCTGCTGGTCGGACCGCACGCGGGGTGGATGTACAGCGGCGCGATCGCGGGCGCGACCTGGGCCGCCACCGCGGTACCCGACCGCGTGATCCTGCTGGCGCCGAACCACACCGGTGCCGGCGTGTCGGCCTCGCTGTGGTCGGGCGGTCCGTGGCTGCTCCCGGGGGGCGCGATCGCGATCGACGAGGAGCTGCGCGCGGCGTTGTCCGCGGTCGCGCCGCTGCAGCTCGACGCGCAGGCGCACCTGCGCGAGCACGCGATCGAGGTGCACCTGCCGCTGCTGCGCGCGCGCAACCCCGCCGCGCGCATCGTGCCGATCGTGCTCGCGGGCATGTCGGCCGCCGCGTGTGCCGCCCTGGGCCGCGCGATCGCGGGCGTGCTGGCACGCGCCGGCGACGGTGTGCTGCTGGTCGCGAGCACGGACATGTCCCATTACGTCACCGCGCAGGAGGCCGCGACCCTCGATGGGCACGCGCTCGCGCACGTGCTCGCGCTCGATCCCGACGGTCTGCATCGCACCGTGCAGCGCGAGCACATCTCGATGTGCGGCTACGTGCCGACCTGCGTGGGGCTGCACGCGGCGCTCGCCGCCGGGGCGCAGACGGCGAGGCTGGTCCGCTACGATCACAGCGGCAGCGTGAGCGGCGATCTCGCGCGCGTGGTCGGCTATGCCGGCCTGGTGGTCGCCTGATCCCACGTCGCGCGCGCGCGGGGTGCCCCGGATCGGAGCGATGTTTCGGACGCTCGCGCCGGGCCTTGCGTGGCCGCGCCCAAGCCGCGCGTTAGGAGACCTTCGTGCCCCGTCTGGTCGTGTTCGCGGATCGAGACCGCGCAGGTTCCTGGACAACGCTCGCGCACGCCCTTCGCACGCTCGGGCTGGCCGACGCGCGGGTCGTGACGCTGGCCGACGACCCCGCGCTGGCGTGGCCGCACGACATCGCCGAGGTCTTCGACGGCGGCCAGGAGCTCGGGCACCTGGTGCGCACCGCCGACCTGTTGGTGTTCGTCGACGTGCTGCCGGACGAGCTAGGGCTGTTCGACGGCATGCTCGCCGCGCGCGCCCGCGACGGTCGCACCCGCGTGCTCGTGCAGTGCGACGACGCTCCCACTCCGCTGCGGGCCCACGCGATCGCACGCGCGGTGGGGCGCGAGGGCTGGTCACTCGCGACCACGCGTCCACCCTGCACGACGCTCGCCGCCGCGGGGGCCCGCTTCTTGGCGCCGTTCGTGCCGTGGTGGCGCGCGCCGCTGCTGCCGCTGGCCGCCGGCACGCGGCTGCGACTGCGTCGCAACGAGCGCATCGTGTACGCGAGCAGCACCACGCCGCTG
>WBZX01001272.1_pt1 | contig 19302 bp, 18 predicted proteins | sample 5204211 | NCBI WGS metagenome assembly WBZX01 (sample SAMN12344362, study PRJNA552823) | activated sludge metagenome | biome: Activated sludge suspended growth; feature: Nitrification reactor; material: Wastewater; isolation source: activated sludge from nitrification reactor of wastewater... | reverse complement strand
CCAGAGACTAGCCAGCATCCTCATAATCAAAGGCTACTGGTCAGTGCGTTGCAAGAATTGGCTGGGCGGGATCAAGTCATAATTACTACGCATACTCCAATGCTTGCTAGAGCCATCCCATCAACCTCATTGAGATTCATTAATACCAGGGCCGATGAAACAAAAGAAATTCTTAACGGTGGGGGTGATGAAACCAATAAGAAAATTGCCAAAAGCCTTGGTGTTCTTCCAGACCACAATGTCCGGCTCTTTATCGGTGTTGAGGGAAAGCACGATATTCCATTCCTGAAGAATATGTCTCGAATGTTGATCCATGCAGGCGAGAATGTGCCTGATCTGGAACAGTTAGAGCTTAATGGGGAAATTATTTTTATGCCGTTGGGCGGGTCACTGCTAGCAATTTGGTGCAATAGACTTGCCAACCTGAATCGTCCGGAATTTCACATTTACGACCGCGATACAACACCACCTGCACCTCCAAAGTATCAGCAATACGCTGACGAAGTTAACGCCCGAAATGGTTGCCTGGCCATCTCAACCAATAAGCGGGAGGCCGAAAATTATATCCACCACGAAGCCATTAATTTAGCTCTCGCTGATGCTGGAATCGGGTTGGTTTTAGGTGCCCCCATAAACGATTTCGATGATGTGCCTGCAATGATGGTAGCTCAGGTGAATGCTGTCGTTCCTCAGCATAACAAGTGGAATCCAAATCGAGCCAAAGAGTTTCTCTGCAATGCCGCTCTTTCAAAAATGAGCAAAGACATGCTGGACGAAATTGACCCTAACGCTGATGTAATTGGCTGGTTCAATCATATTGATCAAATGCTACAAGCCTAATCAAAATTTCAAAGCATATGAGCCAACAACCACAAGGGCCTTTGAAGGATCTCGCACTGCACACCTTGGGATGGAAGTCATTTCAGGATTTGTGCGCCCAAATTTGTGAAGAGGTTTTACAAAAATCCATATCGATCTACAGGGAAGCTCAGGACGGTGGGCAAGATGCAGTTTTTTTGACTAAGCCCTCTAGCTCAAGCACTACTGAAATAGGGACCGTACAGTGCAAATTCACGAGTGACGCCCAGCGTCGCTTGAGGGTAAGTGATCTGACCCAAGAAGCAAATAATATTAGCGAATTAGTCAGAACTGGTAATGCGCATTCATATATTTTCATTACGAACATGGGTGTTGACGCCCCTGTGGCGGTCGAAATACGGCAGAAGCTTGTTGCTCTTGGAGTAGTCGAGCCATTCATTTACGGAAAAGAGTGGATTACGCAGAAAATTCAAGAAAGCGCGAGATTACGAGCATTAGTCCCACGCGTTTACGGCTTGGGTGATTTATCAATTATTCTTGATGAGCGACGTGCGGAGCAAACCAAAGCTGTTCTTGGGCATTTAATGCCAACATTAAGCGTTTACGTTCCTACGGCAGCTCATCGCGGAGCAGTTCGTGTGCTCAGCGAGCATGGAATTGCATTGCTTCTAGGTGCCCCTGCGACAGGGAAATCTACGTTGGCAGCAATTCTCTCGACCTTGGCACTAGATGGAAACAATCATCAGTGTTTCCAACTTGACGGGCCCAAAGACCTAACAACTCACTGGAACCCCAATGAATCTGGCCGATTTTACTGGATAGATGATGCTTTTGGGTCCAACCAGCTACGCGATGACTATATTGATGACTGGATATCAATCATGAATAAGGTTCGAGCGGCTATTAGTGCCGGGAACCGCTTTGTATTGACATCTCGTACCCATATTTGGAATGCAGCTAAATTTAAATTAGCAACACGAAATCATCATAATCTTGCTAATGGAAGTGCAGTTATTGATGTTGGCTCACTAAGTCCAGAAGAGCGCTCTCAGATTCTCTACAATCATTTAAAAAGTGGCAACCAACCTACAATATGGAAGCGTAAGCTAAAACCTTATTTAGCTGATATTGCAAAGTTACCAAACCTTCTTCCAGAAATTGCCCGTAGACTGGGCGACAAACACTATACGGCGTCGGTAAATTCATTTCCTGAGGACATAGTCAGGTTTGTCGCGGAGCCGATGGAGTTTTTGAAGGAAACAATTAATGAACTGAATGATGCTCAAAAAGCCGCGTTAGCTTTGGTCTTTCTAAGCAGATCACGGTTATCCGCAGTAATAGCTGATACCGAAAGTACCAAGTTTGTTGCTGACAAATATGGAGTTAGCCAGCTAGAAATTGGCACTGCTCTTGATGAGCTAAATGATACGTTTCTTACACTTAAATCTGATCAGTCAGGGATAGTCTGGACATTTAAACATCCGACCATAGCTGATGCGCTATCTGAAATACTCGGCCAACGCCCTGATCTAGTCGAGCTCTACATTAGAGGCGTGCGTTTAGAAACACTACTTTCCGAGATTGTTTGTGCTGAAGCGCAGCAAATCCAAGATGCTATCGTAGTACCTGAATCAGTCAGTGCGCAGTTAATCGCTCGGCTTATTGAAACTCCTAACGACCCTAGTTTAAATACTGCTCTGTTTGGGTTTCTTGCAAAACGCGCATCAGACCATGTTCTCCGTGAAATTGTAAATCAAGATGCTAGTGTGCTCTCAAGAGAGATTTCTCATGTTTGGTCTGTTTGGGGGAATCCTAAAATTCACACCTATTCACGTCTTCATTCAATGGGGCTTTTACCAGCAGAGTTAAGGCTTGAAGCTGCTGATCATTTAGAATCAAAATTGATAGACGATTTAGACGCATCATTTATTGATGATGATGGCATTTTGTCATTGATCCCTCCAACTCGATTGCTTCAATTATCAATTGAGTTATACGAAAAGACATTCAACAGACTCTCATCAATGATAGATGAGGCGGTGGAGCGCGCTGACCTAGATATTACTCCAGAAGATAATTTTGAGGAGTTTGATACATTCCTTGAAGCCGTAGAGAGTACATATTCCCGTAGTAGCGAAATGGAAGTGAAAATCAGTGAAATCAGGGATGAGATTAAGACGGCTGTCAAAAGGGTGTCGGAGAAGAAGGACTCTGTTGATGATGTGCAGTGGGAATGGAATGCAGACAAGGTTACACCCGCCAAAATTAAAACTCCGACATCAAGTGGTAGATCAATATTTAGTGATGTTGATGAGTGATGACTTATGCAAAATCGCTCAATACAGGCCTTTACCGCTTACTTATGGGCGGCACCGTCACGAGCAAGCAAATTAAGCTACACCACCAGTGGTGCCATAAAGCTAAGCAGGCAAATCATCCTGATCTAATTGAATTGTCTCCCGACATATGATTGAACAACTAACAAAAAATCTCAAATCCCGCACGACGCATTGCATTACCGAAGAGGAACTACGACTCGCATGGCTGCATGAACTGCAAAATGCACTAGGCGTGACGTTCCAGGCAGAACGCGGTCGCAACGATGCAAGCTACAACCAGGTCATCATCGAATTCAAGAACAAAGGGCTATTCGGTGGAAAAGAAAGCAGCCCGGCTTTCAAGGAAGCGATTCATGATCGCCTCAAGAAATACATTCCAGCCAGAGCCGCACATGAGGGGCTAGATCCATCCGATTACATCGGCATTGCCACGGATGGCCTTCATGTCACATTCGCCTACATCAAGCACGGCGACATTGAACATGGGCATCTGATGCCGCTGACTGAATCGGTGGTATCGCTGGTCGCACAAGCCTGTAAGGACTCCGCACGCCGCGCCGTGACGCCGGAGAATCTGATCGAGGACTTTGGGCATGCGTCTTCTGCGGGCGCAGCCATGATGCAGGCATTGGCCGATGCGCTGATGGAGTGCTTGGCTGATGAACAACCTAACAAAGTGCAAATGCTATTCGAGGAATGGCGCACGCTGTACGGTCAAGTCGCAGATATTTCGGATAACCAGGCCGCTGACATTGTGAACAGCATAGGCTTTGATATAGGCGCAGCTACAGGCAGGCAGGCAGGCAGGCAGGCAGGCAGGCAGGCAGGCAGGCAGGCAGGCAGGCAGGCAGGCAGGCAATTATACGAACATTCCGGCAGCGCTATTCGTCACCCATACCTATGATTCACTGCTAATCAAGCTGCTAGGGGCTGAAATTGTTGCGACCCACGGAGCGCAGACGGCTTATCGCGGATTCGCTGAAGCAGCCATCACGCTGGATGATGCCCAGTTATTGCAACGCATCGAGACCGAAATCGAACGCGGCGAATTCTTCAGCCGCGCTGGCATCGAGGGCTTCGTGGAAGAGGCAATTTTCAGTTGGTATCTGGATGCCAGCAACATTACCTCACACACTCATGCCATCTGCAATGCTCTACGCGGTGTATTAGTCGGGCTGGCGCTATACCGAACCGATAGCCTGACCATTGCCCGCTCCCGCGATGTTCTGAAGCATTTCTATCAGGACTTGGTGCCCGATCCTTTGCGGAAAAGCCTGGGCGAATTCTACACGCCTGACTGGTTGGTGGAAGTCACGCTGGATAAGTCAGAAATCACTGACTGGCTGGCGCATCGGTTTCTTGATCCAACCTGCGGATCAGCCTCTTTCCTGTTGGCAGTGATCAAGCGAATCCGTGAGGCCGCCGAAGCGCAAGGCTGGAGTGATCTGGAAACGCTACAGCACATCATGCGTAATGTCTGGGGATTCGACCTCAACCCACTCGCCGTTCAGGCTGCACGGGTGAACCTGCTGATCGCCGTATCGGATTTGCTGGCGACCAATCCTGGCACGCATCTGGAATTACCTATTCTGCTGGCCGATGCCGTGTATTCGCCTGCTCGAAACCCTGACCAGGGCGAGGATGTCGTGGACTACACGATAGGCAGCAGCATCGCCAATCTCAAGGTCACACTTCCTGCAACCCTGGCTTTTGATCGCCAGCGGCTGGATCGGGTGTTTTCCACCATGGGAGAAATGGTGGAAGAGGATGCCGATTATGACGCGGTAGAGCGCAAACTGATCGCCCGCAAGCAACTGACATCAGAGGAAGCAACACAGTGGCAATTACCGCTCTCGGGTACTTATGGGCGGGTATTGGAGCTGCATCGACAAAACTGGAATGGCATCTGGTTCCGTATCGTGCGCAATTTCTTCTGGTCTGCCACGGCTGGTGAGTTCGACGTGGTAGTAGGTAATCCACCGTGGGTGCGCTGGTCAAAACTGCCTGAGCTGTATCGAGAGCGAGTCAAGCCAACTTGCCAGCGTTACGACATATTCTCCCATACGCCACATCATGGCGGAAATGAACTGGACATCTCGGCCATGATCTCCTACACGGTGTCGGACAAATGGCTCAGAGACGGCGGGAAACTGATCTTTCTGGTGACGCAAACGCTGTTCCAATCGCCGTCATCCGAAGGGTTCCGCCGCTTCAAGATCAACGACAGTTATCGCTTGGTGCCCAAGTCAGTTGATGACCTGAAAGCGCTCAAGCCCTTTCCGGACGCGGCTAACAAAACCGCGATTTTTGTAGCTCAGAAAAGTAGTTTCACCGAACCAACCTACCCGTTGCCTTATTTTGTCTGGAATGCCGCCCAAGGTTTCCGAAAGGCTATTCCTGCCAATTCGAGCAAGAAAGAAGCCCTGGATGGAGTGGTGATTGATCCTTGCGAGGCAACCCCTGTAGGTGGAGATGGCTCCCCTTGGGCTGTATTACCCGTCGGGTACTTTGCCGATTTGATTCACCTTGCAGGGCAAAGCACATGGGCACAAGGCCGCAAGGGCATCACGGTTGATCTGAACGGTATCTATTTCGTCAACGTCACTGCTCAGAACAAAACGAATGGTCTGGTGGAAATAGAATCACGTCCGGAAGCCGGTAAAACAGACATTGGGCCAAAGCAGCGCCAATGGATTGAGCCGGACTTGCTGTACCCACTGCTCAAAGGTGCAAGTGATTTTTCTGCATGCTATGTGCGGCCCAAGGATCAGTTATATGCGCTGATTCCGAACCGGGGAATCAAGCAGACTGAATATCAGGTCGGGGAAGATTTGATTGAAAACGAACTACTCAAGACACTCTCTTACTTTCAAGGCTTCAAGTATCTGTTGAAACAGCGTTCCACCTATCGTGGCCGGATGCCGAATGCTCCTTACTATGCCATCTACAACGTAGGCGATTACACGTTTGCGCCTTGGAAAGTCATCTGGGCGGAACAGAAGGATTTCTGTGCTGCCGTGGTATCTGATGCCGAAGTGCCTTTAGCCGGAAGGCGAGTAATCGTCCCGGACCACAAACTGTTCTTCGTTGACTTCGCGCACCCGCAACCCGCTTATTTCCTATGTGGACTGCTGAATACAGTCAAGGTCAGGATATTCATTGAAAGCCACGTCGTCAAAACACAGGTCGGCAACATCTTTAAGCATCTTCAATTGCCGAAATATGACCCGGAGAACCCTGCTCACGTACAATTGGCTGGACTGGTTGAACGAGCTCACTCCGAGCCAGATGCCGCGATACGGGGAATTCTGCTGGAGCAGATTTCCTCCATGGGTGATGTGTTACTCTGACTTATTTTTAATAAACAGGTTGTGCCTTGCTGCTCTTCCTCGATACCGAATACACCGGCCTCGGCCAGCATGATCCCAAGCTGATTTCCATCGCTCTGGTACCAGAGGATGGCAAAAACCAGTTCTATGCCGAGATTGAAATGGGAGATAGCTGGGCCAAGCAGGATTGTAATGAGTTTGTGTTAGCGAAAGTACTGCCTATCCTCAAGGGCGGTGAATGCCAGATTACACGTGCAAAATTCAGAGATCGTTTGCTAGGATGGATGGCCGCGCTGCCACGCTCTGTTCAAGTGGCATGTGATTCCGACACTGACTTCCGCTTTCTCCAGCAGATATTGGGCGATGACTGGCCTGACAGGCTCGACAAACACTATTTTGACTTGAGGCCGTTGATTGATACCACGGTGTACGACCAAACCGTGCAGCGTTATTACAACTCGGATCGCCCACCACATAACGCACTGAACGATGCACAGGCCTATGGGTGGATGCCAATAAGTAATTGTGGGGTTTCCATCTATTTGTTACAGATGTCTTCTTATTAGCCGATCTGGAGATTTAATTGCTGAAAGTATTCAATGTTGGACAGGGTGACTCCCTGTTGCTCAGACCCGACGCAAGATGTAAGTTTGACACGCTCCCACTTCTTGTTGACACGGGCCCATCAGTGGCCAAAGTCGCTGATCGCCTTGATGACGAGAGATTAGCTGTCTTAATTACACATTCTCACGCCGACCACATCGGTGGCTTGCCAAGATTACTCCGCAAGCGAGATGTCTCCGAATTGTTCATTCCATACTATCTCCCAGAAATTACGCGAATTAATCGCTACCTACAACGATTCTCTAATCACAAGTTAAAAGAGTTGAATTGGCAGCGACTGAAGAAAAAGATCAGACTTGTTGCTGATGGAGATGCATTGTGTAATCACTTGGTGGTTATGAACCCCCCTCGAGATCCCGGACGATTTGTTTTCATGAATCAAGGTAGCGAGCTTGAAATTGGTCAAGCACTTAATCTGCTAAACAACTTAGGACTCGAATTGCCAAGGGACGAGATTGAAAACTACAGAACCCCAATCTTTTCTCCTGAGCAACCCGGCCAGGAGGATAACCAATATACCTTCTTGGCCCGACGTTTCATCCACCGTTTTTTCATCTCCCTTGGCGAATCACTCCAACGTCAAGGGCGTGTAGCTATTCCTTATGAGGTCAATCGGCATATTGAACTGACTGCAAATCAGGCCAGCATCGTATTCCGATATGTCCGCGATAAAGAGGCTTGGTTGTTTACTGGGGATGCTGATGAAACTGTCTTTGACCGCCTGATCTCTGAAGGAAAAGATATTTCCGCAAAGTATTTGAAGGTTCCACATCATGGTAGCAGGGGAAACATGACCAGAGAGATTCTTCGCAAGATCAATCCCCAATTCGCTATTGTTAGTCATAACAATAAGTCCTTCGGACGTTCACTTGATCCCCACCCTCACCATGAGATTCTTGATCTACTTGATCAGTTTGGTGTTAGAACCTATTACACCAATCCAGTAATCAAGAAGAAATTAATAATCAAACCTGCGATGGTCGGCACCACACCGGATAAGTTAATTACTTTTGCGTAGGAAAAATTTAGAAATCGCATTAACCCGATGATTGTATTTTTCGATACCGAATTTTCCGACTTGCTGCCACGGGATTTGAGCAATCCAGCCCTGATCTCTATCGGGCTGGTTTCGCAGTCCGGCGAACAAACGTTTTATGCCGAATTAAATGACACGTGGACGCAGCAACAGTGTTCTAGCTTCGTTGTCGAGGCGGTATTGCCCCACTTGGAAGGTGGGGCTGCTGTCATGCCTCTTGAGGAATTGCGGAGTCGCCTGCAATTCTGGCTCACATCATTCGATGAGCCCGTGATATTACTGTCAGACAACGTTGTTGATTGGGAGTGGTTCTGCAATCTGGAACTGGGAACGGATAACGTCACGGGCTGGCAACTGTTCCGACCAGAACTGGCAAAGCCAGGGAATGCCAAACACGATGCCGTTAAAGCCGTTACGCAGTACCATCAAGAGCACCCTTGGCACCACGCACTGCATGATGCCATCGGACTACAGCGTGCCTGGTTTGCCGCACGGAGCAACGGCTGGAAACCGGATTGGTTGAGGTCATGATTCTTCTAGGAAAGCTCGATGGACGGCCAGGATACTGACGACCAAAAAATCCGGAATGATCTATACGCAAAAACTCGCGACGATCTTCTGAAGCGCCAGCTCTCAAACAGCGAGAACGCTGATCGAGCAGTGCTTTCTGTATCGGCTGCAGCTTTGGGATTCTCGCTAGCGTTCATCAAGGACATCGTGCCACTTGCTACGGCCACATACCCGGCACTGCTTTACCTGTCCTGGCTTTTCTTCGTGCTGGCAATTCTTATCACGCTGGCATCCTTTTTCACAAGCCAGCATGCGATTCTTGTGCAGCTCACCCTGGCTGAGCGGTACTACCTCCAAAACGATGAAGATGCGTTGAAGGTGAGACCGTTACTCGCTATTGTTACAGACCGGCTTAATCTTGCCGGTGCAGTAAGTTTTTTTGTCGGCATACTGGCGACTTGTGTTTTTGTCGCTATCAATCTTGGAAAGGACACACCAATGGCTGAACGCAAACCAGTAATGGATGGCGCGATAATCCCGAACCTTCAAAGAACACCCAGCGGGGTAATCCAGAAGGGGGCTACCATTCCGACAATGCAGCCCGCAACACCGCAAGGCGGAGCTCCCGTGCCAACAATGCAAAAAGCTCCGGCACCATCTCCGGCATCGACTGGGAATGCTAAGAAATAGCACTTTCATGACGTGTCAATGTTGCGGAGCGCAACTATCGCTGCAACATAACCTGATAAGGCAAGCCCGAAAAGTATGGGGTTATGAATAATGGGGCACGGATTAAAAGTACCTTGGCCTCCGCGGAACAACCCTGCTCCCAGGCCCGTCGCCGGCAGCAACGAGCTTTTCACAAGAGCCCCTGCCTTGTGGTCATCCCCATCGAGGCGCGACGATCCTAAGATGCTACCGGCTAGGCTGGCGAATGCGTATTTCCTGGACTTGGTAGAGCTATCGTTGAAATACGGGACGGGTCACATTGAAGATGTTCTGGAGAGCATCAAAGACGAAATGCACCCCGTGCAGTACCGGATTGAGCGGGAGATGCTGGATAACATCATCAGGGGGTTTGAAGATTCCGAATAGCTGCTCTGTGATGCCCCATCAAGCGGTTGAAATCTAATGTTTTTCCAAGTGATTTTGCATTTTTCGATTTCACTTGGAAAAACTAATCACGGCAGACCGTTTGTATAACTGCCACATAATTCCGAAAATTCATGGGAAAGCTCATAGGAACCTGCCCGGAATTTTAGGGTGTCTTTTCAGATTTTACTTGTGCAACTGGTGAAACAGGGCGGTATCCAGAAATAAAAAAGCGTCATCAGGCGCTTTTTTATTTTTCATATCCGAAGAGCGTTAATTTCTCCAGTGATCGTGGTAGACCGAGCCTTTACTTACCACCGGTGCGCCGGTAGAGAATGGTGCAAAACTGCCGGATTGCGCACGTTTTAGATAGTAGGCCGGGATAGCCAGGCAGGTGTGGTCGCGAGTGTTGCCTGCAAAAATCAAACCTGCAAGTTCTCCTGCATCGTTGAGCAGTGGCCCGCCAGAAGCGCCGGGCGCGCAGTAGTTGCTGGTGTGAATGGCAATATCCTGATTGAGTTTGAATTCCGGCTCTAGTACGGTGCCTGTCGAAGCAACCAGTCGGCTGCTCTGCGGGTAACCCAGTACGTGGACAATGTCGCCGCGGCTGACAAATCGAGCTTGTGTGATGGTTTTTCCTGGTGCACCCGGCACTTCAAGAACGCAAGTGTCGCGTCCCTGGTCGGTCGAGACGCCGCTTGCTTTGTATTTTTTTCCATTTGGCGCGTACTCGACAACGACTTCCCTAGTGTCGGCAATAACGTGGCAATTGGTCAACACGCGGTTGGCTCCGGTCTGGACGCCTGATCCGGTATGAATACTGCCATCTCGCGCCAGACTGTAAACACGGTAGGTCGAACTGGCTGCAACCTGAACATCCATTGCCTGTACCAGAAGCGGGAAAAGCATGAGCAGCAGAGTTGGCGTGGCAGTGATTTTCATGGGAGTACTCCATTCGGACGCAGGCTATCCAGCATACTCCAAGCCTCTATGGATTTGTGTGTGGCTGGCTGCTCGTGCTTATGCCTTCACGCAACGTACGGAATAGTTCACGGCTGCTCTTGGGAGGTTTTTGTTGCTGCGCCTCTTTGCGGGCATTGCGAATGAGCGTGCGCAATTGCTGCACATCGAATCCTGAATGCAGGGTCAGGAACTCGGCGAGCGCAGTATCGTCGTCGATCAGGCGCTGGCGCCAGTTTTCAAGACGATGAAGCAATGCGGTTTCCTCGGCATGGTTGCCGTTCCATTGGTCGAGCCTGGCCTGGATGGGCTCAGGGTCAACGGTACGCATCAGTTTGCCAATGTATTGCAATTGGCGACGCTTGCCGCCGTGGGCCGTAATCTTGCGTGCGTTGAGCACGGCCTCGCGCAGGCTTTCTGGCAAATCCAGTTGCGCGAGTTTGTCTTTCGGTAGTTCAACCAGCAACTCTCCCAGCAGTTGCAGCTCGTGCATCTGCTGTTTGAGTCTGGTTTTGCTAACCTCTTCCTGTTGGTCGTGTTCTTGCATGGTCGGGTATCATATCACTTTTAATAATTATTCCATTTTATGCGCGATACACGCTTCAGCTATACCTTGGATCAGCTCAAGGAAATGACGCAAACTGTCCTGCAGCAGGCTAGGCAGTCCGGTGCCAGTGCGGCCGAGGCGGAAATCAGTCTTGGATTCGGGCAAAACGTTACAGTGCGGCTGGGCGAGGTTGAGACCATAGAATACAACCGCGACAAAGGCTTGTCTGTCACCGTGTATTTTGGCCATAGGCGAGGACACGCAAGCACGTCAGACTTGAGCTCGCAGGCGTTGACGGATACCGTGGCTGCAGCTTGCAGTATTGCGCGGCATACAGCGCTGGACCCTTACTGCGGATTGGCTGAGCCCGCGATGCTGGCAGCGCAGATTCAGGACCTGGAGCTTTATCATCCATGGGAAATATCAGTCGACGAAGCCATAGAATTGGCGCGTGCCTGCGAAAGCTCTGCCCTGAGAGCAGATTCGCGAATTAATAATTCCGAAGGGGCCGGTATCTCGGCACACGAGGGGCTGTTTGCTTATGCCAATAGTCATGGCTTTTGCGGTGGATATCCAACCTCGCGGCATGGCATCAGTTGTACGGTGATTGCCGAGCAGGGCGATGCCATGCAGCGTGATTACTGGTACAGCACCGCGAGATCGGCGGCCGACATGGAAAGTGCCGAGGCGGTTGGCCGCAAGGCTGCCGAGCGCACCGTGCGGCGCCTGGGTGGGCGTCAACTGGGTACGCGACAAGTGCCAGTCCTGTTCGAGCCTGGCATCGCATCCGGATTGATCTCGCATCTGGCCAGTGCAATTTCAGGTGGCAATCTCTATCGCAAGTCATCTTTTCTGCTTGATGCTGTCGGGCAGCAAATATTTTCCCCGCTGGTGAACATCAGTGAGCGAGCGCACCTGCCAAAAGGGTTGGCAAGCAGCCCCTTCGACCACGAGGGGGTTGCCACACAAGATCGTGAGTTGGTGGAGGACGGTATCCTGAACGGATACATCCTGTCCAGCTACTCTGCACGTAAGCTGGGCTTGCAGACAACCGGCAATGCCGGTGGTAGTCATAACCTGATTCTACAAAGTGGTGAGCATGATTTTGATGGGTTGTTAAAGTTGATGGGTACTGGTTTGGTGGTGACCGAGCTGCTGGGGCACGGCATTAATCTGGTGACTGGCGACTATTCACGTGGCGCAGCCGGGTTCTGGGTTGAGAATGGTGAAATTCAGTATCCCGTCGAAGAGATAACAATTGCTGGCAATCTCAAGCAAATGTTCAAGGGAGTGGTTGCGGTCGGTAATGATGTACTGGTACAGGGCTCTAGGCAGTGTGGTTCAATATTGCTGGATCGACTAACCATTGCGGGAGAATAATCTGCAGCTTGCTGCAGACAACAAAAAACCCCGCAATTGCATGGTTTTGGTTGTCGAGCTTGATGCACACAATCCAATTTGTCGAGCACCGCTATGCAACATCAAAACGATACGCAACTACGCCAATGGGCAATGCTGCCGGGTGAGCTCGGGAAATTGCTGGCGCTGATGCACGAGCTGGATCACAACGGCCTGGCTTCATTGCTCGATCCTTTGCGAAAACGCTGACTCTCCACCATGCAACCAAAGCCCGCCCCCAATTATCTTGCAGGCTACCCCGTGGCGCTGGCGGAACAAGTCCGGCGGCTGATTGCGCAAGACCGGCTGGCCGACTGGCTGTTGCAAAAATACCCGCAGGCGCACGAGGTGCGGACGGACAAGGCGCTTTACGATTACGTGCAGGAGATCAAGAACGAATATCTGCGCAATGCCGGGCAGTTGAGCCGCGTGGCATTCGACAGCAAGCTGCATGTGATCAGGAATGCGCTGGGCACGCACACCAGTATTTCGCGGGTGCAGGGATCCAAGCTCAAGGCCAAGCGTGAGATTCGTGTCGCAACGGTATTCAGGGAAATGCCGCCGGAATTCCTCCGCATGATCGTGGTGCATGAGCTGGCGCACATCAAGGAGCGCGAGCACGACAAGACGTTTTACCAGCTATGCCAGCACATGGAGCCCGATTACCACCAATTGGAATTCGATCTGCGGGTTTATCTGACCTATCTCGAAACGACCGGTCAGCCGCTGTGGACGACTGTTACCGAGCCAGTCAATCCGCAAGTATGCGTACCTTGACCGTCTTGCCCTTGACCTTGCCCGCCGACAGCTTGCGCACGGTTTCCCTGGCAACGTCGCGAGCTACGGCCACATAAGTCGTCTGGTCGGTGACGGTGATCTTGCCGACCTGCTCCCGGGTCAACCCCGCTTCGCCAGCAAGCGCACCCATCACGTCGCCGGGACGGATTTTGTCCTTGCGTCCGCCCAGCAGTTGTAGCGTGACCATGGGCGGCACCAGCGGCGAATGATCGCCGCTTTGTAGCGACCCCAGCGTGTGCCATTCCGGGTCGATCTTCATCATGTCGCCGATGGTGTTGACGCGACCGGCATCGGCCGGGCTGCACAGGGTGAACGCCCAGCCGTCCTGGTCGGCACGGCCGGTGCGGCCGATGCGGTGGATATGGATTTCCGGGTCGGGGGTGACATCGACGTTGATCACGGCTTCTAGCTGGTTGATATCCAGCCCGCGTGCCGCCACATCGGTGGCAACCAGTACCGAGCAGCTGCGGTTGGCAAACTGGATCAGCACCTGGTCGCGCTCGCGCTGTTCCAGATCGCCGTTGAGGGTGAGTGCGTGAAAGCCCTGTGCATGAAGCAAGTCCACAAGGTCGCGGCATTGCTGCTTGGTGTTGCAGAAAGCCAGCGTGCTGACCGGACGATAGTGCTTGAGCAGGGTGGCGACGGCTTCCAGGCGCTCCTGGTGTTTTACTTCGTAGAAGCGCTGGCGGATCTTGCCGTGTTCGTGCTGCTCTTGCAGCTTGACCTCCTGCGGCTTGCGCAGGAATTGGCGTGCCAGCTTCTCGATGCCTTCCGGGTAGGTGGCCGAGAACAATAGCGTCTGACGCTGCGTCGGGCAGTGCGCGGCGACGTAGGCGATGTCGTCGTAAAACCCCATGTCCAGCATGCGGTCGGCTTCGTCCAACACCAGCGTGTTGAGCGCATCCAGGTTGAGGCTGCCGCGCTCGATGTGGTCCATGATGCGGCCCGGCGTACCGACCACGATATGCGCGCCGTGCTCCAGGCTGTCGCGTTGCGGGCGCATGGTAGCGCCACCGCATAGCGACAGGATCTTGATGTTGCCCTCGGCCCGTGCTAGCCGACGAATCTCCTGAGTCACCTGGTCAGCCAGTTCGCGCGTCGGGCACAGCACCATGGCTTGCACCGCCAGTCGGCGCGGATTTAGCCTGGTCAACAGCGGAAGGCCGAAGGCGGCAGTTTTGCCACTACCGGTCTTGGCCTGCGCGATGATGTCGTGCCCGGCCAGTGCAATCGGCAGGCTGGCCGCCTGGATAGGCGTCATCGTCAGGTATTCGAGTTGCTGCAGGTTGGCCAGCATGGCAGGCGACAGCAGAAGTTCGCTGAAGCTTTTGCCAGACGAGGCTTTGGAAGAGGTGGTTTCAGTCATGTCGGTGTATCCTCGACGATTGTGCGGGGTGTCGATGTCTGTCAATATTAACCCAGATCATCCATTAGGCGGCTCTTCGAGCCTACGCGAGTGTTGGCGGTCGGTTTGCGGCCATTTTCGCCGCTTGCTCGGCGTCCATAGGCCAGCTATGGACTTCTCTCAAGTGACAAAACTGTCTCGCAACCTGCCTCACCATCATCTCGCGTCCTAATGGATTATCCGGATTAAATCGGCAAAAACGAAAAAGCCGGCAATTGCCGGCTTTTTCTGGGTTTACGCCAGATCAGGCCAATGCTCCGTGGCATTGTTTGTACTTCTTGCCCGAGCCGCATGGGCATGGGTCGTTGCGGCCGACCTTGATGCCATCACGGGTCACCGGGCCGATCGGCGAATCGGAAACTGCGGTGTCACTGCTTGCCAGTGCTTCTTCGTAATCGGCATGCTGGTAGCGCACGTTTTCCAGTTCGGCTGGTTTGTCCACGGCTTCCACGTCTTCTTCGCTACGCACCTGTACCAGCATGGTGACTTGCGTTACTTCACGCTTGACCGTATCCAGCAGGTTTGCAAACAGTTCGAACGCTTCGCGCTTGTATTCCTGCTTGGGGTTCTTCTGTGCGTACGAGCGCAGGTGAATGCCTTGGCGTAGGTGGTCGAGTGCGGCCAGATGCTCGCGCCAGTGGTTGTCCAGGCTTTGCAGCATCATGGCGCGTTCGAAGTGTCGCATCACGCCGTCACCCGCTTCCGCCACCTTGGTCTGGTATTGAGCATCGGCCGCTTCGGCAATGCGCTCGCGCAGAGTTTCTTCGTGCAGATCCGGTTGTTTTTCCAACCATTCCTGCACCGGTAGCACGAGGCCAATTTCGGTTTCCAGCGATTTTTCCAGTCCGGCAACGTCCCATTGCTCTTCCAGGCTGCCCGGCGGAATGTACTGGGCGAACAGGTCGGCGATCACGTCCTGGCGCATCGCAGCGATGGTTTCGGCCACGTCGGTGGCTTCGAGCAACTCGTTACGCTGCTGGTAAATCACCTTGCGCTGGTCGTTGGCGACATCGTCGTATTCCAGCAATTGCTTGCGGATGTCAAAGTTGCGGCCTTCGACCTTGCGTTGTGCGTTTTCGATGGCGCGAGACACCCATGGGTGCTCAATGGCCTCACCGTCCGGCATCTTCAGTTTATCCATGATGGCCGCGACACGGTCCGATGCAAAAATCCGCAGCAGAGAATCTTCCAGCGACAGGTAGAAGCGGCTGGAGCCGGGGTCGCCCTGACGGCCGGAACGGCCGCGCAACTGGTTGTCGACGCGGCGGGACTCGTGACGTTCGGTACCGACAATGTGCAGGCCGCCGGATGCCAGCACGGCATCGTGTACTTTTTTCCATTCGGCCTTGATTTCGGCAATGCGTGCAGCTTGCTGCTCAGCGGTCAAAGACTCGTCGGCATGCACCTTGGCAATTTCCGGTTCCGGGTTGCCGCCCAGCACGATATCGGTACCGCGGCCCGCCATGTTGGTGGCGATGGTGATCATCTGTGGCTGACCAGCCTGCGCGATGATGTGCGCTTCACGTTCGTGCTGCTTGGCGTTCAATACCTGGTGCGGCAGTTTGGCCTTGTCCAGCATGCCGGACAGCAGTTCGGAGCTTTCGATCGAGGTCGTCCCCACCAGCACCGGCTGGCTGCGCTTGTAGCAATCCTGGATATCCGTGATGACCGCTTCGTATTTCTCGCGGGCGGAACGATAGACCTTGTCCATGTCGTCACGACGCTGTGCGCCGCGATGGGTTGGAATAACCACGGTCTCAAGCCCGTAGATGTGGTTGAATTCGAACGCTTCGGTATCGGCAGTGCCTGTCATGCCTGAGAGGCGCGTATACATGCGAAAGTAATTCTGGAAAGTGATGGACGCGAGCGTCTGGTTTTCCTTCTGGATGGCGACACCTTCCTTGGCTTCTACCGCCTGATGCAAGCCGTCGGACCAGCGGCGACCGGACATCATGCGGCCGGTGAATTCGTCGACGATGACCACTTCGCCGTCGCGCACCACGTAGTGCTGGTCGCGCAGGAACAGCGAGTGCGCACGCAAGCTGGCGTACAGGTGGTGCACCAGTGAAATATTGGCGGCGTCGTACAGGCTGCCACCTTCGGGCAGCAGCCCGGCCTGGGCCAGCAACTCTTCTGCGTGTTCGTGACCGGCTTCCGACAGCAAAACCTGCTGAGTTTTCTCGTCTACCCAGTAATCACCTTCGCTATTTTCTTCTTTCTGGCGGATCAGGCTAGGAATCAGCGCATTGATGGAAGTGTAGAGGTCGATGCTGTCGTCAGCCTGGCCCGAGATAATCAGCGGAGTGCGGGCTTCGTCGATGAGGATGGAGTCCACTTCGTCGACGATGGCGAAATTCAGACCGCGTTGCACGCGCTCGGTAGGCTGGTACACCATATTGTCGCGCAGGTAATCGAAACCGAATTCGTTATTGGTGCCGTAGGTAATATCGGCGGCATAAGCCTGTTGCTTGGCATCGTGCTGCATCTGCGACAGGTTGACGCCGTAGGACAGGCCGAGGAAATTGTACAAGCGGCCCATCCAGGCTGCATCGCGGCTAGCCAGGTAATCGTTGACCGTCACCACGTGCACGCCCTTACCGGACAAGGCATTGAGGTAGGCGGGCAGGGTGGCGACCAGGGTCTTGCCTTCACCGGTCCGCATTTCGGCGATCTTGCCGTAATGCAGCACCATGCCGCCTATCATCTGCACGTCGAAGTGGCGCATCTCGAACACGCGTTTACCTGCCTCGCGGACTACGGCAAAGGCTTCAGGCAACAGGTCGTCCAGTGTTTCGCCGTTCTGGTAACGCTGCTTGAATTCTTCCGTCTTGGCGCGCAGTTGCTCGTCGCTCAAGGCCTGCATCGCAGGTTCCAGCGCGTTGATGTGGGTAACGGTTTTCGAATACTGTTTGATCAGCCGCTCGTTGCGGCTGCCGAAGACTTTTTTGACCAGTTTGGAGAACATAGAAGGAAACACATGACCTTCACGTGGTGAAGGCTCGAAAAATTGAGAAACTACCCTTGGTTAGGCGTTAGATATTTGCGCGGATCAAGTGCCGCACCGTTCATGCGGACCTCGAAATGCAGGTGCGCGCCGGTGGAGCGGCCGGTATTGCCGATTTCAGCAATTTCCTGCCCTTTTTCAACCCGCTGCCCCGGTTTGACCAGGATGCGTGAAGCATGCGCATAGCGCGTTTCGATCCCCGCTCCATGGTCAATCTTCACGATATTACCATAATCGGGCGTCTTTTCTGCTGCGGTGACGATGCCGGAAGCTGCAGCATAGATGGGTGCGCCCTCTTCCGCCATGAAATCCAACCCTTCATGAAATGCCATTTGCCCGGTAAATGGATCGACGCGCCAACCGAAACTCGATGAGTTGTAAGCGGCATCCACCGGCTTGCTGCTAGGCAGGGTATTTTTCTTCAGACTCTGTTGCAGCAACATGGCTTCGAGCGCGCCGTAGCGGTCCGATTTCTGTTCCAGTTCAGCGATCAGTGCGGTCATTTTTTGCTTGATATCCTGCTCGCTCAGGTTGTAGGGGCGTTCGATCGGGCCGCCCTGGCCAGTGGAGACGTGTAGATCGAGATCGCCGGCTTTGACGCCCGCCAGTTTGGCGAGGCGTTCTCCCAGCGCATCCAGGCGCATCACGCGGGCCTGAATTTGCCCCAACTGAATGGCGAGTGCGTTGATGTGTTCCTGGCGCTCGAACTGGCTGAAACGTAGTTGTGCGGGTAGCAGTGATACCGGGTTGACGGCTTTGAGGACCTGATTGCCCTGTGGCAGAATGAGTGCTACGGTCAGCAACGGTGGTACGCACAGCAACGTCACAAGTAGTAACATGGTTTGCCACCGGTTGAGTGTCCTGGCCTTGGCCATATTGTTCGAGACTAAAATAATGTTCATGTATCTATTTCCCTGTCACGTATCATGCGACGTCTGAACTCGCTGTTCGGCTTGGCGCCCGAGCTCAAGACACTCGCGGCGCGCGCTGGGGAGATCCTTGCGCTGCAAAAAATTTGGGAGGCCATTGCGCCCCCCCCACTTAATCAGCACAGTCATGTCGGCTTCTTGCAGCAAGGCCAGTTGACGGTTTATACCAGTAGTTCCGGAGTGGCTTCCAAGCTTAGGATGCAACTCAACGGACTGCTCGAAATGCTACAAAACCAAGGGGTGAAAGTTACTTCAATTCGCGTCGAAGTGCAAGTTGCCTCGCAGGCCCGCGCCCAGCCTAGAGTTGTCCGCACACTTAGCCAGAGTGCTCGTCGGCAGCTGAGCGATTTTGCCGAAGAATTGCCCAGTTCTCCCCTGCGGGATGCTGTTGTAAAGTTCGCTAAGGAACCACTGATTTATTCCAGCCTCAAGCCCAGGATATTGCCCCATGGTAAAATTCTATCCAATTGATTTGTTGGTAATAACGCGATGCAAATGAGTTTTTCCGAACT
>WBZX01001271.1_pt1 | contig 19304 bp, 18 predicted proteins | sample 5204211 | NCBI WGS metagenome assembly WBZX01 (sample SAMN12344362, study PRJNA552823) | activated sludge metagenome | biome: Activated sludge suspended growth; feature: Nitrification reactor; material: Wastewater; isolation source: activated sludge from nitrification reactor of wastewater... | reverse complement strand
ACCCTGGTGCAAGTGGATGACAATCTGGTACTCCCCGGATATTCATCTGCACTGATCCGCATGGGAAATTAATCTCCGTGCTCTCTCCCGCTACCCTTACGGGGCGGGAGACGTTTAGGCGCAGTTTAGATGACTTGGTCCCTGAGCTTGTCGAAGGGGAAGAGAGAGCGGAACTCTTCATTTTTCCCTCTTCATTTTTCATTTTTAGGTTTTTTCTCCTACCACCACCTGGTGGCGTGACGTACGCCCCGCATACTGCAACGAGTTACGGGTATATTCAATCTCCTCCAGCAGCCTCTTGACATCCTTATTCCTGGTATCAAACTTCTGTATCGATTTGGCGAGCGCTTCGGCCTGGTCAAAATCTTCAAGCCAGCAATAGGCAAGGGCCTGGTTGTACAGGCAGATATGCTTTAGTTTTTTCTGGTCCTTATTGCCGGTGCTGTACTTGACGGCGGTATTGGCATAGAAGTCAAGCGCTGGCTGCGCCTTGGCTCGCACTGCATCGAGGCTCTTGTCTGCATCCATCAGCGCGAAGGCATCCTGCATGATCTCCACATTGTGCTGGAACCTGTCATAATCCGGATGGCTCTTCTTGCCGATGGTGGCAAACTTGACTTTATCCTTGATGAGCCTGTATCCAAAATTGTCATTGATCAGATCCGATATGGTATTCATCCCCTCCTTAGTCAGGTCCTTCTGCAGATCCGCGAGCTTTGTGGTTCGTTGGATCCGCCAGTATGAATCCAGTTCTGACGTACTATTGTAGGTTGAAGATGTCCAGGTTCGGGTATCGGACATCGAAAAGATATATTTATCCATCAGCGTTTTCCCCTGCCTGTCAAATACCTGCAACCCCATAGGAAGACTGTATTTGACCGTCATGCTGTAGGTATACTTGACATGCTCCACACCTTCCTTATCCTTTGATTTAGTCTTATTGGTATTTCTCAGCTCACTCCAGATGATAAACTCCCCGATGGTGGCCGTGATCTCAACATCCGCTTTCTTACTGACCTCCTTGTATCCCTCGAGCTGGAGGTACTGATCTACCAGGTAGGATTCTGTAAATCCGCTTTTCGCCAGGTCTGTAAAGGATACGTCGATATTAGCACTATAGGTGCTGTAGTCTGCCGGCAATGGATAATCAGGCATCCTGTAATACTCGACAGGTGCTGATTCGGAAGAGATGGTGACGGACTGGGCTTCCAGTGTCAGGCATGTAATACTCAGGATAGATAAGATTACAATGTTTTTCATAGGGTTTGAAGTCAGGGAAAAAGCCAAAATGGATATTAAAATTATGGTTTTCTTCAATACCGGCTTCTCAAATAGATACAACACAGGCATATATCCATTTCACCAAAGGTTCGATGTGAGGTTGGGTTGTCTTTGGATTGATTCTTTTCTGAGCGGCTGATTACCTGTAGCTATTTCGTTTTGCCTAACTTTCCCGCATGTCTTCACATGTCATCATCACCGGGGCCGGCCTCTGCGGCACACTACTGGCCCTCCAACTCGCCCATCGCGGGCACAAAGTCACTTTGCTCGAAAAGCGTGGCGACTTGCGAAAAGAGGAAATGTCCGCCGGGCGGTCCATCAATCTTGCTCTGTCAGATCGAGGCCTGGCAGCACTGGACCTCGTAGGCCTGCGGCAAAAAGCGCTTGATATTTCAATCCCGATGCTTGGCAGGCTGGTCCATATCAAAGGCGGAGGTACCACTATGCTCCTGCCATACAGCGGACGGGCTGGTGAACACATCCAATCTATCTCCCGCCCGGGTTTAAATGCCCTGTTGCTTGATGCGGCGGAAGCTCATCCGTCCATTGATATATTGTTTAATCACGGCGTACAATACGCGGATGTCAAAGGTGCCCGGGTCATTGGCACCATTGGGAGTACCAGTGAGACTTTTGACTTTACAGGAGATATCCTGATCGGGACGGATGGTGCAGGATCAGAAGTGCGAAATGGTTTTATGCAGATCGGTTCCACAATCAGGTTTAACTACAGCCTGCAATGGCTTGATCATGGATACAAAGAACTTGAAATCCCTGCCGGCTCCGGAGGGACATGGCAGATCGAAAAGAATGCATTACATATCTGGCCGCGCCAGAGCTTTATGGTCATCGCATTGCCTAATCTCGATGGCAGTTTTACGGTGACGCTATTTCTGGCCTATGACGGTGCTCCCGGATTTAACCAGTTGAATACCGACGAGGAAATATTAAAATTTTTCAATGATGAGTTTCCTGATCTCGTCACCCTGATGCCTGATCTTATCGCGGACTTCAAGCATCATCCTACAGGTGCATTAGGCACGGTCAAGTGTGGGCCATGGCACACACAGAGATCGCTATTGATGGGCGATGCTGCGCACGCCGTAGTACCCTTCTATGGTCAGGGGATGAACTGCTCCATGGAGGATGTGCTCAAGCTGGATCAATGCCTTACTGAGGTGAATGAAGACTGGTCAATGGCATTTGAAAGATATAATGCCGGCCGGAAGAAAGATGCAGATGCCATCGCAGATCTCGCGGTAGAAAACTATTATGAGATGCGCGATCATGTGGACAATCCTGATTTCATCGCCAAGCGTGCGATCGAGATGAAGCTTGAGAAAAAATATCCGGATTATGCCTCCAAATACAATCTCGTCACCTTCTGCGAGCAACATCCCTATTCCTATGCCAAAGAGAAGGGAAACCGGCAGGACAAATGGCTCCTTGCATATTGTAATCAGGCCGATACCAGCAATCTTTCAGAAGAGGAGCTTGAACGGATTTATAAGTTATTGAAAGAGATATAACTTCTTTTGTGAGTTGTGAGTTGTCAATTGTGAGTGTTGTATTCCAATTTCAATGGTCTATCTTGTATTTACAAATAATACTCACAACTCACAACTCACAACTCACAACTCACAAAAAGGGATTTTCAGGGCGTTGCCTCAGGCAAGCCCTAAATTTTATTAATTTTATTCCATGATACGCAGACCCTTCAACTTACAAGCCTGGATAGATGAGCACCGTCATGAGCTCAAGCCTCCTGTAGCCAACCGCAACCTGTACCATGATGCAGGTGACTATATCGTCATGATCGTGGCTGGCCCCAATGCACGGAAGGATTATCACTTTAATGAAACGGAGGAACTGTATTACCAGATCGAAGGAGATATTAATGTGCGGATACAAGAAGATGGCAAGGCCGTAGACATTCCGATCAGGCAAGGGGAAATGTTCCTGCTGCCCGGCAATACGCCACATAGCCCCATGCGTCCTGAAGGGACGATTGGCCTGGTGATCGAGTTGAAGCGATCTGCCAATGAGAATGACGGGCTTATGTGGTTTTGTGACAACTGCAATACCAAGCTCTATGACACCCGCTTTCACCTGACCGATATCGAAAAGGATTTTCTGCCCCGTTTCAGGGAATACTATGCTTCTGTCGAAAAACGGACCTGCCCCAACTGCGGCCATGTGATGGAAGCCGATCCGAGGTTTGTCGAGTAAAACCTCAATTGGCCTGAATTTAAATTTCCGCAGGAAATAGAATCGCCGCTGGATGGAGTTCTCTCCACCAGCTATATGATGCCTGGCTATTATTCCTTTGAGGATTCACAATTGGTATCTGTTGGTTGGCGGAGAAAACTCCATCCAACGGCCATTGGCCAATTCTTGCGGGTATTCCACCTTTATTTTTTTTTATCAGGTCCTTCAGGAGTGAAGAGTGCCTACTGTTAAGTGCCATTTGCGCTAATTGGCGTTAATTTGCGCCCGATTTGATGAAGAAAACCTATTTCGCTTCCGATTTCCATCTTGGTATTGATGGTGCGCTGCCCAGTGTAGAGCGCGAACGCCTCATCGTCGAATGGCTGGACAAGTCCGCCCCTGATATGGCAGCCCTCTACCTCGTGGGGGATGTATGGGACTATTGGTTTGAATACGGACAGGTCATCCCCAAAGGATATTCAAGGATACTGGGTTGCATCTCCAGGCTGAGAGACGCTGGTATACCCATCTATTATTTCACAGGCAACCATGATATGTGGATGTTCCGCTACCTGACGGATGAATTTGGCATCCCGATTTACCGGGAGCCTGTCACGCATGTGATTGATGGTAAAAAATTCTATATCGGTCATGGTGATGGCCTTGGCCCCGGTGATCATGGATATAAGCTGATCAAGCGGCTATTTGCCAATCCGGCCAGCCAATGGCTGTTTGCCCGCATCCATCCAAATACAGGCTTGAAGCTGATGAAGTTCTTTTCGGGTACCAGCCGCAAGCATACTGAGGTGGAGGCTTTTCTCGGACCAGAGAAGGAATGGCTCATCCAGTATGCCCTGGATTATCTTAAAAAAGAAGACGTCGATTACTTTGTCTTTGGCCACCGCCACCTGCCGATCGATTTTGACCTGGGCGTCAAAGGGGCCAGGTATATCAATCTCGGGGACTGGCTCAAGTACAATTCCTATGCGGTATGGGACGGCAGCGACCTGCAATTAACGTATTATAAACCTTAGGGGAAAATTTTCCACCCACGGAATTTTTACCTTTGCCGCTTCGTTAAAGGACATCTGTCAAACCAAACAACACTATCCAAAATGAAGTTTTCAACTGTATATACCTTGTTTTTAGCGGTTATGCTGACCAGCGCCAGCAGCCACATGTCAGCCCAGACCCCGTTGGATGAAGCCGTCCGCAGGGCTGATATTTCTCCCGCCTGGCCAGGATGCGAGCCTAAACTCACTGATTGTACCAAGTCAAGAATGGCTGATTTTATTGCGGCCAACCTCCAGATGCCTTCGGATGCCAAAGCACAGGGTGCAGGAGGAGTAGTCATGGTGGAATTTGTCATCGAGAAAAACGGAACAGTTGGCGAAGTGCACCCTATACATGATCCGGGCATGGGCCTTGGAGCAGAAGCCACTCGGGTCATCAGCCTGATGAAAACCAAGAAAATCAAGTGGACTCCGGCTGAAGAAGAAGGTAAAAAGGTTGCTTTCAGGTATACAGTGCCTGTCAGCTTTAACCTCAACACACCTGAAGGCGACAAACCAAAAACTACAGCAGCAGTGCAGGATGTCAGCGGTCAGATCTTTGATGCTGCCGAAGTGATGCCTCGCTATGCCGGCTGCGATCAGGCTGTCAAGGATTCAGTAGACTGTACATTTATGAAAGTGGTCAGTCATATCAAATCAAACCTCAAATATCCTGAAGAAGCCCTCAAGAATAAGGTTCAGGGCCAGGTGCTTGCCGAATTCGTAGTGGATACCAATGGCGCCATCATCAATCCATCTATCAAGAAAGGTATTGGCTCCGGCTGCGACGAAGAAGCCCTGCGCGTGCTGACGCTGATGCCGGCCTGGATTCCAGGTACGCAGGATGGCAAACCAGTTAAGGTGCGCATGAAGCTTCCGATTGTATTCCAATTGCCCAAAGAATAATCTCATCATATCAAGATATAGGTCCCCTTTAAGGGATTTAGGAGTAAGGGAAGAGGGTTGACCTCTTCCCTTTTCCATTTTTCATGGCATTGTAGCAGGGATTTATACACCATAATGCCATTATGGCATTCGTTTTTTGATAAATGCGCCATTTTGTCGTGCAAAAAGGTGGTGGAACAGCTTTTGACTTTAGGAGGATATTCAAATCACTAAAATCAAAAAAGCAAATGAATCCATACGCTTGTTACCCAAACGCCAGGACCAGATTCCAGGCACCCGTCAGAGGGTTTGTCAACCCTTTCTTCCCCCAGTTTACCAATGAAACGGTAAAAAAATATCCGGTGGCCAGTAAACCTGCAGCCAATATCCTTCGCGAGGAAAATGGCTACAAGATCCAGTTGGCTGTACCAGGTCTTTCAAAAGACCAGATCAAGATTGAACTTCACGAAGACCAGTTGATCATCACAGGACCAGCTGCCTCTGCAGAAGCTAAACCAAAACATATCCGCGAGGAGTTTGACTATGCAGGTTTCAAGAGGACCTTCAGGCTCCACCAGAATGCGGACACCGCCGCGATGTCTGCGACATGCAACCAGGGAATCCTGTCCATCGTCATTCCGGACAAGGCACAAGTGACCACAAAAATCAACATTCAATAACCTATAAAACTATCAGATCATGACCTACTCAAAATTTCAACCGGTACCAGCTACAGCATCCATCAACAAATGGATAGACACGCTCTTTAACACTACATTGGCTGATGCGATGGGTTCAGACTTTCTGATCTCCTCCCCTTCAGTCAACATCGTCGAGCATGATGCTGACTATACCATGCACCTCGCCGCACCCGGCCTGGAAAAGGCAGATTTCAACATCAATATCGAAAATGACTACCTGGTGATCTCCGCGGAAAAGAAAACCGAAAAGGAAGAAACAGGTAAACAAGGCAAGTTCACCCGCAGGGAGTTTAATTACAGTTCTTTCAAACGCTCCTTCCAGCTTGATGATAACATCAACCGTGAGGGGATATCCGCTACCTATGAAAATGGCGTACTGAATATCACCCTTCCAAAAAAGGAAGAGAACTGGAAAAAACCAACTGCCACCACGATCGAGATCAAGTAGTGAGACTTTTCAATGGGTTTAGAGGAAGCCATCCGCAAGGGTGGCTTTTTTTATACCCCCTAATACCTTGATTCCCTCCACAGATTGACATTGTGATCCTGGTGCACAGAAATCAGGAGCGTCAATTGCTCAGGTGCACTCGCCTGCTTTTCCATCTGTTGCTTGCCAATCAATTGAGCCAGCTTGAGTAACTCTCCCGAGCAACTGGCTTCAGGCGAGACAGAGAGCAATTTGTCAACCGTTTCATTCAGGTTATACACTGTTGACTCAATCTTGATTTTCAAGGCAGGTAATTCAGTGGCACAAAAGATTTCACTTCTTTTCTTCAACAGCTCATTCCGGAAGGCAGTGGCCTGGACTGCCATGGAAGGATAGTGATCAAAATAAACCAATTCACCGATCACATTGTCACATTCCTTCAATGTGGTCAGTGGTAGTTTCTTTAGTGAAGCCAGTGTTGCCGCTCCATGTACATCATACCTTTCCCTGAACAAGGAATCCATCACACCCATAATTTTGTTGGCAGGCCCTCCCGGACTCAATATCGCATTTGCTGCTTTCTGGATTGCTGCGTTCTCGCTTTCCCCGCTCCCGGTAGCGGAATACATTCGCAGCAAGGAATCCTTATGGAATCCAACACCCCTGAGACGTGTATAGATTTCAAGATCTGCATATACTCTCCGGTCCATAGTCTCTACGACCCTTATATCTGTAACCGCATAAGAAGGGACCACTTTGTAGATCGCCTTGAGGCTCGAAGGATACTTCTGGGCTATCATCTTCTGCAGGTATTGCAAGAGTTGATTTCCAATGAATTTGGCATCATACTTATTGCCTGTACGCTGTATAGGAATGGTGACCAGGACCGGGCCTGTATCCAGGACAACATCCTGATCCTGCGCCATGCAAGGTCGGCTTAGCAACAGGATGGACAACAAAAGGATCATTATTGTTCTCATTGTACTGCGACTAAAGTGATCACCATATTCTGCCCGTTGATATCGCGCTGGGCGTCATATCCAAATGGCTTGAGATAATTACGCAGGTCGACAGCAAACCTGGAGACCCTGTATGACTTTCCATCTTCACCAAACAATGGAACCTTGACCAGGTCAAAGATGATCTTGTTGGTGCTGATGCCCTGGAGATGGTATTTTCCCTTAAAGGCATTATTGGCTACGAAATCTTCAATGGCATCAGAGAGCAGATCACCATCACTATTGATCTCTGTATCCATATCAAAGTTCTGGTCATTTCCGATACCAATCGTCAGGACTACGGTACGTCCGTTTTCACGGATATCCTGGAATTTGGTATTGAGTGTATTGAGGAAGTCTTCGATCTTGTCCTCCACCGCCTTTTCTACGAGTTTCTCAAAGGAAGTGGTATAAAACTTAGGACTGGTTGAAACCTTATTGGCAAGTGATTCCCCTGAAAACGCATCGTAGGCGGACAAGATGATCGTTACACTGTTCCCCTCATTGGAATAATTTGGATTGGCCTCAACTTCTATGTAAATATCCGCGCCGGACATCCGGATCAGGTCATCCTTGATATCGGCTTTCTGATCACCTTCCTGGATCTCCGTGTTTCCAATCTGCTTGAGTTTTGCCCTGAAGTCTATGGTATTGACACCACGATTGTCAAATGCTTCTTTCACCTTGGTGATGGATATGCGCATCAGTTCATTCTCCTCAAATGCAGCCCTGGTCGATTTGCCCTGAGGCGTGAAGGGAATAGGCATCAGGGTGGGTTGGGCCGGCATTGAATCCGGGCTGAATGCATATCCGGTCGTAGCACCTGCGATAAGCATGAAGATAAAGTATAGTTTCATGTAGTTCATATCCCGAATTTTTTAATCACGCCTTGTTTTTCCATTTCCTTGCGCAATGCCTGCACATCAAAAGTGATAGTCATATCGATGGTCACTATCCCGCCTGAAGCCGCTGATTGATTGGCCCCCCGATCTGTAATAAAACGTTCGTATTCTCTTGCATCAATCAGCCAGGCATAGAATGAGCTGTGCTCTCTCATTGAAGCTTGTTCATCACTGACGATCGGCACATCATAGCATCCCGGAATGCCCCTGAAAAGCAGGTTTTCAAGCGCGTTTCGCTCTGCAAACATCTGAGCCTGGGCTCCGGAACTACCATGATGCAGGCTAGACACAGTGACCAGCCGATTGTCATTTTCCACACAATTGACTTCACCTGTCCGAAAGTAAGTCATTTCCTTTGGCGCACTGCATGACAAGCTGCAGATCAGTAAACCGGCAAAGACCCCGGCTACCTGGTTGATTTTGTTCTTGCGTATTTGCATCAGTTTGATTTTAATTTTCGATTACTTTCCGGATGGCCTGCCGGAGTTATTGCTGAAGGGCTATTTCCCGGTCAGGAAAAGGATGTCCAGTTTGTTCATATAGGCAGCATAAGCCTCTTTCTCTCCCTTGTTGAATCTCGCCTCGCCAAATATATAACCCCAGTCTTCAGGATTGACTATATTTCCTTTACCGATCTCTTCTTCCCGCATAATGGTTCTGTCACCGACCTTCTCCCCTGTCCGCCTGACCAGAACAAATCCTTCGATTGAAGAAAATCCTAGCGGGGAATAGACTAATGCTTCTTTCAATACATCCTTCTTACTGTCCAGGATTTTTATGATCCGGATTTTCAAGCCAAGGTTTTTCTGAAGCAGGTCAAACACGCCATCCTCTCCACTCTTGAGCGCACTATTGGCCAATACTGTCCCGCTTTGCGCATCCTGCAGTACAAATTCACTGGAGGTCGTGGAGATGATATACCTTGCACCCAAGGCAGCAATTGAATATCCGGAATCCACAAAGCGTCCTTCTTTATATCGCTCATGGAGGGCAGTGATTAACTTTTCATCCTGGCTGTTGATACACTTGATGGCTGAGCTCCTGGTGAGGAATTTATAGATATTTGCTGCCCTGGCTACATCTACCCCACGAATATCAAACACGATGTTCTCCTTTTCATTGAGATTCCTTCCATATGGAGTCGTTCCCGGAAGGTAATACAATTGTTTACCCGCAGCAAAGGCTTCTCCTGCTTCCTTGTCCTTTGACTTGACCATAAATTTGGGTTCCAGCAAGCACCCCGATGGCCCCACTTCATCAATGACCCAATAGTAATAATTGATGGGCACAATAAATTCGTCAATGGTATCAAGGGCAAAGACATTCATCCGCATCCCATTATAGAACTTCAACACCTCAGGTAACGGGCAGCGGAAGGTGGCAAGTTTTCCTTTGTCAAGGACTGGTGACTCGACAGGCCTCGGAATGTTGAGTATAGGAGATATAATGGTTGAAGACAGCTGATCCAGCAAGTCATACGGGCGCATATCATAATAAAACTTTTCAAACTGGGACCTGAAGTCACTGAGGATCTTCTGATAGATATCATTATATGCCTTCGGATTATTCTTCTTGAGGGCAATCGGATCTGCTTCCTTAAAATACTTCTTATACTCAACAGGTATCAACTTAGGATCGACCTCTGGATAGCTTTGCCCATATTTCCTTTCGATATGGAGGATTTCATGTGTCCTGAGATCAGTGAGCATATACCGGTAACGCGTATTTGCCTTGAGCACAAAACTAGTTGCTGTGAGTTTTCCTGTCGTATCAGTAGCAAAGGTCAGATCCGGGCTGTAGTTTTGATACACATCAAGGTACACCGAGAGCAAATAGCTGGCCGCCACCTGGTCTTCCCCTTTCCGAAAGGTAGTATCCAGCCTGACATTGCTCCCCTCCATAACATATGCCCTTGCATCCAAACCTAGCTGGTTGAGGATGAGGTCTTTCATCTCGTTATAGGTCCGCTTATTGACAGGAAGATTGATCTCAGGTATGTCAAAATAAACAGCAACTGACTGGGCTTCAGCAACGGGGATTAAACACCAGCCCCAAAAACAAAAACTTATCCAACGGAGACTCCTCATTATTTTTCAATTTTCAGTAACCTGATAAATATGGATGTGCCTGCCTGCATTTCAGTATAAATCCTGTCTCCGCCCTTTTTCACTGTAACAATTGAAAAATTATCATCCTCGACGACTTCAATGATCCCCTCACCGATTTGCACCTGCCGCTCGATTTCAGCCCCATTGACGTTTTCCACCTGGCTGACAAAAAGGCCAAGGACTTGCTTCTCTTTAGCTTGCATCGCGAGTCCATAGGCTACCAGCAATTCCTTCGCATCTCCGGGCTTCTCCTTTAATATTCGAACGACAGGATATTGCACATTGAAGCATCGGCTATTGAGTTGCTGTATCAACAGGGCGGTATAATACCTGGTATATTCCACTCCGGTCTTTCCCTTGATCAGTGGGGTCGCGGCACTGCATACCAGGGTTCCATTTGCAACATCGATGACCCTTACTGTGATTTCATTATCAGTAGCGACGAATATGGGAGACAGTATAAAATTGGCACCTTCACTCTTCCCTTGTTCGACGATATAACCATCAATAAATGCTTCCCCCTTTTGACGTTCACGCTCGTCAGTGACCAGGTCATAGGATCTGAAATCAATTACCGTAAATCCGGGGTCATTCGTATAGGCGCTGACGAGCTTGTCACTGATAGTATTGAGGGCATTGGGCTGACTGAGGTCGACCATCAAGAGGCTTTCAAAAAGACTTGACTTCAATTGGAACTGTGACACATCTGTCTTGGTGATCCCGATCCGGATGGATTCCTGGGCAGTGATGAACGCAGTAGAAAAACAAAGGAATAAGATACTTAAGGTTGACCTGCCAGTCATATAAAGTTGATATTTAACGTTTCACAATGAATACTAATTGATACACATTGTCACCAAAACTTTACCCCAGATCGACAAGTATATCAGTGCGTTGAGATGTGAATATAAACATTCCGCTGAATTTGGCTTCTCTGCAGGATGAAGGTTACACCCCAAGTAAAATACCTTCCTGTCATGTGCAGTAAGCGCCTGACGGGGAAGTATGATGCGTTTCACCTCCTGCTCCGGAAGGCAGGAGAAGCACTTTTACCTTGAATAGAAGTAGGAAACCTTGTTGGCCCTGTCATCATAGGTGACCACCTCCTTGCCCTTGTTGACATCAAAGAAACTGAGCAGTCCGAAGTCTCCCGAACACAACGCAGTATGTGTAAGGAAAACACTGAGGACGGTCATGGTCCATATCGGCGTGGTAAAGAAAAACAGGATCAAAAGGACAGTGGAGATCACCACGAAGGGCGCAAGGGCAACGATCTGGAATTCCTTACGGCTGGCTACAAACTGATCAGCCACTGCCAGGAAATAAAATTTCCTGAGATTGGCATCATAGGAAGTATGCTCTGCACCTTGTGATTTATATGCCAGCACATGGATGTACTCATGCAATGGCAACAAAGCGACAAATGCGATGACAAAACCAAAACCACAATACATCGCGCCATCCCCTAATGTAAAATAGCCTAACTGCGAATAGTGGAACAAGTAGTAACCGACACTGCCAAATGCAACCATGTTGGCTAGTATATAGATCGTAGAAAACCTGGTCCATTTGTTGTTGTACTTCCTGACAAACGGGATCAGTTCCATGTGATCCAGCTTTTCGAGCAGCACATATCCATTCGATTCCAATGCTTCCGGCTTGAGGTTCATAGGTAAGAGTTATGCCTCAAATATATCGGGATAAAGGGAATCTAACGAATCATCCTGTGTGCATAGGTGGGATAGCCTGGTGTAGCTGGAACTGTGAAGGCAAAAATATCAACCCCTCCCCGGTGCGGCGTGATCGAAATCGCCGATCCATCATCGATGATGATAAAATCATCCTGTTCGATTGTCTTTCCATCAAGCATTCCTGACCCACCAATGATATACAGGGACCTGATGACTTCATGGTTACCTTCCCATTGATATCCATCATTGGTCAGTTTGATACGGCGTATGTCTACTCCGGGCGTATCGAGGCGCATCAGTCCCTTCTCCCCGGCATAGTGGATGATTGATGTACCCCCAGTCTTCGTAACCTGAAAGGCGGACGATTTATAATCATCATAGGATGCCTCCTGTTGCAGCGTCTTTGACAGATCGGGATCGACCCATATCTGAAAGATCACCCCGTCCTTATGGATGTGCTCAGCATGTGATATACCCCGGCCCGCACGGATGATCTGCACATCACCTGCTTCGAGAGGCTTCCAGTCATTCATCTTAGTATCGAAATGCCGGATATTTCCTTCCAGGACAAAAGACATGATTTCGAATCCCTGGTGCGGATGCAGTCCTATAGTGGAGTCTATCAATCCCTCAGCACGGGCCCAATAAAAAAGCGAAGAATATGGCCTTACAAAACCTCCGTCAGACGGAAACCCAATAGGTTTGTTTTCAATGATCTGTCCGTTATTGAAGGCCCCGGAGCCTTGCTGAGAAATAGGTATGATACGCATGATGGATTGGAAACAATCCCTGGTAGGAATGGTTTAATTGTAAGACAGTAAGACAGTAAGACAGTAAGACAGCAAGACAGTAAGAAGCATGAGTGTGGGTGTAAGTGTAAGTGTAAGCGTATATTCTGGAAGCTTGTAGCATTTTTCTGATAGCTTTCCCTGATAGCTGACGGCTGATCGCTAATAGCTGATAATCCTTTTTCCTTAGCTTTGCGCCCTCAGATATATACACCACTGAGCTCAATACATGTTAAAGTATATCATGACCATTTCCCTTGCCATAGCAGTCATCGCCTGTGGCGGTAAAGAGCCTAATAAATATGCCGCGAAAGTTGACGGGGAGGCCATCTTTAAGAAATACTGTGTCACCTGCCATGGCGTGGATGGCAAACTCAAACTCAATGGAGCAAAGGACCTCAGCATCTCCCAATTGTCCCTGGCCGAGAAAGTAATCCAGGTCACCAAGGGAAAAAATACAATGACCCCTTTTGAGGGAATTCTTTCCCCTCCTGAAATCCAGGCTGTGGCTGAATACACCCTTACCTTAATCAAGAAATAGTGGCAGATCACATCATAGGGATCATGTCCGGTAGTTCATTGGATGGCCTGGACATGGCCTTATGCAGGATTGAGGTGTTGAAGGGTGTTCCGGAATGGGAATTGTTAGAAGCACAAACAGTACCGTTCCCTTCTACCCTCTACCAGGATTTAGTTTCAGCCCCGTCATGCAGTGGCTTTGACCTGATGAAGCTGGATGCGGAGTTTGGAAAGTATATCGGAACGGAGATCCACAAATGGATATTTCAACATGGCCTGACTGTTGATTTGATTGCTTCTCACGGCCACACGGTTTTTCATGAACCTTCTCTTGGTTTCACAACGCAGATTGGAAGCGGGGCTCATATTGCTTTCGCTTCAGGTATAGACACGATTACTTCTTTTCGTTCGGCTGATGTCGCAGCAGGGGGCCAGGGTGCTCCGTTTGCACCGGTCGCAGACAAAGGACTATTTCCCGGATACGATGCCTATATCAATCTGGGCGGCATAGCCAATGTCAGCATGGTCATGCCCAATGGCCAATGGAAAGCATGGGACATCGGGCCGTGCAATCAAGCACTCAACCATCTTGCACACAAGGCCGGACACCCTTATGACAAAGATGGTCATCTCGCCCGAAGTGGAAAGGTAAATAGGATGGTTACAGATCAATTGATAGCCATGTTTCCATACAAGGATGGGCAACCCAAAGGTCTTTCCAATGCAGAAGTGCAAGCTACATGGATTCAGTTTCTTGATGGATCCGGTGTTGATGTCAAGGACCTTCTGGCAAGTGTCTCTGATGCTATTGCCATAATGATTCATTCTCATCTAGGCGATATTAAAGGCAAAGAAGCAAAAATATTAGTGACCGGAGGCGGGGCATTCAATACCTTCCTGATGGATCGGCTTACAGAATTGACAGCAGCAGATCATATAGCTATGCATCTCCCATCGCCGGCAGTGATCAATTATAAAGAATGTGTACTGATGGCGTGGCTCGGTTATCTCACGATACATGGCAAGCCCTATGGCATAGCCCCTGTGACCGGCGCATCTGCGGACACGATAGGTGGAGCGTTTTTTAAAGCCAACCAATGAGCAAGAAAATACTGGTTACTGGCGGTTCGGGCTTGCTTGGTTCCTACCTCATCAGGTGGTTTAAGCAACAAGGGTATACTGATATTTCAGCCACATACCAGGGCACAGCAGATACTATCCCTGTTGATATCCGCGCAGGAGTAAACTGGTCTAAACTTGTTCTCCCTGACAAGGAAGCTGCTCTGGAAACGATTGCAGGCCATGACTGGGTGATTCATAGCGCAGGACTGGTATCCTATGCCACACGGGATAAGTACAGGTTGCTCGAAATCAACAAGACTGGCACCGAACATATCGTCAATGCCTGCATGGCCCATGCTGTATCCCATATGATCTATATAGGATCTATCGCTTCACTGGGGAGAGAAACAGATCACGTCGTCCTGAATGAAAAAAGCCCATGGCTTGACAATGAATTCAGTACCGGATACGGTCTCTCCAAATATCTTGGTGAACTTGAAGCATGGCGCGGGGCAGCAGAAGGCTTAAATGTTTCGGTAGTGCTCCCATCTGTCATGCTGGGTGCAGGCGACTGGCATAGATCCAGCTTACAGATTGTCAACCGGGTCGTCCATAAGGCAGGTTGGTATCCGGGAGGACAGACCGGATTTGTAGATGTCCGTGATGTCGCCCATTTCACTGGTAGTTTACTTGAAAAAAATCAAGGCGGTGAAAGGTGGTTACTGAGTGCAACGGATATGTCCTACGGGCAGTTTTACCAAAAGCTGGCTGACCACCTTGGGCTAAAAAAGAAATTCCGTCTTGCGCCTAAATGGCTCGCCAGGACAATCCTTGCCGGCAATGCCCTGCTAAAAGAGGGAGCTCTTGGCCAGGAAATGATCAACCAGGCCTATGGCACCTTCTCTTATGACGCTGCACATAGCCTGACAGTGCCGGCATTTTCATACCGTGACATGGAAGAAACCCTCCGTGATGTAACCCGAGTATATCTGTCCGGGAAAAAGGATTCGTTCCTCCCTTTCTGAAGAGTGGCGAGACAAACCGTCATTAAATCACGCCGGATCCCCGAAAAGCACACTTCAAGGCCTTGTTTTGACGTTTTAGGGCCACTAATGGTTAACCATTAATGCCTATATCGGGGTTAACATACCATTAAATGTCAAATAACTAATATATTAAATACTGATTATTAGATATTTATACATTAATACTTGACGCAATTAGTTAACGTGGGGGTCTTCTGTTCCAGTCCTTGGAATAATTGACGACCTTTACGAACTTTAGCTGCTGTAAGTACGGAGTAGTTATTCATTGAATTATCCTATGAACAAGATATTTCTGTGTCGCCTCTTTGTCTCTGCCATTGGCATCTTCTGCCTGGTGGCCTGGACCAATCCGGTACCGGAGATGTTGGTTTCGTCCAATCTGGATGACCAGGAAGAAATCATAAGGGAGCGGATTCCAACCGCCGTATCAATTGTCAACCCGGTATATAACCCCGCAGTACGGTCTTACCTTGATACGTATATCTATCGCAGGCCTCAGCAGACAGCTTGTATGCTTGGCTGGGCAGCCGTCTATTTCCCGATGTTCGAAAAAGCATTGGCAGAAGCAGGACTACCTACAGATCTCAAATACCTCTCAATAGTAGAATCCGCACTTAATCCGGCCGCGATCTCCAGGTCAGGCGCAGGAGGTCTATGGCAGTTTATGAAGCCGACCGCAAAGGAATGCGGTCTGAAGATCAGCTCCTATGTCGATGAGCGGATGGATCCAACCAAATCTACAAAGGCAGCGGCCCTTTATCTCAAGCAACTCTATAGCATGTTTGGCAACTGGGAGCTTGTCATGGCTGCTTATAATGCAGGCCCAGGCAGGGTCAAATCAGCCGTCAAGAGAGCAGGATCCTCTGACTACTGGAAAATAGCCCGTTTCCTTCCGGAAGAGACCCGCAGCTATGTCCCTGGTTTTATCGCAGCCAGCTACCTCATGAATTTCCATGATGCCCACAATATCATCCCTGTATATCCTGAGGAGTTTATGGGTGAACTGACTACAGTGACCATCTATGAAGGGATGTCTATCCCCGAACTGGCCAAACGATCAGGCATGACGATTGAGATGGTCAAGATATTGAACCCTTCATTTGTCCGCAACTATATTCCAGCTTGTGCCGGAGGACATTGCATTGTTTTACCTTTCGCTTCAGCCGAGCTTTTCAATTCAAACCGCACTATGGAACTTCCGAAGATGGAAGAGACAGCGGATGTCGCAACGTCAAGTGTAACTGTTGGCGGCATTACCTACAAGATCACCACCACATCCAAAGAGCATATCGTAAGATCAGGAGACAATCTTTCAACTATTGCAGAAAGGAATCATTGTACGGTGCGCGAATTGATGGCATGGAATGGATTACGCGACAGTCGCCTATCTATCGGCCAACGCCTTGAAATCCGTTATACTATCAAGGAAATGATGCCCGCAATCGTAGAGGCTATACAACCAGCCCTTCCGGTCAGGAATGATCAATCCCTGAATGCCCTGGCTTCCCTTTCGATGGAATACTTCCCGGTAGAATACAACACCCCTGAAGTGCAGTTTGACATCTACCCTGTCGTCAAGCAGCTATGCACAAATACCCTGGTTCTCCAGCGCCGCCAGAGTGTGCGCCAGGCATTGAATCAAAATCCGTTTTGTACCAATGCTCCGCTGTCCTCTCTCGATATGCCATCAAGCCTCGTTGCAGGTGATGTTGTAAGAGTGCGGTAAAAAGCCGTCAGCTATCAGCTCCCAGACGATGCACTTACACTCCCTTGCACACTATTTACATGATCCTTCGGTCGCCGAAGCCTTGAATGAGAATGAAATTCCATTCAAGATGAGAAGGAGACTCACGATCTCACGGACCCACACTCCCACTCCGATGCCTCTTACTTTCTTACTGTCTTACCTTCTTACAATTTCCAGAGTTCCCCGGTAGAAGTGCCCCGCACTTCACCGCAGAGTCTTAACTTTGCAGAATGATACACATTACATTACCGGACGGATCCGTAAGGGAATACGCCAAAGGGACCTCCTCCATGGACATCGCCAAATCCATCAGCGAAGGATTGGCGCGCAACGTATTGGCTGCTAAAGTCAATGGTGAGATATGGGACGCGACACGCCCGATCAATAGCGATGCAACCCTGCAGCTCCTGACCTGGAACGATGAAGGTGGAAAATATGCCTTCTGGCACAGCTCTGCCCACCTGATGGCAGAAGCCCTTGAAGCCATCTATCCCGGAGTGAAATTTGGCATCGGCCCCCCGATCGAAAACGGGTATTATTATGATGTTGACCTGGGTGACCGCGCATTGACCCCTGACGAACTCCCGGCGATCGAAGCCAAGATGCTTGAACTGGCGAGGCTCAAGAACGAATATGTCCGCAAGAGTGTATCCAAGGCAGATGCCATCGAATACTTTACAGGGAAAGGAGATGAATATAAGATCGAATTGCTGCAGGACCTGACCGATGGTGAAATCACCTTCTACCAGCAGGGCAATTTTGTAGACCTGTGCCGTGGTCCGCACATCCCGAATACCGAAAAAATCAAAGCGGTCAAACTGACCAATATCGCAGGTGCATACTGGCGTGGTGATGAAAAGCGCAAGATGCTGACCCGGATTTATGGCATCACCTTCCCTCAGCAAAAAGAACTCACCGAATACCTGGTGATGCTCGAGGAGGCAAAGAAACGTGACCATAGGAAACTAGGCGCGGAACTTGAACTATTTACCTTCTCCGAACGTGTGGGTGCAGGCCTGCCATTGTGGTTACCGAAAGGAACTATCGTACGAAACCGCCTGCAAAATTTCCTGCGCAAAGAACAAGCGAAGAGAGGCTACCAGGAAGTGATGACTCCACATATCGGCAAGAAAGAACTCTATGTCACTTCAGGTCACTATGAAAAATATGGAGCTGATAGTTTCCAGCCTATCCATACCCCTAAAGAAGGTGAGGAGTTTTTATTGAAGCCGATGAATTGCCCTCACCACTGTGAGATCTTCGGACACAAGCCACACTCCTATCGTGACCTGCCAATCCGTATTGCAGAATTTGGTACCGTATACCGTTATGAGCAAAGTGGCGAGTTGCATGGACTATCGCGGGTGAGGGGATTTACCCAGGATGATGCACATATCTTTTGCACACCTGACCAGGTGCAGGAGGAATTTTTGAATGTACTTGAATTGACAAAACTGGTGCTTTCCAAAGCCGGTTTTGAAAAATTTACTGCCCAAATCTCGCTTCGTGACCTAAGCAAGCCAGAAAAATATCTTGGAGATCCTGCGACATTTGCCAGGGCCGAACAGGATATCATCGATGCTGTCGCCAAAGCTGGTCTTGAAGCCGTCCAGGTTCCGGGTGAAGCCGCTTTCTATGGTCCAAAACTTGACTTTATGATCAAGGATGCCATCGGTCGTACGTGGCAACTTGGTACGATACAAGTGGATTACAATCTTCCTGAAAGATTCCAACTGGAATACATCGGTGCAGACAACCAGGCCCATCGCCCTGTGATGATCCACCGTGCACCTTTCGGTAGTATGGAGCGCTTTATCAGTATCCTGATCGAAAACACTACTGGTAAACTTCCATTGTGGCTCGCACCTGATCAGTTTGCCGTATTGCCA
>WBZX01000837.1_pt2 | contig 19304 bp, 27 predicted proteins | sample 5204211 | NCBI WGS metagenome assembly WBZX01 (sample SAMN12344362, study PRJNA552823) | activated sludge metagenome | biome: Activated sludge suspended growth; feature: Nitrification reactor; material: Wastewater; isolation source: activated sludge from nitrification reactor of wastewater... | reverse complement strand
CGACGTTGTTCGTGTGCATACAGGTGTTAGAATGGCGCTGCCTAAAGGCTTTGAAGCGCAGGTGCGCTCCCGCTCGGGCCTTGCCTCTCAAGGCGTCATCGTCGTGAACTCGCCCGGCACAATCGATTCAGATTACCGCGGCGAAGTTTGCGTGCTGATGCAAAGCACGAAGCGCACGCACGAAATCAAGGCCGGCGACCGAATTGCACAGCTCGTGATTCAGCGGCTTCCTGAAGTAGAGTTTGAGATTGTAGAGGCGCTTGAGATTGATACCGTGAGAGGCATGAGCGGGTTTGGTTCCACAGGGGAAAAATGAGACCCCTGAACGTAGGCGATAGAGTGAAGGTCAAAATACAGCGCATCGTGGTGCGCGTAGGGTACCCTAAGGCAGTTTCAGACTACCTGCCTGAGGCCGTCAAAGCATTCGGCGCCCAATTGAGGGGCGCAATGCACGCCAAGGAGGCCGAAACGGTACTTCGCGCAATAGCTTACGGTCTTGCGCGCAAAGACGGTTTCGGCGGAAGGGAGCGCACACTACACTTTGAAGAAAAGGAGGAACTTTTGGGGCGAGAATTTACCATAAGTCACACCAGAGTCGTTCGAACAGGCGTCTACTTTCCGCCGCAGTATTCCACCTACAGCTATCACGAGGCGCCAGGATGGGAGCCTGGCGGGCTCCGAGAGTCAAGGGCGTATAGGCTAGTAAGCGGGCTCGGCTTCAATACACTGCACTGGAGTTCCAGCCGTTGGGATTCTTTGGAGTTTGTGTCGACTGATGTGGAGTTGTTAGAGAAAGGCATGAAATGAAAAAAGTCAAACGCGCAAAGTTAGAGAAAGGCACGAAATGAATCCCAACGAAGTGGCGTATCTTGAAGAAGCGCAGGCTCACTACACTACACGCTTGCGCCGATTCGAGGCGGAGCGATTGTTGCGTGAGCTCATGGCCGTAGTGAATAATGACGGAGGACAGGCGTCCGACAAAGCCGAGACCCTAGAGCAGGCGGTTTACAACTGCATTGTGCTACTCAACACCGAACGCGACGAGCTTTTTGAATTGCGAGGCCTTCGGGACATGGTGAACCACGACAACGGTGAGGAGGCCTTGAAAGCAATCGAGCCCTCGCAGGCCGCGATTGAGGCGCGCCTAAATCTCGCCCATGAACGAGAGGTTGCCGACGAGATTGAACGGGAGCTTGAATTGCTTCACAAGACACAAGCCCTCACGGATAAAGAAGATTTCAAAGAGACTCCGGGAGTGCACTGGTGTGACTCCATCAAAGACGAGATTCGAATGCTTGACTGCCCAGATTGCTGGGAAGGTAATGAGTGCCCCTGTATGCGTGGATGTAAGCAATGAAACCTTTCTATCAGGTCTTGGTGGTGCACACGCTACACGGTACCGACCCTAGCTTAACTCATGGGGAGTATCTCTATGCGAATATGACTTCACACATATTCGACAATCTTTCCCTGGCCAAAGAATGCTTTCACGAGTTCTCTGCGCTGTACGAAGGAATGAGCGCCATGACTGTAGAACTCAACACCCTCGAAGGCTCCGATGATTCAGACAATTCGTGACGGGCTTTTGGTCTTAGGCGCTTTGCTCTGCTTTCTTGCGCTGATGTATTTTCTCAACCCTAAGCGTCACGCTGTTGTTGAGGAAGGCACTTGCACCGATAGAACAGGGCGCCAGTTTCCCTGCTTAGCGGAGCCCTAGCAGCGCTCGTGTGTGGGTCAGGCCGCTTGCCGTTTTGAAACGAATGGCGGCCTGACTGCACGCGTCTACTTGGTCGTCGTTTCTTCCAAGGGGGAAAGAAGCGAACTCTTCAATCCACTCGCCTAGCCACTCGGCGCCGTCAGGCAGGTACCAGTTGCCTGCCTCTACCTCGGGCTCAAGCGCCGCCGCTCGAGCCTCTTTTCCGCCCATAGGATTGACCGGAATGATTCCAGTGATTTCAGTCTTGAGAGTCTCAATGATTGCCGACCCGTTCGCCTTGTCCTCAATGAGGATTTCCCAACACTTGGGCCAGTCTTTTCGTTGCTGGGCGACGGCGCGTGTGGTGTCGCCAAAGCCCATGCGCCCACGCTTGTGCGCCAATACAAATCGGTCTGCGCCAATACGCCCAATCACCAGCCCCACAACGAAGTCAGCCCCGTCGGTGTCTTTGAAACTGCAGTCCCATGAGCCTACGATTTCGTCGAACTTCGCCGTAGCAGGGTTGAGCACCTTCGCAGGCGCCGCGCTTGTACCTCCCGGCCTCGTGCCGCACCCTCCGGCCGGCGCCCAGAATCGCCACCATTCACGCTTGAACTTGTTCCCCGCGGCCGGCACGGGGCGTTGCTGCATTTGGCCGGCGTACCCGGCGGAGCCTAAGCGGCGTCTTTCTTCCGCGAGTACCTCCACAGGAAAGCGCTGCGGAAAGAGCAACTCCCCTTCTTTCACTCGAGGGTCACGCCAGCCTAAGAAAGTCTCACGCGCAATTTCAGGCTCGAATTCCATCGGCAAGTTCAAATGCGCCCAACCCCCCTGCTTAAGCAAGTGCCCAGAAAGGTCCTCCTCATGAAGGCGCTGCATAATGATGACACGCACGTCAGTCTTGAGGTCGGCAAGGCGGTTTGCAAGGGCTTGGTCCCACCAGAAAGTCACGCCGTCACGAGCCGTCTTAGAGGGGGCGTCTGCCGCGTCGAGAGGGTCGTCAACGAAAATAGCGTGTACGCGGTCACCTGTGACCTTGCTTCCCACGGAAATAGCGAGGCGCGAGCCGCCACACGAGTTCTTGAAATTCCCCTTGGCGTTTTGGTCCTCCGCCATGCGCCATGAAGGGTTGAACGTGTCTCGATACCATTGGGCTTCAATCAAGTCGCGGCACCGCACGGAGTCGCGAAGACTGACGCGTGGGTTGGCCGACGTGAAAATCGCCCGCCATGACGGCCGCCACAACCAGACCCAGGCAGGCGCGAACACAGAAACCACCAATGATTTCATGGTTCCAGGCGGAATATTTACCAGAAGATTCTGCGCCCAGGGGCCTGTGTCTGGCCCTTCGAGCACGGCTTGCACGTGCGCGCACAGCGCATCAAGATGCCAATTCCATTGCAGTGGAGTGGCGGGTTCGACAACGTGCCAGGCGGCCGCAGTGAATTCAGCTAGACTTAGGCCCGGCATCCCCTTCGCTTGCGAAAGCCTCACTACCTCCAACTGTGACGGCAACTTCTTCCCGTTGGGCAGAGCGACTCTCGACGCGCTCAAGGGTGGGGAGGGGCGAGGCATTGCGCAAGATAGAGGCAAGTTGAGTGAGCGCATTGGCGTCGAGTGTTGTTGGGTCAAGAGCGAGTGTATCGTCGGCTTCCGCGGCTTCAAGGCGCACCACCTGTGGCGCAGTTCCGTAGCCTCTATTGAGAATGGCTTCCACGGCTTTCGCGGCTTCCGCCGCTTTTACGTCACCGTCGCCTGCAAGCCAGCGGTCAAGAATCTCGTGCAATACGTGAATGGCCTTAGGCGTCGCGGCTCTACAGGCCTCTACTACCTCTTTCGGAGTGTGCGGCCTTCCGTAAGGGTTGCCACTTTGGCCTTTCTTGAAAAAGCCGTTTTCATCGCGCTCGGCTTTGAGTTTCCGCTTTTCCGGTCGCTCCAAAGTGTTTATTTTTTGCAACTCATCAAGCAGGCCCATATTGATTTCTTACCAGTGAGTGTGTCAGGCTGTAAAGTAGAGGGGCTTGTAAGGGGGCTCCTATTTTTCAAGAGCGGCTGTATCGCTCGCTTCGCTGGTCTGTGTCCCCCCTTCACAGACCAGCGAAGCTTTTTTGTACTAGGGTGAGAGGCCGATGACAAACTACAACTTCACAGTGACACGAGGGCGCTTCGCTGTGCGCACCCTCAAAGAAGTCAACATTTCTGAAGAAACGTTTGTCGCCAAAATCTTAAAGTTTTACGTGGGAGAGAAAGAAGGTGACGCGATTATCCCTGCGCTACTCGGCCCATGCCCTGCCACGTGTCGCAATAAGACCAAGGGCGCAGGCCTCGATTGTGGTGGCAATAGTCCGCACCGTCTGAGTGGAAATGTTCGCGCCATGACGATGCTTGGCGCCGATATTGACGATGTTACTCCCGAGCGATTTGACGCTGTACTTGCGCGCCTGCGCTCACTCGGCCTTAAGTTCGCTTGGTGGCACACACACAGTTACGTGCCCGAGTCAGGGCGCGTGCGCGCGCGGGTGCTGATACCGTTCGACGTGCCTCTTGAGCTCAGACACCCGGCGCACTGGAGTCGTACCGCATGGCCGGCGCTCATGGAGCACATCGGCATTGCCTACGATGCGACTGACACTACATGCAAAGACCCGGCGCGGGTATTCTACTCGCCGCGCAAGCCGTCGGAGGATTCGCCTCACTGCCTCGGCTTTGAAGACGGCAAGCCTTTTTCGTGGCGCGAGGTGCTCGGCGATGCGCTCGACAAACTTCCGGAGCCTGGCGCATATGACGTCATTGCCGGCCCGTCGGAGGACGTTTCTCGCCCGGTAGACCTCGAGGGCTTGCGAGAGATTCTCAAAGGCTCTCGCAATGAGCTCGCGCGCAAGGCCGGGCGAGGGCTCTCTCTCACGCCTCCGCCCGGCAAGCGTCAAGCGGGGGAGCCCTCACGGTATGAGGCGTGGCGTGCAGTGACCGGCGTGCTCTCACTTGTGACCGAGGGGTGGGAGTCAAGCGTTGCGCTGCTTGAGCTGCTCCGCCCGTCATGGCAAGCCGAGGTGACCGAGTCGCCAGACGACTATACCGACTTCGACACAATCGTCGACCTACTGAGTTCGGCTCGTGCAAGCGCGCCCGCGAAGAAAGCCCAGAGCGCAGCAGAAGAGAAAGCGGCCGTTGAATTGCTTTTGCGTCGCGCTTCTCTTTCGGCAAAGAAGGATGAAGAGAAAGCTCTCGCCCTTCCCTCGCCCGCGGTGGAAGTGCTGGAACCTGAAGAGCCGTGGGATTCGGAACTCACTTTCACCAAGGGGCGAAAAGACGAGGGCCCCAAGCTTCGCAACACAATTCGGAACGCGAGCGTGATTCTCAGCAAGCACCCTCAGTGGGCCGGCATGCTGCGCAAGAATCTCTTGAACCAAGACGTCGAAGTGTGGGGAGGGCCTTTACTTCGCGCAGGCCAGACTCCAGGCCGCCAATTTGATGATGATGACGTCGCGTTCACTCAGCTGTGGCTTAGCAAGCATTACGACATTGAGCCCTCTAGCGCTACCTTGTGGTCTGTGCTTTTGGCCATCGGGGCATGGAACGCCTACGACCCGTTGAAAGATTACCTTAGCGGCCTGCAGTGGGATGGGGTGCCCCGCCTTGATTCGTGGCTTCAAAAGTACACCGGGGCGCCTTCCACGGATATCGAGGGCACAGACATTTCTAGTTACCTTGCCGCCGTCGGCAAGAAATGGGCTATTTCCGCGGTAGCCCGTGCGCTTCAACCGGGCTGCAAGGTCGATACAGTGCTGGCCTTCGAAGGTATGCAAGGCAAAAAGAAATCAACAATGTTCTCTGCACTCGGGGGCTCTTTTTTCAGCGATTCCCCAATCGACTTCCGCGACAAAGATTCGCTAGCGATGCTGACTCGCTTTTGGATTATTGAGCTGCCTGAGATGGATTCCTTGCATCGCTCAGAGGTGGCAACACAGCGCGCGTTTTTGAGCCGCCGCATTGACGATTATCGCGCGGCCTATGCGCGCACATTGAAGAGATGCCCTCGGCGCTGTGTCTTCGTGGGTACCGTGAACGAAGACGACTACCTGAGAGACGAGGCCGGCAATCGCCGTCATTGGCCCGTGCTCACGGGCGACCTAGATGTTGACGGCCTTGCCTCGATTCGCGACCAGTTCTGGGCGGAGGCTGTGGCTCGATTCCAGGCCGGTGAAATCTGGTACCTCACCGATGAGGAGCAAGCGCGCGCGAATGGCCAGACCGCACACCGACAGACCGCGGACCTCATGGCCGAGCAAATCGCTTCGTGGGTTACCTCGAAACCTCAAGACAAGCGGGTAGACTTCGTTTCTGCTTTGACGGTCTGTCAAGAGGCCTTAGGCGAATCTCCGACGCGCGGCCTTGAAATGAGGCTAAGTCGCGCGCTTCGAAGGTGTGGTTTCACACGAACAAGGCGAGGCGGCTTGCGCGGCTACCTAGTGCCGCAGAATCTTTTAGAGGCGCCTAGCCCTGCGCAACGTCAAGGCCTTAGGGCTTTGCCTGGAATGAAGTGAAAAAAGATGTTGACTTCGAAGGGCCCGCCGCACCATATTTGAAAGACGAAAGGGGCCACATGAATTCACAGGAAGCCATTGCAGCATTGAGGGAGGAGATTGCGCACAACCATGCGCAGATTGAGCGCCTAGAGGAAAGCAATGCACGGCAGCGCACGGCCGCTAGGGCACTGCGAGCGCTGTGCCGCGCATTGGAAAGCGCGGCGTGTGCAGACGAGCGCTCCTACGCCCTCGAAAACATGCACTCAATTATTTGGGGAGTGTGGGGCGTTAAGTGAGCGAGAAAGTCCACTCGCCCACCGTTGTAGGCGGCAAGGTGATGCGCACCTCTGTCAGCGCGCTGCAGAAAGCGCACCGGTGCCCGCGCGCGTACCATTATCGCTACGTGCAAAAGCTTCCGGAGAAAGAGGCGCAGGGGCGCATCACAGGCACACAGGCCCATGCGCGCATGGCCCACTTTCTTACTACCCGGGAAGACGTGCTTTCTCCCATGGAGCGCGTCGGCCTTAAGCGGGGCCTCATTCCCTCGAAAGAAGAGCTTGTCGCGGTCAACTACCCGCTGTCTTCTACAGCGCAGGCGGAGGGCATTCCTCTTGTGGGTGAGATTGACGCGCTGGCATGCCTCAAAGAGACTCCGAATCTTCTCACAGTCATTGACTGGAAATTTAAGAAGGACATCGAAAAATGGGGCACCACAGAAGCGGAGCTAGTTTCACCGGACGCTTCAGACGGCATTCAGATGCTGGGTTATGCCGCTGCATTGGCGGAGGATGAGTGGCGCCTGGAAAATGAGTTTGAACTCTGTCACGTGTCGTTCGTCACTAAGGGCGCGCCAGATGCCAAAAAGACCGGCGTGCGAGTGACGCGCGATGATGTGCTGATGAAGTGGGGTGCCATCACATCAAAGCTCGTGCCGGTCATGCGCCAAGCCGCGGCTGCCTCCGATGCGCGTGATGTTCCACAGAATTTAGATGCCTGCGAATCTTTCGGAGGCTGCCCTTACAAAATCCCTTGCCTTGATAGAGGCCAGGGCATTAAGAATCTATTTGCAGACATTCGTAGCACCCTGAAAGGAAGCACCAAAATGGCAGGTATTTTTGACGGGCTTGATGACATCCCCTCCACCCCCGCGCCTCAAGCGGCTCCCTCAAAGCCGTATGAAGGCGTCCTCCCTCCCGATGCGCCGGTGTCAAACCCCGCGCTTGCGGCGAAGCTTGACGATGCGCCTAAGCCTGTAGAGCCTTCTGTTCCGCAGACAGAGTCTCAGATGGTTGAAGCGCTCGAAGCTTCAATCAATCAGCTCCCGAAACGTGGCCGAGGACGCCCGAAGAAAGAAGCGCTTCCCGAGCCCGTTAAAGTGCAGTTGCCTCCGCCTGCGGAGAATCCGCGCCAGCACCCTCAAGTCACGCCTGAGCCACAGGGCGTGGCTCGTTCGGCCTATGAGGTCCCGCCTTCGGAGCCCTTGCCTGCGGCCCCCTCCGCCAAACCCGGCGCCTTCACCCTCTACTTCGGTTGCTCGCCGATTCGCATTCCAACTCAGACCCTCGGCGCCTACGTCGAAGCTCTTGACGAGGCTTTGCGCAAGGCCGGGCAGCTTAACTGCCCCGACATTCGAACCACCACGGCACAGGATTTCTCTTTCGGCAAATGGCGTGGATACCTTGCGAAGCTTGCTCTTGAAACTCCGCCGGCGCCCGGGCACTACGTCGTGACACGTGGCGATGAGCGCGTGGAAGTAGTGGCGGAAGCGCTCATGGAAATCGCCGAGCTCGTAGTCATTGGCGGGGGGCGCTGATGCTACGACCTCTCACACCAATGGGCCTCTTAGGGGTTTCACTCGTGACGATTCAAATGCTCGGCCTCACAGATTCATGGGCGGCTGCTACCGCTCCGTTTTGGGGCCCTCCGTTGTTCAGTCTCGTATGGCGTACAGGCAAGCGAGTCGTGCGGCACACTCTCAAGAATAGGAACGGCGCATGAAGTGCATCGATTGTCAGGAAGAAATGAGTGAGAAAGAGGCAAAGCGCACTTGGCTCTGCATGGGCTGTGACGGTCCAATCCATGCGGAGTGCGTCATGGAAGACGACGAAACTGAGCGCGACTTGTGCGAACATTGCTACAACCGAAGCAAGCGTGCGGCCGCTAAGGTGCCGATGATGCGAAAGGCGGAAGCATGAATGTATTGGGGCGATTAGACGGCGAGTACAAGGCGACAATCAAGCAAATGCCCGACGGAGGCTACACGCTTTTCAGCAAAGGCATTCGTTTGGCAGAAGGGCCAAGCGCGCGAGAGCTTGCCAATTGGGCCTTCGATTGCGGCGCGCAATCCGTGGTGTTCGACTTCGACCTTAAGAGCATGGAGGCGATGCCGTGAGTGACCAGACAACGCTTAAGAAGGTGGCTAACGGCGTAGAGGAGGTCCTCAATGCCGTGGCGAAAGTGCACAGCGACTGGTGCTTCAAGAATCAAACAGAGAGTGGAATCCTAGAGCGTGCGGTGAGTTACTGCGCTTTCGAGATTCTTCGAAACACCTTCCGCCTTGAGGGAGTTGTAGACGATGATGGGAAAGAGCGCCTTGATGACCTCATAGAGAGCGTTTCGATTTCATTGACTCCGCTCTCAGAGGCAATCAAGACCAAAGCAAGCGCTTAAGCCGTCCAATCTCGTGCCTGGTGACTCGTGTCTATCTTTGACGAACTTGAGAAAATGCCGACGGAGGCGCCTAAACGGGCCTCCCTATTCGCATCAATAGGTCTTGACGATGCGCCAAAGAAAGAAAATTACAAGGCCCCTTCTTTCGGAGTCGCGCCGGTAGGTAACTCACCAGACCTTGAGCGTATTCTTGCCCTACCCCGTAGGGCTCGCCCTTCTGATGAAGAGCAGGCCGAAATGGCGCGCATCATGACGTTGCGTCTGCGCCGAGACAACCCGAAGTGCGAGTGCGCGAAGCTCCGCCCCTATGACAAAGCGCCGTGTATTACCGAGCTCAACAAAGTGCAAGGCTGGTACTTGCACGAGTTTGCACGGGCGAGTGGCGCACTTGGCTCTATTGCCGTGGGTGAAGGCAAGACCGGCATAGGCGTTTTGCTGGCGATGGCTTTCCCTTGGAGCGACGAAGACCTGAAATCAGGTCAGGCGCGCGCCGTGATTCTGCTGCAGCCAAGCTTGCGCGCACAATTCAGAGCTGATTTTAAGCTCTGGGCACAGCACTTTAATACACCGAACCTTGCCGGGAGTGAGGGCCCCTTCGTGCCCGGGAGGCCTGTGCTTGATATTCTGGCCTACTCTGAACTCAGCTCGGCCGCCTGCTCAATGTGGCTGCATGCCAATAAGCCGAAGCTCATAATCTCAGACGAGTGCCACAATCTGAAAGATACGACTTCGGTACGCACCGCGCGATTCATTTCCTACTTCACTCAAGCCGACGTTGCCCTGTGCGCACACTCAGGAAGTCTCACGACTCGAGGCCTGGGCGACCATTCGCACCTTGCCGCGCTTTCTTTGGGCGAAGGAAGCCCCGCGCCTATCGACCCGCGCACGGTGGTCGAATGGGCGGGTGCTCTAGACTCAAACCCGAAAGGCATGCCTTCGCCGGCCGGAGCACTTAAGCAACTCTGCGAGCCCGGTGAGTCACCTCGCGAGGGTTTCCGTCGCCGCTTTGTCGAGACTCTTGGAGTCATCACTACGGCGGAAGCGGTGCTTGATGCCAAGCTTGTCATCGCAGAGCGCAAGGCGCCTCCTATTCCCGACACCGTGAAAGAGGCTTTGAAGGTGCTGCGCAACCGTAAGAAGCGCCCAGATGGTGAGGAGCTGACAGAGCAGCATGAGGTAATTGCGACGGCGCGACAACTTGCCCAGGGATTCTTCTATTTCTGGCGTTTCCCTAGAGGGGAATCGGCCGAGCTCATTGCCGAGTGGCGCTTGAGGCGGAGTGCATGGAACCGTGAGATTCGCGAGAAAATGGAGGGCCGGCGCCAGGTGAATCTTGATAGCCCCGAGCTGCTGAGAGAAGCGGCGGAGCGATACCTTGCTGGGGACACTTCAAGCGGCCTGCCCGTGTGGCGCTCACATTCCTTCGAGGCATGGCGCGAGATTGAAAAGCAAGTACAGCCTGTGCAAGGCACGAAGTGGCTTGACACGTTTCTCGCGGAAGACGCGGTTGAATGGGGGAATAAGTCACCGGGCATCATTTGGTCAGTCAATACCGCTTGGGGGCGCAAGGTGGCCGAACTCGGAGGCTTCCATTTCTACGAAGGCGACGATGATGAGGAGATTGCGAAAGAGCGAGGCGACCGCACAATCGTGGCGGCCGTCAAAGCGCACGGCACCGGGAAGAATCTTCAAATGTTTTCACGAGCGCTCGTGCTTGGCGCCGGCCCTTCAGATTGGGAGCAGCTGCTAGGGCGCCTTCACAGGCAGAAGCAGCAAGCGGCGGAAGTGCGCTTTGACGTGTATCTTCACACTCCAGAGGTGCGGACGCTTTTTAGAGCCGCGCAGGAACACTCCAAGTATGTGTACGAAACCACGTGGAAAAAAGAAAGAATCTTTTTCGCAGAAAAACGCTTGACTTCAACGTCCGCCGACGATTAAGAATAAAGGGGAAGAAAGGGAATCGTGAATGGTGACTTTGACAAACGCTTTAGGTTTCGCTTTCGGTGCAATTCTAGGCCTGGTTTTACCGGCCCTGCGCCGCGTGCTTTTCGCTCGCAAACAGAACTTAGAAGCGGTCTGGTACAAGCGCCGGCGAGGCCTGATGTACCTCGCCGCAAAGGAGCGCCCTGAACCCGAGCCGATTGATAGCGCCTGGCTTGTGCGCGCATTCACAGGATGCGTTCACGCCTGTCGCCATGCCAAATGCGCCGAGGCGCGTCTGAGAAATAGAGGCACGCGATGAAAACGCGCTTCCTCCCATTCCAGGCGTTCGCTCAAGCCTATACTCTCGACACCCCCCGGGAAAAAATTGAAGCGGATTTACGGGCAGCGCTGTTTCAGCATTTTGGGGCCAGAGACTTCGAGCGCGTGCAGAGTTACTACTCGGTTCAGGAGGTCCCCTCTCAGCGTGCGCATCACGGTATTTTAGGTGTGTTCGCGCCAGCCCATGGGCTGCAGTTTTTCGACGAAGGTGCGGAATGAACGGCCAGAAAATGGAAGTGTACCAGGGCGGCCGCCTTGTGGCTTTTGGCTCCACCTGGCAGGCGATGTATGCCGCATGTCGTCTGCTTTTCGGCACTGGTCTTATGCTTCCGCCTGATGTTAGGCTGATTGACTTCACCGCGCCGGGCGGTTTCCCGGCACAAACAGCAACAGAGAATGGAGAATAGAAATGGGAATAAGAGATATTGCACAGCAAGTGGCATCAGCGCAGGCATCAGGCGGCGGTAACTACATCAAGCACGGCCGCGGCACCATGGTCGTGAAAGAGGCTCTCTACAAGGAAGACCTTGACTCCGGTCGCGGCTTCATCGTCGAACTCTTAGTGGACACGGTTGAGCCTTACATCGGCTCAGACGGCAAGCCTCTGCCTTGCAATCCACCAGGCTCGACGGTTAGCTTTGTGCAGCTTTTCGATAAGTTCAAAAAGACTTCGATGGGCAACACCAAGGCTTTCATCGAGGCGCTTTCGGGCGAGTCGCTCGAAGGTGAGAAGTTTGTTGAGCGCTTCGAGAAACTGGTCAGCGAGAAGAACCCTGGGCGCGGTCTGAAAATCGGCTTTTCGACATACGAGAAGATGACCAAGTCGGGCGGCAAGCTTCTCATTTTACCAAAATGGGAACACGTCGAGCAGACTCCCGAAGACGTGAAGGCGACGCGCGAGCGCCTTAAGCTGTAAGAAGTACACGGGGAGGGGTGACAGCCGGGAAAGACCGGCATTTCTGGAAGGGGATTACATGTCTCAGATTCAAGCCTTCTGCGCGGCATTCGCCATTTGCTGGCTTGTCGGTGCTACGTTGTACGCTCTCTTTTTCCAGGATGAAGACCGATGACCGTTACGCCTGAGAACCTCTTAGCCTTCGACACCGAAACGCATCTCATTCAACCAGGTTTGCTGGCCCCTCCGCTTGTGGTCGGCAGTATTGCGCGAAAGGTAAGGGGCACTGAAAAGCTTCTTTCAAAAGACGAGGCGCGCCAAGCTTTTCGCGCGGCGCTCGAAGATGGTGTAACGCATATCGGAGGCGCCAACCTGGTCTATGACTTAGGTGTTATGTGCGCAGACGACGCCTCCCTTCTCCCCCTTGTGTTCAAGGCGCTCGAAGAAGGGCGCATGCACTCGACCGATATTCTCGAGGCGCTGCACGACAACGCTTCTGATGAAATGTTTGTCGACCCAATCACGCGCCAGCCTTTCGCGAGGTATTCGCTGGCGCAGCTCGAAACGCGATACCTGGGCATTGACCGTAGCTTTGAGAAAACCGATGGCTGGCGTTTGAAGTACGCGACTCTCGAGAATGTGCCTCTTGACCAGTGGCCAGATGAGGCCGTGGCCTACCCGCGCAGAGATGCGCGGGGCACCTTCGAAGTGCTTGCGGTGCAGCTCTTTTCCGACGACCGCTTCAATGTGCAATGCGAGGCGAACGAAATGCGCGCCGCATGGTTCCTCCATCTTGCGTGTGTTTGGGGAATGCGCACCGACCCTGCCATGGTCGACTCTGTTGTCGAACGCATCTTGACTGAGCACACCGAAACGCGCCGCGCTTTCTTTGATGCCGGGCTTGTGTCAATTCGGCCAATCAAGAAAGTGAAAAAGGAATGGGAACGCCATGACGAAGAAATCACAGCGGAGTGGCTTCAACAGGCCGCCGTTCGAATTCACCAGGCCTTGAAAGCCTCCAACGCCTCTTCTGTCCCGGTAGATAGTTGGCGCTTAGCCTTGCTTGAAGACATTGACGTCGCTTTGAAGGCCCTCAAGACTGGGCGGAAGCTTCGATGGATGGAAGGGCGCGAGCGCATTCGCGCGCTCGTGAATGAAGCCTATGGGGACAACCCGCCACTGACACCTGGTGGGAAATCAGGCAAGCGTGACATCAGCATCTCACGAGACACCCTCGTGGAATCGGGAAACGAGTTGCTTGAGTCGTATGGTGAGGCCGGGCCGAACGAGAAGCTGCTTTCGACTTACGTAAACGTGTTACGCCAAGGCACGCGCGTACCTATCAATCCACAGGTAAACGTGCTGGTGAAGACACAGCGCACTTCATACCGCTCGCCCAACTTGCAGCAAGTGCCGCGCAAGGGAGGTATTCGAGAATGCTTTGTGCCGCGCCCAGGCAGTGTTTTCTGCAGTTGCGACTATGCCACCCTCGAACTCTGCGCCCTCGCCCAGGTCTGCATTTTCCTGTTCGGTGAGTCTGAGATGGGTAAGGCCATCAACGCCAAGCAAGACCTCCATACGCGTCTGGGCGGCTCATTCATGGGCCTGGGCTATGAGGAGGCTCTTGCCCTCAAGCAAGCAAAGGACCCTTTACTCTCGAGTCTGAGACAGGCCGCAAAGCCTGTTAACTTCGGCCTGCCCGGCCTCATGGGGGCGCCTAAGCTGGTGGCAACCGCGCGAAAAGACGGCATTCGATTCTGTGAGCTCGCACGCGAGTCTGAGAATTGTGCGGACAATGAGCGCACGACGACCTATTTCAGGCGCACGATTGCTCCCACCTGCAAGGTTTGCTTGAGGTTGGCTGAAAATTACAAAGAAGCGTTCTACTCGGCCTGGCCCGAAATCAAGCGGTACCATGAGTTTACGGTAGCCCAGGCTGACAAAGCCGCCTCTGGAATCCCATTGCAATCTTTCGGCACCGGAATGTATCGCCTAGAGACTTCTGCCAATGCTGTGTCTAACCACTTCTTTCAGAATCTCGCGGCGCAGGGCGCAAAGCATGCCGGCTTTCTTCTCGCAAAAGAGGCGTACACCGACAAGCAAAGCCCTCTCTACGGGAACATGCGCACCGTTGTCTTCGTGCACGACGAAGCTTTCAGTGAAGTTCGAGAGGAGGCCATGCATGAGGCTTCCCTGCGCCAAGCCGAGGTAATGATGGCCGGAATGGCCGAATACATTCCCGACGTAAAAATCACGGTAGAGCCTGCCTTGATGCGCCGATGGTTCAAGGGTGCGGAGAAGGCTACTGCGAAAGACGGCCGCCTAAAACCGTGGTGGCCTAATGACTGGACATGGGCGCCAGACCAAGAACAGATGGCTATTGACAATGCCCTTTAAAATCAACCAAGGTACCTCATGCTCCTAACACTCGACCCTGGAATCCGAGGCTGCGGCCTTGCTGTTTTCTTCAACCGCCAGTTACACGAGGCGCTGTACATTCCCAACCCGATGCGCAAGGGAGGCGACCTTGCGGCCGTGGTTTCGATGGCAGGCGAACTTGTCGACCACATAGCCTACAAATGGGGCAATGCGCCGGGTCCTATCACGATTGTCGTGGAGCGGCCGCAGATTTACCGCGACGCGAAACAGAAGGGCGACCCGAATGACTTGCCCCCGCTTTATGCGATTGCAGGCGCCTTGACGGCCGCCCTGGGTGAGCGTGGGCCGATTGAGGCCATGCGTGAGTACCTGCCACGTGAATGGAAGGGCACTCTCGACCCTGAGGAAATGGCGCGCCGCGTGCGTGAGCGCCTGAGCGAAGGGGAATTCGGAAAGGTGCAGCTCCCTTCGAATACCTGCGACAATTGCCGCAAGCGTTTGACTGACGATGATTGCGGTAAGACTACTTGTCTCGCCCACAACGTATTTGATGCCATCGGCATCGGCCTCAAATTCTTAACCCGTCTGGAACCTGTGAGGATAATCGCGCGATGAGTGACTCAAAAGACACAAACCCAAAGGATGCTGTTGGCACAAAGAAGGTGCCTTTCTCCACTGTGCCGGCGCAAGTCATAGCGGAAGTGGGTCTGGCCATGCTTGAGGGGGCCTTGAAATACGGACGCCATAATTACCGCGTGAGTGGAGTACGCGCCTCGGTTTACTACGACGCGGCCTTGCGGCACTTGACGGCATGGTGGGAAGGCGAGGACATTGATGCAGATTCGGGCTTAAGCCACGTCACCAAGGCTATGGCCTGCCTTGTGGTGTTGAGAGACGCGATGCGCCAGAGGATGCTGAATGATGACAGGCCGCCGGGCGACCCGTCATTCATCGCGGAGCTGAATGAGAAGGCCTCGAAGCTGTTGGCCAAATACCCCGAACCCAAACACGCTCTTACCCGAAAGACTGTGCCGTGAAAGCTACACTTGAGTTTACCCTTCCCGACGATGCCGTTGAATTCAACAACGCGTCGCGCGCTACTGAAGTGCTTTCCGTTGTGGAGGACGTGCTGCATTATATTCGAGGGCGCCTCAAGCACGGAACTGTTGACGGAGCGGCCGCCGCCGAGCTCGAAGAGATTCGAACGCGCCTGCTTGAGGCCGTGAGTTACTGAAGAAGGCAGGTCGGTTCAGGCTTTGACGGGTCAGGCCTTCCTTGAATCTTGAGGAGGGCCTTTTTGATGCCTCGAATCTGCCAGCCGCAATGGCCTACAGTGCCGTGCAACGTGTGGTCGAGAGCATGCACGAACTCGTGTGCGAGGGGGCTTGCCTGCCAGTCTGAAGTGAAGACTTCGACCGTCTTGGTTTCCGTGTACGTGTATCCAAGCACACAGAATTGCGCCTCATCGTGGTACCAGCCTTCTTCGCAGATGAAATCTGAATGCCGGCGCGCGTGCATTCGCACGGTCCACCCGGAAAGCAGCGCACATACTTTCTCAGACGAGCCCCACCCTAGGCCCTCGAACTCTTTCACGACCTTGTCTTCGTAGTCCTGTAGCTCGGAGCAATTCTCGAAGGCGCGAAGGCCGCACTTGCTCACGCACCCGGCGTCAACTGGAATGCGTGCACAGGTAGTCGCGGCCAAGAATGCGGTTAGAAGAACTCGTTTCATTTCGCCTTGTGGTGTTTGTCGTCAAGCCAAATCGGCGCCGTGACACTCTTCTGTCCACCATTGCGGTTGTGAATCAAGAAAAAAGACTGCTGCGGCTCCTCATACGCAAAGCCGTTTGTCTGAGCATAAGCGTTATAGCCGATGAGGCTTCCGTTCATCATAAAGTTTCCTCCGTCCATGTAGTGATGGAAGTGCCCCATGCATGTGAGGGCACAGGGCTTTGAGGAATTCCACTGCGCCAGGCGTTTGTTGATGGGAATAGTAGGCCCTCCGACTCCGCCCGCGAAGCGGATTTCGTAGCCGTGAATCAAGCGCATTTTGAAATTGTCGAAGAAAGGCCGAATCACCTGGGCATGTTCTGCCACATCGATTGTCACGCGCGGCTCGTCTGAGAATCGCGCCGCAAGCATATGGTACGCAAGAGTCTCGAGGCTCGTACCGGTAGGGTCGTTGAAATGCATCTTCTTCGTCATGCGCCCATGGTTGCCAGGAAGCGCATCAACGACGATGCCATAGTCGGAATTCGCCAAAAGGTATTTGATGCCCGCGTGTAGAAGTTCTTGGGCGTAGTGAGCCGCTTCACCCGGCGCCATGGCAGTACCTGCGAGCAACTCCTCATGAATCCACCCGGAGAAAAGGTCGCCCAAGACTCCAAGCCACATCGTGCGGATTTCACAGTCACGCGCGAGAATGTTTGTGAGGCGAAGGAAGTTCTGAAAGAAATATTGGGCGCGCGCTTTCGCAATCTCGGGCGAATATTCATTCAACCCAAAGGTGCTGCCGCTCGAAACGAGTTCGTCAATATGCCAATCTGACGCAAGCGCGGCCGCAATGCCCTCACCCTGCTCTATCGTCTTCTTTGGAATGAAGATGGTATGAAGCGGGCGAGCCATTCGAACGGCCGCCTCAAGCTCCAAGCGAAGGCGTTGCGTTTCTTCCACGAGGGCCGAGTGCTCTCGGCGAATGTCTCGTTTCTCTGCGGCCTCTTTGTGAAACTTCTCGGCAGCCTCAAGCGGGGGCAGCGGCTCGGGCGCAGGAGCGAGCGGCCTCTCTTCGGGCATAGGCGCGGTAGTTTCTTTGCTCGCGTTTCTTTTCTACGGTGCGCCGGCATGTCTTGCAGGCGTATTCGTAGCCGTCTTTGTTCGACGCGTCTTTACGAAACGCGTCAAGGTAGAGTTGGGCTTTACACTTCGAACAAGTCTTTTTTGGTAACTTCAAGCAAGGCTCATTTCTTCCACAGGTAGACGGCTGTGGCACCGGCTGCGGCGCCAGTCACGAGGGCGCCTGCAATCAATACAACCACAACCACCGGGCTGACGGAAGGCTTGGCGGCAAGTTCGTCAACCTTTTTCCGAAGAAGGTCGTTTTGTGCAGTCTTCTCCGCAATATCCGTTTGCATTGAAGTGTAGATGCGGTCGAGCTTTTTGAACCCGGGCTCATTGAGGAAGACGCCCTCGCCTACCGTCACAAGCTCTTCTTTGTCGTCGTCAACCGCAAGCACGGTTCCCGACTGCACTTGAATGAGAGTCGGGCGGTCGGATTCTTGGGCCCATGCCTGGCAGGCAAAAAGCCCAAGCAAGGCGAGAGCCACGGCCCTCACTTGGTGTCATCCTTCAACGCATCGCGAAGGGATTGGGGCACGACTTTCGCGGCCGCCTCTTTTCCTGCGGCTTCCGCCTCGGCTTTGATTTTGGCCGCATCGGCGCTTTTGATGAGCGTCAGCAGATGCTTCACCAGGGTCCAACCGCCCGAGGCGGCGAAGGCCACCTTGAAAGCCGCGAGCGCAAGCACAGGGCTCATGGCTTGCCCGGCCATCAAGGCCGAACCTGCCGCACCCGCGAAAGAGCCCACAAGCGTCAAGATGGCTCCGCCTGCCTGGGTTTGAAGGAAGGGCACCTTAGGCCCAAGAAACTTCCGCACGCCCCACACCACAAGCACGAGGGCAAAAGAGAGAATCAACCAGGCATTGCCGGTTTGCACGGCCTGCCAAGCGAGTTTTGCGAAGACTTCAAGGTTCTCAGGGTCTAAGGTTTCCATGGGGTTGCTTCCTTACGGGTGAACAAAGTAACGAGGGCTTAATTTTCCAAATCCCTTAGTAACGGGGCCGAGTGAGAAGTTGAGTCTACCCGCCTGGGCAATCTGTGTCACGGGCTCGCGCGCGGGCATGACAACGGCCACATGCCCGATTCCTTTTGGATTTTTCCACAGGGCAACGGCGGGCTGGCCAAAGCGCGCGTCGCGCCGCGCCTCGGCCTCCGTGCATTCAGCCCAGCCGAAGCGAGGGCCGTGTTTCACAATCCAATCGACAATTTTGTTGGCGCTGAGCTCGGCGCCTTTGCCGGGTTTGCACGGGTCGCCCTTCTCATCAACCCAGTGAGGGATTTCGGCGCCCATTGCACTGGTGACGTCCCAAAGGAAGATGTTACAGAATGTCGAGCCGTTCCGTGGGGTGTAGCGCGGATTGGTTTCTACTTGGAGGTCGTGCACGATGGCCCACGTATTCCATGGGGCGCGCGACGTTTCGTCGCTTCGAAGCGTGAGCGGATATGGGAGCCAAGGTTCTACAAGGGGCAACGGCATTACTCGCCTCGCAGTCTAAGTAGTTCTTGCTCGATTCGGTCGACGCGCGTTCGAAGCACCGCCACTTCAGTATTGTTGCTGTGAAGGCTTGCGGCCAGGGTGTCGAGTTTGGCGCCCATTTCGGTGCGAATCTCTTTCAGCCCATCGGTCAAGTCACCAAAGGCTTTGCGTGCGAGAAAGCCGGTGATTGAAATGCCTGCCAGCAGTACAAGGCCGACGACCAGAGTCATGGAGTCAGAGGGGAAGTTCACATAGCCCCCTTTATTTCAAAATTGAAGTAGCCGCTCGAAGGGGGGGAGCTGTCCGGTGCACTACCGTCGGGATTGGCAAAAGAGAATATGATACTACCAGTTGCACGGGAAGTTATGTATGAGGGGTGATTAGCGTCATCGTCGTATTGATGCAAGGCGCTGTATTCTGTGCCTGCCATGCTCTGCGCAAAATTTACGGTTATAGAATTTGCGGCATACGTAACAGAAGAGATGTTCTGCCCTTCACGCACTGCGATTGTAGAACTTGAAGTGATTTCAAGGCATCCCCAAATTTTAGCTATCGTGTTCACTGT
>WBZX01001269.1_pt1 | contig 19345 bp, 17 predicted proteins | sample 5204211 | NCBI WGS metagenome assembly WBZX01 (sample SAMN12344362, study PRJNA552823) | activated sludge metagenome | biome: Activated sludge suspended growth; feature: Nitrification reactor; material: Wastewater; isolation source: activated sludge from nitrification reactor of wastewater... | reverse complement strand
CGCACCTCGAAGCCCGCAAGGTGAACGCATGAACGCGCCCGGCAAGACCGCACCGGCCGCCAGTGCCGCCGCCCCCGTCCCCTCCGCCGGCGCCAAGCCGCGCCTCACCACCTCGGCGATGATCGCCAGCATCGCCGCCGAGGGCCAGCGCACGAAGCCTGCGCCCTTCGGCCACGCGCTCGTCAAGCTCGCCGAGGATCGGCCCGACATCGTCGGCATGACGGCCGACCTCAGCAAGTACACCGACCTGCACCTGTTCGCGCAGGCCTACCCCGAGCGCTTCTACCAGATGGGCATGGCCGAGCAGCTGCTGTTCGGCGCCGCGGCGGGCCTGGCGAAGGAGGGCTTTACCCCGTTCGCGACCACGTACGCGGTGTTCGCCTCGCGCCGAGCCTACGACTTCATCCACCAGACGATCGCCGAAGACGACCTGAACGTGAAGATCGCCTGCGCGCTGCCAGGCCTCACGTCGGGCTACGGGCCGAGCCACCAGGCCACCGAAGACCTGGCGCTGATGCGCGCCATCCCCGGCCTGATGGTGCTCGACCCCTGCGACGCGCACGAGATCGAGCAGGTGGTGCCGGCCATTGCCGCGCACCGCGGCCCGGTGTACATGCGCCTGCTGCGCGGCCAGGTGCCGCTGGTGCTGGACGAATACGGCTACAGGTTCCAGATCGGCAAGGCGCAGATGCTGCGCGACGGCCGCGACGTGCTCGTCGTGTCGTCGGGCCTGCTGACCATGCGCGCGCTCGAGGCCGCCAAGGCGCTGGCCACCGACAGCGTGGACGTCGGCGTGCTGCACGTGCCCACGATCAAGCCGCTGGACGTGGACACCATCCGCCGCGAGTGCGCGCGCAGCGGTCGCCTGGTGGTGGTGGCCGAGAACCACAGCACCGTGGGCGGCCTGGGCGAGGCGGTGGCCGCCGCGCTGCTCGACGCCGGCGTGGCGCCGCGCTTCGCGCGCATCGGCCTGCCCGACGCGTTCCTCGACGCCGGCGCGCTGCCCACGCTGCACGACCGCTACGGAATTTCCACCGACGCGATCTGCGCCCGCATCAAGGGCTGGCTGGCCTGACCGTGGGCAACGCCGCGCACGCGCTGCAGCCGCTGGCGCACGCCATCCGTTTCCTGTCGATCGACGCCATCGTGCGTGCCACCGAGGGGCACCAGGGCGTGCCCCTGGGCATGGCCGAGATCGCCACCGCGCTCTACGTGCGCCACCTGAGGCACGCGCCGCACGACCCGGCGTGGCCGGACCGCGACCGCGTGGTGCTGTCCAACGGCCACGGCTCGATGCTGCTGTACTCGCTGCTGCACCTCACCGGCTACGAGCGCATCGGCATCGACCAGATCAAGAGCTTCCGCGAGCTGGGCTCGCACTGCGCCGGCCACCCGGAGCGCGACGTCGCCGCCGGCATCGAGGTGACCACCGGGCCGCTCGGCCAGGGCATCGGCAACGCGCTGGGCATGGCCATCGCCGAGGCGCACCTGCGCCAGCGCTTCGGCAGCGCGCTGGTCGACCACCGCACCTGGGCCTTCGTCGGCGACGGCTGCCTGCAGGAGGGCGTGGGCCAGGAGATGATCGCGCTGGCCGGCCACCTGCGGCTGGACCGGCTCACGCTGCTGTGGGACGACAACCGCATCACCGACGACGGCGCCACGGCGCTGTCGATCAGCGAGGACGTGGCCGAGCGCTTCCGCGTGGCCGGCTGGCATGTGCAGGCGGTGGACGGCCACGACATCGACGCGGTGGACGCCGCCCTCGCCGCCGCCAGGGCCGACCCGCGGCCGTCGATGATCGCCTGCCGCACCGTCATCGCGCGCGGCATCGCCCGGCTCGAAGGCCAGCGCGGCGGCCACAGCGCGCGCCTGTTCGACGCCGACGCGCAGGCCGCGCGCCAGGCGCTCGGCTGGCCGCACGCGCCCTTCGAGCTGCCGGCCGAAGTGCGAGACGCCTGGCGCACCGCGGGCGCCAGTGCGCAAGCCGGGCACACCGACTGGCAGGCCCGCGTGGCCGCGCTGCCCGCCGCCGACCGCGCCGAGTTCGACCGCACGATGCGCGGCGAGCTGCCCGCGGGCTGGCAGGCGGCGCTGTGGGCCCATGCCCGCACGGCCGCCGCCGACACGCCGGCCAAGGGCGGCATCAACCAGTCGTCCGACATCCACGACGCGCTGACCGACCTGCTGCCCGAGCGCATGGTGCTGTGCGCCGACCTCGAGGCGCCCACCGCGCACAAGCGGCGCCTGGCGGCCTTCACCGCCGACGACCGCGGCGGTGCCTACGTGCACTGCGGCGTGCGCGAGCACGCCATGGCCAGCGCGGCGGTGGGCATGGCCGCGCACGGCGGCGTGCGGCCCACCGCGGTCACCTACCTCGCGTTCGCCGACTACCAGCGCCCGGCCATGCGCATGGCCGCGCTGATGAACCTGCCCGCGGTGTTCGTGTTCAGCCACGACTCCATCGGCATCGGCAAGAACGGGCCGACGCACCAGCCGTCCGAGGGCCTGGCCGCGCTGCGCGCCATGCCGAACATGCAGGTCATGCGCCCGGCCGACGCGGTGGAGGCCGCCGAGTGCTGGGCACTCGCGCTTCAGCGCACCGACGGGCCGGTGAGCCTGGTCTTCGCGCGCCAGGCGCTGCCCACCGTGCGCCACGACGGCCCCGGCGCGGACAACCGCTGCGCGCGCGGCGCCTACGTGCTGGCCGAAGGGCAGCGCGAGTCCGACGGCGCGCCGCGCCGCGTCACGCTGCTGGCCACCGGCTCCGAGGTGGCGCTGGCGCTGGCCGCGCGCGACCTGCTGCAGGCCGAGGGCGTGGCCACCGCCGTGGTGTCGATGCCGTGCTGGGAGCTTTTCGAGCAGCAGGACGACGCCTGGCGCGCCGCGGTGCTGGGCCCCGGCAGCGTGCGCGTCGCGGTGGAAGCCGCGGTGCGCTTCGGCTGGGAGCGCTGGCTCGGCGAGCGCGGCGCCTTCGTCGGCATGTCCGGCTTCGGCGCGTCGGGCCCGGCCGACGCCCTGTACCGCCATTTCGGCATCACCCCCGAGGCCGTCGTCGCGCAGGCGCGGCGGCTGCTGCAACAGAAGAAGGACCACGACCATGTCCACGCCTGACACCTCCCCCGCCACCGCGCGCATGAGCGGCCCGCTGCTGCAGGGCCGCGGCGTCATCGTCACCGGCGCGGCCAGCCCGCGCGGCCTGGGCCTGGCCGCCGCGAAGCTGCTGGCCGAGCACGGCGCGCGCGTGCTGATCACCGACCTGGACGCCGCCGCCGCCGAGCGCGCCGCCGCCTCGCTGCCCGGCAGCGGCCATGCCGGCGCGCGCTGCGACGTCACCGACCGCGCCGAGTGCGACGCGTCGGCGGCGCTGGCGCTGCAGCGCCTGGGCCGGCTCGACGTGCTGGTCAACATCGCCGGCATCACCAGCCCGCAGCGCCTGATGGAAGTCGACGCGAAGACCTACGACCGCATCTTCGACATCAACATGCGCGGCACGATGTACATGACGCAGGCCGTGGTGCCGCACATGCGCGCCCAGCGCAGCGGCAGCATCGTCAACATGAGCAGCGTGTCGGCGCAGCGCGGCGGCGGCGTGTTCGGTGGCAGCCACTACTCGGCGGCCAAGGCTGCGGTGCTGGGCTACACCAAGGCCGCGGCGCGCGAGCTGGGCCCGGACAACGTGCGCGTCAACGCCATCTGCCCGAGCTTCATCGACACCGACATCACCGCGGGCATGATGACGGCCGACAAGCTGGCCGCCATCGTGGCCGGCGTGCCGCTGGGCCGCCCCGGGCACGCGCACGAGGTCGCCGGCTGCGTGCTGTTCCTGGCCAGCGACCTGGCCAGCTACCTCACCGGCATCGAGCTCGACATCCACGGCGGCTCGCACATTCACTGACGCATCCGAGGCGATCACATCATGACGACGACCAAGAAGAAGGCTCCCCACGAACTGCGCAGCCAGCAATGGTTCGGGCGCCAGGACCGCGACGGCTTCAACTACCGCAGCTGGGTCAAGGGCAAGGGCGTGCCGCACGACCAGTTCGACGGCCGGCCCGTCATCGGCATCTGCAACACCTTCTCCGAGCTGACGCCCTGCAACAGCCACTTCCGCACGCTGGCCGAGCAGGTGAAGATCGGCGTCTACGAGGCCGGCGGGTTCCCGCTCGAGTTTCCGGTGATGTCGCTCGGCGAGACGCTGCTTCGCCCCACCGCCATGCTCTACCGCAATCTCGCGAGCATGGACGTCGAAGAGAGCATCCGCGGCAACCCGGTGGACGGCGTGGTGCTGCTGATGGGCTGCGACAAGACCACGCCGTCGCTGCTGATGGGTGCGGCCAGCGTGGACCTGCCCACCATCGGCGTGTCCGGCGGGCCGATGCTCAACGGCCGCTGGCGCGACCAGCAGCTCGGCTCGGGCACCGGCGTGTGGCGCATGAGCGAGGAGGTGCGCGCCGGCACGCTCAAGCTGAAGGACTTCTTCGAGGCCGAGAGCTGCATGCACCGCAGCCACGGCCACTGCATGACCATGGGCACCGCCAGCACCATGGCCAGCATGGTCGAGGCGCTGGGCGTGGGCCTGCCCGGCAATGCCGCCTACCCGGCGGTGGACGGCCGCCGCAACGTGCTCGCGCGCGAGGCCGGCCGGCGCATCGTGAACATGGTGCACGAGGACCAGCTGCTGTCGAAGATCCTCACGCGCGAGGCGTTCGAGAACGCCATCCGCACGCTGGCGGCCATCGGCGGCAGCACCAACGCGGTGATCCACCTCATCGCCATCGCCGGCCGCTTGGGCGTGCCGCTGACGGTGGAGGACTTCGACCGCCTCGCCAGCGAGCTGCCCTGCCTGGTGAACCTGCAGCCCAGCGGCGAGTTCCTGATGGAAGACTTCTGCTACGCCGGCGGCCTGCCCGCGGTGATGAAGGAGATCCTGCCGCTGCTGCACGGCGGTGCGGTCACCGCCAACGGCCGCAGCGTGGCCGACAACGTGGCCGAGGCGCAGAACTGGAACCCGCAGGTCATCAAGACCGTGGCCGAGCCCTTCAAGGCCAAGGCCGGCATCGCCGTGCTCAAGGGCAACCTCGCGCCGCGCGGCGCGGTCATCAAGCCCAGCGCCGCCACGCCCGCGCTGATGAAGCACACCGGCCGCGCGGTGGTGTTCGAGAACATCGAGGACTTCCACACCCGCATCGACGACGAGACCCTCGACGTCGACGAGACCTGCGTGCTGGTGCTGAAGAACTGCGGCCCCAAGGGCTACCCCGGCATGGCCGAGGTGGGCAACATGCCGCTGCCGCCGAAGGTGCTGCGCAAGGGCATCACCGACATGGTGCGCATCAGCGACGCGCGCATGAGCGGCACCGCCTACGGCACCGTGGTGCTGCACACCGCGCCCGAGGCCGCGGCCGGCGGCCCGCTGGCGCTGGTGAAGAACGGCGACCTGATCACGCTCGACGTGGCCGCGCGCAAGCTGCACCTGCACGTGGACGACGCCGAGCTGGCGCAGCGCCGCGCCGCCTGGCAGCCGCCGAAGCCGCCGCTGGACTCCGGCTACTGGAAGCTCTACATCGACCACGTGACGCAGGCCGACGAAGGCGCCGACCTGGACTTCCTGCGCGGCAAGCGCGGCAGCTTCGTGCCGCGCGACAACCACTAGCGCGCCCGGGGCGCCGGCGCGGCGCGACGGAGTTCGGCAGGATTTCTCGCCCGCCCCCGTCCGGACGGGTGAACGGCGCTCGCGGGGGCGCTGGCGCGCCCAGAATCGGCCGCATGCCCAGCGTCAAGAAGCCCCGCAAGAACTCCGCCCTGCCCGGGGGTGTCGACCGCCGCGCGCCGCCCGACGCGCCGGCCGGCTCGCTGCGCCGTCTCAAGGGGGCCCTCGGGCGACCGATGAAGATCGAGCGCCAGGGTGTCGACCTGAAAGTGGTGCTGGTGGAGCGCCGCCGCGCGGCGCCGGCCGATGCCGCGCCCGGCATCGAGCAGATGTGCGACGAACTGAGCACGCGGCTGCTGGCCATCGGGCCCGAACATGCGGCCACCGTGCTGCGGCCGCTGGTCACCGTGCACGACGCGCTGGAGCGCAAGGGCTGGTCCGGCGTGGCGTCGCTGCCGGCACCGGTGCTGGCCAAGGCGCTGGCCCTGGCGGGCATGATGGCCCGCGAGGAGCCGTCGCCCAGGCTGGACGCGTTCATCGAGGGCCTGCTGCCCTTGCAGGCCGCCGCGCGCGCCCGTGACGACAAGCGTTCGCTGCGGCGCGGCGTCGAGGTGGCCGAGCGGCCGGAGATCTCCGAGTCCACGTTCGCCGAGTTCGACGACGCGCAGCGCGGCTGGGCCGGCACCGAGCCGGCGGCGCTGATGCACACCCCGGACCGCGACGCCGAGCGCTAGGCCCAGCCGCCGCGCGCGGCCCAGGCCCGCGCCCGGGTGCTCACCTCAGGCCGCGAGATCGCGCATCTGCGCGTACAGGTCGGCCTTGCCCTCGAAACCGATGCCCGGCAGCTCGGGCAGCGTGACGTGGCTGTTCTCCACCCGCACGCCGTCGGGGAACCCGCCGTAGGGCTGGAACAGGTCGGGGTAGCTTTCGTTGCCGCCCAGGCCCAGGCCGGCGGCGATCGCCAGCGACATCTGGTGCCCGCCGTGCGGCACGCAGCGCGCGGGGCTCCAGCCGTGGGCCTGCAGCATGTCCAGCGTGCGCAGGTACTCCACCAGCCCGTAGCTCAGCGCGCAGTCGAACTGCAGCCAGTCGCGGTCCGGGCGCATGCCTCCGTAGCGGATCAGGTTGCGCGCGTCCTGCATCGAGAACAGGTTCTCGCCGGTGGCCATCGGCTTGTCGTAGTGCGCCGCCAGCTCGGCCTGCAGCGCGTAGTCGAGCGGGTCGCCGGCCTCCTCGTACCAGAACAGGTCGTACTGCGACAGCGCCTTGGCGTACTCGACGGCGGTCTTCAGGTCGAAGCGGCCGTTGGCGTCCACCGCCAGGCGCTGGCCCGGGCCCAGCAGCCTGAGCACGGCCTCGATGCGGCGGCAGTCCTCGGCCAGCGACGCGCCGCCGATCTTCTTCTTGACTACGCTGTAGCCGCGGTCGAGGTAGCCCTGCATCTCGCGCGTCAGCCCTTCCAGGCCCTGCCCTGGCCAGTAGTAGCCGCCGGCGGCGTAGACGAATACGCGCGGGTTGGCCGGCGCCTTGCCGTAGCGGTCGGCCAGCAGGCGGTGCAGCGGCTGGCGCTCGATCTTGGCCACCGCGTCCCACACCGCCATGTCGATGGTGCCCACCGCCACCGAGCGCTCGCCGTGGCCGCCGGGTTTCTCGTTGGTCATCATCGCGGCCCACACGCGGTGCGGGCACAGGTTGTCGCGCTCCGGGTCGCGCAGGCTGTCGGGCGCGGCCTCGAGCACGCGCGGGATGAAGCGCTCGCGCATCAGCGCGCCCTGGCCGTAGCGGCCGTTCGAGTTGAAGCCGTAGCCCACCACCGGGCGGCCGTCGCGGATCACGTCGGTGACCACGGCCACCAGGCTCAGCGTCATCTTCGAGAAGTCGATGTACGCGTTGCGGATCGACGAACTGATGGGCCGCGTGGATTCGCGGATCTCGACGATTCTCATGGTCTGTGCAGGCCGTGTTCAGCGCGGCAGCGAGGCGCCGCCGCAGAGGGGGATGTCCTGTCCGGTGATGGCCGCGGCCTCGTCGGACAGCAGGAACGCCACCAGCGCCGCCACCTCGTCGGGGCGGATCAGGCGGCCGATCGGGGGCAGCCTGGGCTGCGTGCCGGCGCGGGCCGGGTCGGCCAGCATCGCGGTGTCGGTGGCGGCGGGCGACACCACGTTGACGGTGACGCCCTGGGCCACCAGCTCGGCGGCCCAGCTGCGCGCCAGCGCCACCAGCGCCGCCTTGCTGGCCGCGTACTGGCCGCGCCCCGGCATGCCGCCGGACACGCGGCTGCCCACCAGCACCATGCGGCCGCGGCCCGCTGCGGCCATCGGCGGCAGCAGCGCGTCGGCCAGCCCGCTGGCCGCCTGCACGTGCAGCTGCCACATCAGCCGCGCGTCGTCGGGGTGGCCCTCGCCGACGCGGCCGGTGCGCAGCACGCCGGCCGCGTGCACCAGCGCCTGTGGCAGCGCCTGAGGCAGTGCGAGCGCGGCGACGGCGCGCTGCAGCGACGCGGCGTCGCTCAGGTCCGCCGTGACGCCGTGGAACGCGGGGTGCGAGAGCGTGGCCGGCGCGAGGTCGAGCCCGGTCACGCGCCAGCCGTCGGCCAGCAGTCGCTGCGCCACCGCCCGGCCGATGCCCGAGCTGGTGCCGGTGACGACCGCGAGCCGGGGCTCACTCGGCACGGATGTTGCCTTCCGTGATGATCTTCTGCGAGCGCGCCATGTCGTCGCGCTGGAAGCGCACGATGTCGTCCACCGAGCCGCCGTTGACGATCAGGCCCTGCGCCACGAGCTTGTCGCGCATGTCGGAGGCCAGCGCCTTGTTGGCCTCGGCATTGAGCTTGGCGGTGATGTCCGCCGGCAGCTTGGCCGGGCCCCACAGGCCGTACCAGCTGTAGAACTCGTAGCCCGGCACCGACTCGCCCACGGTGGGCACGTCGGGCAGCGTGGGCACGCGGCCCTTGGAGGTCACGGCCACGATGCGCAGCTTGCCTGCCTTGTGGAAGTTCATCGCGCCCAGCAGCGGGTCGACGAAGCCCTGGATCTGGCCACCGACGAGGTCCTGGAACGCGGGCGCGGTGCCCTTGTACGGCACGATGGTCAGGTCCACGCCGCCGGCGCGCTTGAGCAGCTCGGTCGACAGGTGCCCCGCCGAGCCGGTGGAGCCGATGGCGAAGTTGAGCTTGCCGGGGTTGGCCTTGGCGTGCGCCATCAGCCCGGCGATGTCCTTGGCCGGCACGTCGTTGTTGACCGACACCGCCAGCGGCGCCTGCGCCACCAGCACCACTGGCGTGAAGTCGCGGTTCACGTCATAGGGTGCGCTCTTGACCACCATCGGGCCGGTGGTGAACGTGGACGCGTTGAACAGCAGCGTGTAGCCGTCGGCCGGCGCCTTGGCCACGGCGTCGGCGCCGATGAAGCCGTTGCCGCCCGGGCGGTTCTCGATCACGAAGGTCTGGCCCGTCTGCTCGGACATCTTCTGGGCCAGCATGCGCCCGATCAGGTCCAGCGTGCCGCCGGGCGGGAACGGGATGATCACGCGCACCGGCTTGCTCGGGTAGGCCTGGGCCCACGCCGGGGCGAGGCCGAAGGCCAGGGCGGCCGCGGCCGCGGCGCGCAGGAACTGTTGACGCTTCATGGCATGTCTCCTTGGGGTTGTGTCGTCTTGCGGGGTCGAAGGTTCAGCGCTTGAGCAGCCCGGCCTGCGCCACCGCGGCGCGCAGCACCTGCATCTCGGCGTCGGAGGGCGCCTCGGTGGGCGGCCGCACCGTGGGGTCGTCGATCACGCCGGCCAGCCACATGCCGGCCTTCATGCGCGCATGGGCCTCGCCGGTGGGCTCGCCACCGCCGTACACGGCGTCCTTCAGCGGCGTGATCACGGCCTGCACCTGCATCGCGCGCTTGAGGTCGCCGGCCTTCACGGCGGCCCACAGGTCGGCGATGAGGTTCGGGATGAACGTGGCGAAGCCCACCAGCGCGCCGTCCACGCCCTGCACCATCGAGGCCAGCAGGTATTCGTCGTGGCAGGTCAGGATCGCCTTGGCCGGATCGGCGGCGCGCACGGCCGCGATGTCGGCGGCGTACTTGTTCATGTCGCGCTGGCCCACCTTGAAGGCCTGCACGGATTCCATGCGCGCCAGGTCGGCCATCACGGCCGTGGAGTACGACGCGCGCGTCCACGCCGGGTACACGTGCGCGATCAGGTCCAGGCCGGTCTCGGCGATGGCCTCGAAGTAGTGGCGCACGTGGTCGGGCCGATAGCCGAAGCGCAGCCAGTGGTGCGGCGGCATCACGTCCAGGCCGGCGGCGCCGGCCTCGCGCGCCATGCGGGCATGCACCTTGGCGTCGCCGAGGCCTTCGCAGACGATGGAGCTGATCACCGGCAGCTTGCCGCGCAGCTCGTCGGCCACGATGCGGGTCACCTCGGCGCGCTCGTGCGGCTGCAGCGAGAACACCTCGCCGGTGTGGCCGTTGGTCATCACCGCCACGATGCCGGGCTGCGCCGCCAGCCACGACGCCAGGCGGCGCAGCGCCGGCTCGTCGATGCGGTGGTCGGGCGTGAACGGGCAGGCGATGGCCGGGATGATCCCGCGGTAGTTGGCGATCGTGGGCACGACAATGTCTCCGGTGCGTGGGCAGGTCGGCCGGCAGTGTGCGGCGGCGGCGCCGCCGCCGCCAATGCCGTTTACGCTCCGCACGATGCTTCCAAGGCACCACCGATGACGCTCAACCTGTCCTGGCTGGAAGACTTCCAGGCGCTGGCCGAGAGCGGCAACTTCTCGCGTGCCGCCGAGCAGCGCCACATGACGCAGCCGGCCTTCGGGCGCCGCATCAAGGCGCTGGAGGAGTGGCTCGGCACGCCGCTGTTCGACCGCAGCGGCCACCCGGTGACGCTCACCGAGGCCGGGCAGTGGCTGCGCGGCACGTCGCAGCAGATCCTCGAGCGCGCCGCCCGCCTGCCCGACGAGGCGCGCGCGGTGGCCGACGGCAGCGCCGGCACGCTGCGCTTCGCCGCCACGCACGCCCTGTCGCTGAGCTTCCTGCCGGCCTGGCTGCGCGGCCTGGAGGCCCGCACCGAGGTCGGCCCGATCCAGCTCGTCAGCGACGTGGCGGCGCATTGCGAGGCGCAGCTGCAGCACGCCCGCGTGCAGTTCCTGCTGTGCCATGCGCACGAGAACGCGCCGCCCGGGCTCGACCCGGCGGCCTTCACGTCCTGCGAGGTCGGCCGCGACGAACTGGTCCCGGTGTCGGCGCCCGGCCCGCGCGGCAAGCCGCGCTTCGCGCTGGACGGCGCCGGCGCGCGCGTGCCGATGCTGGCCTACAGCCCGGAGTCCGGCCTGGGCCGCGTGCTGCGCGCGCTGCTCGGCCCGGCGCTGGACACGGCCGGCTCCGAGGTGGTGTTCACCGCGCACCTGGCCACCGTGCTGCGCAGCCTGGCCCTGCAGGGCCGCGGCATCGCGTTCCTGCCTGGCAGCCTGGTCGGCGACGACCTCGCCGCCGGCCGGCTGGTGGCCTGCGGCGGCGCGCGCTGGCGCATCCCGCTCAGCGTGCGCCTGTTCCGCGGCCGCGCGCCGATGGCGCCGCTGGCCGAAACGTTCTGGGCCGCGGCCGCGTCGGCCCCGTCCGCACCTCGACCCGCGGCCGCACCCGCCGCGCCGCGCAAAGCGCGCCCCCTGCGCCCCCGAACCCCGGAGACCGACCCGCGATGACCGCCCTGCCCCCGCTGCCCGACACGCCCCTGGGCCATTACCGCCACTACAAGGGCGGCGAGTACGAGGTGATCGGCGTGGCGCGCCACAGCGAGACGCACGAGCCGCTCGTCGTCTACCGGCCCCTGGCCGGCGACGGCGGCTGGTGGGTGCGACCGCACGCGATGTTCTTCGAGACCGTGGACGTGGACGGCGCGCGTCGCCCGCGCTTCGCGCCGCAGCAGGTGCGTCCCGCGGCCGGGCCGGTGCAGGCCGCCGCGCTGGACCTGGCGCTGCGCTGGCAGCAGGCCTGGAACCGGCACGACGTGAGCGACCTGCCCGCCCTGATGACGGCCGATGCGGACTGGGTCACCGTCGGCGGCAAGCGCCTCGTCGGACGCGAGCAGGTGGTGTCCGTGCACGAGCAGCTGCATGCCGGCGTGCTGGCGGGCACGGCCTGGGCCAACGGCGACTGCGACGCGAAGGCGGTGGCCGCCGGTGCCGCGGTGGTGCACCTGGGCTTCGCGGTGCACGGCGAGCGCGACGCCGACGGCACGCCGCGCCCGCCGCGGCATGGCCACTTCACATGGCTGCTGGTGGACGACGGCGGCACCTGGCGCATCCGCGCCGCGCAGGGCACCAACCTGGCGGCACCGCCGCCCGCGGCCCGATGAGCGGCTCGACGAGCGGCGCGGCCGGCGCAAGGCCGCGGCTGGTCGGCCTGGACTGGGGCACGACGAGCCTGCGCGCGTTCCTGATCGGCGCGGACGGCGCGGTGCAGCAGACGCGCCAGGCCGCCGACGGCGTGCAGGCGCTGGCCGGCGGCGGCGCCGCCGCGTTCCAGGCCGCGCTGTCGCGCATCACCGACGGCTGGCCCGTGCTGCCGCGCGTGGCCTGCGGCATGGTGGGCAGCGCGCAGGGCTGGCAGGAGGTGCCGTATGCCGACACGCCGGCCGACGCCGCGGCCCTGATGGCCGGCGCCACCACGGTGGCCGTGGCCGACGGCGCGCCGCTGCTCGTGGCGCCGGGCGTGATCCATCGCCCTGGAGGTGTCGCCCCCGACGTGATGCGCGGCGAGGAGACGCAGGTGATGGGCGCGCTGCGCCGCGGCGCGCCGGACAGTGCGGTGTTCGTGCTGCCGGGCACGCATTCGAAGTGGGTCGTGGTGGACCAGGGCCGCATCGTGTCGCTGCGCACGGCGATGACGGGCGAGCTGTTCGCGCTGCTGCGCGCGCATTCGATCCTGGGCCGGCTGATGGTCGCCGACGCGGGCGACGCGGACGACGCGGCCGGCTTCGACCGCGGGCTCGACGCCGCGCGCAGCGCCGACGCCGAAGGCGACCTGCTGCACGCGCTGTTTTCCACCCGCACGCGCTCCCTCGTCGGCGAGCTGCCGCACGCGCAGGGCGCGGGCTACCTGTCGGGCCTGCTGGTGGGCAGCGAGCTGCAGGCCATGCTGGCGCGGGTGCCGGCCGCCGCGCCGCTGCTGCTGGTGGGCGACGACGCGCTGTGCCGCCGTTACGCGCGCGCGCTGCAGGCCGCGGGCCGGTCCGCGGCCGCCGTGCTCGGCAACACCGCACCCGACGGCCTGGCCGAACTGGCCCGCGCGGCCGGGCTGCTGGCGCCCTGAGCGCATCGACACATACCGCCATGACGCCACCGACCCCTGCCGCCCTGTCGCCCGCCGCCCGCTTCGACGCCGCGTTCGCCGCGCTGCCGCTGGTGGCGATCCTGCGCGGCCTGCGCCCCGAGCGCGCCGTGGCCACGGCCTCGGTGCTGTACGACGCCGGCTTTCGCGTCATCGAGGTGCCGCTGAACTCGCCCGACCCGTTCGTCAGCATCGCCGCCGTCCGCGCCGCGCTGCCGGGCGACGCGGTCGTCGGCGCGGGCACCGTGCTCGACGCCGCGTCGGTGGCCGCGCTGGTGCAGGCCGGCGGCGAGCTGGTGGTGATGCCGCATGCCGACACGGCCGTGATCCGCGCCGCGGTGGCCGCCGGCCTGCCCTGCGTGCCCGGCGTGGCCACGCCCACCGAGGCCTTCGCCGCGCTGGCCGCAGGCGCCACGGCGCTGAAGCTGTTTCCGGCCGAGATGCTGGGCCCGCCGGTGCTCAAGGCCCTGCGCGCCGTGCTGCCGGCCGGCACGCGGCTGCTGCCGGTGGGCAGCATCGCGCCGGCGTCGATGGCGCCCTACGTGGCGGCCGGCGCCGCCGGATTCGGCCTCGGCTCGGCGCTGTTCACGCCGACGATGGCGGACGCCGAAGTGCGAGAGCGCGCGGCGGCGTTCTGCGGCGCCTGGGCGGCGCTGGCCGCGGGCTCGCGGGGCTGACCGGGCGCAGGCCTCAGGCCGCGCGCTCCAGCGGCGCCGCCTGGCCGTGGTATCCGCGGTACCAGTGCACGAAGCGCTGCAGGCCCTCGGCCAGCGGCGTGAACCGGTGCGCGTGGCCGATCACGGCCTGCAGGCGCGACACGTCGGCGCAGGTGGTCGGCACGTCGCCGGGCTGCATCGGGCGCAGGTCGAGCCGGGCGCGCACGCCCAGCGCGGTCTCCAGCGCGCCGATGAAGTCCAGCAGCGCCACCGGCTGGCTGCCGCCGATGTTGAGCACGCGCTGCGGCACCGCGCCTTCGGGCGGGCGGTCGAGCACGGCCAGCACGCCGGCCACGATGTCGTCGACGTAGGTGAAGTCGCGCTGCATCCGCCCGTGGTTGAAGACCGGGATCGGCTCGCCGGCGAGGAGGGCGCGGGTGAAACTCCAGTACGCCATGTCGGGCCGGCCCCAGGGCCCGTAGACGGTGAAGAAGCGCAGTCCCGAGCAGGGCAGGCCGTACAGGTGCGCATAGCTGTGGGCCATCAGCTCGTTGGCCTTCTTGGTGGCGGCGTACAGGCTCACGGGGCGGTCCACCGGGTCGTCCTCGGCGAAGGGCAGTCGCGTGCTGCCGCCGTACACGCTGGAGCTGCTGGCGTACACCAGGTGCGCGCTGCCGGCGGCGCGGCAGCCTTCGAGCATGTTGAGGAAGCCCGTCAGGTTGGCCTGCGCATAGGCATGCGGATGCGTCACCGAGTAGCGCACGCCGGCCTGCGCGGCCAGGTGCACCACGCGCGCGAAGCCGCCGCGGCCGAACAGCGCCAGCACGGCGGCGGTGTCGGCGATGTCCAGGCGCTCGAAAGCGAAGCCCGGATGCCGCGCCAGCCGGGCCAGGCGCGCATGCTTGAGCGCCGGGTCGTAGTAGTCGTTGATGTTGTCCACGCCCAGCACGCGCACACATGCATGCCGACGAAGCCCGCGGCGCCCGTCACCAGCACGGTCGCGTTCATGCGGCCAGCGCCAGCGTGGCGTCCGGTGCGGTGTCGCCGGCAGGCGCTGCGGCCGGTGCGGCGCCCGCGCGGCCGATGGCGTGGTACTCGAAACCCATCTCGCGCATCTGCGCCGGGTCGAACAGGTTGCGGCCGTCGAACACCACGGGCGTGCGCAGCAGGCTTCGCACGCGCTCGAAGTCCGGGCTGCGGAACGCGCGCCATTCGGTGGCGATCACCAGCGCGTCGGCGCCTTCGAGCGCCTGCATCGGCGTGTCGGCGAAGGCCAGCGCCGGCAGGTCGGCCAGCGCGGCGCGGGCCGCGTCCATCGCCACCGGGTCGTGCGCCACGATGCGCGCCCCGCGCGCGGCCAGCGCACGCGCCACCACCAGGGCCGGCGCCTCGCGCAGGTCGTCGGTGTCGGGCTTGAAGGCCAGGCCCCACAGCGCGATGAGCCGGCCCGACAGGTCGTCGCCGAAGCGCGCCACCACGCGGTCGGCCAGCAGGTGCTTCTGGCGCTCGTTGGCGCGCTCCACCGCGGCCAGCACGTGCAGCGGCTCGCCCACGCCGCCGGCACTGGCCAGCAGCGCCTTCACGTCCTTCGGGAAGCACGAGCCGCCGTAGCCGCAGCCCGCGTACAGGAACCCGGGGCCGATGCGCGGGTCGGTGCCGATGCCGCGCCGCACCTGGTCGATGTCGGCGCCGAGCTTCTCGGCCAGCAGCGCCATCTCGTTCATGAAGCTGATGCGCGTGGCCAGCATCGCGTTGGCGGCGTACTTGGTCAGCTCGGCCGAGCGCACGTCCATCAGGATCAGCTTGTCGCGCTGGCGCTGGAACGGCGCGTACAGCGCGCGCATCAGCAGCGCGGCGCGCTCGTCGTCGGCGCCCACCACGATGCGGTCGGGCCGCATGAAGTCCTCCACCGCCGCGCCCTCCTTGAGGAACTCGGGGTTGGACACCACCGAGAACGGCACGTCGGACGCGCCGCGCGAGGCCAGCGTGGACGCGATCTGCGCGCGCACCGCGTCGGCGGTGCCCACCGGCACGGTGCTCTTGTCCACCACCAGCTTGTAGTCGGTCATGTGGGTGCCGATGGCGCGCGCGGCGGCCAGCACGTGCTGCATGTCGGCCGAGCCGTCCTCGCCGGGCGGCGTGCCCACGGCGATGAACTGCAGCGTGCCGAAGCGCACGCCCTCCTGCACGTCGGTGGTGAAGTGCAGCCGGCCCGCGGCCACGTTGCGCTCCACCACGGCCTGCAGGCCGGGCTCGTGGATCGGGATCTCGCCGGCGCGCAGGCGCTCGATCTTGCGGGCGTCCAGGTCGACGCACAGCACGTCGTTGCCCATCTCGGCGAAGCAGGCGCCGGTCACCAGGCCGACATAGCCGGTTCCAACCACGGTCAGTTTCATGGGATGTTTCCTCTTCAGAAGTTGACGGCCACGCCGAACTCGACGGCGCGGGCGGTGCCGCGCCGGTCCGGCGCGAAGGCCGCGCCGGGCTTGAACTGCGACGCCTTGACGGTGAACTCGACATGCCGGCTCTCGCGCACGGCCAGCAGCAGGTTCACCTCGCGGCCGACGTCGCGGCTGGTGCCCTGCGGGTCGGGCGACACGCGCGCGCCGGGCAGCGAGCCCGCGGCGCGAAGCTGGCGGAAGCGATGCCCCACCAGCTCGAGCGAGGTGTTGTCGGTCAGGCGCACGCCGACGCCGGCGCTGGTCACGGCCAGGTTCGACAGCTCGGGCTGCAGCAGCTCGCCATAGCGCTGCCAGCGCTTGACGCCGCCGATGCGCGCCTTGTTCTCCTGCAGGCCGGTCTGGCGAAAGCCCTCCGAGCCGCGGGCGTGCGCCAGCGTCAGCGACGGCCGCAGCGGCACGCCCAGCGTGGCGGTGACGCCCACGTCGTGGGCCCGGCCCGACACGCGGCGCGACTGCGCGGCCGCGGCGGTGAACGTGCCGTCGGACTGTTCCGCGAACGCGGTCGTCACCTCGCGGCCTGACAGGCGCGCCGCGTCGGCCCAGTAGGCCAGGCGCGACCCGCCGTCGGCGCGCCACTCGCCGCTGGCGCGCAGGCCGGTCCAGCGCGCGCGCAGGTCGCCCGGGTCGGTGGCGTCCTCGTTGGCGAACGACGCGCCGGCCGCCGGCGCGCCCGAGCCGTCGCGCTGCACGAGCCAGAAGGCGTCGATCGCATGGCGCGGCGCCCAGGCCCAGGTGGCCTGGCCGAAGAAGCGCGTCACGCCGCGCTCGGCCGGCACGATGCCGGCGTCGGCGGACGACTTGCGCGCCAGCTCGCGGCCCAGTCCGGTGTCCAGGCGCCAGGCTTCGCCCGCGTAGCGCAGGCGCACGGCGTCGAGGTCTTCGTCCCACCACCAGGCGCGGCGGTCGAGCAAGCTGACGCGGCCCACCTGCAGCGACCACGGCGTGCCGCCCAGGCGCTCGAACTGCAGCCACATCGGCCCGCGCTCGACCGAGTGCGTGATGCGCTGCCCCGCGGTGCCTTCGGTGCGGCGCGTCTCGTGCAGGCCCACCAGCTGCGCGAACAGCTCGGTGCGTTCGCCCAGCCGCACCCGCGTCTCGAGCTTGATCTCGTGCTCGCGCACGCGGCGGTCGCGCGCGGCCGTGTCGTCCAGGTCGAAGTTCAGGCGCCGCTCGTCGGTGTACTCCCAGCTGCCGCCGAGCTGCACCGGCGTGCCGGCCAGGTCCACGGTGAACGGCCGGTCGGGGCGGCGCTCGTCGCGCGGCGGAGCGTCGACGGTCGGCACCGGCGGCACCGCGGCGGCGGCCGCCGACAGCGGGGCGGGCGTGGCGGCGCCGGGGGGCGCGCTCTGCGCGGGGCAGGCCAGCGCCAGGGCGGCCAGCAGCGTGGGGGACAGTCGGATCAGCTTCATGCGGTGCCCGCGCGCGGCGCGGCCGGTGGGGTGGTGGGCAGCAGCGTGCGCATCGGGTGCCAGCGCAGCCGGGGGTGAGTCGCTGCCGCGGCGAGCAGGTCGCTCAGCGCGCGGCGTTCGGTGTCGTCCATCGCGGCGTGATGCAGCATCAGCCCGAGCGGCGCGCCGTCCGCGGCGCGGGCGCGCAGCGCGGCGCCCAGGGCCGAAGCCACGGCGTCGGGCCCGCCGGCACGCCAGTGCTTGCTCCAGTCGAGATCCACCGGCAGTTCGGGCAGCACGCACTGCACGGGCTGCGCGCCGCGGCTGCGCGACAGGGCCTGCCAGCCGAGCGCGGCCAGCAGCGTGGCGGTGGCCGCGCTGCAGCGGTTCCACGGCGGCGTGAACATCGGCTGCACGCGCACACCGAAGTGCGCCGCCAGCAGCGCGCGGCCGTGCAGCAGGTCGTCGCGCTGCGCCGCCAGGCTGCGCGCGACGCCGAACTCGCACTTGCGGCCCTCGGGCTCGTGGTTGGCGTGGGCGAGGCCGTGCTGGTGCAGCCCCACCAGGCCGGGCTCGGCGTCGATGCGCGCGCGCAGCTCGCGCGCCAGCGCGTCGCCCACGGCGTCCGGGATCGCCGCCAGGTCCATCGGCACGCCGGCGCGCTGCGTCAGGTCCAGCAGGGCGAGCTGGCCGGCGTCGTCCCAGCCGGCGTCGTCGTCGCGCACGAAGGCGTCCACCGGCGCCGGCAGCGTGTCGAGCAGTGCGGGCAGGTCGCTCAGGCGGCGCATGCGTGCTCCCGGTCCGGGCCGGCGTGGTGCGAACGGCCGCTGCCGTGCTGCGGGGGGGCGGCGTCCGCGGCCAGCTGCGCCAGCAGCAGGGCGCTGCGCCGGGCGCCGTCCAGCGCCAGGGCCGCCGGTTGCGGCTCGAATCGCAGCAGTGCCTGCAGCGCCGGCAGCAGCGCGGCCGCGGTGGGCGGCTCGGCCACGAGGCATTGCACCGCGCCGAGCGCGGCCAGGCGCTGCGCACGCTGGCGCTGCTCGTTCTCGGTGGCGGTGCCGTAGGGCACCACCAGCGCAGGCACGCCCGACACCACCAGGTCGAGCGCGGTGTTGTAGCCGCACTGGCTGATCGACGCGCGCGCGCTGCGCATCTCCGCGGCCAGGTCGGGCACGTGGCGCACCAGCGTCACGCCGGGCAGGTCCGCCGCGTCGCGCTGCAGCGCCTGCCACTGCGGCTCGGGCAGGAAGGGGCCGGCCACGATGCGCATCGGCACGCCGCTGGCGCGGTGCGCTGCCAGCGCGGCGGCGAACAGCGGCGCGCCGACGATGCCGCCGCCGGCCGACACCAGCACGTGATCGCCGCGCGGCGCGGGCGCGTCCAGCTGCCGCTGCGGCACCACGAAGCCGCTGTGCCACACCGGCGTGCGCAGCGCCCGGCGCGGGCGGAACGTGTCCTCCAGCTGCGCGAAGGCCGGGTCCGAGTGGACGATGACGGCGTCGAAGTAGCGGTCGGCGAGCCAGCGCGCGCGGTCGTCGTGGTGCTGCTGGTCGGGCCGCGCGTCCACCAGGATGTCGCGCAGGCTGCAGGCCACGCGCGCACCCTGCTGCCGCGCGGCGCGGATCATCGGCAGGATCTCGCCCGCGAACTTCTTGCGGCCGAACGGGAACAGCTCCACCAGCAGCACGTCGGGTCGCGTATGCGCCACCGCCAGCTCGATCAGCCGGCGCCGCCGCTCGCGCGCGGCGCCCACGTCGATGGCGGCGTCGCGGCTGACCACGGTGTGGCCGTCGTCCATGCCCAGCGGCGGCAGGTCGACGCAGGTCACGCCGCCGGGCACGGCCACGCCGTCGGGCAGGCGGCC
>WBZX01001268.1_pt1 | contig 19348 bp, 20 predicted proteins | sample 5204211 | NCBI WGS metagenome assembly WBZX01 (sample SAMN12344362, study PRJNA552823) | activated sludge metagenome | biome: Activated sludge suspended growth; feature: Nitrification reactor; material: Wastewater; isolation source: activated sludge from nitrification reactor of wastewater... | reverse complement strand
TCGATCGCCGACCATTGGCGATCGTTCAGCCAAAACTCGTTCGCCATCTTCAAGCTCCACCGTTCCTGAGCTTGAATCATCAACGGCGAACGAATTCAATGACTTGATTGGGTTTTGACCCTAGAGCTGGCAGCTCCTCGACGACGTAATCGTACGTACGATAGAGATTGGCCCACGGCTCCTGTGTAGCATTCACATAGAAGCTGCCGCCCTGACCGAGATCGTATGCGGCGGCGTCCGCGACGCCCGCACCACGCGGACTGGTGTCATGTACGACGACGACTATCCCATGTCCGGCAGCGAAGCGCTGAGCGCCTGCCTCGGTTATGAAGTTCTGCTCTGTGCAGGTAAGGCCAGAGAGCCAGTAATGCACCGGCACATCCACCTTCTTTGCCTGGGGCGGCAGATACATGCCGCCCCTCATCGCACACCGAAGAGTACGAGATTGGTGTTGATAGACGCCTTGCCAACCGCCGAAGCTGGCTTGATGTTCGATACGCTTCATGCGGCTTTCCTCGCGTCGGCAGCCGGCTTGATATCAAGCTTCCCGATATGTGCCCTTCAGCTTGGCTGCTTGGACGGCCAACGCATCCATCAAAGGCGGCGACAGACAGTCATAAGGCGTCAAACCCAGTTCGTTCAGTCGATCGCGAATACCCACCATGCTCGAAGGCGGCATACCACTCTCGATCACGGACGATACAAAGGCCGCGAAGCCGGGTGCCGACCAGCCGTTCTGCGGAGACAATTCCGTATGCACGAAATCGAGCCCGTAGAAGGCATGGTCTTTGTGCTCGATTCGCCCGAATAGGTGCGCGCCGCATTTTTTGCAGGCATGTCGCCGGATGGCAGCGTTCTCGTCGACGACGCGGAGCTTATCGCCATTCGAACGAATGTTTACTTTATCGCGCGGTACCACCGCGATCACGGCAAAGATCGCCCCTTCAGGCTTCCAGCACTTGGTGCACCCGCAAGCATGATTATGAAGCGTTTGAGCACCTACAGCCACTTCTACCCTGTCGCTTTCACACAGGCACTGGAGCGTGCCGCCGGTGAAATCGGGTAAAGCCGGCCGGATACCGTTATCGATCGAAGGATGGATGTGAATTTTGCCCACGAGACACGTCCTTTCATGCACGCAGTTTGGCGCAGCCCTAGACTCCGCCGTGACTGTCCTTTCAGTCGTAGTGGATGACAGTGCGGATAGACTTTCCCCCGTGCATCAGCTCGAATGCGTTGTTGATGTCTTCGAGACTCATCGTGTGGGTGACAAACGGCGCCAAGTCGATTTCACCCCTCATGGCATCTTCAACCATACCGGGCAGCTGAGTGCGCCCCTTGACGCCGCCAAACGCCGAACCTTTCCAGACACGACCGGTGACAAGCTGGAACGGACGAGTCGAGATCTCCTGACCCGCCCCGGCGACGCCGATAACGATCGACTGGCCCCAGCCTCTATGTGCGGCCTCCAATGCGGCGCGCATGACATGGACGTTGCCGATGCATTCGAAGGTATGGTCAACGCCCCATCCCGTCATGTCGATGAGCACCTGTTGAATCGGCTTGTCATGGTCTTTCGGATTGATGCACTCAGTTGCACCGAACTGACGAGCCAGCTCGAACTTGGCCGGGTTCGTATCGACGGCGATAATCCGACCTGCCTTAGCCTGTCGAGCACCCTGAATTGCCGCTAGTCCAATGCCACCAAGGCCGAACACGGCGACGGAGTCCCCCGGTTGAACCTTGGCCGTATTGTGGACCGCACCGATGCCAGTGGTAACACCACATCCGAGCAAGCATACATGCTCGTGATTGGCCTCGGGGTTGATCTTGGCAACGGACACTTCTGCAACGACCGTGTACTCCGAGAAGGTCGAACACCCCATGTAGTGATAGATCGGCTGCCCCTTGTAGGAGAAGCGAGTGGTGCCGTCCGGCATCAGACCTTTGCCCTGGGTGGCACGCACCGCCACGCAAAGATTTGTCTTGCCCGAACGGCAGAACTCGCACGCGCCGCACTCCGCAGTGTAGAGGGGGATCACGTGGTCGCCCGGCTTCACGCTGGTAACGCCTTCGCCGACCTCGACGACGATACCTGCGCCTTCGTGCCCGAGCACGACTGGAAAAATGCCTTCAGGATCGTCCCCAGACAGCGTGAAAGCGTCCGTATGGCAAACACCGGTATGGGTGACTTTGATGAGGACTTCGCCTTTCCTGGGCGGGGCAACATCGATCTCGACGATTTCGAGCGGCTTACGTGGTCCAAAGGCGACAGCGGCGCGTGATTTCATTTCTACCTTCCTACCTGGTTGAACGACAATGTTTGGGCGCATGCGGACTGGTTGGGCGCGCCTAATCTGCTGAGGCCGGCGAGCTCGCTAGCGCGGGCCGGCGAATCCGGGGAATGCCGTGGAACGACATCGGACAAAGCGGTGAAATTGCGGGTCTTGGCCATCACGGTATCTTCGTCGGGAAGCGCTAAGAGATTGAAATCGGCGCAAGGCACAAACACGTACTCACCTTGCCCGCCGGTCCAACCATCGAGCTTGAAGCCGTATGCTCCGCAGCCCGTTTCCGAATTGGTGTTCTCGCAGACATCCGACCGCATGTGCTTGCAGTTATTGCAACGTCCGCATGAACTCGACATCCGGACCGACCTCAATCACTTCACTGGTCATTTCATGGCCATGGCAATTCTCATGGGAACCGCAAGCGAACCGCGATAGATATGTAGGTCGCGACCGCAAATATTCGTGGTAGCGATCCTAAGAATGGCACCGTGCGGTGCGCTTTTCTTTGGGGAGTTGTGAGTTCTGGGAATTTGAAGGTGTTGACCCTCTTCTCCAGGGATTTCTCGAAGGTAGCAATCCAGTTTCCTGTCTGGGCCATCTCGCTTACCTCCCACGCTGTACTGCTCTCAGTCTTGGCTAAGTCGGAACCGAACCATTCTGCCGTCGTGAAGAACGATTATTGATTGCGATCAGCCACCTTGATCATCTCCGCTTGTCATACTCGAAGCATCGGAATGCGCCTTCAGAGGGTCAAACTCGAAGAATCTATGACCAGATAGGTGTGGCCTATCAAGGCGGGCACGGCGCTTCGAGGCGAACAATGCGCGCGTATTGCCTAGCTTCATCATCCTCGATGCTTAGAAGATTCAGCGCGCTCCCGGAGCGGTCTTCTTTGGCCGAAGGCGCCGATCGACAGACACAACTGCTCGAAGGCGGGCGGCCAACTCGGGGCTAACCACCAACTCGAGAAATGCCCGCAATGAAGGAGCATCGAACGCGTTCTTGCCAGCGATAAAGCCGACGCTGGCGCGCGACCCGGGCCCTTTGATCGCGATGGCTTGGAGACGTGGGATCTGCGCCAGGTGTCCGGCAAGGGACTGCGGAAGCACAGCTGAATACTTGCCCGTCGCGATCTGTGCGGCCACAACATCCATTGAATCAGTACGGATGCCATGCGTTGTAGATTGCGCTAGCCGAGAATGCGCAATGTCAGGGAGCGATGCATTCAGTAGGCAAAGCGGCCTCGTCAGCAGATCATCCCAAGTTACACTTGGCGGCCGTTTTACGTTGCCCGTCTGAAAGAGAAAGAACTGCTCTCGATAAAGCAGGTGAGTATCGAATTTTTCTCCGGTGAGATTATCGAGATATGCGAGCGCCGTATCGACCTCATGGTCCCGAATAGCCCGGAGCAGCGACGGGAAGTTGGCGATGAGAATTGATTGTTGAAGTAGCGGTGCTTTTTTGGCGAGAGCGATACTCAGAATGGGAGCGACGGTCGCATTTCCAGGTTGCATCCCAAGCCGGAATTGTCCTTTCAAGCCTCGCCGCAACGCAGAGAGCTCCCGCTCCAGCCCTTTTCAGTCGTCGTACATCTGTTGAGCCCAAGCCAAAACGCGGATCCCTTCAGGCGTGAGCCCGTCGTAGCGCCGGCCATGACGCACGATCTGCACACCTGTGTCCTCTTCCAGTTGCTTGATACCGGCAGAGAGCGTTGGCTGTGAAACGTTACAGCTCTTCGCAGCGTTGGCGAAATGCCCCTCGCGGTGCAAGGCAAGCAAGTACTCATAGTTTCTTGCGATCATGCAGGGCTTTCTTTCAACAACGCTCGGATTGCGCTTAGCCGCGGGCGAACATGATCTATCTATAGAAGCTCAAGGCGTATCAGAATTCACTCATACCATGGCAGTCCTTTAGGTATGTGCAAGAACTCCGCCGCGCGCAGTGCTTCTGCAATTTCGCATCCTGCTTACTCGCCCGCGTTGACGTTCTTAAGCCCGAACATTGCTCGCCCCTTCCCTCCACCACGCAACCGAAAGCGATATGAGCAAGGTCCGCGAATCTACCGTGCCTGGAAGCACGGGCAGCCTGACCTTGGCCCGCATTATACGCCGATGAAGCCGGACGACCGAACTTGAGCGATGCCATCTTCATGATGGCCTGGCTTGGCGTACGTCGTCAGGACTGACCTCAATGTCCTGCCAGCATCTTCGATATGCCTTACCTGGCTTGGGACACCGAGAAGACCGACGCGCCCGTCACCATCCCCTGGACGGTCATCCCCGAGCCGCACGAGCGCATCGAAGCAGCGAAGCTTCGCCGGCAGACGGACAGTATCCGCAGCACGACCTTCTTCGTCGACGACATCGGCCACAGGCTCTGGAGTTCGAACAGGTTCTTTGTCGCGTTCGGACGGCTCTGGGGCGAGCTTGCCAGGCGGCACGAGAGCTTCGCCACCGGTACGCCCTGAAGCACTACCCGAACGATCCGATGCGGCTGCCGACAGAGTGGCTCACGATGCGCGTTCTGCGCCACACGTGCATTAGCGCGCTTCACGACGCCGGCTGCGTGCGCGAGCAGATACGTGCCATCACCGGCCATACGATCGCCAGCATCAACGAAGTGCTCGATCGCTATACGAAGTTGACGGCTGAGCACAGAACAAGATCGCAAAAGCGCGCCAAAACGTTGATCTGCTTGCATTAAGGCGATGGTGCCCCGGTCGGACTCGAACCAACACTTCCGTGAGGAAACCTGATTTTGAGTCAGAGCAGAAGCGAACTGTAGGCGATTGAAAAATCAGACTTTGAAGCCCTCCTCCGCCAATAGAGCAGGCCTTTTACGAGCCTACAATTAGCCAGTAGTCGAACACACGCCGACGGTGTGCCGTCATGGCCTTTTCACTAGAAATGATGCGCCCGCTTGAGCTGGCCGCCCGATATCAATGCCGTTGCATGCGGCCATGTCCGCGGCCGCCTTAGCGCGATGAATGCGTCAACGTCTCGCGATCCCAGATCGCGTGCTACTTCGCCGAATCGGCAAATGCTTCCAGGCCGCCGGCACGATCGATATCGACTATACCGCGCTTGGCATCGGCGGCGATACCCGCCTGGTCAAGCTGGTCGGCTTCCTCGTTGAAGCCGATGGCCTTCAGATGAGCGACAGCGTTCCGCAGCCAATCGACGACGGCCGTGATGCCGACAAGGCTCTTGACGCTCTCTTCCGATGGCAGAGCAACAACGGCGTCGAAAAGAGCCGACGGCGCAGCATCGAGCTGCATATCCGGCTTCAGGCTGCCTTTCAGCTTGCCGACCTGCGGCGCCACGAGCCTTGGCAATGATGCTGTGCACCGATGACGATTTGAGATCGTCACATGGCGGGACAACCAACGCGATCGTGTCCGCCCGGCCCTCAAGGCCCATCACCCTCGCGACCCGTTTGCCGCGTTCGGGCTCAATCAAATTGAGGTGCCCTAGCATACGGGTTCTATGGGGGGGGTCTCTACCTTGCTCAGTTCGAAAGTGAAGGCGTTGACGATATTGCTTTGCTCAGGTGGCGTCATTGAACGCCAGAACCGGCGTGCCCGCGAATAATGATCGGCGAAGGATTTGGGCTTTCGCTGCAGCTTCGCGCGCCATTGGGATCTGGGTAGCTCGCGAAACCTCGCATCGGGTCCTCGGTGCGGGTTCTCGGAATCGAGCGTGTTGGGCTCGAAATCTACGTCCAGGCTGATAGTGGTGCCATCGGCATCGCCGCTCACGACCGCTTCCGTGCCGATCGAGCCGCCCGCGCGATTGTCGACGAGCACAGTACGGCCGAGCCGTTCTCCTAGACGCTGCGCGCGCGCACGGGTCGACTGCGCAGGATTGATGATGGACGCCATGTGGCTGACATCATGCATTCCTGCATTCGATACCGTGATCAGACTACCTGTCATGGAGTTCTCGTACCCCTTGTTTAAGGGGTGACGACGATCCAAGTTGAGCTGCGATTTCCCAACCGCATCATGCAGGGCGCGATCCTGCTGTTTCTGGCCGCAGTTGCGCTGGTCCTGTGGACGACGCTCAAGCAGCCATGGCTTGGCCTGACGCTGGCGGCCGATACCGACAGCCAAGCGGACATCCTGCGGCTGCTCCCCAGCCAGACTATCGGTTTGCAATTGTCGACGCTGATCGAGATGCTGCTCCTTGTCGGCCGCCTCGAACCCTTGCGCTCAAGTAAGGCTGATCTTCCCGCACTTTCAATGGAGAAAGCGCCAACGACAATCAAGCCAGAGTCACGGAACTGTCAGCCACTGACAACAACTCAGAGCACCGTGAGCTTCATGATCATGTCGTTATAGTCAAAGTCGGCACCGCGGCTGGCGCTCATGTCCTCAAAGCCGAAGACATTTTCGCCGAAATTCCGTATGTGCTGCCGGCCATCGGCATTTGCCGTATTGCCCGGCGCGCTGTCGATGGTCCACAGACCGTCGGGCGTGACCAGGACGGGCGCGTAGTAGCCGCTTTCGCCCTGAACCGTCCAGACGCCGGACGCCGTGCCTGTCGAGTTGCCCTGGGTCGCGGAGAACGCCTCCCAGTTGGCTTGCACGGCGCCACGAAAGGCCGACGTGTTGCCGTAGTCGACACCACCGACCTGCCACTGCGTCAGATCGGTAGGATCGATCTCCATGCGAACGAAATGCAGCGTATTCACATAGCTGCCACTCCAGGCGAGATCGACGCCGACGCTGGTGCCTTGCGTCAGATAGACCCACGCCTGGTCGGTGAGCCGCTGGCTGGAGGCCAGGGTTGCCGACTCGCTCAGCGTATTGTCGACCTGAGCAGTGAGGTCGATGCGACCGAAATTGCCGCTCACGGTGACGTCCAGCTTTCCATCGCTGGCGGTGATGCCGATCACGGGATTGGCATCGATGACGCCGTTGCCGGTGACGATAGCGAAGCCAAGCTCCCGACCGACCGGCAGGTAGATCGACTGCTCGCCGCTGAAGAACGTCGTGCCGCTGTCGCTCGCCACCAGGCCGATACGGCCGAGCGCAGCCGCCTCGACGGACGTCGTGACCGAGCCGTCGCGCGCCAGCATGTTGCCCGCGCCGTCGGTGGCGAAGGCGATCAACGTGCCGTTGGGCAGAGTCGAACTCGTGGTGTTGAGCTGGATCCAGTTGCCGCCCGTCGACGACTCGCCGGCCCCGAGCCCGAGCGACGTGCCGCCGCCGGTCGCCAGCAGTTGCAACGTATCCAGGTTGACGGTGAAGGTGGCGGAAGCCGTCGCGATGTCGATCGGATGGCTCAGCGAACTGTCGGTCGACAGGTACTGCTGCATCAGGACGCTATACTGGCCGTTACCGAACAGCGCGGCGAGAGGCGTCCCCCAATCGCCGCCGGCCAATGCCTGCGACACGATCGGGGGCATGATCCACGAGGGATTGCCGGTGTCGGTGAAAAGCAACTGGGCAATGGCCTGGCTGACCGACGGCGTCCAGTCGAAGACGAGTCCGCCCTGCTGCAGGTTGGCAAGGTCGCTCAGCACCTGGAGTTCGCCGCCGGGTCCCCGGGTCCCGAAGGTCGCGGCAGGAACGGGCAAGGGCGTCGGCGGATGTGGGGTCGTCGCCCCCGCCTCTTCCACCAGAACCGTGAAGGTCTCGCTGCGGCTGCCATTGCCGTCGGACACTTTGACCGTGACTTCATGAAACGGCATGGCCCCGTAGTCGAAGGGGCCATTGGCGACCAGCAGGAAGTAGTCGCCGTCCGGGCTCCTCTCCAGGGCGAAACGGCCGTCGGCATCAACGATTTCGAACGAAAGGCCATCGAAAGGCGTGTCGGGGTCGAGAGCGCCGACACTGGCGATGACCGAGCCGGCCTCGGCATCCTCGGCGACCTGGATGCGGCCGTCCGGGAACGACGTCGCGACCGAAATATCGAGCGGCGGCGTGACGTCGGGCGGAAACGGAACGCCGACCGTCAACGTCCGCTCGACGCTCACACCGGCGCTGTCGGTGCTGCGGACCTGGAGATCCCAGGACTGGCCCGGATCGTAGCGGGTGTCGCCGTTCTCCGTGCGGCCCACGGCATAGAGCCGACCTTCGAGAACCTGAAACAGATTGCCAGGATTGTTCAACAGCTCGTAGGTAAATCTGTCGGAGAGATTGCCGTCCGTTGTCGCGAGCGTTCCGATCAGCACCCAGGACTCGCTGGCATAACCCGCGGCGATGGTGTCGTTGTCGATCGCGATGTCGGTCGGGCTTTGGTTCAGTTCGAGGAGCTGAACGCCGGTTTCATTGGCGAAGGTCGCAGCATTGTAGACCTCGGCCGCGACTGCGATCCTGCCGTCGCTCAACTGGCTTGCCGTTGGATTCGACCACATGCCTTGAGCCGGCGCATCGCTCGGCGATCTCAAAGTCACTTCGTTGCCGACGAAATTGCCGTCGCGGTCGAACTGCTGGACGATGACTCCCTCGACGATGCTGTCGTCTGCGTTAACGTAACCATCGGTCTCCCGCTCGTAGACAACGACAAAGCCGCCGTCCGCCAGCGCCCCGATGGACGGGCTCGACCGATCCATCCCGTCCCCGGCCCGCCCGAGCCGGATGTCATCCGTCACGGCCGAGACGGTCGTGCCGTCCACCGAGAAGATGCGCACAAAGGCAGACGGTATAAGAGACGCGAATTCGGGAAGAGACTCCCTGGCTTCCCAGACCACGGCGAATCTGTCGGAGCCCAGCGCGACGATCGATCGTTCGCTCGTGATCAGTTGAGCGCCGGCCACGGCCCGGTTGACGGTGAAGTTGGCGACCACATTGCCGCCGGCATCGACCAGGGCCCCCAGCACGCCGACACTGTCGAGAGACGGATCGCCGGCCGAGTCGGCCAAGCCGTCGTTCCAGATGACGATCGCGCCGTCACCGAATGCCACAATCGACGTTTGGCGCTTCTCTTCAAGCGACGCGATCGTCGCAGCCGTTACCGACGTGTCCGAATCGACCGGATTCGCCCAATTCGCCAAGGCGCCACCGATCGCAAGCTCGATATTGTCCCGAACTTGCGCTGGCTCTTCCGCAGTGTCGGGACCGGGGAACCCGGATCTCGTCAGGCTCACCATCATCTGGCCGTTGGACAGGATTGCGGCCGACCCACCATAGGAACCGGGGATGTACAGGGTTCCCAGGGGCGACTGGCCCGGCGTCAGCGAGGCCGGACCAGCCGTCGCAGCGCCCATGGCATCGAAGTCGAGATAGCCCACACGCGATTCCGGATTGCCGATCTCGTCTGGAAAGCCCCATCCAATGCCATCGAAGGTCACCGTGAACGAGCCGTCCGCATGAACGACCGCCACCCCGCCACTGCTTCCCGAATTACTCTCCGGCCCTTGGCCCGCCGATGGCAACCGCTCGACGTGCTGCACGCTGTCGGCGTCGGCATCGAGATCGACGATGCGGCCATCGCCACCGACCAAGGTCACCCGATGCTCCGTCGTGTAAAACGACGTCATGATGGGTATCGCCTGATCGACGATGTAGTACGTCCCCGTTTGCGCCTCTGAGGCATATCGCAACGACGACGACACGACGACGTATCCGCCGGCGTTGGCGCCGGCAGTGATCGCAGTCACTGTCGGATCGGAGCCAATGAGATCGACGCCGTCCGAAGACGTCAAAAGAGATCCGGATCTTACGTATGCCATCGCTCTGCTGCTCCGTTCGATGCAACGAACACCGAGGCGCCGTTGTCCGGATCACTATGCCTACAACGATGTTGACAAGTCGTAAACGAGCCGCGTTTTGTCGTCTCGAATCGCTCTCATGCGAGACACGCTCGCGCCGTCGTCCGCTGCGTCAGGGACAGGCTTTTGTCACGGTTGGCTGGTGCTCACGGAGAGAGCGGCCGTCAGATCGGCAAGACAGTCCCCCGGCGGTGTTCCTTCCGCACAGGCCCGCTCGATGCGGTCGGCCACCTCGGCGATGCGCGCCGCGTCGAACTGGGACGCCAGCCCGGCGAGCTTGTGGGCCTGCTGCTCGATCTTGTCGACCGGTTCGTTCGACTGGATCCGGCCGATCAGCTCGATCGTGCGACTGACGATCTCCTTGCGAGCTTCACGGACCAGCTCGGCCATTTCTGTATCGAAGCCAATGGACCGCATTGCCGTGTCTGTTCTGCCGCATGACCGGGCAATGGCGGCACGAAGCTCGACTGCCGAGATCGGTTTGCGCAGCAGCAGGCTGCCGGTTCGCGCCACACGCTCCTGCGTCTCGCGCGTCGCGGCGGCCGTCACCACGATAACGGGCGGGCGTTCGCGCTCGGGCGGCCACCGTTCGAGCAGCGACAGACCATCTCCATCCGAGAGATGAAGATCGAGCAGCAGCAGATCGAGCTTCCGTCGACGCGCGCTTTCCAAACCCTGGGCTACGGTCTCCGCCTCCGTCACATCGTGGCCTTGAATGGCCAGAAGCCGCGCCATGAGCCTGCGGACATGGGGAGCATCCTCCACGATCAGAATAGAGAGGGGCCGGGCAACGATGCCGCTGTCGGATTGCGGCAAAGTCTTGAGATCGGACCTCGCCACGATGCAGGAGAACACGAACCGTGCTCCTCCCGACTCGAGATTTTCTGCGGTCAACGTCCCATCCATGCGTTCGGCGATCCGACGCGACAGCAGTAATCCCAAACCTAGTCCTATCGAATCCCGGCGGCCACCGCGATCGAAGGGCTCGAAAAGATGAGGCAATCGCTCCGCCGGAATACCGGGGCCGGTATCCTCGAACTGGAGTGCAATCCAGGCCTTGCCATCCGGCTCGTCGCGGACATTTGCCGTCAGCGTAATGCCGCCCTGCATGGTGTACTTGAGGGCATTGGACAAAAGATTGCGCACCACCTGCCGCACCCGATCGGGATCGATGCAGAAGCCCATGGCCCGCACGGCCGTGAGGTTGACGGAAAGGGTGAGCCCCTTCTGACGGACGCTCTCCTGCACGATCGCAACCTCCGAATCGACCAGGGTGGCGAGATCGCTCGGCCGCACATTCAGCGGTGCGTCGGCCTCCAGAGCGCCGAGCTCGGTGAGATCGTCGACGACCGATTTCAGGCTGCCGAAGACCTCACGGATCTCGCCGACATCGATCTCGCCCGGATGCTCGACTGCGAGGTCGAGCAGCCCCTGCATGGCCTGCATCGGCGTTCGAAGCTCGTGTCCGACCTCGGCAAGAAAGCGCGACTTGGCCCGCGCCCCGCGTTGCGCCATCGCCTTCTGTGCTTCTGCCGCGGCCAGGCGCGCCCGGATTTGCGCATCGCCTGGCCCGCCCTGGAGCATCGCAAGCTTCCCGAAGGCCCCCCAGGCAAACCAGATCGCTTCGGCGACACTGGAGAACCGCTCGTACATTTCCGAATTTGCCTGATCGCGCGCGGCAGTGGCGGCACATTCTGCCGCCAATCCCTGTTCGAGGCGCGAGGCCCCCTTCTGCATCGCCTCAAGGGCGTGGGCATAGTCGCGCAGCCCCTCCTTCCTTCCAAGACGATGTCTTTGCTCGGCCCGCAGCAAGAACAGTTTGCCGAGGTGATCCGTCGGATTCTCCGTCGCCGCGCGCTTGATAAGCTTCAAATCCGACCGGATCGACGGCAGGCCGCTCTTCAACCGTGCAAGGTTCGCGTAGAAGCGCCAAATCACGCTGCTGGGGTGAAAATCGGCGATCGGCCGCTTGCCGTGAAAGTCGTCGACGATGTTCAGAATGGCCGACCAGTTCCCGACCAAGCTGAGATACTCGACGGCCGTCAACAACGGCACGTCGCCTTTTCCGTGGATGTAGTCGTCCGACAGGTGCGACGGCAATGGTTCGGGCAGCTGCAGGCGCCTTACCAGTTCGGCCAGCGACGCGATCGCGGCGCGGACCCTCGCGTCCCCCAGATGCGCTGCCTTGCCGCCCGTATCCGCGAGCTTCGCCGCAACCTCTCCGAGCGTCGGAGCGCTTCGCCACGTCCACATCGTCTCGTTGAGAGCCCCGTTAGCTGCCCCCACCAGGTCACCCTCGGCGACGCAAAAATCGTAGATCTGACGGGCGCTTTCGATGAGCGAGGCTTGCGGGTCACGCCACATCGTGCCGAAGATGGTCGCCCGATGGACCGTCATGCCACGCCCCCTCTCGAGATGAGGCAGGCCGGCCATCGCCCTGTCGCCCGATATAGCCGCTGCGTGATAGTCTTTCAGGACGGCATTGATCACGGTATCGGTGCTCAGCCAGAGTGCGGAATCATAACCACGCAGCCGCGCACGCGTGGCCATTCGGATCGCCAAGTACGCGGCATGGCGCGGGCTGTGTTCCCAGACGACGTAGCCGGCGGCATTGGCAAAGGCGATCACGGCTCGTTCGGTTCGAGCGTCGTGAGGAATCAGACGCCGCGCCTTGCGGCCGACCAGCTTCCAGGCGGCCACCGCCGCCAGCAGGCGCAAGCGATCGATACGTCCCGGCAGCCGGACACCGAAGCGTGCCAGCCCTTCGCGGCAGAAGGCCCAGGCGTCGGCCTCCGCGCCGGCCAGACGCATGGCTCCGACGCTTCGCTCATAAGCTTCGGCGAGGTCTGCATCGACGGCGGCGGCGGCGGCAGCGATCATCTGCACGCAGCGCTCCCGTGTCGCCTCGGGCTGCCGGCGATGCGCCGCGGCGAAGCAGGCCTCACGCAGCACCGCCTGGCGGTTGCTGGCGTCGAGGCCGGCGAGGCGCCGAAAGATCGACCAGGCCGCTTCGCCGAATTCCGCCGCGAGATCGAACTGGGCGGCGAACCGCGCCGACGCGGCCTCGGCGGCGAAAAGCGCCGATAGTCGCGGGTCCCTGATCTCACCCAGGCCACCGATCAGCTTCAGCCGCAGCGCTGTTTGCCTGTGCGCATTCGAGACCTCGGCCAGCAGGATATCAGCCATTGCGTGGGCGAAGCCGCGCAACTCGGACCCGTCCAGAACATGCAGAAGACTCGTCCGCACCCGATCGTGCGGGAAGGCGATCTCTCGGCCCTCAAGGGCAAGAAGGCTGTTGCGCTGCAGGATTTCCGCCGCGGCATGCACGGCTTGCTGCGACTGGTTCAGGCATCGGCCGAGCACGTCGAGGGGGGCGCGGTCTCCCCATAGCGCCGCGGCGATCCCGAGGCGAAGCACCTCTGGCGACAAGGTGCGCGCGCGTTGGACAATGATGCTGTCGATGTTGCGGTTATCGATGCTGGCGACCCGGGCCGGATCGACATGCTGCGTGCCATCGACATCGACAAAGGCTTGCGCCTCGTTGAGCGCCAAGGCGACTTGGCAAAGGTCGAAGGGCAAACCGCTTGAATGGTCGCCAAGCCAACTCATCACCGCGCGGGCCCGGTCCGCCCGCTCCAGCAGGCTGGTGAGGAGTTCGAGTTGCTGCCGACGGTCGAACGGCTCCAGCTTGACGACGGCTGCCGTCGCCGGATAGGCAGTCGAGCCTTCGCTGCGGATCGCGAGAACGAGCTTGAGAGGGCTTGCCTCGTTACGCTGGGCGAAAGCGTGCACGAAACCCGCCGCTTCGTTCGGCGCACGATGCCAGTCGTCGATGAAAAGCACGATCGGCAACGCAAATCCTTCGAGCCACTGCAGCACCCGCACCAGGGCGTCGATCAGGCGCACTGTGCCTTCATGGCTCAGCAACGCCGTCGCAGCGGGCGGTGCCGTTCCGCCCGTCAGTCCCGCGGCCGTAAACCCTGCGGCCACGAGCGTGCCGTACTGCACCCCGACCAGCTCGCGCAGCGACGCAGCCCCCGACGCCGGATCGTAAAGCCGGTCGAGTGCCGCATCGACCGCCTGCGAAAGGGCGTCGACGACGGGTCGCAATCCCGTACTGGACTTATGGTCGGCGTATTTGGCGCGCCCGACGATCGGCGCAGCGGATATCAGATCGGCCAGGGCCCGCTCGATCAGCGCTGTCTTGCCGATGCCGGAAGGGCCTTGCACCACAAGCAGTCCCCGCGCGCGACGTTCGAGGGTCGCCCGAATGAACTGCCTTTCCTCCCGCCTTCCCGAAAAGACCGTCACTGTTCTTCGGGGGCGGCGACGAGACGATAGCCAAAGCCCGGCGCCGTCGCGATCACACCGTCCCCATCCAGCTCGTTCAGCTTGCGGCGCAGCCTGCTCACCAAGACGTCGACCGATCGCAGATCCGCCTCCAGAGGCGAGCGGCTGAACACCGACAGCAACTCCTGGCGAGACACGATCTTCGTCCCGGCCTGGATCAGCCGTGCCAGGATATCGAATTCCCCCCGCGTCAGGTCGACGGTCCTGGTTCCTTTGCTGACCGTGCGCGCCTTGAGGTCCACGATCCATTGGCCAAGTATCTTGCAGCGGCCGCGCTCGCGCCCGGAACGGCGCATGACGCTGCGGATACGCGCAGCCAGCTCGCCGTAGTGGATGGGCTTGATCAGGTAGTCATCCGCGCCGAGATCCAGAGCGGCAATACGCTCCTCGGGATCCGACCGCCGCGTAACGATGATCAGGCCTATGTCCGGCCGGCCGCGAAGCTCACGCGCGAAACTCATGCCGTCGATACCGGGCAGGCCGAGATCGAGCACGATGACGTCAAGACGGGTCTGCTGCAGCAACGCCCGACACACCAGAACGTCGCTCGCTTCGTGAACCGTGTAGCCGGCCTCGCGCAAGGACAGTGCAATTGCCTTGCGAGCCAGGTGCTCATCCTCGACAACCGCGACGCTGTACATGTCCGCTCCCCATTCCCGAGCGTATCGCCTGAACCCGGTTTGTCCAATGACCTCGGACTTCAAGGTCCTGTCGGTTAACATCCCGGCAACATTGTAGCGACGCACGAGAGGTTTCCTGGCTAGACCAGCCTCGATGCCGCTGGTGGAAGACGGGCCTCCGAAAGCACGGCAGCCGACGTACCAGGTTGGACAGACGACGAGCGTGCAGCAACGGCAGTCGATCCCGCCCACTTGCTGCTGCCTCGAAGGCATCCATCGTCTTCAGCCGCAGACGCTGCCCGCCGATGGTTAGAGTGTCGCCGTCGCGAATGCTGGGAACGCCCCGCCATGTTTCGACGAGCGACGGAGAGGTGACGCGAAAAAGGAGAAGACCGAACCAACGTATGGGACAACCATTAGGCATCACCGCGTCCTCGATCACCTACTAGCGGTTTCCACCTGAAATCGAGAACCGATACGAACGTCATTTGGCGGAGGTATCCCAATTTAGAATCTGCAGGGCCACGCGCGGCGCAGCGCCTCTAGCGGCCAGGCAGGCGGTTCGGTCGCCCACCTCGCGACCTTGTCGTGCAGGCCCAGGCATAGCGATCCACTTCAGCGGCGAACTCGGCCAGGCGCGGCGGCTGGCGCGGGCACGGCAACGGACACCGGGCACAGCCGTTGACCTTTCAGCATCTCCACCTCGGAAGGATGGGAACCATGGCCGCCTCCCCAAGCACTCCGACGCGTTCGGCTGCACGCCGCACCGGCAAGCGCACCGCAAAGGCTCATCGCAAGCTGCAGAAGCGGCGCGCAGTTGCCGACTCGAAACGCCCGCCGCTTGAGGCCGAGGCAGCCATGCAAGCCGGCGCCCGCCACTATCCTGTGCCACCCCTGCCTCGACAGCACCATCGCAAACCCGGCCGGGAATCGCGTCTCGATCCGCCGCCGATGTTCGAGGCGCCCTATTGGAAGGGCTCGTTCAAGCTGCTCGACAGGGTCGCCCTGATCACCGGCGGCGACTCCGGGATCGGTCGCGCGGTCGCCATCCTGTTCGCGCGTGAAGGGGCGGACATTGCCATCGTTCATCTCGACGAACCGGAGGATGCGGAAGTCACGCGGCGTGCCGTCGAAGCCGAAGGACGGCGTTGCCTGGTGATGGCCGGCGATGTCAGCCGCCGCGCCTTCTGCGCGAGCGTCGTGGCGCGCACCGTCAAGGAGCTGGGTGGCCTCGACGTGCTGGTGAACAACGCCGCATTCCAGCTCCATGCGGCGCGCATCGAGGATCTCGGCGAGGCGCAGTTCGACCGCACGCTCAAGACCAACCTTTACGGCTACTTCCACATGGCGCAGGCGGCGGCGCCGCATCTGAAGCCTGGCAGTGCGATCGTGAACAACGGTTCGGTAACAGGCCTGCAGGGCAGCAAGCTCCTGCTCGACTATTCGATGACCAAGGGCGGGGTCCACGCCTTCACGCGCTCCCTGGCGAGCCATCTCGTGCCCCGCGGCATCCGGGTCAACGCTGTGGCCCCCGGCCCGGTCTGGACTCCCCTCAACCCGGCCGACAAGCAGGCGGCCGACGTCGCCGAGTTCGGCGCCGCTGTGCCGATGAAGCGACCGGCACAGCCCGAAGAAATCGCCCCCGCCTTCCTGTTCCTCGCATCGCCGCAATGCTCCAGCTACATCACCGGCGAGATCCTGCCCGTGATCGGTGGTTATGGAGGCTGATGCGGATGCAGCGCGCCAAGGCCACTGCAACTGAAACGGGGCATCTCCGTTTCGTCGCTACAGAGCTTTCCAAGGGGATCGGCATGGGCAAGCGGAGGCAGGTTCGAGAGGAACTGAAGGACAAGGCCGAGAAGCTCACGAGTGCGCAGGAGGCCGTGTCGAAGCCAGGCGCTTCCGAACGGGATCGCTCCGACCTGAAGATGATCGAGCAGGATTTCCAGGCTCAACAGCAGAAGGCCGAGAGGCTGGCGCGGCGCGGCGAGGCAAGAAAGAAGCCGCCCGCATCGGCCTCGGAGAAGCTCGAGAGAAAGCTGGACGACGCGCTCGCCGACAGTTTTCCCGGCAGTGATCCGGTCTCGTTCATTGAACCGACGAACTAGAGATCGCCGCCAGGGTGGGCTTGCCCAACCTATTTGCCGATGCGCGGCAACGGTGTCTCAACGCCAGCGTTCGAAAAAAGCACCGCGCCATGCCGGCGCGGCATCCCAGGAACAAGGAGCACACCATGGCTGACGACATGACCAGGATTACGACCGGTACCCTTATCGCGGCGGAAAAGGTCGAAGGTACCGATGTCTACAACCCCCAGGGCGACAAGCTGGGTACGGTCGACGATATCATGCTCGACAAAGTGAGCGGCAAGGCGATCTACGCCATCATGTCGTTCGGCGGCTTCCTCGGCATCGGGGAGAAGTATCATCCCCTACCCTGGTCGACTCTCAGGTACGACGAGACCAAGGGCGGCTACGTGGTCAATCTCGACGAGAAGATGCTCGAAGACGCCCCCGCGTATGGCGCCCACGAGGATTTCCAGTGGACGCCCGACTATGGCCGCAGCGTCGACAGCTACTATCGAGTCCCGACCTACTGGTGATGGCGCCTGAAGCAACTGCCGCGCACCGGGGAAGCGGTGCGCGGCAGACCTGTAGTCCCCTCCAGGGTCCTACTTCCCTACCGCCAGCAGGCGCCCGGCCTCGGTCAGTCGAACCGAATGGCCGCCCGCCGTGGCGACCCAGCCGCGCCGCTCGGCATCGCTGGCGACCAGCTCCGTCGCGCCGAGACCGACGATCGACAGCCACATGCCGGGCCTGCCCTGGGTGGCCCTTGCGCACGAGGCACCCCGACGCGCCACGCGCCGGCCGAGGAAGTTGCTGGCCCAGTAGGCCGGCAGAGAAAGCTGCATCGTGGTCATGTGCTGGCGCCGCGCGGGCCGCGCGGCTTGCGCCCCTTCACGTCCTCGTTCTGGCTGCCGGGAATGACGGCACCGCCATCGTCGCGCGTGATCTCGGGGTTCGGCTTGTCGCGCTCCTGCTGCTGGCTTGGCGGGCCGCCGGCGCCGGGATTGAGCCGCTCGTATTCCTTCTCGGGCGGCAGGCCGGAGGGAGACGGTTTGCGCTTCCCGCTCAAGCCGCCCTCCCCTTGCCCCGGTTGGTGAAGAGCACGTACTGATCCTTGGCGATCTGAAACCCCTTCACAAGACCTCCGCGCAAGACCTCGTCGCCTGTGCCAGCGTCGACCGTTGCTCCTCCCAGCTCGCTCGCGCAGCCATTGTTGATCCCCTTACATAGGCCGATTCAAAGCGATCAAATGGCTTTTGTTGCTGCCGCGATGGGCTCCGATGACGATTTCAAGTAATTGGGGTGCGTTCCCGTTCCGGTCCAAGAACTAGGGAATGCTTGACACCAGGCGACGCCCAGTGCGGTCTCCTCGGTCGCCCTATCCCCTTTTGATGACCGTTTCGCCTTTTGACGGCGATCGGTGGTGAGGACGTGCCGACATCCTCTTCTTTGAAGGAGGTGCCGCGGGAACTCCGGCGCATGCAGAGCATGCCGCCGAACCCAGCGAAAGCCTTGCCTGTCGTGATCCAGTGCCGACGGCGGCTCGTAATCAGACCAGGAGGGATTCACTTTGAAAGCATACGCGATCGCCTATCTGGTAGCTGCCCCGACCTTCTTTCTCATCGATGCCGTTTGGCTCTACCTGGCTTCGGAGCGCCTCTACAGAAAGCACATCGGTCATCTTCTGGCTGACAGTTTCAGCCTGATGCCGGCGATTCCTTTCTATCTGATCTATGCACTCGGCATTGTTGTGTTCGCTGTCGTCCCGGCACTCAAAGCCGGTTCTTGGAGCAACGCATCTCTCTCCGGTGCCTGCCTGGGTCTCGTTGCATACGCGACTTACGATTTGACCAACCAGGCGACGTTGCGCAGTTGGCCAGTGGTTGTAACCCTTCTCGACTGTACTTGGGGCACGTTACTCACCTCAATCGTCGCCACCTTCGCCTATTACGTTGTATCGCGCACAATCGGCTCCAGTGGCATCACGCCCTAGTATTGCAACGCGCTTCCCGAAAGACTGCGTCTATGCCCCCTCCTACTTGATAGAGAAACGAAAATGGTCCGCCTCCCCATAAGAGGCAGCGGACCGTTCACGAAGGAAGTCTAGCTTCCAAGCTACGATTGCTGCACGACGTCGGTTGTTCGATCGCCAACCAGCAGCTCGGGCACGGTCGGTGGCGCGCCGGCCTTTGAGGCAATCGTGCAGACCGTTTCGACCTCTTCGAGGTGGAAGCCCTCGAAACTCCGCCGCACCTCCGGCCGATCGCTGATCGACAGCAGGAACCGGTCCTTCAGAGTGCGCAGC
>WBZX01001267.1_pt1 | contig 19375 bp, 17 predicted proteins | sample 5204211 | NCBI WGS metagenome assembly WBZX01 (sample SAMN12344362, study PRJNA552823) | activated sludge metagenome | biome: Activated sludge suspended growth; feature: Nitrification reactor; material: Wastewater; isolation source: activated sludge from nitrification reactor of wastewater... | reverse complement strand
GACACCAGCCCGCCCCGTGATCTCGCCGCTCGCGGCTGGCCCGATGGTTCATCCATCTCCACCGTTCGCCCTTGGCGGCGTCTCACGACGTTGCACGGGGCGGCCGCCGTACGCTCTTGTCTGTGGGTAGCGGCTGTTACGGACGAGACCTCCGCCGCCCCGATCTCCCAGCTCGAGCCCAGGCTCCCGTGCGGCGAACGAGGCCAATGTAGCGCCACGACAATCCGCCGGGGATAACTCGCCGCCACGATCACCTTACCGAACCGAGGCGTTTCACGCCTATTCCGCGCGCTTTTCCGCTCGAACTCACGAGATTCGGACGCAATTCAGGAAGTGGGTCGGATTGACCCCGGACTTGATCCAGGGGAAATACGACTCCAGCGGCAAAGCCGCCGCCTCCACCCCGAACGGCTCGACCACAGATCATACGCCCTCGTCGCCGCCCCGATCATATCTCGTCGTCATTCCGGCGCCGGACCAGAGCGAATGCGAAGGACCGGGAACCGGCCGGAACCTAGCCACCTCTCCGTCGACCTCGCCCGTGCTTCGCGATCTCAGACCCCGCCCTCTCCCGGTGATCACGCCGCGCCGCTCGGTCAATGTGCGCTGGTACGGCCGCGGCGCGAGAGCGGAAGCAGAAATGATGTAGTCTCTCGCCGCATGCTCGCGCGGAAAGGAGCCCCCCATGACCACCATCGCCTTCATCGGCCTCGGCAACATGGGCGGTCCGATGGCCGCCAATCTCGTCAAGGCCGGCCGATCCGTCGCCGGCTTCGACCTCGTCCCGCGCCTGTGCAAGGAGGCCGAGGCGGCCGGCGTCGCCATCGCCGCTTCCGCCCGCGCCGCCGTCACCCGCGCCGATGCCGTCGTCACCATGCTGCCCACGGGCACGCACGTCCTCGCGCTGTGGGGCGAGGTCCTCGGCGCCGCGCGCCCCGGCACGCTCTTCGTCGACTGCTCGACCATCGACGTCGCCAGCGCCCGCAAGGCGCACGAGATGGCCACCGCCGCCGGCATGGCCGCCCTCGACTGCCCCGTCTCCGGCGGCACGGGCGGCGCCAGGGCGGCGACGCTCACCTTCATGGCCGGCGGCGAGCAGGCCGCCTTCGAGCGGGCCAGGCCGCTGCTGGAGCGCATGGGCAAGCGCGTCGTCCACTGCGGCGGCCCCGGCGCCGGGCAGGCGGCCAAGATCTGCAACAACATGATCCTCGGCGTGTCGATGATCGGCGTCTGCGAGGCCTTCGTGCTGGCCGAGAGGCTCGGGCTCACCCATCAGGCGCTCTACGATGTCGCCTCCGCCTCGTCGGGCCAGTGCTGGTCGCTCACCTCCTATTGCCCGGTGCCGGGCCCGGTGCCTGCGGCGCCGTCGAACAACGATTACAAGCCGGGCTTCTCGGCCGACCTGATGCTCAAGGATCTGCGCCTCGCCCAGGAGGCGGCGCTGTCCACCGGCACAGCCACGCCCCTCGGCGCCGCCGCCGCCCAGCTCTATGGCCTCCTCTCGGCCTCCGGCGACGGCGGCCGCGACTTCTCCGCTATCATCGAGATGCTCCGCGGCCAGCCGGCGGACTGAGCCGGCCTCTCCGCGATCGCGACGCTTCTCCTCTCCCTTGGGAAGAGGGTCACGCCCGGTGATCCATCTGCTGGCTCCAAGTTGGGTGGGGACCTCTCCGCGATCGCGACGCTTCTGCACTCTTTGAGAGCTGCGGAATTCACACATCTGCGCCGCAAGCAGCCGGCGTCGGGATCGCGTACCGCCGGTTGTCAGCCGAGTCCGGTGCCGCTTGCCGCAGCCGGCCCCCCTCCCCTTCGAGGGGAGGGGTTGGGGGTGGGGCGACGACACGCGACAGACGCCTGCGAAACGGCCCGCCGGCCCTCCCCCCTGGGGGTGGCAACTCGGCGCTTGCCGCTTGTCGCAATCCGAGTGCGACACTGCGATCGCCACGAGCCACCCCTCGGCCTGCAACACCTCCAGCCCCGAGGCGGAGCGGCTTCGTACGCCGAGCCGCTTCACACTTCGCCTCAACCGCTCTTCCGGCTACACTCCGCCGCAGTCTGCGTTCCGGGGGGACACCATGGCCGATAACGAGCAGCCGAAGCCGTCGCTGGCGGCGCGCACCGCCGACTACATCCTGGGGCGCAACACGCTCTTAGGCCTCGCCGAGCTTATGCTGCTGCTGATCGCCGGCTACGCCACCTGGCACGGCATGCGCGACTTCATCGTCGGCGTCTCGTCGAGCCCCACCAGGCCCGAGGCCGGCTTCTCCATCTCCAACGACATCCTCGTCATAGCCGTCTGCGTCGCACTCACCTTCCTGATGTGGCTCGCGCTGCGCGAGACCTTCGGCGCCAAGCGCTCGGCCGGCTCCCGCCTCATCTCGTTCCCGCTCTACGTCTTCCTCGCCCTGTGGTCGATCGGCTTCGGCTACGGCTTCTGGTGGAGCCTCATCTCCGGCGAGGAGGCGACGCGCACCGGGCTCGCCGGCCTGCAGGAGGACGCCCGCGACGCCGCCCAGGCCGTCTCCGCGCGCCTCGACGCGGTCAAGGGCCAGCTCGACAGCGTCGTCACCTGGTCCGACGGCCAGATGGCCCGCGAGGAGACGAGCGGCGGCAGCTGCGGCAAGGAATCGGGTGCCGGCCGCGGGCCGCTCTACAACGCGCGTCGCAGCGTCCGCGATCAGGTCACCACCTTGCGCGACGGCATGACGAGGACATGGCTCGAGCCCGTCCGCGCCGACGTCGAGCTCCTCCAGCAGGCCGCCTCCGGCATTGGCGGCGACACGGTCGAGGACCGCCAGAAGAAGTTCGAGGCGGCGGCCGCCAGCATTCGCGGCAAGGCCCGCGACATCGCCTCGCGCTCGAACGAGATCGGCAAGTCCACCGCGGGCGAGATGCGCGCCCTGGCGCAGACGGTCGCCGTGCCGCCGGGCAAGCCGGGCTTCTCGTGCTACGACCCGACGCTGGCCCAGCGGCTGACCCAGGCCGCCGAGCAGGCCGAGCAGCCGGCCACCTTGAAGCTGCGCGAGGCCGTGTTCAACGAAGGCCCGGCCGGCGTCGCCAACGCGGTCAAGAACCTCTGGAAGAACATCGGCGCCTACGGCTCGAGCCTCGTCAGCTACGTCTTTACCGGCAGGGCCTCGGGCCGCACCGAGGGCGGCGAGCCGATCACCGGGCGCGACCTCATCGCGCTCCTCGCCACTATCGGCATCGACCTCGGCCTCCTCGCCATGGCGGCGCTCAATCCGCCCCGCGAGCCGCCACCGGTGCGTCCGGGCGGCGCCCTCACCCGCCACATCAACTCGGCCATCGAGACCGCGATCGCGCGCGCGCCCGGCGCCGACATCGAGTGGGTGCGCAGCCACTTCGTCCATCACAACAAGTCGTCGTACCTCGTCATTCCGAACCTCTACTCCTGCGATCCCGCCGACAAGGACGAGAGCCAGCGCGCGCTCGCCATGAACCAGCTCGCCGGCGTGCTCTCCGATCTCGATCTCGTCGAGTGGCCGGAGAAGGCATGGGGCTGGGGCCGCCTCCGCTTCGGCAAGAGCGAGCTGCAGAGGCTCCTCGACGAGGAGAGCAAGCCGAGCGACTCCAACCTCACGCAGATCCGCAAGAAGTGGGCTTCGGACAACAAGATCGAATCCAAGGAGGCCGACGACATCAACGCCAAGGCGCCCATGCGCAACCACGGCCTCCTCTCCAAGGCCGAGCGAGCGCTCGAGATCGCCGGCTGGAGCAAGCGGGCGCGCGACGATGTCGAGATCTTCCGCATCGTCGCCGAGGACGGCCTCACTCCGCTCCTGATGGTTCTGAGCGAGGCCCACATCGGCGACGGAGACAGGTCCGCCACCCCACCGCTGCCGGCTGCACCTGCCTGAGACGCACCGCCGCCCCCGGAACTGCCGTTCCCGGCGAGGCGTTTCGATCCCGTAGAGCAAACGGGACCGAGACATCATGGCCAATCCGCCCCAGCCGCCGCGTGAGAGATCCGCACCGCCGGAGAAAGTCCGCGCCGGTCAGATCAGCGGCCGAATTCTGCTCGTCCTCACGCTCTCCCTGGCGCTCGCCGTCGTCGCCGCGATCATCCTGTACGGTTGGTACTACGGCTTCAGCGGCCAGATGCCACCATGACCGCCGCGGCGGTGGCTCTAGTTGTCGTCCTCGGGCGACCACAGCATCAGCGAGGCGCACAGCCCGAGGAACCCGCCGAGCAGGCACGCCGACCCGTACAGGATGCCGAGGGGTCCCATGCTGTCGCCGGATACCATGGCGGCCAGATCCGCCCGCTCGGTCAGCGTCCAATAGAGGGCGAGCCCGCCCGCGGCTCCCCCACCCAGGAGATTGACAATGGCATCCTGCATGAGCGCTTTGGTTTGCGCGCGCTCGCGCTCTCGGCGGTCTCGCATAAAAGGCGTTTCCTTCGCCGGTGTTGCCCAGTGCAAACGCCGGAACGGGGCATTCCTTTCCTTCGGTGGGCCGAAATTTCGCGCCATCCCCGGAACGGCGCCGCACTGGAGGCGGATCACCGCCTCGGCGCTTCTGCTCTGGGCGCTCGCCGCGCCTGTGCCGGGGTCCGCCGACACGAAGCCGCCGGCGGTTCCTCCCGGCACCCTGCCACGCCAAGCCAATCCCGCGCCGCTGCCCGCCGATACCCCGCACCCGCCGGTCGCACCCGCGAGCCCCGGTGTTCTGGCCCCGCCGCCGCGCTCCACCGACCAGGGCATGCACCAGCCCGCCACCCCGGCGCCGCCGGGCAACGCCGCCCCGGATGTGCTCGCCCCCGCGCTACCCGGGGCGCCCGCTTCTCCCCCCGCCCGCTGAGGTCTCGTAAAGGAACTCCGGCGCCGGAAGCCGCGTTCTTTTCCGCAGGGGAGACCCCATCGAGAGATCGCAATCATTCCGCGCCGCGCCTGCCGCTCGAGCGCTCTCGATCGGCCCGGGCCCGGCGCACGGAAAAGTATCGATGAAAATCGCACAGGTCGCACCGCTGATGGAAAGCGTTCCGCCGCGTCTCTACGGCGGCACCGAGCGCATCGTTTCCTATCTCACCGAGGAGCTCGTCCGGCAGGGCCACGATGTGACCCTGTTCGCCAGCGGCGACTCGATCACCACCGCTCGGCTGGTCCCGTGCTGCACCCAGGCGCTGCGCCTCAATCCCGCCGTGCACGACTGGATTCCGTATTACATGCTGATGCTCGACAAGGTCCGCCGCCGCGCCGCCGAGTTCGACGTCATTCACTTCCACGTCGACCAGTTCCCGCTGCCCGTATTCCACGATCTTGCGCAGCGTTGCGTCACCACCTTGCACGGCCGCCAGGACATTCCGGACCTTCTGCCCCTCTACACCGGCTTTCCCGACATGCGTCTCGTCTCCATCTCTGACGCGCAGCGCCGGCCCATTGGGAAGGCCCCGCTGGTCGGCACCATCTATCATGGGCTGCCCGCCGATCTCCTGAAGCCGACCCTGCACTCCAAGGGCGGCTATCTCGCCTTCCTCGGCCGCATTTCCCGGGAGAAGCGAGTCGACCGCGCCATCCGCATCGCTCGCGCTGTTGGCATGCCCCTGAAGATCGCGGCCAAGGTCGACAAGGCCGACCAGGAATATTTCAAGGCAGTGATCGAGCCGATGCTGTCCGAGCCCGGCGTCGAGTTCGTGGGCGAGATCGACGAGCGCCGCAAGGCCAGCTTCCTGGGTGAGGCCCGTGCACTCCTGTTCCCGATCGACTGGCCCGAGCCGTTCGGCCTTGTCATGATCGAGGCCATGGCCTGCGGTACCCCCGTGCTCGCCTTCCGCCACGGCTCGGTCCCGGAGGTCATCGACGACGGCGTCACCGGCTTCATCGTCGACAGCGAGGCCGAGGCGATCCGCCGTATCGGCGCGCTCGTCTCGCTCGATCGCGCCCGCGTCCGCCGCCGCTTCGAGGAGCGCTTCACGGTCTCGCGCATGGCCTCCGATTACGTGCGTCTCTACAAAGGTCTCGTCTCCGGCGCGCGCGAGCGGCGTGCCCTCCGCGTCGTCGCCGAGTCTGGAGCCAGCACCACCGTGCAGTGACGGACGGGCGGGAAGTGGTCTTCTGCCTCCCGCCCATGGCCTCGCGCATGCACCAGTAGATCACCCGGGGAGGAGTGATGCCGACACGCAGCGCCAAGGAGGTTGAGCCTGCCTATCCCGGCATCGCGGCGGGCGAGGCGCCGTTCTATATCCCGGCGACCGACGCTCCCGCGCGTCCGCGCCGCAACCTCAAGCACAACGACACGTTCGCCATCTTCGACAGCCACGGTGACATCGGCGCCAGCGCCGCCGGCGAGGACGGCCTCTTCGATTGCGACACCCGCTGCCTCTCGCACCTCGAGCTGCTTTTCGCCGGCTCGCGGCCGCTGCTGCTGCATTCCGCGGTCGGCGACGAGAACCTCTCCTACTTCGTCGACCTGACCAACCCCGACATCTACGCGGATGGCCGCATCGTCCTGATGAAGGACACCGTCCACATCTCGCGCACCATCTACCTCTGTGACGGCTCCCTCCGCGAGCGCATCGCTCTTCTCAACCACGGCCACGAGCCGGTTAGCTTTGCGCTCTCCCTCACCTTTGCCAGCGACTTCGCCGACATCTTCGAGGTTCGCGGCGTCCGCCGCCCCCGCCGCGGACAGGTGTGGAGCGAGGTGCTGGGTGCGGACGAGGTGTGTCTCTCCTATCGCGGTCTCGACGCCGGGCTGAGGCGGACCGCGCTCGCCTTCCAGCCGCCGCCTCAGCGCCTGAAGGAGAGCGCCGCCACGTACGAGATGACGCTTCAGTCCCACGAGCGCCGCGCCATCTTCGTGTCCGTGACCAGCCGTGGCCAACTCGCCGGCAGCACGGAATCGTTCTTCCGCGGCTTGATGGCCATGCGCCGCGAGCACAAGGCGATGACGCGCGACGTCGCCACCGTCGAGACGTCGAGCTCCCTCGTCAACGAGATCCTCTGCCGCTCGATGGCCGATCTCTACATGCTGGCCACCAGCACCGAGGACGGCCTCTACCCGTACGCCGGCATCCCCTGGTACTCGACCACCTTCGGCCGCGACGGCATCATCACGGCCATGCAGATGCTGTGGTTCGATCCCTCGATCGCGCGCGGCGTGCTGCGGCGTCTGGCCCGTCTGCAGGCGACCGGCTCCGACGAGCACTCCGACGCCGAGCCGGGAAAGATCCTGCACGAGATGCGCGGTGGCGAGATGGCCGCTCTCCGCGAGATCCCGTTCGGCCATTATTACGGCACCGTCGACGCGACGCCGCTCTTCGTCATGCTGGCCGGCCAGTATGTCGAGCGCACCGGCGACGTGGCACTCATACGCGAGCTCTGGCCCGCCATCACCAGGGCCCTGGGCTGGATCGACGGGCCCGGCGATCGCGACGGCGACGGCTTCGTCGAGTACGCCCGCGCCGCCGAGACCGGCTTGGCCAACCAGGGCTGGAAGGACAGCCACGATTCCGTCTTCCACGCCGACGGCCGCCTCGCCGAGGGTCCGATCGCGCTCGTCGAGGTCCAGGCCTATGCCTACGCCGCCCGAACCGCCGCGGCCACATGCGCGCGCCTCCTGGGTCTGGAGACCGAGGCGAAAACACTGGAGGAGAAAGCGGCGCGCCTGCGCGAGCTGTTCGACGAGGCTTTCTGGAGCGAGCGTCTCGGCTACTACGCCCTCGCGCTCGATGGGGACAAGAAGCGCTGCGAGGTCCGCTCCTCCAATCCGGGACATGCGCTGTGGTGCGGTATCGTCCGCCCGGATCGCCGCCGCGCCGTCATCTCACATCTGAGCGACGGCGACTTCTTCTCCGGCTGGGGCATCCGCACCATCGCCGAGGGCGAGGCCCGCTACAACCCGATGTCCTACCACAACGGGTCCATCTGGCCGCACGACAACGCCCTCGTCGCGGCAGGTTTGGCGCGGTACGGCGCCAAGCGCGGCGCCGTCGATGTCTTCGAGGGCCTGATGCGCGCCACCTCCTACCTCGACCAGCGCCGCATCCCGGAGCTCTATTGCGGCTTCCGGCGCAAGCCGGGCCGCGGGCCGACGCTCTACCCCGCCGCGTGCTCGCCGCAGGCGTGGGCGGCGGGGGCTCCGTTCATGCTCATCCAGTCGATGCTCGGCCTCGAGTTCCGCCCCGGCGACGGCGAGATCCGTCTCGTCAATCCTGTCGTGCCGCGCATGGCCGGCGCCATAACGCTGCGCAACGTCCGCCTCGGCTCCGCCAGCGCCGATTTCACCGTTCGTCCGAGCCCCGGTGGTGTCGCGCTCGAGGTTCTGCGCACGCGCGGCAACCTGCGCATCTCCCTCGTCGTCGATTGATCGTCACGCCGCCCGCGGCGACAGGAACTTCCGCCGTTGGCATCCGTTTCCCCGATCAGGAGCATCCTCGGGAGAAACGCCGATGCAGAGACTAGCGATCGCCACTCTCGCGACCATTTGCGTCACCGGTCTTGCCGTGGCGCAGACCACGCCCCCTGCCGCCGACCGTCCGGCCGGCGCCGGTGGCGCCGCGAACAACAAGGAGCCCACCAACAGCCCGGGCACGAGCAAGTCGCCGTCGCCGGCGGCTCCGTCAATGTCCCCGTCGCGCGGCGCCAATGAATCTGGCGCGAAGAGTTCCGGAGCGAGCGGTACCGCGACCGGCGCGGGCGGCGCCGGGGCCCTCGAGTCCGGCGCCAACAGTTTCACTGAGAGCCAGGCCATGTCTCGCTTCACGGACGCGGGCTTCAAGAACGTGACCGGCCTCAACAAGGACGACCAGGGCATCTGGCGCGGCAAGGCTGAGAAGGACGGCAAGAGCGTCAATGTCGGGCTCGACTACAAGGGCAACATCTCCGCGCAGTGACGCGGCCACCCAGCAACCGGAACAATTGGAGGATCTCATGCAGCGCGTGATAACGGCCATGTTCGACGACTACGACGCCGCCGCCGAAGCCGTTGGCCGTCTGAAGGCGGCCGGCATTCCCGAAAGCGATATCAGCCTCGTCGGCGGCAACGAGCGCATGCGCTCGACCGATCCGAGCGTCACCAGCGCCACGGACGACACCTTGAACGCCGGCGCGGGCGCCACGACGGGCGCCATCATCGGCGGCGGCGCCGGTCTCCTGGCCGGTGTCGGTCTGCTCGCCATTCCGGGCCTTGGCCCCGTCGTGGCCGCCGGCTGGCTCGCCTCGACGCTCGTCGGCGGTGTCGCCGGCGCCGCGGCCGGCGGCATCATCGGAGCCCTCACCGATTGGGGCATGTCCGACGAGGACGCCCACACGTATGCCGAAGGCATCCGCCGCGGCGGCACCATGGTCTCTGCCCGTGTCGACGAGTCCATGATGAGCACCGCCGTCGACATCCTCGATGTCGAGGGCACGGTGGACATGACCGAGCGCTCGCGCGCCTGGCGCTCCGAGGGCTGGCAGCCGCCGATCACCACGCCAGCCCCGGGCTCCGAGACGCGTACGCTGCCGCCCCGCATGGCCGAGGGCACCAGCGTCCCCGTCGCCGGCGAGACAGGCACGCGCCGCGTCCACGTGTCCACGCTATCCGAGACCTCGCGACCGTCCGACGTCGAGGTCGACGACACGCGCGGCATGGGCACCGGTCGCGCGTCCGGCACGCCGGGCCGCCGCGCCTGAGCCCTTCCCAGGCGTACGAATACAACGAAGCCGGCGCCAGCCCCCCAGCTGGCACCGGCTTCTCTCACCCCCGGGTGATCCGTATTGATCAGGCGGAGGACACGAGCCTCAGCCGCGGCCGGATATCCTGCCGCGTCAGCGTGACCCGCGTCATCTCTCCGGCGCTGTCCTCTTCCGTCAGCCTGTAGCCGAGCTTCTCGGCCAACAGCCGGGCCTGGATGAGGTTGGTTGTCGCGATATCGCGCGCCACGAACGGATGCCGGAGCGCCATCAGCGCCGCCAGGATCCCGATCTCGACGCCTTCCGTGAAATCGGCGCTGCGCCTCGGGAAGCGCACGTTGAGCCCGTCCTCGATCTCGATGCTGCGCACGCCGTTTGCCCCACACGGTTTCGACGCTAGTGGAGGTACCTGCGGAGGGCTCGAGGGTCAATCAGCCATTGTTCCTGCGCCTTTCGACGCACAATTGCCGAATTCTGGAAACGTATATTTTCTCCGCAAAACGAAATTCTCTCATCTCAGCATCAAGTGCGCCGAAAGCAATTTCGCATGCCGCGCTCGGCGCCACGCCGTCGCCTCCGGAACACCCCGCCAAGGCTCGCGTTCTCTCCCGTCATGACACAACGGAGACGACCATGGCCGGCGACCGCGATCGCGAGCACCTACCTCCTCGAAGGCTTTTCGAACGCCATGCTGGTCACCTGCGCCGGCGAGGGTGTGCTTCACGCTCGCCCCATGGCGATAGCGGGCATCGAGCGCAACGGACCCGCCTGGTTCGCGACCAGCATCGACAGCCCCAAGGTGGCCGAGATCGAGAACGATCCGCGCGTCCTGCTCGTCTTCCAGGGCACCGCCAGGTTCGCCAGCGTCGAAGGTCGCGCCAGGATCGAGCGCGACCGTGGCCTCGTCGAGCGCCTATGGTCGCCGGAATGGAAAATGTGGTTCCCCGAGGGCAAGGACGATCCCTCCCTCTGCATCCTCGAGGTCGAGCCGCGCTCCGCCGAGCTGTGGGACAACAGCGGCGGCAAGGGCATGCGCTACCTTTTCGAAGGCGCCAAGGCGGTCCTGCAAGGCCGCCGTCCGGAGGCCGGCCCCGGCCAGCACGCCAAAGTTCAGCTTTGACCAGCGCCCCCCCCCGCCGCCGGCCGCCGCTAGCCGAGGCCTGCGCAGCCTTCGTCGCCGGCCTCGGGCACGCGCGCGCTCTGGCTTCCGTGAGGCTGCCTCGCCCCGCGTCTACTCCGGCAGCAGCTTGAGCGAGGCGACGAACCGCTCGGCCATGCTCTGCGCGTTCGCGTCATCGGCCACGAAGGCGATGGCCTGATAGAGCGTGCGCCCGCGCGCGACCGTGCGCATGAGCACGCTGCGTCCCAGGCCGCATTGGCTGCCGCCCGTCTCCCGGCCGGGCAGCCCGGAGATCGTCACATCCCCGTCCCTCGCGCGGACCTTGCATTCGAACGTGTCCGTGGGGAACGTGTCCGTCCTGTGCGTCCCGGAGAGGTCGAGCTTCGTCCGGGTGACCGTCACGAGGAACGTGTGGCTCTCGTCGTCGCTCATGTACTCGGTGCCGCGCTCGGCAAATGCCCGCGTCTCGTCGTCGAGGTCCTGCGACGTGACCTCGACCGGTCCGGGGAACTCCGCCTCGAACCTGTCCGCCTCGGATGTGTACGTCTTCCACTGAGGCTCGGCCACGGCCGGCCCGGCGATCGCGAGCAGCCACGCCGCAATCACGAGAAGGGCACCGGGTATGCGCATGGTGAGGAACCTCCCGCGGCCAATATCGCGGGCGGTGGTGGGCCTGTCGAGGTCAGCCGTCGGAAAGATCCGGTATCGAAGCCGAGGCTTGCGCAGCCTCCCACTCGGCCCGCACGTCGTCGTCGGTCTCGCGCGAGAGATGGGCTTGGTGGAGCGCGGCGACCGTGGCCGGCGCCGCCAGCCGCGACAGCGCCCACACCGCCATGGCTCGCACCAGCGGCGAGGCGTCGCCGAGCAACAGTCTGACGGCGGGCAGCAGCGCCGGCTCGCCGGAGTTGCCCGCCGCGATGAGCGCGTTCCGCACGACGCGGTCCCGCCCGGTGCGCTTGATCGGCGTCCCTGCGAACCGGGCACGGAATTGCGCGTCGTCGAGGCCGAGCAAATCGGCGAGCGGCGGATTGTCGGTCTCGGCCCGAGCCCGGAACCGGATCTCGCGCGCCTCGGCCGCGAACTTGTTCCACGGGCACACCGCGAGGCAATCGTCGCAACCGAACACGCGGTTGCCGATCGCCGGACGGAGTTCCTCCGCGATGTGCCCCTTGTGCTCGATGGTCAGGTACGCGATGCACCGCCGCGGATCGAGCTGATAGGCTGCCGGGAACGCCGCCGTCGGGCAGATCTCAAGACAGCGCCGGCAGCTGCCGCACCGGTCTCCCTCCGGCGCGTCCGGCGCCAGCTCCGCCGTCGTGAAAATCGCCCCGAGAAACAGCCACGACCCGTGCTGGCGCGAGACGAGGTTGGTGTGCTTGCCCTGCCAGCCGAGACCGCTGGCGGCGGCGAGCGGCTTCTCCATCACCGGCGCGGTGTCGACGAACACCTTCACCTCGGCGCCGCCCGCTTGCGCCAGCCACCCCGCGAGCTGCTTCAGCCGGCCCTTGAGGATGTCGTGGTAGTCCTTGCCGCGCGCATAGACCGAGAGCGCGGCCCGATCCGGCTCCCCGAGCGCGGCGAGCGGGTCCTCATCCGGCGCATAGGAGAGGCCGCACATGACGATGGAGCGGACCTCCGGCCACAGCGCGCGCGGGTCGCCGCGCCGGTCCGCGTGCGTCACCATCCAATCCATGTCGCCATGCCGGCCCTCGGAGAGAAAGGCGGCGAGGCGGGGAGCGGCCTCCGGGATCGCGCCGGGCGAAGTCACGCGCACGCCGTCGAGGCCGAGCGCCTCGGCGCGGCGGATGAGCTCGGCTTTGAGGTCGGCGGACCCGAGCTTCATGCGCTCAGGCTACAGGCTTCGCGCACAGGCGAAATGGTGGAGGCTCGAGCTCTTTCCTCGAGCCGGAGCCCGCGCGATGGGTTGGCGGGCGGCATCGCGCCGGCACAATGCGCGCAGGGTTGGTGTGGCGGCTGCGCGCCGGCACAATGCGCGCAGGGTTGGTGTGGCGGCTGCGCGCAAGCAACAATGGCGGAGGCTCGAGTTCTTTCCTCGAGCCGGAGCCCGCGCGATGGGTTGGCGGGCGGCATCGCGCCAAGAAAAGTGGTGCCCAGGGCCGGAATCGAACCAGCGACACCGTGATTTTCAGTCAGCCCCTCATTCTCAACAGTTTTGGATTGCCGCGCCGCTCTGCGAGAGGCAAAGGTCAGCTTACGGATCATGTGACCGGGAGCCAAGACCATGACGACACCTACCCTCTCCGACGCCTTCGACCTCCACCACGCCTACATGACGCGCAACGGGGCGGCAGCCTTCTCCAAGGCCCAGCTGCTCATCCATCGCGACCGCTTCCTCGCCGACTGGAAGGACCGGCCGGTGAACAGCCTCACGCGGGCCGAGGTCATTGCCCGGTTCGAATTGATCACCGACAAGAACGGTCCCTCGGTGGCCAACCACACCATGCGCTCGCTCCGGGCGGCCATCAACCGGGCCATGAAGCGCATGGACGAGCCGTTCGTGAACCCGGTCATCGCCGTGGACTTCCACCGGGAGCACCCGAGGGAGAACGCCATCCCCTTTGCCGACCTGCCCAAGGTGTGGAGGACGATCGGCAAGCTGCCCTCGGCGACGCGGCAGCGCTACCACCGCTTCCTGATGCTGACGGGCGTCCGGCCGGGCACCGCCAAGCTGCTGGAGCCGAAGTGGATCGACCTGCCGGCCCGGAAGATCGTCGTCCCTGGGCACGCCATCAAGACGCGCAAGACGTGGGTCATGCCGATCTCGGAGCCGGTGGCGGACATCCTGGAGGAAGCCCTTACACTCAACCCGGAGCGGCCTTTCCCAGTGACCGCCCATCGCGAGAGAGCGTTAGGCTGTCACTGCGGCTACGCCTTCCGCAAGACGTTCCGGACCGCGTGCTCGGCCGTGGGCCTGTCCACCGAGACCTCTCGTATGCTCATGGCGCATGCGATCCAGGGCATCGACCGCCACTACGTCTGCGAGGGCCAGCTATTCGATCAGCTTCGGGAGGCGTCCAACCGGGTCGCCGCCCGGCTGCTGGAGCTTGCCGAAGCAGAGATCGGCCGGAGCGAGCCGAGGGCAGCGATCTCGGCCCAGGTCGAGGCGAGGGCCTAGGCCGGGAGCGGCCGCCGACCGAATTGCCCGCCACCTGATGGCGCATCAGTCTGGGGGATCGAGCGCCGCGACCTCGACCGCACGCAACTGTGGCCGCAGTTGCTTGACGCCCAGGCACGAGCCAGTGCGAAAATGCTGAAACTCATTGCGCCAGCCGGCTGCTAGCCTAGAGACGCATCTTATAGACTACCTGCCGAACTTTGTGCGCCACCAGAAACTGGACGGCGATCATGAATGCGCCTATGCCGGCCAGAGACTCGGCCAGCTCAAAAAGGAATTGGGTTCTCGTCGATGGGGCCCAAATCTGCGCAATCTCGGATATAGCAAGATAAAGAAAGCCCGATATTGTAAGGCCAGAGATCAGCGCCTTAAGCATGACCCGCCAGACAACCTTCCGAAAAGCTCGCACAATGAAGCTTGGTGTGGCCCCCAATAGGGACATGATCTTGAGAGCGTCCTGGTTGGAATGAATAAGCGCGTCCGTGAATAATCGAGGAATTTGGATTGTAGCAACGACAATTGCCATAAAGCCAACGGAGACCGAGACATCGAGCGCAGTTCGAACTTCTTGCTGCGCAAGCAAGGCAGCCATCTGCTTGGAAAGCTCGCTAAATGACACTTTGAGCACAATAACAGCGACTGTAATGGCGGTCAATGTCAGTTCGATTGTGGCTGCATTGCGCTCGAGATGAATCAGCTCATAAACTGTATCCTCGTATAACTTGTCCTGTGGAGCGTTCGATTGGTTCGCCATCGTTGGGGGCGGTCCAACCGCGTCTTCGGAGTATGCACCTCCGTCGCCCTCCTGTGTTGGAGCATCAGATGCAGCATAGGAAGGAGGTGGCGTCGGATTAGGCGACGCTTCATAGCCGCCAATTTCTGTCGTCGTGTTTGGGGGAGACCCGGAAGCGCTGCCTTTAGGTTTATGGGATTCTGACATGGCCATCGTGAAGCTCCAATCGCGGCGCCCGGAACTGGCGCATCAGTTGGTGGTCGTGCGTTGCGATGATTGTGGTGGTGCCAAGTCGGTTCAATTCAATAAACAGATGCAGAAGGCGCCTTGCCATTTGCGGATCAACGCTTGCAGTGGGCTCGTCGGCAAGTATCAGCTCGGGCTTCGAAATTATGGCTCTAACGATGCCTGCTCGCTGAAGCTCTCCACCTGAAAGCGTTTCTGGGTAGGCGTCCATGCAGTGGCTTAGTCCGACCCAAGCAAGCAAGTCTGATAAGTCTTCGCGATAGTCGGTCTCTCGCTTCCCGAGGACGTGCATCGGAAGTCCGCAGTTGGCGCGTACCGTAAGGTAACTTAGCATTGGGTTGTCTTGAAAAATGACCCCCATTCTGCGACGAACATGGGCGCGCTTGTCAACTTCTATGCGTGTTACGTCCTGCCCGAATAGTCCAATGGAGCCCCTGCTTGGCTGTAGTGACATCATAAAAAGCCGCAAGAGCGTCGATTTGCCTGAACCAGAAGGCCCTGTGACAAAGTGGAAGGCGCCGGGCCGAATATGAAAGCTTGCCGCGTTAAGAATGGTACGCCCGCTAGAGTAGCGGAAAGACACACTGTTAAACCTTATCATATGACAACCCCGCACTTCCCCACCATTTCTTTATCGCGAATGCTCGGTTGGCACAATACATCCGGAGTGGCGTGTGAGGAGGTCGCATCCGGGGACAGTCGAGTGCTGCTCTCGAACTCGCCGAGTAACCATCCTGCGTCAATTCGGACATGCCGCGAGTGCAGCCGCACTTGCCATCCTGGCCCGGACCATGCATGCTGAGCAGCGTTGGCTGAAAGCGGAGTGTGGTGTCGACAGGACTGCCTGCCCGCAACCGGATTACCCCGGAAGTTCTCCTGTCCGTTGGAGCGCGATGACGACCTCTCCCTGAGGTCTAACAGCTCGGGACTTTGCCACGGAACCTGACCTCTCGGTACGCCCACGCGTGGGCGCGAGCGGTCACGCCGTGGAGAAGTACTGTGAAGGAAGACGCGCGTGTAATGAGCCCCCCGGCTGTTGGCAGGCCGGAGGGCTCGGATCGTCTGGAGCGGAATGCACCCTCTGTATGCGCCGCGCCGACGCAATCGGCAATCAGCCTCGCCGCCGACATCGCCGAAGTTGAGACGTTCCTGACATGGCTCGGTGGCCCCGCGCGGCTGGTCGTGATCCACCCCGACCTGCCCAAGGGAGCGCGCGGCCAGCTGCGCTCGACGACGTTCGAGCGCATCCCCGAAGATAACCAGACGCGCAACTGCTACTGGCACGTGAACGTCCCGGTCGCCTCCCTCTCCGGCCCCAAGGCGAAGAAGGAGGAGATCGGGGTGGTGCGGTTCCTCCACCTTGACGTGGACGTGCGCAAGTCGCCGGACATCAATCCGGCGGAGGACCTGACCCGCATCGAGCGTTGGCTGCGCGAGCAGTGGCCGCAGGGTTTGCCGAAGTGGTCCGGGCTCTGGCGCACGGGTGGCGGCTTCGGCATCCTCTGGCGCCTTGCCGAGCCGGTCGACGTCGCCGGCAAGCCGAACCTCGTCGCCGCCATCGAGGCGCGGATGAAGGCCATTATCGCGCTGTTCCCCGATGGCGACCCGGCCTGCGCCAACGTCGACCGCATCATGCGGCTGCCGGGCACGGTCAACTGGCCCGACGAGCGCAAGCGGAAGCGCGGGCGCGTGCCTGCTATGGCGAGCATCGTCGACCTGAACGACAGCGTGCATCGGCTGGAGGACTTCCCCGCGTCCAAGGTCGCGGCAGTGCCGCCGCCGACCGCCACCATCGCCAAGGTGGCGGCGCGCTCCGAGCCGGTCGCCACGTCGCAGGGCGTGGACGTCGCGGCCCTGGCCGTTCCCGACCGCGTCAAGGTCATCCTGTTGCAGGGCGTCCATCCCGACGAGCCCAAGCCCAAGGACAACAGCCGGTCGGTGTGGGTGTTCGACGCGGTGTGCAACATGATCCGCGCGGGCACCTCCGACGACGTGATCCTGAGCGTGCTGCTCGATCCGAAGCTGGGCATCAGCGAGAGCATCTTGGAGCTGGGACCCCGCGCCGAGAAGTACGCCCGGAAGCAGATCGCCAGCGGCCACCGCGTCGCGGCGCAATCTAGCGGCGAGTTCCAGCTGAACGAGAATGGCGTGCTGCTCAAGAACCAGCACAACATCAAGGTGGCTCTCGCCAAGCTCGGCGTGCGCCTCTCCTACGACGAGTTCGCCGACCGCATGCTGGCCAACGACGAGCTCCTGGACGATGCCGAGCTCGTCCGCCTGCGCCTGCTCATCGACGCCCAGTTCAAGCTCCTCGTTGCGAAGGACTTCTTCGTTGACGTGATCAGTAATGAGGCGCGCAGCAACGGTTTCCACCCCGTCTGCGACTACCTCGACGAGCTGACTTGGGACGGCAAGGCGAGGATCGACACGTGGCTGGTCCGCAACGCCGGGGCCGCCGACACGCCCTATGTGCGCGCGGTGAGCGCCATCTGGCTCCTCGCCGCCGTGCGTCGCGTGCGGCAGCCGGGGTGCAAGTTCGACGAGATGATCGTGCTGGAGAGCGAGCAGGGCAAGAACAAGTCGTCGGCGCTGGCACTCATGGCCGTGCGCCCCGATTGGTTCACCGACGACCTGCCGCTCAACCGCGACAGCAAGGAGGTCATCGAGCGCACGTCGGGCCGGTGGATTGTCGAAGCGGCCGAGCTGAAGGGCATGCGGCGCGGCGACGTCGAGCACCTGAAGGCGTTCCTCTCGCGGCAGGTCGACAAGGCCCGGCTCGCCTACGGACGGCTCACGTCGGAAGTGCCGCGCCAGTTCGTCTTGGCGGGCACCACCAACAACCAGAACTACCTCAAGGACCAGACCGGCAACCGGCGCTTCTGGCCGGTGGCGGTGGCGCCGTTCGACCTCGCGGCGCTCGCCGCCGAGCGCGACCAGCTGTGGGCCGAGGCCGCGCATCGTGAGGCCCAGGGCGAGAGCATCCGCCTCGACGAGGGCCTGTGGGAGGCGGCTGCCGCCGAGCAGGCGCGGCGCAAGTCGGAGGACCCCTGGGTCTCGTTGATTGAGGGCTGGCTGGGCGATCTGGAGGGCCGCCTGTTGGCGCAGGATGCGTGGTTGCTGGTTGGCGTCGCGCCGGGGCAGCGCACCGATGCCATGGGCGAGCGGCTGCGGGACGCGCTTGCCGAGCTGGGCTTCCAGCGCCCAAAGGACGGCAAGCTCCGCTTCGGCGGCTTCGACACTCCGCAGCGCGGCTTCTGGCGCGGCGACAAGAACGATCGCCACCGCATCCGCGTCGAGGTCGACGCCTTCGGGCGCGTCGACCGCGTGTCGCGGGAGGCTCCTAAGCAGTGGGGCGGCGCCCGCGTCGCAGAGCAGGAGGAGCTGTTCTGACGAGCGTCCCGCGACCGTCCCGGCAAACGTCCTGCCGGCCGTTTGGGCTAAGTTGTTGGTTTGCCAGCACTTCGGCCCAAACGACCCGGCCGTCCCGGGCGTCCTGGCTGTTCGCCTGGGGGCGCTAAGCTGGTGGTGCTCGGCGGTAACCACCACCACTGCCCCTTACGATCTTAGGGCTTCTTAGAAGGACGTTTGGGACGTTTGAAGAAGAGACTGCAATTCCCGAGGGTTAGTGGCGTCCGCCTCTGGGCACGTATGGCAGGACGGGCGGGTCGGTCGCGGCGGGGTGGAGCACCCGGCGCTTGGCCTATTTGGCCCGCATCCCTCGCACGCACGCACTCGCGCGCGGGCCGCCACCAAAGGCAACACGCACGAGGTCGGACGAGGAGCATCGAGGAGGCCAATCGGCGTTCCGGAGAGGCGACCGGCCCGACCGACCAGCGACGGGCTCCCTGGGCTCGCCTCGCAGGACCGCTGACTATCGATCACGGTCCCCGGTCTGGGGGCTTGCCCAGCACAGCCTTGAGACGCGAGAGAGAAGGCACCCGTCGCCCGAGATGGAGCCCGACAATGACCATTGCGAGTCTGCCCGAGACCGTCACTCTTCGTGGGACGTTCGGAGAGCTATTCCGCGCCGCCCGGGACGAGGTCGCGGGCTTCGTCAACTACCCTGGCCGCCTCGTCTTCGTGGCGCTTCGCGACGGCCGCATCGGCGAGGTCGTCTCGTGACAGCGGCTCAGGAGTGTCGACCCAGATGCGACCTGTTGCTTTCTCATATGCTATCGGTAGACCGATCCGCTTTCCAATGATCGGAATGAACTCCTCGGCTCGCTCTAATGTGCTGGATTCCGGGGCAGACACCTCCGAATATCGGCGTTCGAGAATGGCAACCCAGACTGTAATGTTAGTCTCGCCAGTCTCCATCAAGGCCTTCTGGCACTGAGATCGCAAGCTGTCCTGGCGGGGTCGGTTTATAAGCAACTTGTGGCGTGCTCTTTGTTCGTCTGTGAACCGGCGTGCAATTTTGACCCCTCTCGTGGGGTGATCGGCGCGCAATTTTGACCCCACCCTCTCGGCGGTGAAGATGGCCTCCTGTGCGTGCGTCGGCACGG
>WBZX01001265.1_pt1 | contig 19393 bp, 19 predicted proteins | sample 5204211 | NCBI WGS metagenome assembly WBZX01 (sample SAMN12344362, study PRJNA552823) | activated sludge metagenome | biome: Activated sludge suspended growth; feature: Nitrification reactor; material: Wastewater; isolation source: activated sludge from nitrification reactor of wastewater... | reverse complement strand
GAAGTTCCACGGCGTGACGAGCGCGACCACGCCGAGAGGGATGCGGCGGGTGTAGATCATGTTGTTGCCCAGCTCGGACGGGATGACCTGACCGTGCATGCGCCGACCTTCGCCAGCGGCAAACTCCAGGCAGTTGGCGGCGCGATGGACTTCGCCGCCCGCATCGGTGAGCGACTTGCCCTCTTCCATCGTGAGCGCTCGGCTCAGCTCGTCTTTGCGACGGCGCATGATGTCGGCAGCGCGCCACAGGATCTCTCCACGCTTGGGGGAAGGCAGCGACTTCCACGCCGGAAGAGCCGCCCGCGCCGCCGCGACTGCCGCTTCGACATCCTCGACCCCCGAGGCCGTCACTTCACCGAGGCGCTCGCCGGTGGCGGGGTTGGTGTTGTGAGAGGTCTGACCTGACGCAGCGGCCTTGTAGGCACCGCCAATGAAGTTCCAAATCTGCTGGTGAGACATCGTTTGCTCCGTCGAGAAGAGGACAGCTACGAGCGCCGGAGCGTATGTGCGACCGATGGCGGGCGTCAAAAGAAAAAAGCCCCAGCCAAGACGTGCTTGGTGGGGCTTTTGCTATCGGCCTTGCAGCCGGGTGAGACTCCGACTAGCGGGGTCCTCCTCCAGAGCCGCGGCGCTTCATCTCGCGACGACGACGCTTACGGGCCTCGCGCATTTTGCGCTTCTTCTTGACGCTGGGCTTCTCATAGAAGCGGCGGCGTTTGACCTCTTGCAGGATGCCTTCCTTCGACATCTTCTGCTTAAGGATCTTCATGGCTTTTTCGAGGTTGTCACGAACTTCAACTTCGAGTGGCTTTCCGATCAACGCAGGCACCTCCTTCCAGCCCAAATTCTGTATAGCGGGCAAAAAGCGTCCCTACAAAAGCCAGGTTTCCCATCAAACGTCAAGCGGTTCGCGCACACCTGGCAGCGGGAATCCTCAAGCCGGGTCGCAGCCATCCAGCCGATTCAGGGTCCGCCGCATGCGGACAGCCGGTGTTACGATGAGGCAAGACGGACGGCGCGCAGTCAAAGAAGCTGCACTCGCTGGACCGCAACTGGGAGCCCGTGTCGGTGTCGAACTTGCCTCCTCCCTTGGCTGAGCTTGTGGTGGGCTGCGTGCGGGTGCTGATCCGCTACGGCTGCGTCCGACGCGATCAGTACGAGCTGCTGACGGACTGCGCGCTGCCGGATGCGCTCAAGGGCACGCTGGCCAGTCTGGGAGAGCTGCGCGGAACCGACACGCTGTACACGGTCGATGTGCCCGCGACGCATCAGATCACGGTGGCCCCGGCGCGCGGTCGCATCGTGGTGATGCCCAGGCTGTCGCTGGATCGTCCTACGCAGCGGCACAATGCGCTGGAGCTGGCCGCGCTGGTGAGTGCGCAGTGCCAAAAGGAACCAGGGTAGCTACGGCGTTCGCTGTGCGATGAACAGACAGAGCGGATCACCGACCGCGCGGCACAGCACTTCGGTCCCGACAAAGCGATTCGGGCTACGAAACACCTGCTTGTAGTAGGCGTCGGTTAGCTCTGGACCTTGGGTGATGTCGCCGACGTAGAGCAGGTTCATCAGGCCCGCCACTCCGCCGGTCGAAAGGTAGCAGCGCGGAGAGGCACTGCGCGGATAGTCCCGTAGATAGCCCATCGCTTCGTACGAGTCCTGCACCGTGACCACCAAGCGATGACCGGGCTGTAGATCACGCACCGTCCAGCGACCCCAGCCGAAGGCGTTGACGACAGCGGTCATGCCGTAGACCCAGTCTTCTCGCGACGTTAGCATCGGACGGACGACGGCATCCCACTCCGCCGACTTCATGATGCCGCCGAAGGTGTGGAAGGCACAGCCGTGACCGGCTTCGACAAGCAGCGTCTGTCCGTCGTCAATCAGCTCGGGGGTTCGCTCAAGCCGATGTGCCATCGCGAACGAACAGCGGTTGTAGTAGTCCGCCATGTGCTGGGTGAGATAGAGGCCAAACGCCGGGATGAGTCCCTCGTCGTTGCCGCTGATGCCCAGTCCAGAGACGGCCTCGATGATTTTCTGCTCGTCGATGGCCATTACAGAACCTCGATCTCTAGCTCGCAGTGGGCATCGCCCTGCGCATGACACGACAGCTCGCGACCTTGCAGCCGCTCGGGGGGAAGCTGTGCCGCCGCACAGAGCGCGCCCATCCAAAAGCCGACCGGAAAGTGGCAGACGGGACGCTTGGCGGTTCCCCACTTGGCCAGCCAGCCGATCGCGTAGTGCGAGGTCAACAGGCGAACCCGACCTCCGCGCGCGGTCAGCGTAGACGCATCAGCCAAGCCAAAGCCCAGCGTCGCAAAGATGCGCTGCGCGAGCACCAGCTTGTCGGTCAGGTTCATCGCCGGATCGCGTGCCAGCTGCCCGGACAGAATGTGCCGCGCCGATTCCATCGCTGCCGACATCTGAAGCCGCATCGCTTCTTCGGGACCGAGCCCGTCTTCGATGCTGCGCTGCAAAAACATGTTGTAGTGATGGCAGTGAAAGACCAGGCGGCGATCACCGAGCAACAGCAGGTTGCGACTCGCATCGAAGTCCTGACGCACGGTGCTCATTGCGGGGCTCCTTCAGAGATGATCTCTTTGGCGGCACGCTCGGCGCAGGCGACCAAGTCAGGATCATCTGCCATCACGGCGGCGAGTCGAGACAGCGCTTTGCCTACCTTGAGGTTGAGCCGCGCCAGATCCACACCTGGAAGACCGCCTGGGCGACTCTTCACCCGCTCGACGATCTCCACAAGTCGGACTCCCATGGTGTAACTACGCCCCCAATTGTATTTTCCGCTACGTCAAGTTTGGCTGTCAATCGACTGGTTGCCAAGGGTCACATCATCACACCAGGATCGCGTTCGACGACGCCACTTTTCCGCTCAGTTTTGCGTGACGCTCGACAGCAATTTGCGATGATGCGCGCTATGTCGCAGCTACTTCAGACGGACTATTTGGTCATCGGCTCGGGCATCGCCGGACTTAGCTTTGCCCTACACGCCGCTGAACATGGCGAAGTCCTGATCGTTACCAAGCGAAAGGCCGACGATGGCAGCACGGCGTGGGCGCAGGGCGGCATCGCAGCGGTGCTCGATCCGACCGATACCCTGGATGCGCACATCGAAGACACACTGACGGTGGGCGATGGGCTGTGTCACAAAGACATCGTGTCGCTGGTGGTCGGTGATGGGCCGCAGGCTGTTCGCGAGCTGTGTGAGCGCTGGGGTGTTCAGTTTGATCGCGCCCCGAGTGGAGACTTGGATCTGGCGCGGGAAGGGGGACACTCTGCCAGGCGGGTTGCGCATGCCAAGGACACGACCGGCAGAGAGATCGAGCGCGCGCTTCTCGAGGCGGCTCAGCGCAATCCACGCATTCGCATCTTGGCGGATCACATGGCGGTCGATCTGCTCACGCTGGCCAAGTACGGCGGTCCCGATGCCTGCTTCGGAGCGTACGTGATGTGTCGGCAGACGCAGCAAGTGCTGGCGATCCTGGCGCGCGCGACGGTGCTTTCGACCGGTGGAGCGGGAAAGGTGTACCTGTACACCTCGAATCCAGATGTGGCGACGGCGGACGGAGTGGCGATGGCGTATCGCGCCGGTGCGCAGCTCGCGAACATGGAGTTTATCCAGTTCCATCCGACGTGCTTGTATCACCCCGAGGCAAAGTCGTTCCTGATCTCGGAAGCGCTGCGTGGGGAAGGCGGTGTCCTGCGGCTCCAGAGCGGCGAGTCGTTTATGGAGCGCTATCACCCGATGAAGTCGCTGGCTCCGCGTGATGTGGTGGCGCGCGCGATCGATGCGGAGCTTAAGCGCTCTGGAGCGGACTATGTGTCGCTCGATATGACGCACCTTCCGCCGGACTTTTTGGTGGAGCGCTTCCCAGCCATCTTCGCGCAGTGCATGCACTTTGGGATCGACATGCGACAGCGTGGGATTCCGGTGGTTCCGGCGGCGCATTACTCGTGCGGAGGCGTTGTCACCGATTCGGTGGGACGGACAACGGTGCGCAACCTGTTCGCCATCGGAGAGACTGCGATGACAGGACTCCACGGCGCGTGTCGGCTGGCCTCGAACTCGCTGCTGGAAGGGGTGGTGTTTGGACGTCGCGCGGCAGAGACAGCGAAGCAAGCGCAGGCTCTGTTTCCTCCCACCGTCATTCCGTGGCAGAGCGGCAATGCGCAAGATCCCGACGAAGCGGTGGTGGTCACCCAGAACTGGGATGAAGTCCGCAGGCTGATGTGGAACTACGTAGGAATCGTCCGAACCGATCGTCGCTTAGAGCGTGCGCGCCGTCGCATCGAGCTGATTCGGGAAGAGATCCGCGACTACTACTGGAACTTCAAGATCACGCCGGATCTGCTGGAGCTGCGAAATGTGGCACTTGCCGCGCATCTTATTATCGAGTGCGCAGCGCGTCGCAAAGAGAGCCGAGGACTGCACTTCAACACCGATCATCCGCACAAAGATCCGCTCTACGCGACTGATACCGTGCTGCAAAAAGACAGTGGTCCAAGTCCCAGGTAGAGTATGTTCGCGAGGCCATGAAAAAAGGCTTCGTTCTCGGTGGTGGCAGCTATCTGTCGGAAGGAAAGCAGATCTTCGTACTCGCGCTGATTGATCTGGATGCACAGAGTCCTTCCGCAGAGACGATTCCGCTTTCCTTTATGGGACATGGCTTTGCGTTTGATCCGACCTGCCGATTCCGTGTTGCGCTGTTTGAAAAGAAGGGTCCGGGCGCGGCGGTTGTGGATCTACGTGAGCGACGGGTTGTGCGTCCGATTGAGACGCCTCCCAATCGTCGCTTTTACGGTCATGGTGCGTATTCCCAAGATGGCGCTCTGCTGTACGCAACAGAGTCCGTGGTAAGCGATGGCTTCGCGGGCATTCTGTCTGTTCGCGATGCCGTCACCCTGCGCGAGCTGGGAGTGATTCCTACGCACGGAGCGTCTCCGCATGACTGTCTCCTCATCGAGGAAGGAAAGACGCTGGTGGTGTCTAACGGAGGCGGACCGCTCGACGGTGGAGAGCTTCCGTGTGTCTGTTACGTAGAGCTGGCAAGCGGCAAGCTGCTCGACAAAGTGGTGCTCGACTCTCCGCTTCACAACACCGGACACATTGCGCTGTCACAGCGCGGCGATCTGGCGATCATCTCGGCTCCGCGTGATGGACTTCCGAACCCAAACGAGCAGCTGGGTGCGGTGTCGCTGCGTCCGATCCAATCGGATGTCACAACGGTGAAGCGTCCAGCATCGGTGGTGCAGCGCATGCGCGGAGAGACGCTGTCGCTCACCATCTTGGAGCGCTCGCAGATTGTGGTCACCACCAACCCGTTTGGAAACCTGGTGTCGATGTGGCACCTGACCGATGCAACGTTCGTCGGCAAGCTGGAGCTTCAAGGTCCGCGCGGCGTCTGTCAGTCGCTCGATGCGGAGTGGCTGTTGGTCAGTCACGTACTCGGGCAGTCGGTCGCGCTGACGGCGTATCAGACCGCCAATCGCAAGCCGGTGGGATGGATGGTCAATCCCAGCTACATGAGCGGATCTCACATCGTCTGTCACGATCTGTCGATGTAGCGAAGGAAGCGAAGCAGAAGGAAGAAGCGGAAGGAAGCGAAGCGGACGAAGGAAGCCGGGCAGCGAAGAACTAGAACTTGGCCGCCGAGCACAGCGCCGACAGCCAGCCTGGGAACAGTCCCATCGCCAGCACCAGCAGCGTCGACACCAGCACGCCCACCTTCATCGCGGTCGACTGAATCGGCAGCGTCGCTGGATTGGGAGCCGGCTCGCGGAAGTACATCGCCGTGATGACGCGCAGGTAGTAGTACACCGACACCAGGCTGTTCGCGATCGCGACCAGGATCAGCCACAGCAGCTTGCTTTCACCGAGCGCGGACTGGAACAGGTAGAACTTACCAAAGAAGCCCGCCGTCGGAGGAAAGCCACCGAGCGAAAGCAGCGCAATCGTCATCAGCAGCGCCGCCATCGGCTCTCGCTTGGCCAGGCCCGCCCAGTCCGACAGACGGACGCGCTCTTCACCGCGCTCGTCACAGCCCACCCACGCCACGACGCCCATCGACGCCACCACGGTCAGCGCATACGAAGCCAGATAGAACAGAAGCGGTCCACGCGCCGCGTCTCCCACCGTGCCGAGCGCCACCACACCGACCATCAGGTAGCCCGCGTGCGAGATCGACGAGTACGCCAGCATCCGCTTGATGTTGTCTTGCTTGAGCGCCGCCAAGTTACCGAGCGACATCGACAGCACAGCCAGCCACGACAGCACAAACGTCCAGCCAGTAAACGGATCGCGCGCCAGCATCGGCAGCGTTCCTTGCAGCAGACGAATCAGTCCCGCAAAGCCCGCCGCCTTGATGCACGACATCATAAAGCCCGTGACTGGGGTCGGTGCTCCTTCGTAGGTGTCCGGTGCCCACATGTGGAACGGAACCACGCCCAGCTTGAACGCAAAGCCGACGAGCAGCAGCATCCAGCCGATGTAGAACAGCGGCGCCGCACCGCGCGACATCGCAATCCGCTTGATGTCGATGAGCGAGGTCGTCTCCGTCACACCGTAGATGAGCGCGATGCCATAGACGAGCAGTCCCGACACAAACGCGCCCACCAGGAAGTACTTCATCGCGGCTTCCGACGATCGCGCCGAGCGTCGCCACGAGCCAGTCAGCACGTACGCGCCGAGCGACATCGTCTCGATGCCAAGGAACACGCTCACCAGATCGGCGGCCTGCACCAAGATGATCATTCCGCACAGCGCGAAGACCACCAGCGCGTAGAACTCACCGAACTCCATCTTGTGCGCGCGCATATACGCCGGAGCCGAGACAATCCCGAGCGCCGCCGCAGCCACACAGCTTCCGATCACAAACAGACCGAAGCGATCGACCACCAGCATGCCGCGATAGATGGTCAGGCTGGTTTCGGGAAGCGTTCCGACTTGCCACACGATGATTGCGAGCGCGCCCAGCAGAAACAGCAGCGTCACCGGCATCAGGTAGTTGCGCGAGCCCGGCGGTGGAACAGCAACCGCTTCGCTCGTCTCCGCCGGCAGCTTCAGGTGATGCTCACGACCGACCAGCACCACCCGCGAAAACGCATCCAGGAGCAGCAGAACAATGCCCGCCACCGTCAAAAACAGCAGCGGCAGGCTGGCAACGAGATCACTTGTATCGAAGGTCATGGATTTCCTCCGGGGGCCGTCGGCTCCTCGACCTTGGCCTTGGCGCTGTCGCCGAGCATCCGCGCTTCCCCTTCCGCCGCGCCCGCGCTGTACTTTTCGCGGAACTGAACGAGGGTCTGCGTCACCGCCGGATCAATGTGCTGAAGGAACGTGTTCGGACAGATACCGAGCCAGAACGCCATCGCGAGCATCGGCAGCATCACCACCGTCTCTCGCGGGGTCATATCGGTCAGCTTGCGGTTCTGCGGGTTGGTAATCGGTCCGAGCATCACGCGCTGGAACAGCCACAGCATGTAGACCGCTCCGAGCACCACGCCCGTCGCCGCAAATGCGGACAGCAGCCGTGCATTTTCGAAGATGGCCGGAATGCCGTCGAAGGCGCGCTCTTTGGCGCTGAAGGTTCCCAGGATGATCAGGAACTCACCGACGAAGCCCGACAGGCCCGGAAGACCAATCGAAGCCATCGTGAAGATGAGCAGCGTCGCCGCAAACACCGGCATCCGCTTCCACAGACCACCAAACTCCGCCATCTTGCGGGTGTGACGACGCTCGTAGATGACACCGACGCAGAGGAACAGTCCGCCCGTCGAGATACCGTGCGCCAAGCACTGATAGATCGCGCCGTTCACCGACCGACTGTTCAGCATTGCCAGGCCCAGCACCACAAAGCCCATGTGCGCCACCGAGGAGTACGCGATGAGCTTCTTCACATCGTCCTGCGCGTACGCCACACACGATCCGTAGACCACGCCAATCACCGCCAAAATGGCCAGCCAGGGAGCCACCGTCTCGACCGCGTGCGGGAACATCGGAATCGCAAAGCGAATCAGACCGTACGGACCGAACTTGAGCAGCACGCTCGCCAGGATCACCGAGCCCGCCGTCGGCGCTTCAACGTGCGCAAGCGGCAGCCAGGTATGCAGCGGGAACAGCGGAACCTTGATGCAGAACGCCAGCGCGAACGCGAGGAACAGATAAATCTGCTCCGGCTTCGTCAGGACCAGCTTCTGCGCCGTCTCTAGCGCGAACGACCACTGACCCGTCACCTGATGCGCCTTCACCACCACGTACAGGATGGCAATCAGCATCAGCAGCGAGCCGACCATGGTGTAGATGACGAACTTGATCGCGGCCTTGAGTCGCTGATCTCCGCCCCAGATGCCGATGATGAAGTACATCGGAATCAGCATCACTTCCCAGAACACGTAGAACACGAACAGGTCGAGCGACAAAAACGCGCCGAGCATGCCGGTTTCAAGGATCAGCGCGGCGACCACGAACTCGCGAACCTTGTCCGAGATCGCTGACCACGTCGACAGAAACACTATCGGCATCAGGAACGTCGTCAGCAGCACCAGCCAGATCGAGATGCCGTCGATTCCCAGGTGGAAGCGGATGCCGAGCGACTCGACCCACGCAAAGTCCACCACATGGTTCATCTTGGTCGGCTCAAGGCCGGGCAGCAAAAACAGCGAGGTTAAAAACGTCACCAGCGCCGTCCCGAGTCCGACGCCGCGATGTATCTGTTCTTCCTCCCGAGGCAGCGCGAGACAGAGCAGCGCGCCAACCAGGGGCAGGAACGTCACGATGGGTAGGATCATGCCCATGATGTTCTCCTACTCAACCTTGGCGGAAAGCGGAGTGCTTGCGCCGAAGAACCAGTCGTCAGAACGCTTGACCATATTCCACACAGGGTCACGAGCCTCGACGACGATCTTGTACTGACCGGCGCTTCCGTACTCATGTTTAAGCTCGCTGTTGAAGCGAACGTTGGTGTCGTCAAACTTGCCGTCGCCGTCCCAGTCGATGGCGTAGATGAGCTGCCCCGGACGCATCCGCGCATCCCCAAGCTTCAGCGTCACTGTCCGTCGCTCGACTTTGACTTCGCCCTGGATGCCTTGGTAGGCCAGCCAGTAGGTCGAGCCAAACAGGATGCCCGCCGTGCCGACCATCACCGCGATGATGTAGCGCTGCACGTCGCCGTTTTGGAACCGCTGCGCCACTGCACCGAAGACATCGACGAAGAACGGACCGACCTTGGTCAGACCGCCATCGATGAAGATGTTGTCGACGACCTTCCACAGCACCACCGACACGCGACGCAGCGGACGAACCAGCAAGAAGTCATACAGCTCGTCGATGTAGTACTTGTTCCACAGCAGCTTGTGCACAAACCCGAGCTTGTCTTTCAGGTTTTCTGCCGTCTGCGAGATGCCACCGCGATACAGCGCCGCCGCCAGACCGATACCGACCAGCGAGATCGTCAGCGCGCCGCCCATCAGCGCCCACTCCAGCCAGTGCTCGTGCGGCTCAGGAGACGCCGGAACCATCGCCGGGCTCAGCCAGCCAGTAAAGAACGTCAGCACATGCTCCAGCGACTCGGGCAGACCGTGCGTCATCACCGCTGGAACACCAATCAGACCCGCCAGCACCGATCCGACCGCCAGCATCACGAGCGGCAGCGTCATCGACAGCGGCGACTCGTGAAGGTGATGCTCTTGCTCCTCGGTGCCCCGGAACTTGCCGGTGAACACCACGAAGTACAGCCGCCACATATAGAACGCCGTGCACAGCGCCGCCGTCGCCAGCATTCCCCACAGAAGCTTCGGATACAGCGCCACCAAGTGAGCCTGCGCGCCAGTCATCTGCGTCGACATACGGAACTCAGCCGCAAACGCGCCAGCCAGGATCGCATCCTTCGAGAAGAAGCCCGCAAACGGCACGATGCCCGCAATCGCCAAGCAGTAGATGAAGAACGTCCAGCGTGTGACCGGCATGTGCTTGCCGAGTCCGCCCATCTTGACGATGTCACCCTCGCCGCCCATCGCGTGCATCACCGAGCCTGCGCCCAGGAACAGACCCGCTTTGAAGAACGCGTGGGTCATCAGATGGAACACGCCGGCGGTGTAAGCGCCCGTACCGACGCCAACGAACATGAAGCCGAGCTGACTCACCGTCGAGTACGCCAGGACTTTCTTGAAGTCGCGCTGCACGATGCCAATCGTCGCTGCAAACAGAGCCGTCAGTGCGCCAACGCCCGCCACCGTCATCTTGGCGGCTTCCGGGAACGTGTCGAAGATCGTGTGGCAGCGCGCAACGACGTAGACACCAGCCGTCACCATCGTCGCAGCGTGGATCAGGGCCGAAACCGGCGTGGGTCCAGCCATCGCGTCCGGGAGCCACACATACAGCGGAATCTGCGCCGACTTACCGCAGCAGCCGACAAACAGCAGGATCGCGATCCAGTAGCCAGCGGGCCAGCCCATCCACCACGGCGTCATCAGACGACCGGCGATGCTGCCAAAGTCCGCGTACTTGACCGTGCCCACCACCGTAAACAGCAAGCAGATGCCGAGCAGGAAGCCAAAGTCACCGATGCGGTTGACGATGAATGCCTTGCGTCCCGCCGTCGCGTTCTTGTCTTCGTGATACCAGAACCCGATGAGCAGGTAGCTGGCCAGACCGACGCCTTCCCAGCCCACGAACGTCACCGGCAGCGAGTCTCCGAGCACCAGGATCAGCATCGCGCCGGTAAACAGGTTCAGGTAGCCGAAGAAGCGCGCGAAGTCGGGCTCATGCTCCATGTAGCCCGTCGCATAGATGTGAATCAGCAGCGCGATCCAGGTGATGACCATCACCATCACGGACGACAGCCGGTCGAGCATCAGCCCGGCCTGTAGCTTGAAGTCACCCGCGACGATCCAGTCTCCCGAAACAAGCTGATCAACAAGCGCGCCACGCGCCGGAAGCTCCGACGCCACCAGCAGCACCGCCTTCGTTGCCACGAGCGCCGCTCCAGCCACCGCTGAGCACGCCACCAAGCTAACGAACGTGTTGCCGAAGCGCCGCCCAAAGAGCAGGTTCAGCGCCGCCCCAAGGAGCGGCAGCAGGATGATGAGATAGAGAGGAAAGTTCTCGGTCATAGTCTGTTTTCCTGGGGACTAGTACCGGAGCAGGTTTAGCTCGTCGATGTTGGTGTTATGGCGGTTACGGAACACGCCGACCACAATCGCAAGCCCGATCGCTGCTTCCGCCGCCGCGACCGCTATGACGAGCAGCGCCAGCGCCTGACCGCGCATGTCTTGATGCGACCGCGCAAACGCCAGCAGCGTCAGGTTGCCGCCGTTTAGGATCAGCTCAATCGACATCAGCGTGGTCAGCGCATTGCGCCGCATAAACACACCGAAGGTTCCAATGCCAAACAGCACCACCGCCAAGATCAGGTAGTGATGCAGGCCGACGGATAGAAGGTTCTGCACAAGCAACTGCATGGCTTAGTGGCCTCCGTGAGCGCCGTGAGCATCGCCATCGGCATGATCATCGCCACCTTCACCGGCTCGGCCCGCAGCGTTGGGCACTTCGTAGCCAGTCGTCGGACGCGAAACCACGGTCCGGGCAACCACCACTGCGCCAATCACCGCGATGATGAGCAGGATCGAGATGGCCTCGAAGGGGAACAGGAACTCGGTGAAGAAGTACTCGCCGATCTTAGCAACCGTTCCAAACTCCGGCGCGGGCTTGCTCATCCGCGACACCGGACCGACCGGCGAAGCAATCACTTCACCCAGACGAACGGCCAGATAGACCAGCGCGCCCGCTCCAATTGCCTTGTCGAGCAGACCTCGGTCTGAGACGCGCTCCACTTCATCACGGTTTAACACCATGATGACGAACACGAACAGAACCATGATGGCTCCGGCGTAGACCAGCACCTGAATCGCCGCCAGAAAGTGCGCCGACAGCGTCGCGTACAGACCGGCCAGACCAAAGAAGGTGGCGACCAGCGACATCACGGCGGAAATCAGGCTGCGCTGCGCAATGGTCGAGATGGCTCCCACCACCACCAGCGCCGACAGGATCCAAAATGCCCAAGCCGGTGTCCAGCCAGCAGGCGTCAGCGAAGAAGCTGGAACCGGCTGAACTTGGGCCACCTGCATGAGCAGCGAAGCGAGGTCAGAAGTTGCGACTGCAATCATGGATGCGCTCCGTGATAGCCAGCGGGAGGAAGCCCTCGGCTCTGCGCCAAGCGGGCCTCAAAGTCTGGACGGAACTTGGTGATAAAGCCCATCATCGGCCACGCGGCGGCTTCACCGAGCGGACAGATGGTGTTGCCAGCGATGCCGTACGCAATCGAGCTGAGCAGATCCACGTCGCCCGGCTGACCGTAGCCATCCGCCAGTCGCGTACAGATCTTCGACATCCAGCCGGTGCCTTCGCGACAGGGCGTACACTGACCGCACGACTCGTGGGCATAGAAGCGCATGATGCGCGCGCACACCGCGACAATGTCGGTGTCTTCGTCCATCACCACGATGCCGCCCGAGCCAGCCATCGCACGCAGCGGCTTTCCCGGCGCCAGCTCGAAGTTGTGCCCCGGCTTGTACTGCACGGGCTTGATGCGCGGATCGTTCATCAGCGCGTCAAACTCAATCGGAACGTCCAGCTCGCTCGGATCAAGCGGAGGCATCGACGATCCACCCGGAATCACCGCCTTCACTCGCTTCCCCGAGTGAGTACCGCCGCAGACCTCGTCGATGACTTGACGGAAGGTGATGCCAATCGGTAGCTCGAAGACGCCCGGCTTCTTGAGGTGACCGCTCATGCACAGGATGCGCGTGCCACCCGACTTGCCGGTGCCGACCTCGGCGAACTTCTGACCGCCGTTTTCGACGATGAACGGGATGTTCATCAGCGTCTCGACGTTGTTCACGATGGTCGGCTTGCCAAACAGACCTTTGACGGCGGGGAACGGCGGCTTCAGACGAGGCCAGCCACGCTTGCCTTCGAGCGAGTTGAGCAGCGCCGTCTCTTCACCACAGATATATGCGCCCGCGCCTCGGTGAACCGTCAGGTCCACTTTGTACGGACCAAGCGCCGTCTGGTGTTCTTTGCCGAGAAAGCCCTTGGCATACGCTTCGTCGACCGCCTTTTGCAGCACCGCCGCTTCGCGGATCATTTCACCGCGAATGTAGATGTAGGCATGCTTGCAGCCGAGCGCATACGACGCAATGATCATGCCCTCGACGAGCAGGTGCGGGTCCCAGAAGAGAAGCTCGCGATCCTTGCAAGTGCCCGGCTCCGACTCGTCGGCATTACAGACGAGATAGACGGTGTCCGCGCCCTTGGGGATAAAGCCCCACTTCATGCCCGTCGGGAAGCCCGCGCCGCCGCGACCACGCAGGTTGCTCTTCTTTACTTCATCGACGAGAGCCTGCGGCTGCATCGCGAACGCAGTCGGAAGCCGTTTGTAGGCTCCGTTTGCCATCGCGACATCGATGCGGTTCGAGTTCTGAACCCCAAACAGACGGGTAACGATCTTGAAGTTGCGATCTGCCGGCATGGTTTAGTGCTTTTTGTCGCTGTGGGGGTGATGACCATGCTGCGCAGGCAGCTTGCGACACTCATCCAACGTCGCGTCCACCTTATCGGCGGTCAGACGAAGGAAGTAGCGGTCACCGCAGATCATCGCAGGTCCGTCGGCACAGGCCGCCAGACACTCTTCTTCGATCAAGGTGAACTCGCCATCGGCGCTGGTCTGTCCTGCTTTGATGCCAAGCCGCTGCTCCAGCTTGCGCAGCGTCTCGTACGCTCCAGTGAGCATGCACGAGACGTTGGTGCACATCATCAGCACCTTCTTCCCGACCGGCTCACGGTGGAACATCGTGTAAAAGGTCGCGACGCCGAAGACGTGCGAGCTCGGCACCGCGAGCCGTGCAGCCACCAGTTCGAGGACGTCCTCGGACAGATAGCCGAACTCGTCTTGCGCCAAATGCAAGACTGGCAGGCAAGCAGCCTGGGTATTGGGGTAGCGACGACAGATGTCGCTGATTTTGGCGTCGGCCTGAGGGGAGAATTGCAGAGCCATATCACCTTCCGGGGATTGCCTAAAGCAGTTATCTCGGCAAGCGCGGCAACGGTACTGGAGTTTTGTCCGAGTGTCAATCCACGTAAAAGACAGCGTTTCTATGTGCGTTTCCGACGGAAACGGGCCCGCGCGTAGCGGATGCAAGGGCTGCGGCCTGAACTTGCGGTTGCCTGCTTCGGTCCCGATTGGCAAGGTAAAGTGATGCTGACTGTGCGACCTCCAGCCGTGGCTGGGATGTTCTATCCACACAAACCAGAGGTGCTGGTCGAGACCGTCACGCACCTGCTTGCCGATGCCAGGCCGTCGCCGTCCGATCTGCCGCAGCGCTGGCCCAAAGCGCTGATCGTGCCGCACGCGGGCTACGTCTATTCCGGGCCGATCGCGGCGTCGGCGTATTCGCTGCTGCAAGGGGCGCATCACATCGAGCGAGTGGTGCTCATCGGTCCCGCGCATCGCGTTGCGGTTCATGGCGTGGTGTCGCCGGGTGCCGCTGTGCTGCGAACGCCGATGGGTGACAGCGAGGTCGATGTCGGAGCGCTCCAGACCGTGCCGCAGGTTGTCGCCAGTGTACGAGCGCACGCACACGAACACGCGCTGGAGGTGCAGCTTCCGTTTTTGCAAAAGCTGCTTCCGCACGCCAAGGTGGTTCCGCTGCTGGCCGGTCTGGCCGATGTCGCAGAGGTCGGACAGCTGCTCGAATCGCTGTGGGGTGGGCCAGAGACGCTGATCGTGGTCAGCTCGGACCTGTCGCACTACCTGCCGTATCCGCAAGGACAGCTGGAAGATCGGAACACCGCGCAGGCGATCTTGCATCCGCCGACTGAAGACGAGGTGCTGTCGCCAGAGCAGGCGTGCGGCTGCGTCGGCATCAATGGCCTTCTGTGGGTGGCTCGGCGTCGAAAGCTGCGGCTGCATCTGCTGGATCTGCGTAGCTCGGGCGACACAGCGGGAGACAAAGCGCACGTCGTCGGCTACGGCGCGTTCGCCCTGTTCGAGGATGCTCATGCTTCGTGACGAGGAAGGACAGCTGCTGTGTACCTACGCGCGACAGTGCATTGCGGAAGCGCTCGGGGGACCGCCCGCGCAGCCACCGACGAGCGATACGCTTCAGTGTGAAGGCGCGACGTTTGTGACGCTGTACCGAAGCGACGTCCTGCACGGCTGTATTGGCAGCCTCGAAGCGCATCAGCCGCTTTTGCAAGATGTCGCGGACAATGCAGTCTCGGCGGCGCTACGCGATCCGCGCGCGACCCCGCTTCGAATCGGGGACGAACAAGCGCTGCGGGTTGAGGTGTCGCTGCTGTCGCCGCTCCAGCGTCTGCCGGTGAAGTCACGCGCCGAAGCCATCGCCGCGCTGCGACCCGGCGTAGACGGAGTGCTGCTGCGCTACCACGGACGACGCGGAACCTTTTTGCCGCAGGTCTGGGACGAGCTGCCCGAGCGCCACGAGTTCTATCGTCACTTGCTGCGCAAAGCGGGACTGCCGCCCGAACTCGATAGCGCAGAGCTGGAAGTCTATCGCTACACCGTCGACAAGTGGAAACAGGAGCCGCAGCGATGAGGAACGTACCGAGCGCATCGGGTCCGCCTGCCGAATCGAGTCATCCGGCCCGCTACTTTCACGCACTGGCCGACGGACGGATTCAGTGCGATCTGTGTCCGCGCGACTGCAAGCTGGCGGATGGACAGCGCGGCTTGTGCTTTGTGCGTCAGAACCAAGGCGGACAGATGATCCTGACGACGTACGGTCGCTCGTCGGGGTTTTGTCTGGATCCGATCGAAAAAAAGCCGCTGTCGCACTTCTATCCGGGCTCGAGCGTGCTGTCGTTTGGAACGGCGGGCTGCAACCTGTCGTGCAAGTTCTGCCAAAACTGGGACATCTCGAAGTCCAAAGAGATGGATCGTCTGTCAGATCAGGCGAGCCCCGAGCAGATCGCGCGCGCAGCCGTCGCCCATCGTGCAAGCAGCGTCGCGTTCACCTACAACGATCCCGTCATCTTCGCCGAGTACGCGATGGACACCGCCGATGCCTGTCGTCAAGTCGGCGTAAAGACCGTCGCTGTCACCGCTGGCTACATCCACGCTACGCCGCGCGCCGACTTCTACGCGAAGATGGACGCGGCCAACGTCGACGTAAAAGGCTTCACCGAGCGGTTTTATCAAAAGCTCACCGGATCGCATCTTCAGCCAGTGCTCGAGACGCTGAAGTACTTGGTTCATCACACCTCCGTCTGGACGGAGATCACGACGCTGCTGATTCCTGGGTTCAATGACAGCGAAGCCGAGCTGACCGAGCTTTCCGAGTGGATTTTGCGCGAGCTGCGTCCCGACGTGCCGCTGCACTTTTCGGCGTTTCATCCCGACTACAAGATGATGAATGTGCCGCCGACTCGGCCTGAGACGCTGCAAAAAGCACGCGCCATCGCTCGTCGCTGCGGACTGTTGCATGTCTACACTGGCAACGTCCACGACATCGACGGAGACACGACGCTCTGTCCCGGCTGCGGCGATCCGCTCATCGTGCGCGACTACTATCAGATCTTGGCGTACAAGCTCGACGACAAAGGCCAGTGTCCGCGCTGTCAGCACAAGCTAGCCGGGCACTTTGCGAGCCAAGCGGGAACCTTCGGACGACGCAGGCTGCCGGTGCGCATCACGTAGCTGCGTGCAAACCCGGCGAAGCTTCGACGGAAGCGGACTACGGTGTGCGGGTCTTGGCGACGATGTCGGGCGATGCACCTTCGTGTGAGATCGCAAACAGCGGCTGCGCCATCGCCTCGGCAGAGCCAATCACCACCCGCGCGACAAAGCGTAGCGACTCATCGGAAAACTGGGTATCCACCGTCGGTAGCGTGATGCGGAAATAGACCTCGCCACGCTCGGGATTGAGAATCCACGCGCCCATATACGACCGCACGTTCAGCGTCGAAAGCGCCGTCGTCACCGCTGCAAAGCGCTCGGACTTGACCACAAACGGCAGCGTAATCGCCACCGTCAGCATGTCGCGCTCTGGCCGAGGAATAAAGAGCAGCGGCACGTCGCTATCGAGCAGCCGACAGCGCACCGCAATCTGGCCCGCTTCCTCGCTGGCGCGAAACGGCAGCCGGAGTCGCTCGGCCCAGGCTTTGACGGATGTGTAGCTCAGCGCGAAGCTGCTCATGCGACGGTCACTCGGTCTTTTGCGCAGTCATTTTATCGCAGTTTGCACAGCCCAGGGAAACCGATGACGCGCTCGCTCCCGCGCCGTCGTTGACAGTCGCCCACGCGCCGTCCCAAGATGGGCGTAATGCGGCAGAAGCTTTACCGATTGTTGGCTGCCCTTACGCGCTGGCTTACGCCACAAGCGTCGCTGTCGCCCGGACGAGTGTTCCTGTGTCTGGGCCTGATCGTGCTGTCGCTGATTGTGCCGCTGCCAGCGCTGGTGCTCGATGGGCTGCTGCTGCTTGGCTGGATCGTCGCAGGACTGTTTTTGGGCGCGGCGGTGTGGGCGGGTGATCCGACGCGGCTGCCACAGCTTCCATCGGTGCTGCTGCTCTCGCTGCTGACGAGGCTGGGGCTGACGCTGGCGCTGTCTCGGCTGGGGCTGTCATCGGGTCAGCTTGGGCTGCTGCCAAGCGCGCTGTTTTCGGGGCTCAGCGGGTCGGAACCCGCGGTCGCGCTGTTGGTCTTGGGCTCGCTGGTGGTGACGGAATACGTGCTGATTGCCCGAGGCGGAGAGCGTGTGGCCGAGGTGAGTGCGCGCTTTGTCCTCGACGCACTGCCCGGTAGACAAGCGGCCATCGATGCCGATCTACGAGCGGGTGTGCTCGGAGCCGTCGAAGCACAAAAAGCCCGTCAGCGACTCAATCAAGAAGCCGAGCTGTTTGGCGCGCTCGACGGTGTCATGCGACTGATTCGCGGCGATGTGCTGCTGGCGGTGCTGCTGTGGCTGGGTCTGTTTGTCGTCGCGACGGTGCAGCTTTCGACGGGAAGTGGTCTGCCCATTGGCGACGCAGTGACCCAAGCGGGCACGCTGACGCTGACGGTGGGCCTGTGTACCCAAACGCCGGTGCTGCTCGTCACGATGGCGGCGGTGCTTTTGCTGCTGCGCGGAACGGCCTCGCCCAGCGACTCGTCCGAGAAGGGATCACCGCTTCAGCTTGTGATCGCCGCCGATGTGACGCTGACGCAGGAACAAGCGCAGACGATCACCGACGGGATCTTGACGCAGGTCGGGCTGGCGACGCTGCGCTGTACGCTTCAGACGGATCCACAGCTGCGACGACAGCTACGCATCAGCTTGCACGGCGCGATCCTGACCCAGCACACGCTGGCCGATGGAGAAGCGGCCCAAACGACGCTGACCTATCGGCTGTACGATCTGGTGCCAGAGCTGCTGACGCTCGATGGCTTGCGACTGGCGCTGTCCGAGCTGGGCGAACAGCGACCGGCGCTGGTGTCGGAAGTGGTGCCAAAGCGCGTGCCGCTCGGACGGCTGCTGCTGCTGCTGCGACGGCTCTTGGCCGAGCGAGTGTGGCCGCTGCCGATCGGTGCGGTGCTGGAAGTGCTGGCGCAGCTGCCCGAGCTGGACGCCGATCCCGATGCGCTCGTGGAACAGGTTCGCGCCGGGCTGGGTCGGCATCTGTTGTCGGGACACCTGCTGCGCAACCCCGCGCCGGAATCGGACAACGCGCTCGCGGCGTTGGTGCTGTCGAGCGATGTCGAGGAAGTCCTCCGCGATGCCCGTCGCACAAGCGGAGGTCTGCGGCTAGCACTCGAACCGGAGCTGCGCCAAGAGATCATCGACTCAGTGCTGATGGCCAAAGCGCGCTCGCCCGAAGCGGTGCTGCTGTGTCAGCGCGATGTCCGTCGCAGCGTTGAAGTCCTGCTCGGGGCGCATCCCGAAGCGCTGCCAGTGCTGGCCTTTTCAGAGCTTCCGCCGCAGCTTGCCCTGCGCGTGGTGTCGCGGATTGGACCCGGATCGCTGTAGCTTCCAGCGAACCGCTCGTCGACATCGCGGCTACGAAACGGACTGGAGCGCGTCGGCAAACAGCGCCAGCGACTCTTCCACTTGGGCGGCGCTCACGACGAGCGGCGGGTTGATCCGCACCCTCGGCGTGTAGGTCATCGTGAGCAGCCCGCGCGCCAGACAGGCTCGAAACAGGGCCACGCAGCGATCTTTGGACCACAGCACGGGGCCATCCATCAGATCAAAGCCGATCAGAAGTCCCCGTCCACGCACACGCTGAATCGAGGGAAACCGCGCAGCCAGCCGCTCAAGACCCGCGACAAGCTGCGCGCCCACCGCCTTGGCATGCGTCGCCAAGTCTTGCTCGATGATGATCCGCGTC
>WBZX01001264.1_pt1 | contig 19418 bp, 18 predicted proteins | sample 5204211 | NCBI WGS metagenome assembly WBZX01 (sample SAMN12344362, study PRJNA552823) | activated sludge metagenome | biome: Activated sludge suspended growth; feature: Nitrification reactor; material: Wastewater; isolation source: activated sludge from nitrification reactor of wastewater... | reverse complement strand
CCCAGAAGATCGAGATAGAGGCGGCGAAGCAGCGTGGTCTTGTCTGCTTCTGGTGAAGGTTGCAGTCCTTCTTTTTCGAGCCGAGCCAGTACGAAAGCATCAATACTGTTTCGTACCCAAGGCTTGTTCTTTACTGTGGGAAGTGTCGACCGCTGGGGAGGAACATATGCCCAGTGTACTGCCTTGGGCTTTTCGTTGGCGAGATGCTGAGGCCAGTGGGCACCAGCATTGATCCATTGTTTGAACAATGCTTGCTGTTCTTTGCTCAACTTCTCCTTTGATGGGGGCATCACTACTTCACTATCGGCACTGATGATGCGGCGATAGAGTTCACTGCCTGCTGCATCCCCTGGCTTGATGCTGACTTTCCCCGATTCGCCACCAGCGATGGCCTTGCTCTTGATATCGAGACGTAAGCCCGCTTTCTGCTTCTTGGCATCATGGCAGGCGAAGCAGTGCTTCTGCAGCATGGGAAGTATCTGCTTCTCAAAGTCGGGGCCTGCTGTCATGAACGCAGGAGACTTTGCAGGCAGCATGGAGAGGTAGACAATGGCAAGGGAGCCAAGCAAAAACAGACTACGCATGGCGACTCAGCACTGGTGGGAAAGATCAGTACACATTAGACCATAGTTCGTCAGCCAAAGAAAGAGGCCAACATGATACTATTGCTTCAGCATGTCAATCACTTGGGACAGTTCGGTGACCATCACGAGGGGTCTGGTGTTCTTATCTTCCACCATTTTGGGAGAGGCAACGAGGGATTTGCTGTCGCCCGTGTATAGGCAGGTGAGGAAGCCGAGTTTACGGGCAGGAGCGAGATCGTTATCGAGATCGTTGCTGACGTGGAGGGTTTCTTCTGTCTTGATGTTGTAGCCCTTGAGTTTGTTCGACATCTCGCGGAACAGCCTTTCGGATGGCTTCTTCCCCCGGATAGCATGCGACAGAACCCGATTCACATTGGGAATGCACTGCTGCAAATGTACCTGAGGGTTCTGTTCAGCAAAACTACGTTCAAGATGGAGTGACGTAAACGCCTGACCATCTGCCAGCAATCCCTGCCAATATTTATTCTCAAAGAGCCAATGCACGGTGTCTGCTGCTGTCACCTGAGCTCCCACTCCCTGAAGGCTACGATGGAAGAAGTAGGCGATCTTCAGGGCACACTCTTCCGTAGTGCCATACTTTCCTGATTCGATGACATACTCGTTCTGCATCAACTTCTTGAGGATGCCTTCCCAGATACGTTCATGAGGAATCTCGGGATGGGTTTCGCCTTTCTCTACCTGCAAGCTAAGTTGATCAAGGCAGTTGCTGATCATCACCTTCATGTACTCTGCAGGCTGTCCAGGCTTGCGCGACATCGATTTCCACATCTTGAACTCCTGGATGGTCTTATCCAGGGCCATATCCATGATAAACTTCTGTGGATGCTCGCGGATGAAGTGACCACCTGTGACAGCCAGCAAAGTACCATAAACGTTCCATGTTACAGCTTTGACCTGGGGTAGGCTTTTGAGATAAGGCTTCGATTTCGTGCGTTGGACCTCTGGCGCAGCTGGCCAGGAGAGATCACGTCGGCTGTCAAGTTGCTCGGCGTATTGAGCCAGAGAGAGAGACATAGCTATCTATTGTTGGCGTGATGGTAAAGTTCAGGTATATACTGTAGCACACATTCTTACAGATTGGCAGACCCCTTGGGTATGTTAAGCTAATTGATATGGAAATCTCCGCACACTACGTCACGCCGCCTCATCGCTGCAGTTACCTGCCGACTGAGACGGCGATGCTGGAATACGTTGAATGCCAGAAGCTCTCTGTTGTAGAGTATGCAGAACTACTGCAAAAGGGCTGGCGTCGCTTTGGGGCTTCCCTTTTTCGTCCTCGCTGCCCGTTCTGTACTTCCTGCTGGTCGCTTCGAGTGCTCGTGAATGACTTTGCCATGAATCGCAGTCAGAAACGAAATCTGAAGGATAATCAGCATCGGGTCAAACTGGTGATCGGTAGCCCAAGGGTTGATGATAAGCGTCTGGCCTTGCACGATGCCTTTCATTCCCACCAGGCTGTTGAGATCGGCTGGCCCAAGTATCCACCCAAGGATGTGAACTCGTATATCTCGAGCTTCGTCAGCAACCCCATTCCGACCGAAGAGTGGTGCTACTACGATGGCGAGAAGCTCATCGGGGTGGGGTATGTGGATGTGGTGCCTACGGGGCTTTCTGCCATTTATTACTTCCATGATCCGGAATATCGCGACTGGGGCCTGGGAACCTGGAATGTGATCAACGTCATATTGCAGGCCCAGCAACGTGCGATGCCTTACGCCTACCTCGGCTACTTTGTTTCGGGATGCAGGTCACTTGAATACAAAGCCCGCTTCACCCCCTACGAAGCCCATGACCCTACTTCAGGTACTTGGAGACTCTCAATGGTGGATGAGTAGGGGAGAGTTGTTCGTTGCTGGTTGTTTGTTGCTGGTTAAAAGCATGCCATCCACTACAAACAATCTTCATCCTCTGTTTCTAAACTAACAACCAACAACAAACAACCATCAACTACAACAAACCATCAACCAACAACTCGAATTATGTCACTCAAAATCTTGCTCACCGGTGCGACTCGTGGCCTGGGTCGTTCGCTGGTAGATCGCTTCGTCGAACGCCACTGTACCGTGTGGCGTTCCAGAGATCATGTGGAGAAACTACGCAAGGCCTATGGTTCTCCGCATGATTTCGAAGCAGTTGATGTGAGTGAGGAAGCAGATGTCATTCGATGGATTCAGCGGCTATTGAAGGAATATGGGCCTCCTGATCTGGTCATCAACAATGCAGCCCTCATGAACAAGCTCGCTCCACTCTGGGAAGTCTCGGCCAGCGAGATGGAACAACTCATGCGAGTCAATGTGCTCGGTGTCGCCCATGTCATCCGGCATGTCGTCCCTGGAATGATCAAAAAAGGGCGTGGGGTGATCGTCAATTTGAGTTCCGGCTGGGGAAGATCGACATCAGCCGAAGTGGCTCCCTATTGTGCCAGCAAGTATGCCATCGAAGGCCTGACCAAAGCTCTAGCGGATGAACTACCAGATGGATTGTCAGCAGTGCCGCTTAACCCTGGTATTATCGATACGGACATGCTGCGAACCTGCTTCCAGGACTCTGCCGGACACTATCCTGACGCTGACCACTGGAGTCATGGGGCTGCGGATTATATTCTGGCATTAGGCCCCACTGATAGTGGTTTGTCTCGAACCATCCCTCAATAGCCCTCTTTGCCACGGACTTCTGATGCTGAAAGCCAGACTGATCGTCGGAACACTGCTGGCGGTCTGGGGCTTCGCGGTTCTCTTCGTAGACCGCTACTTTACTCCGTGGTTTCCCATCTCGTTCACCTTTGGCATTGCAGTCACCTTTGCCCTCGGCTACGAGATGCAGCAACTTTTACCGAGGGAAGTGCGACCACGTAGTGGACCACTCTTTGGATCGATGCTCCTCTTGGTCATCTTCAACTGGGCCCACGCACTCGGTTGGCCTGGAGCACCCCTGGCCTGGATTACCGGTGGGTTACTCACCAGTCTGCTCGTCAGCTTCCTCGTGGAAGCCTGGCTCTATACAGAGCCTGGCTATGTGACCAAGCGACTGGCACTGACGTTCTTCACCGTGGCCTACATCGGCTTCCTGGGCTCATTCCTGATTCAACTCCGCTGGTATCAATCGATCGGTGGAACCGGACCGGGCACCCTGGCATTGATGCTGGCGATCTTCGTACCCAAGTGCTGCGACATGGGGGCGTACGCTGCAGGACGAATGTTCGGCAAGCATAAGATGACGCCGTTACTCAGTCCGAAGAAGACCTGGGAAGGCGCAGCCGGAGGCATTCTGGTTTCCGGGCTGAGTGCACTGCTGATGGTACAAGGCTTCGCGAGTTGGTTTGAGCTTGATCCCCAGATGCAATTCCCGTTTCGTCTTCCTGTCGTGCTAGGGCTACCCGGTTGGCTGGCCACACTTCTCATGGGGATGGTTATCGGCCTGATGGGAATGCTGGGTGATCTGATGGAATCACTTATCAAGCGTGATCTACATCAGAAGGATGCAGCAGCCACCCTGCCAGGGTTCGGTGGGCTACTTGATGTCTTCGATTCCATCCTCTTCAGTGTTCCCGTGACGTACGGCATCCTGCAGTGGGCCGTGTAGCTATGTTCTTGTCACTTTGACAATCGCATGTGTTCCTTCAAGATGCAGCGGTCCATCACCACAGCTAATCCCGCTTCCTTTGCATCATTGGCTGCAGCTTCGTGAATGACCCCTTCCTGCAGCCAGATGGATTTGGCACCGATGGCAATGGCTTGCTGCACAATCTCCGGTACGGCCTCTGAACGACGGAAGACATCCACCATATCCACCGGTTCAGGAATGTCTCGCAGTGTCGGGTAGGAGCGCTCACCCAGTATGCTGACGACGTTGGGGTTTACTGGAATGATGCGATAACCTTGCGACTGCATGTAGGTGGAAACATGATGACTGGGGCGATCAGGTTTCTCCGAAAGGCCGACGACAGCGATGGTACGGGTGGTGTCGAGTAACTTCTTCATCTCGGTATCGTGCATGGCTGCCTCTCCACTAGTGTCCACATTCATTCTATGCTAGCTTGGTGACGATTGTCATTGCGACGTGAGGCATCGACTGTGCCACGAATTACCTGCCTTCATGGCCATGAGATTGAGCTTAGTCCGGAGCAGTACGGACAGCGTATTGCGTGCCCGGCATGTCAGCTTTTGATGACAGTCTCCCCACCACGTGCCGGGGAAGCTCTTGTCCCCAAATATGAAGTGTTGTGCGAACAGGGGCACACCCTGCGTGTTAAGTCAAAGTACATCGGCACTCAGATTCGCTGTCCGCAGTGCCAGGGATTGGCTTGGGTAACGACGGATCGTCTGCAAACACTCACACCTCAGCCCAAAGTAAAAGTTCAACCCGTGCAACCTGTGGTGATGCCAACCAAGACGGCAGCGCCCACGATGCGAGCACCAGCGATGCCTCTGCCACCGCAACGGGTGGTACACAGCAGCGCAGCCATGCCGGTGGTACCGCCAGTGGTTCCGGTAGCCACCATGGATGACATTCCCGTGGCAGAAGTGGATGCCGACATTCCGGTAGCCAAAAGGGAGGATGAAGAACCTATCCAGGCGGAGCTTGGTGCAGGAGAACTGACCAAGGCCGAGAAACGCAACTTGAATATGGTTGACCAGGGGCTGTCGCTCTTCACCTACAGTATCTATGGTTATTGCGGCACCAAGATGGTTCTGGCCGTTCTCGGCTTCCTGCTGTTGCTCCTCAGTCAAACTGCCTCAGCACCTACTTTCAACGCCCAAACCCGTCAGTTGGAAGGGGGTGGCATGTTGAAGTTTGTCGCAGGCGTGGCTGATGTCATGCTGTGGACAAACAAGATAGCCATGGTGCTCAACAGCATGCTTTTCCTCGCTGCGTTGGCGCTACTGATGTTCACCCCCTGGATCACTATTGCTACTGTCTGGTTTCTGCTGAGCCTGATCTGCCTCTCTGGATATGCGGGATATCTGATCTACCAGTCGATCCAGGCGAAAACCCTCGTGATCAATTCGGGAATCATTTTCGCATCAGATGAAGGGTTGATTCGTGGCTTCGGAAATAGACTCTCACCCTGGTGGGAAAGGGTACTCTGGGAAGTGCTATTCTTCGCCATCTGGTTCCTGGTGATTCTCGGATGCTGGCAACTGGCCAAATTCTGTCGCAAACCACAACTCAGACAATCGATCATTATCTTGATGTTGATTGGCATTGGAACCTGGGCCTTACTCCACCTGCTTCCTCTTACCGGGCTTATCGATCCACAAGGGAAAGCGAGCATGTGGGTAGCAGCCATCGTAAACGTGATACTGGTAATTGGACTGGGGCTGTTACTGATCTTCCAGCACCACTCTATTGTTGGGCAGGTGCAGAACATGCTCTATCGGCAACGTAAATGAGTACCTTCACCGATGCCACCACCCGGTTTGGCGACAAAGCCAGCGCCTATGCACTGGCCAGACCACGCTATCCCATCACGCTGGTGAGGCATCTGGAAGCTGCTGGTGTGTTGCAGGCAGGCATGGCGATTGCAGATATTGGCAGCGGTACCGGCCTTTCGGCTGAACCTTTCCTGCAGGCTGGCTATTCAGTCATTGGCATCGAACCGAACGAACCGATGCGAGTGGAGGGAGAACGGTATCTATCACACTATCCTCGGTTCACCAGCCGAATTGGAACTGCTACCGATACGGGGCTGGCGAATCACTCAGTCGGCTTTGCCTTCGCTGCCCAGGCCTTTCACTGGTTTGATATTGCGGCCACCCGTACCGAGATGCAACGTATACTGAAACCACCCGGCTGGTTCCTGGCTGTGTGGAACCATCGCAATCATTTAGCTTCACCTCTACAGGCGGGATACGAAGCGATACTGCGCAAGTATTGCCCGGAGTATCATCAACTGGCACTACTATATCGCAGCCCATCACGTTCTGCCGAGTTCTTCCAGCACGGCTACCACGATATCACGCTGCTCAACCCGCAGGTGCTTGATTGGCCTCTTTACGAAGCCCGCATCTTGTCCTCTTCGTACATCCCCAAACAGAACGATGCCCAGTTCGTCCCCTTTATGAAAGAGATGCGAGAGCTGTTTGAGAAATGTGCTGTTAATGGCAAGGTGACATTTGATCTGGAGTTGTGGCTACACTACGGCAAGCTGAATTGAATACATGGCGCAAGAACAGACTCGATCCAGGTTGGATCGAGTCTGAGTATTTTCTGCTCACTATTCTGAAGCGGCGGGTGGCTCAGTAGCCTGCTCGGTTGGTGCCGGAGGTAGAGTTCCCTCAACAGCGGGTGTGTCTTCAGGCTTCTTCGTCTCGAAGAGTGCCTTCAGTTCACCAAAGGTTCGAAGCGGTGCCTTGCCGGCGAGTGCTGCTTCGGTGAGCTTGGGCTTGGGCTTCTCTTTGCGTTTGACTGGTGGTCTTTGTGGTGGAGGTGTGGAGCTAGTGGTTCCTGTACCTTCACCATGCTGGGCTGGAGGTGGTTGACGGCGTTGTTGTCCGCCTCCTCCGAAACGACCACCACTGGCACCACCGGGGCCGCCACCAAATCGACCACCCTGGCGCTGCTGACCACTACCACGTTGATCGAATCGGCCACCGCCACCTTGCTGGTGACCATCTCCACGCGGTGGCATCGGTCGGCGATCACCACCTTGTTGTTGTGGTCGATCGCTGCGCTGTTGATCGCGGCGGAACGGAGGTCGGCCACCATCGTGTCGTTCGCCATGCTCGACAGGTCGGCGTTCCTGCTGGCGACGTTCGGTGCCTGGGGGGATCATGGTAAGTGATACCCGACGGCGTTCCATGTCAACAGCCATCACCCAGACGGTGACGATGTCGCCTACCGACACGATGTCGTATGGGCTCTTAATAAACTTGTTGGCCAGCTGGCTAATGTGAACAAGGCCGGAGTCCTTGAGACCCACATCGACGAAGGCGCCGAAGTCTACCACATTCTGTACGGTGCCTTTGAGTTCACTGCCAGGCGACAGGTCTTCAATTTTGAGGATGCCTTGCTTGAAGATGGGTGTAGGCAGTTCAGCTCGGGGATCGCGGCCTGGTTTCAGCAGTGCTTCCACTAGATCGTGGTAAGTCGGAATGCCAATGCCTAGCTCAGTGGCAATCGTCTCTGCGGGCAGGGCTTCCAGCTTGGGTTTGAGTTCCATCAGAGCTGCGCCGTCGTTCAGTACGGCAGGGCTGGCACTCACCTTTTCCAGCAGCTTGGCCGCAGCTTCGTAGCTTTCGGGGTGGATGGCTGAGTTATCGAAGGGGTTCTCAGCCTTCGGAATGCGGAGGAACCCCGCAGCCTGGGTGTAGGTGACCTCACCAATACCCGGCACTTCACGTAGTTGATCGCGGCTCTTGAAGGCACCCTTTTCCTTGCGGAAATCGACGATGGCATGGGCCCGCAGTTGATTGAGCCCTGCCACATAGCGAAGCAGTGGGGCGCTGGCTGTGTTGATATCCACGCCAACGTAATTGACGCAGGATTCAACCACACCTTCGAGCGATTCCTTCAGTCTCTTCTCTGCAATGTCGTGCTGGTAGAGACCAACGCCTAGGTTCTGCGGATCGATCTTCACCAGTTCGCTGAGTGGATCCTGGAGACGGCGACCGATGGAGATGGTGCCTCGTGCGGTAGCATCGTGGTTCGGGAATTCTTCACGGGCAGTCGGGCTGGTAGAGTAATGGCTGGCACCAGCTTCATTGATGATGATGTACGCCACGCCGGGAAGTGATTCTTCGATGGCTGCTGCTACCAGTTCTTCAGTCTCGCGGCTGGCGGTACCATTGCCGATGGCGATGGCGTTGCAGCCATGCTGTTTGGCAAACTCGATGAGCTTCGACTTGGCTTCCTTCTTACGGCTCGCAGCTACTTCAGCAGAGACATCGACGCTGGGGTTGTCGGCAGCGGGTGTTTCTACTGCAGGCGTTGCTTCTGGAGCAGCGGTTTCTGCAACAGGTGCATCAGTGACTGGCGTTTCTGACGCTGGAGCTTCGGAAGTGCTGGCTACTACAGGCGCTGCCTCTGCCGCTGGAGTTGAAGTTGCTTCAGCCTTGGCTTCTTTGTCCTTCTTTTTCTTCTTTTCCCACTTCGGTTGATTCGACCCACCAAACGGATAGACGGTAGTCGTATCGAGCAGGTTGCCTAGTTCATCGAGAGCAGCAAGCTTGCACCCAGTGCGGTACGCAGGGTCGATGGCAAGTACCCGTTTGCCTGCCACCGGTGGTTGCAGCAGCAGACGACGCAGGTTGCGGGCAAAGACAACGATGGCATGGTCTTCAGCACGTTCGGTAAGATCGCGACGGATTTCCCGTTCGATGCTGGGTGCTAGCAGACGATTGACAGCATCTTCCGCGAATCCTGAAATCAAACCCGAATGGGGATGATCAGCCAATGGAAGACGTTCAAGCGTGTAGCCATGCAGCCGGGGCAAGTCTGCTTCATACTTCACAACCAGAATATTCTCCCGTTCGCCGCGATTGATGGCCAGGATGCGATGAGGAGGTATCTGGCGGGCGGCTTCATTGTAAGTGAAATAGTCTTTGAATTCGGTTCCCTGGCCTTCAGCCACGGTTTCCTTCTTGCTCACTGCAATACGCAGGGTATCCCAGAGGAAGCGTCGGCCAAGGTCTCGCACTTCAGGCAGTTCGGCAATCTTCTCAGCCAGAATGTGGCCAATGCCGGTGAGGATTTCTTCGGGAGTGTTGATGCCCTTCTCTGGGTTCACCATCGTCGGCAGCAGTTCAGCCAGGTTGTTGACGACGGGGTCTTTGTTCCAGACCGATTCTGCCAGTTCACCCAAGCCCTTTTCACGGGCAGCAGCAGCGAGGGACTTCTTCTTGGGTTTGAAGGGCAGATACAAATCTTCGAGGCGTTTCGGATGCTCGCAGTGCAGGATAGCATCACGAAGTTCATCGGTGAGCTTGCCTTGAGTGGTCAGGTTGCGAAGGATGGTTTGCTTGCGTTCAGCCAGGGTGCGTTGCTGTTGTACACGCTTCTGAATCTGCCGAAGCACTTCTTCATTCAGGCCACCAGTACGTTCTTTGCGGTATCGAGTGATGAAGGGGATGGTGTTGCCTTCGTCCAGCAGATGAACGACAGCTTCAACCTGCACCTTGCGAATCTGCAAGTCTTGTGCGATACGACCCAGATCATAGTGAACCGTGATCTCCGCAGCCGCAGGAGTGGCTGAGGGTACAGCAGGCGCTTCCGTGGTTGGTGCCGCTTCTACTTCAGAGACAGGTGCCTCTGTCACAGGAGTATCAGCAACGGGTGCGGGTGTTTCGGAGGAAGAGTCTGGCGCTGTAGGGGTTTCCGGGATCAGCGCATCAGGAGTCGTCATTGCCTGCGTACTCAATGGTAGATGGGGATGCCTGCCGTCACTTCTGGATGGGGTTAGAGAAGAGACGTCAATATCGGCATCGGGTTCACGGTTTACGTCACAGTGATGTTACGGCATAGAAGACGACTGTCCAAGCAGAAAAAGCTGGTTTCATCGGAGATTCTTGCTCATCCCGTTACCCCTCAAGGTCGGGTTATTGTTTCACCCCGTCAGGTTGCTCTATCTTGCGCACCTTGATATTGCGGAAGGCTACCGGGCCATGGTCGCCTTGCAGCAGTATCGGCCCTTCGGGCACTTCCTTGCTTTGCCTCCAGGCTGAACCGGTGGGGAATCGCAGTTCGATGTTCTCGTGAATGGTCACGCCGTTCATTACCACCTTCACAAAGCTGGCATTTTCGATCTTTTTGCCTGCTTTATCGAACCGTGGAGCACGGAAGGTGATCTGCAAACTCTGCCATTCTCCAGGCTTTTTGCAGACGTTCTCCCTGGGTGGAGTTCCACGATCAATGACATGATACTTTGGCTTGCCTTCGCCACGGGGATAGACCCCGCCACAGTCTGAGCCTGTCAGTTCACTGGCTTTCTTGCCGTAACTGTCAAAGAGCTGGATTTCATAGTGGCCTATGAACTTGACTCCTGCGTTCGATTTCTCCCCCATCATGAAGTCGCAGGTGAATTCGACATCGCGGAAATTGGCCTTGGTGACAAGGTTGGCCGTCTTCCCACTAGGGCTGTTCACCAGAATCGGGCCACCAACTGGCTTACCTTCGAGCAGTTTGCTGTTGCCTGGCTTGGCCCCTACTTCGGTAGTGCGATACCATTGCCCGGAGGCTTTCCAGGCGGCGAACCCGTCGGCTCCCGTGAGATCAATCCAGCCATCGTCGCTTACTGCCAGCAAACTACAGAGGAGCAAAGTTAGCATAAGAGAGGCTTCCACTTTTCGACTGTTGCCTATACTGACCTAGCGTACTCTGATTTCGTGTCTCTATCCAGCGGCGATTCTTATGTTTCGACTGATTCTTGCCACTCTCGTCGGCATCTCTCTACTGGGTTGCCAGCATTCAATCAAGTCGCAGAAGACGGCACCGCATGGGACCAAGGCCGGGGATACGCATGCAACGCCAACCCCCGCAGTTCAGCCGACGGGAACGATACCGGTCAAGAAGTAATTGGCGCGAACCTTTGGTCTGTCAGCCTGTCTCTGCTGCATCTCTCCAAGGATTGCTGCATGACCCCCGACAACAGCCCGTTTGCTGATGGTGGCCTGTACGACGTTATTTTTGATCAGTTTGACTACGCTCTCGACTTCTATCTGAACCTCGCCAGGCAGTCACCGGGACCTGTCCTCGAAATTGGGTGTGGCACCGGTCGTATCACTATCCCTTTGCTGAAGTCAGGTACTCAGGTAGATGGCCTGGATCTATCAGCTTCCATGCTGGAACAGCTCAAGCAGAAAGCCAGCACCCTTGGCTACCAGCCGACACTCACTGCTGGTGATATGGCACGGTTTCAGCTCAATAAGAAGTATGCCCTGATCTTCATCACCTTCAATTCGTTTGTGCATAACCTCACCCAGGAAGATCAGATCAACTGCCTGCGTTGCTGCCGCGAGCATCTGCTCCCCGAAGGTAAACTCGTCTTCGATACTTTCTTTCCCGGCCAACACATCCTGGCTGCCGAACAGAACACCCGAGTGCTGGAACTCGAAACGGCTCACCCCACCACAGGCAATCTGCTGAGATTGTACGACACCCGTTCGTTTGATCGGGTGAAACAGATACAGCACTCGATCAATGAAGTGGAAGAAGTGCTGCCCGATGGCACCATCAAGCTGTTGCAACGCAGCGAGTTCGAAACCCGTTGGATCTACAAGGAAGAAATGAAGTTACTGCTTCGTGCAGCAGGCTTCGCCGGTTGGACCATCGCTGGCAGCTTTGAAGGCAAGCCACTCACGGAAGAGACAGATTCGATGATTGTGACAGCCTGGTAACTACCGCACTTCGCTCACCTGAAAGTGCGGGTTCTCGATGATGCTGAACATGTTCCCAAACGGATCAAGCACCGATGCTACCTTGATGCCTCCACCCACGTCCTTGAGTTCTTCGTGTAGTGTTGCCCCGAGTTTCAGCAGTCGGGCCAACTCTGCTTCAGCATTGCTGGCACCCCAGTAAGCTTGCACGCCATTCGTTCCCGGAGTGCCGTCGGGGATCAGCCCCAGTTCGAAGCCCGATACGTTGAAGCCAACGTAAAACGGCTCATCGAAGTAGGGAGCATGGCCAACCACTTCGGTATACCAGGCCTTCGCCTTCGTCAGATCAGTTGTTGGATAGATGGCTGTACGGAGTCCGAGCATGTGTCTTCCTCTGGATGTTACCAGCCCGCCGCGCTAGCTAGGGTTAGACCGCGCGAAATCATAACACAAAACACCATCGCTTGCATCTGGCCCTCACTCAGCCGAGGTCCACCCTTGCTAGCGCGACGGGCTGGTATCATCGTACAAGCCCTCGTTGACGTAGTTGTGTCAGCACCAGTTTGTCAAATGGTTCAGCCGTGTTCGTCAGCATACATTGGATGCCTCGCTGTCGGCAGAAATCACTGATAGCTGATTGATACGCAGCCAGGTTCTTCTTGTATCGCTTGATGAGGGCAGGGGTCACAGTGATCTCAGCCAAGTCGTCGTCTTCCACATCAATGAGTTTCAGATCGCCTTGGATCACCGGCTCGATCTCTTCGGGTGCCAGTATTTGCACGGCGTAACATTCCATGCGACGGGCGAGCAGCATCCGCAGTGGCTCTTCGAAGCCTGCCTTATCAAGGAAGTCGGAAAGAATGACAACGATGCCTCTACTTCCGGCCTGAATGCAGAACGACTTCACCGCTGCGACCAGGTCGCCTTTGTCCATCGGCTGCAGGTCTTCCAGAAACTCCAGCACCCGAGGCATCGTCTTCTTGCCTCGCAGCGAACGAGGGCCAGCAATGAAGTTGTTCCCCAGGCCGCCGAGGTTGACGCGATCCATGTTGACGAGGCCGATGTAGGCGAGCGCTGCTGCGATCTGCTTGGCGTAGTGGAGCTTGGTGGGGTTGCCGAACTCCATCGACTTACTGACATCGATCAGCACGTTGAGCTGAAGGTCTTCCTCTTCCTGATACAAGCGGATGAAGAGCTTGTTGAGCCGGGCGTAGAGGTTCCAATCGAGGAAGCGAAAGTCGTCGCCTACTACATAATGGCGATGGTCAGCAAACTCAACGCTCGTCCCCTTGCGTTTGCTGAGCCGATCCCCCTTGAACCGCCCCATCAGGAGCCTTCGGGCAATGAGTTCGAGTTGTTCAAGCTTCCCCAGGAACTCAGGGGAGAGTAGTGACGAGGTTGTTGGCATGCTACGAGCGTAAGGAAACACTAACGGAGACGCAACTGAAAAGCATCAGCTATGTAGCATCTCCCGGGTCACCTCGGACCAATCTTTGCATCCCATCAGCCCCAGGGTGAGATCGATATCCGCTAGCAGGTTCGCCATCACCTCCCGCACGCCATTCATGCCTTCGAGAGCCAGTCCATACACATAAGGCCTGCCAATGAGGACAGCCTTGGCACCGAGTGCGATGGCTTTGACGACATCGGCACCACGACGAATACCGCTATCGAACAACACCGGAATCTTGCCTGCGACGGCTTCCACCACCCCGGGTAGTGCATCTAGAGCCGGGATGGCTCCATCGAGTTGCCTGCCACCATGATTGGAAACGATGATGCCTGCCATGCCCAGGTTCATGGCCAATTGGGCATCTTCCGGATGAAGCACACCTTTGAGAATGATCGGCAGTTTGGTGTGCTGCCTGAGCCAGGCGAGATGATCCCAGGTGAGGGCGGGGTTCGAGAATATCTGGCCAAAGGTCTCCACCGCTTTGCGAGGGTTCTTCCTTGGGTCTTCGCCGACAAGTTGCTGGAAGACCGGATCGGTAAAGTAATTGGCCAGCCCTTTGCCTTCGAGGAAGGGTAGGTAGGCGTTCTGCAAGTCTCGTTCACGCCAGGCCAGTAGATAGGTATCGAGCGTGACGACGATGGCTGAGTAGCCTGCCTGCTCGGCTCGTTTAACGAAGCTGGCTGCGAGTTCTTGTTTCGCTGGCCAATAGAGTTGGAACCAACGAGGACTTTCCGCCACACTACTAGCCACCTGTTCCATCGGCTTCGACGATACTGTGCTGAGGACGAAAGGCATGTTCAGCGAAGCAGCAGCTTGGGCGACCGCGAGTTCTGCTTCATCATGCACGATGCCCAGCACACCGATAGGCCCGAGGATCAGCGGTGTCGGATACTTGTGGCCTAGCAGTTCAATACTGAGATCTCGCTGCAACACATTACGGAGGAAGCGAGGGACGATCTTCCATTTCTGGAACGCACACACATTCGCACGTGCTGTCGATTCGCTACCTGCACTACCCGCAACGTAGGCAAATGCTTCCGGGGTCATGCGAGCCTGGGCTTGCCTCTCCAGTTCTTCAAACGAGAATGGCACCTTCGCCCGTTGGCCTTGCAAGCCTGCCAGGTAGATCTTCATCTGACGATCTAAACCCCAGGAGATGGGCGTGCTCATGACTTACCTCGGAAGAGACGAACCAACCCATGTTACTGGGCAGGGAACGTGCTGCAACGAGAATTTGATATCTTCATGCCGGTTTCAGGTGACAGACACTATCTTGAAGACAGATCATGCGATAGAGTGAGTCTATCTCTCAAGGGGTTTGCCATGAGTCTTGTTCATCGTCGTCAGGTTCTCGGTGCTCTCGGTCTAGCCAGTCTGGCATACTTCACCCCTGGCGTGATGGCTGATGAACTGACCCGCACACCCAAGATGACCGAGGGACCTTTCTACCCTGACAAGTTGCCTCTCGATACCGATAACGATCTGCTCATCATCAACGACAAGATCACCCCTGCTGTGGGTGAGATTACTCACCTGACGGGCAAGATCCTTTCTTCGACAGGTAGCCCGATTCGTAACGCTGTCGTCGAAATCTGGCAGGTAGATCATCATGGTGCCTACCTGCACTCCGGCACTAGCAACGCTGACAAACGAGACAAGAACTTCCAGGGTTTCGGCCGCTTTGTCACCAGTTCGACCGGTGAATACTACTTCCGCACTATCAAACCCGTCGCCTACCCAGGCCGCACACCACACATTCATGTAATGGTGAAGATCCCCGGTCAGCCGAAGTTCTGCACCCAGTGCTTCATCAAGGGCGAACCACAGAACGAGAAAGATGGCATCATTCGCGCGATCAAGGACAAAAAGCAACTTGAGAATGTGGTTGTCGACTTCGCCCCGATTCCCGGCTCCAAGCTGAAGGAACTTGCTGCGAACTTCAATGTAGTGTTGGGATATACGCCTCCAGCATGATGCCTGATAACCTCAGCTTGTAGTCGAATGAGTTGTGACCCATTGCGTGTCACAACTCATGATTTTTTAAGGAGAACGACTTTTGATACTTTGCAGAGTCTACTGTTGAAATGGTATATCTGTGGGTTAACATAGTTCCGTCTGCATGCTTTAAGTATCTGAGCAATGGCAGGAATGTCTTACCACTTTTGTCGTTTGAGCACACCACAACTCAGTTGTGTGGTGATGGGTCAGGGTTTCACCTGAGTGTTGTAGCTTCACGTCGGCGTGTCCGGTCTTTGCGAAGCTTGTGTTATCGTTGCATTGAATGACTCCTATCGCGCTAGTTGTTCGCATAAGTCACCGGCTAATACTCATTCCATTCTCAATAACCCACAGAGGGATTCGCCATGTTGTTGAAACGTCGAGCTTTCACGTTGATCGAGTTGCTGGTGGTGATCGCTATTATCGCTTTGTTGATGGCCATGCTGCTGCCTGCTATTCAGAAAGTGCGGGCTGCTGCAGATCAGATGGTATCACTGAACAATCTGAGGCAACTGGGTACCGCAGTGCATCATGCCCATTTGGACTACAAACGAACCCCACCCATGTTCGGCTCGTACCCTGCCATCCTGCCTCCGACGGGCGTTCAGGGTTCCGTGTTCTATCACCTGCTGCCTTACATCGAAGCAGACAATATCTACAAGCAGGGGCCTGATGTAGCCCGTTCCTACCCACTCAAGGTGCTCAAAGCTCCGCTTGATCGTTCCTATGGCGAAGGCGTGTTTGATCTCACCAGCAGCATGCCTTCCTGGTGGTCTTCCTCAGGCACAGGTAACCCAATTCCACCCTGGGCAGTCACAGGTAATAGCAACACCAAATGGGGCCTCAGCAGCTATGCTGCTAACTGGCAACTGTTTGGTGACAAGGGGGCGAACTTCCTCGCTTCTGTTCCCGATGGCCTCACCAACACCATCATGTTCTGCGAGAAGTACGCTGTATCCTCGAGGCCAGCAGGCAACCCTCGCTACGGTGCTAACCTCTGGGCCTATGGTGTATTGCCTATTACCACAGACTATACCGCTGATCTACCCACCGATTCGCTCTACGTGAATGGCTACTGGGCGCGCAGTGGCTTCGTGAATCGCTCCGGCCCCGTTCCAACAGCCTGGACTGGCACCGAACCCTGGCAGTGCCGCTGTATGGTCTGTGCCGAGTTCATCGTGCCTGACACCAATGCTCACCCATTGAAGACGCAGAGTTTCAATGGCAACACCATCTGCATTTGCCTGGGCGATGGCAGTGCCCGTGCGGTGCGTAACATTGGTGACAAAGCCTGGGCGGAAGCAGAAACCCGCAACCGTGGCGATGTCACTGATCTTGATTAACGATCTGTTACCCACTGTGCCCCAAGTTCACAGTGGGTATCTTTTTGAAGGTACTCCCATGCTTCGCTTCGCTAACCTTGCTTTGCTTGTGGTACTTCTGAACGGATGCGGTTCCTCCGTATCAACTGAGGACGCTGACAAAGTGAAAGCGGCGGTCACACAGGGGATGGTCGCCTGGCAGGCGAAAAAGCAAGCGAGTACGTTGCCTGATGAATGGAAGTTTCTGGACGAAGACTGGAAAGCAGGCAATGCCTTATCGGAATACACCATCACCAACGTCACGATTGACAAAGACAAGCTCTATCGCTGCTGGGTGACGATGAAAGTAATGAAGCAAGGCAAGACAGTCAGCAAAGAGATTTGCTACATTGTCGATCTGAACCGTAAGTTGATCAACCGTGATCCTTATGCGTAACGAATACTACCTCTTCCCTTCGGCAAACACTCGCGATCATCTGTTCCAGCGGTGGGTCTTGCACGCTGACATCAATCACAGCATGCTGATCAAGAATCAGACTCAATATCTGAGCCACCCTGGCACGTTCTACTCGCAACTCGACTTTCGGTCCCAGCAAGGTAGGGTGGTTCTCGCCCCAGTGTCCCGAACTAGAAGCGCTCTCGCGATTTCAAGCGAGCCCCACCAACGCCTCGCGAACCTCGGTGGGGCGAACTTGGTTTCACGCGAACCCAGGTAATATAACAGTTGAAGCGCCCGACCACCCTACCCGGTCTGGTTAGCCCCCCGTCAATGACGGGGGGACGCTCGCGCGACATAGAGCGCCATTCTCCATTCGACTTTCACCCTCGCGCGAACCCCCACCGGCGACTCGCCGATGGCTAGCCGATTGCTTGAATCCGCGACTGCTTCTTGGAAAGCATGTACTCTTTGGTATAATTTAGTTATGAAGATCAGCTCGCAGGAAGAGTATGGCCTGCGGTGTCTTTTGCAACTGGCGAAGGCGGGGCCTGCTGCCAGCCTCAGCATTGCAGACATCGCGGAGAAGGAAGGCTTGTCGGTGCCCTACACCGCCAAGCTGCTGGGGGTACTCCGTTCGGAAGGCTTCATCGAAAGCACTCTCGGACGCACCGGTGGATACCGTCTGGCCCGACCTGCTGCGGAGATACGCCTCGGGCTGGTCATCAACGCTCTCGGCGAAAAGCTCTTCGAAGAAGAAGAGTTCTGCCAGAAACACTCTGGTACCGAGACGCATGGCAATTGTGTGCATCATCAGGAATGCAACCTGCGGTCACTCTGGCAAACGCTGGAGGGGGCCATGCAGCACATCCTCAATGGCCTTTCGATTGCTGACCTGCTGAACCCGAAAGCCCCCTGGCTGAGTGTCATTCAGGAACGACTGATCACGCCGATGGAACCACGATCCAGCACCGTGGTGATGCCATTGGGTATACGCGAACGAATCATCGAGACAGAACCGACAGTCATCACACGAACTGCAACCAACGAAGCAAGGTAATATGACGACCGATACGCAAACACTGCACGAACTCGCAGGCCGGGAATATAAGGAAGGCTTCTACTCCGACATTGAAGCTGACCAGATTCCCATCGGCCTGACCGAAGAGACGATCCGTCTGATCTCGAAGAAGAAGAACGAACCGGAGTTCATGCTCAACTTCCGTCTGAAGGCCTTCCGTACCTGGCAGAAGATGGAAGAACCTCGCTGGTGGCCTAACCTCAAGATCGGCCCGATTGATTACCAGGGGCTCAGCTACTACTCCGCACCCAGCCTGAAGGTGGACAAGGAACAGCTCGATCAGGTCTTCGAAAAGCTGGGCATCTCGCTCGAAGAGAAGAACCGATTGACCGGTAGCAGCACCGTCGCTGTGGATGCTGTGTTTGATAGTGTCTCGGTGAAGACAACGTTCCAGAAGGAACTGGCAAGCAAGGGCATCATCTTCTGCTCGTTCAGCGAAGCAGTACAGCATCACCCGGAGCTTGTGGAAAAGTACATGGGCTCGGTAGTGCCCGTGAACGACAACTACTTCGCAGCCCTCAATGCAGCGGTCTTCTCGGATGGCAGCTTCGTCTACATCCCCAAGGGCGTTCGCTGCCCAATGGAGTTGAGCACCTACTTCCGCATCAACGAATCAGGCACCGGCCAGTTTGAACTGAAGCTGAGCATCGCTGAGGAAGGGGCCTACGTCAGCTACCTCGAAGGCTGTACTGCCCCGATGCGTGATGAGAACCAGTTGCACGCTGCAGTCGTCGAACTGATTGCAGTCGGTGACAAGTCACAGATCAAGTACAGCACCGTGCAGAACTGGTACCCCGGCGATGCCGAGGGACGTGGGGGCATCTACAACTTCGTTACCAAGCGAGGTATCTGCAAAGGCGTCGGTTCCAAGATCAGTTGGACCCAGGTCGAGACCGGTTCAGCCATCACCTGGAAGTATCCGAGTGTGATCCTGCAAGGGAACGATTCGGTAGGCGAGTTCTATTCGGTCGCTCTCACCAAGGCCAAGCAGCAAGCTGACACTGGCACCAAGATGGTTCACCTGGGCAAGAACACCAGCAGCACTATCGTCAGCAAAGGCATCTCGGCAGGCAACGGCCAGAACACCTACCGTGGCCTGGTGAAGATCAACAAAGGCGCAGACAACGCCCGCAACTACTCCCAGTGCGATTCGATGCTGCTGGGTGACCGCTGCGGGGCTCACACGTTCCCCTACATCGAAGTGAAGAACC
>WBZX01000465.1_pt2 | contig 19424 bp, 30 predicted proteins | sample 5204211 | NCBI WGS metagenome assembly WBZX01 (sample SAMN12344362, study PRJNA552823) | activated sludge metagenome | biome: Activated sludge suspended growth; feature: Nitrification reactor; material: Wastewater; isolation source: activated sludge from nitrification reactor of wastewater... | reverse complement strand
AAGAGTGGTGAACTAGACGAGAATGCTTGGCGGACGATGTTCATTGACCTTTCTGAAGCTGAACACCTTTTGGAAGTGGTGAAGAACAGCAAGACCGGGAAGGAATGTCCTTGGTTGTATCCTGCCCTTTCGATTGCTACTTGGACAGGTGCAAGGAAGTCAGAAATCAGACGGCTTACGAAGCACGACATAAAGAAGGGCTTGTTGTTTTTCAAGGAGAAGAAGAAGAAGGGTAACGTTAAGTACACGGTTCGGAAGGCCCCAATTATCAAACGTCTGGAGAAGGTGCTGCTGGATTGGCTGGCGATTCACGAAGGCGGGAACACGTTGATTAGAAACGGCGTTGACGGAATGATTGATGACAGGGAAATGGAATCCAAGTTGTACGAAGCTGTGAAGGGGACGAAGTGGGAGAACATCAAAGGCTGGCATACGATGAGACACAGCTTCATTTCAATTGCTCTTTCGTTGGGCATGGACAGACACACCATCATGGACATTACCGGACACACCGAAGCGAACACACAGAAGATTTACAGCCATATTTTCCCCGATGACCTGATTAGAGCAGCCAAGCTGTTCGATAAGGTCTAAGGCTTCGGTCAATCGGAAGGGCTGGTTATTGCTTTTGCATGACCAGCCTTTTTTCGTTGGGTTTTTGAAATGGCAGGAGTAGATAACTGAAAGGAGAACAAATGACTGAAGAAAAGTTGTCTTGGTATGATTTATTTGTTGGCTTACTTGTCTTACTGTTGGCTGTAGCGTTGTTAGTTGGTGCTATCTCCCAAAGCCCAGAAGACCGACGAATAGAGAACATGACAGTTAAGGAACTAAGACAGATTCTAAAGGAGACTAATGGAAGTAAGTAACAAGGAACTATTGGCTGTTAAGCTAAGACAACTTCAGTTTGACAAGTCTGTGATTGACCGGCGGGTTAAGTTGCTAGATGTTCAAATTGCCAACAACAAGCGGTCTATCAATCTCTGGCTCGGTGCTAAAGGCCCTGCATCTAAACGCAACATGTCAGCTTTAATCGGAATTGAAGAAGAACTAGCACTTGAACGGAACCAGTTGATTGACACCTTACAAGACCTGGGAGAACTCATTGGTCTGGTGTTGCATGTCTTAGACAAAGGCAGGGAATAATGCGAAGGAAGAAGGTTGTTAGCATTTCGATTGACACCAAGTTGCACGACGAAGTTAAGCGTATGGCCGACGAACTAGACTTGAAGGTTTCGGCTACGGTCTGCGGAATGATTGACTTCTGCATTGACCTTTACTGTTCAAAAGACCCTTGTGCCACAGCCGAGAAGCAAATGGAAAAATGGGGGTTGCGATGAAGGACGAGATAATTAAACTGCTAGACTTCCTTGACGACCAACTAGACAGGCGTGAAATGGATTTGTTGTTGCACTACCTTTACGCACTTGGAATACGAAACTTCAACGACTATTCACAAGACGAAGTTAATACCATTCGTGAGATTTACAGTTGTTGGGGTGATGTTCTGACTTCTTATATGGGGTTCCGTAATTCAGTTGATGACCCTGTAACGTTACCCTTCCATGTGGAGGAACAATGAAACCCGTAAAGAAAGTGTTCCGAAGCAAAAGCGATAAGCCAAAGAATGTTGTGTTGAAACTAATTGCACCGGTCAAAGTTGAGTTGTGTAAACCAGAAGACTTCAAGGGAGGAACGTGCCAAGAAAGCCAGCCAAAGAAGTAAAGCGGATATTATTTACTGACGAGCAGAAGGTACTGATTCGAGAGCAAGTCAAAGACTTTTACTTCTTCGTTCAATTCTTTTGGAGACAAGTAGCTGCCCAAGACCTAATTGAGATGCCTTATATTGAGGGTATTTGCAAGCACGTCGAGAACATCATTGAGATTAAGAAGCTGCTGATTAACAAGCCTTACCGAACCGGCGTTTCAACAATCGTTTCCGTCCTCTTCCCGGCTTGGTATTGGGCTGTTAAAGACCCTTCTTACCAGTTCATTTGTGCTTCCTTCACTGAAAGTCTAGCCGTCAAATTCTCAGTCATGTGTAGGAACCTCATTGAAAGCCCAGCCTATCAAGAGTTGTTCGATGTCAAGTTATCCGAAGACCAAAACACGAAGGGCTTGTTCACAAACACAAAAGGCGGAATACGAGCCACTAGCAGCCCAGGAACCGGCACATTGGGAACCGGAGCCAACATCATTATTTTCGATGACCCGAACGATTCCGCACAAATCACTTCTTCAACCCATCGAAACGAAGTCGTCAGCTATTGGATGAATACGCTTATCACTCGTGTCAACATGGGGAAGCCTTCGGCGAAGATTGTTATTCAACAGAGACTAGACAAAGAAGACTTATCGGGCTGGCTGTTAGAGAACGAGACAGGTTGGCTCCATCTGAACCTGCCGTTTGAAGCTTCTGACAATCCGTTTATAAGCCCAATTAAGGTAACGAACGATAAAGGGGAACAAGTACCGTTATGGAAGGACGAACGAAGCCCAGGTGAATTGCTCGCTCCCATCATGTCGGCTGAAGAGTTGGCACAGAAGAAGAAGATTGACCCGTTTCACGTTTCTACTCAGTTGAATCAAAGCCCTTCGGCACGGTCTGGAAGCCTTTACAAGCATCTTGAATATGTGAAGTTCGATGTGTTGGATGGTCTGCCAAGTGTCAAGTTCGGGATTCACAACGTAAAGATTTCTGACCTGTGGTTATTCGCAACGACAGATACGGCTATGACGGCTGAAAGTCACTCTGACCATTCCGTAATGTGCATCTGGGGAAGCTGGATGCAACACCTAGTCATGGTCGATTATTGGCGTGGTAAGTTGGAAGCCCCTGCATTGCTTGAAAAGTTCAGTTACCTTTATCATCAGTATCACTGCAACTTCATAGGAACCGAGGTGAATGGGGCACAAAGCGTATTCGTCAGCCTCATGAAGCAAACGAAGATGACAGTAAGGGGTTATGCTCCGAGAGGTTGTAAGTATGACAGGGCTGTTCCATGTTGGATTAAGACCCAGAACAAGGAACTTTGGCTAATTGAGCAACCAGAGATTCTTGATGAACTGTTTGCGTTTGGCCCAGAGAGCAAGCAGGACGACATCCAAGACTGTATTTCAATGGCTGTGGACATGTTCGCAACTTACGGGCTTGATAAGAAGCGTTTGAATAAAGAATGCTTCGTTGAAACGGCGGCAGAGAAGTACGAGAAATGGAAAAACAAAAAGTTATTAGAACACATGTATAATTAAGGAGACTTATGAAACTGATTAATGATGAAGCTATTGAAATTAACTTAGTAGAAGGTATTGCAAAGCTGGATGAACTGTTAAAGCGAATCCAGCTTTCCAGAGACGAACACATTTACTTGGCTGCGTTGCTTGCTAAATTGGCAGAGAAAGTTAAGCCCCAAACGAACCAATAAACTTTGTGTAATTACCATAGGCGACATCACAAGAGCAATTTATTTTAACTCTTGTGATGGTTTGCCCAGACAAGTCAAAGTCAAAGTTAGCAACAATGTTATCAAGGTCATACTGTACATCATCAATGACTAACTTAAAGAAAGCATTGACACAAGACAGCGTAACAGCCCTTTGCATGTAGACGTTATCAGCTTGAAAAGTTCCCGAACCAGAGACTGTAAAAGTACCCGACATCAAATCTTGTAAAGTCATAAATCACCATTAGTAAAGATTATTAATTGTTCCCGAACCATCTTTATACACGAGTTTAGAAGCTGTAGTAGAATAATAAATTGTGTTGTTAGCAGCCGACGAATCCGCCAAACTAGCAGGACTAAAGGCTCCGTTGCTCTTGATGGCTGCTAATACTGTTGAACTGTTGTTTTGCCACTCTTGTAAGTTTGCCGATTGCGACGAAGCCCCACGAATGACCAGACCTTTTGCACCTGCTGACCCAGTGATGATTAACCCGCCTATTCTGTTGGTTAATGTCATATTACTTCCCTGTGTAGGTGCTGACTTGATTAACAGAGAAGCTGCATCTGTGACAGAGTTAGAGGAAGTGGCTCCGTAAGTAACCGATTCAAAGACGAAGGCCCCAATAGGTGATGCTGTTCCTCCACCAACCGCTATAGTTTGGGCTGGGGCTGTTAAAAGTGCAGGTGCTTGTGTGTTGGTAACAGGGTTGTAAATGTAAGTTCCACCGGCATAAGGCATGGATATATTCAAACCGCCCTGGCTCCAGAATTCCAAGTCATTAACTGCTTGGGTGAATGACCGGCTAAAGAACTTGATGTAAGCCGACACTCCGTTATCAGTCAGCTTCAGTTGTGTTCCCATTCCGTTGTTGCTTGTGGTGTTTCGCTGAATGACTAACTCGGCATTACCCCATTGTGTCCCGTCTGTCTTCCAAGTTAGTGTTTGTGCATTGCCATTACTTGAAGCTGGAGGCAATAACAACGTCTTGTCAGAAGATACCGCAAAGACTTTGGCGTTGGCACTATCAAGCACGTTGAAGAAATCGACAGAAGGCGTTGAAGCATGCTTAACAGAAAGGGGAATTGTTCCTGCTGCTGTGTTCACAATGGTCTGACTTACGCCTGCTATAGTGCTGTTAGAAGTAAGTGAAGCCCCAATGATTGCACCTGCTGAACTTACAGACGCTAACGATACGTTCGAGCTATTACGCCAGTCAGTCAATAAACCTGTCTGTGATGCAGCCCCATGAATTCTTAAAGGGATGGTTGAAGCAACTAGATTCGTAATTACTTGAAAGCCGGACAAAGCCAAGTTGTTTGAACCTGGGTTGAAGGTGATGTTGGCATTGGTCGAAAGTGCTGATGTTCCATTGCCAAACAAGATTCTGTTAGCGGTTAGATTGGCAACGCCTGTTCCACCTTGTGTCACAGGAAGAATACCGGACACCAACCCTCCAGCTAGATTTATTTCATCCTCGTAAGCTAAATCACCCAGGCCCAGTTGTGTTTGAACGTCTCCAACATTGCTAAACACTATGCTGTCAAAGGTCTTGGTTCCGGTAATGGTCTGGTTTGAATCAAGGTCAACGTAATTCGACAGGTCAACAGATACTTCAGACATTACAAACTTCTGGCTGCTGTCATCCCAGACCAATGCGAAGCCGTCTGTAACAGGCCCTTGAAAGTCTGTCTGGTCTTGGATTCGGGAAACGATTTGAACCTCGTCTGGCGTAGCCGTTCCGTTGGGTTCAATAGTTGGATAGACGATTGACCGAGGTTCAGGTGCTTGAACGGTTGTTGTGTATTGCGGATTGATAACAGGTGATAGTTCTAAACTCATGTTCTATTTATGGCTTAGCAAACTGAAAAATTGTTTATTGAACCGTAGATAAGTTATGATTGGAATCAACGCAGACTATAGATTTAGAACCCCGTCATTCTACAACCATGCAACCGGGGCTTACGAAAATTCGGCAACTGTCACAGCCACACTAAAAGACTTTCTAACCGGAGAAGTCATCCTAGCAGATATTGAATGTGACTATGTAGCAGACAGTAATGGACAATATGAAGGCTTAATACCGGACACAACAACAGCAGACCTAACGCAAGACCAGGAGTTGTTGCTATGTGTTTTAGTTGTTTCAGACACTAATCAGTATTACTCCGAAGACAGAGAAATTGCAGGCTTCAAGAACTTACTATAAGGGGCTTATGAACCAAGATATTTTTATTGGCACAAACGGGAAGGTCTGGAACGGTAGAACATACGATGCTTACGGTGGCCAAATTACACCTTCAGATTACGCATTAATCAAAGTGTTCAACGACGTTGCAAGGCTGTCCGTTTCCATCGTAAGTAATGCAATGGCAAGGGCTGTTCCGCTTCCTTATCGTGTTGTTCGTTATGGCGAAAGTCGGAAGTCAGAGGTTAAAACCCGTCCAGTTACAGACCGTGAGTTTGCCCTGCTCAATATCCGTGATTGCGATTTGAGAGACGTACAAAAGGTTGAAGATCCAAATGATGACCTTTACAAACTTATTCAAAAGCCCAACCGTAAAAAGTCATGGCGTTGGATACTGACCCAGATTTCCAAGAGTGTTGAAACCTTCGGCTATGCCTTCGTTTGGAAAGAGACTAACGAGTTCAGCCCTTCGCTTCCTGTGTGGTTGTGGTTGATTCCTGCCATGTCAACAACTGCAACTTACCACACTAACGGAATCGACTTGTTGAAGTTGTCGGCAACGAAAATGAACAGCAAGGAATACGAAGGCAAGGACGTTATCGACTTCTATTGTGATGATGGCGACGTTGGCAACAACCCTTACATTTCCGGCTTCTCTCCGCTTCGTTCCGCTTATGAGACATTGAACATTAACTACAAGTACCAGTCTTACCTTGCCAACATGCTCGATAACTCTGGGAACCCAACCGGCGTATTCAGCACACAGACCCCTAACAGCGAAATGGCAGACGATGCTAAGCAGACGCTGATGTTAGACTTTAGAAACGCAACTACAAGACGCAATTCTGGCTCCGCTATTGTCGTGCCTGGGGGTTATACCTTTACGCCTATTACTTTGACTGCTAAAGAGATTGGTGCAAACCCAGAGGCAATGCGACAGTTCAGAAACGACATTGCAGCCAACTGGGGAATTCCAAACGACTTTGTAGACAAGGTAACACCAACGAGGGCTGCGTGGGATGCTGCACAAATTCAGTTCTTTACAAACTGCATCAATGACCGTGTTAATAGTCGTGATGACGTGCTAACCAACAGTCTGGCCCAGGTCTTTGATGAACAATACGTCTTTGCAACGCTTCGTGATTACATCCCAGTTGATGACGATAAGAAACGCCAAGACTTCCAGATGTTGAATACGTTCGGTGCTGTGAAGAAGAACGAGGTTCGATTGGGCTTCCCTGAATATGGCTTGGAAGCTTCGCCAGAGTTCGACGAAACAGCAACTAAACCTGCCGCTATGGTTCCTTCTATCTTTGCAGATGCTGAACCTGTGGAGACGGACGAAGACGATATTATTGCCAACAACACCACACCGGCAGCTATCTTGAATGTTCAAACGGCTGTCTATGGAGGCACGTTGCCAAGAGAAGCCGGTATTGCTCAACTGACAACTGTATTCAAGCTTAGTCAAGCCGATGCTGAAGCCCTGTTACCTCCTAAGCCGGTTGAAGTCGTGGCTCCGGTTAAGGCTATCAAGAGTAAGCGAAAGAAGCCTGTTTATCATGAGGGTTCGCTGGCCCAGGTCTTGCAGAAGTTCTTCTATCGTCAACATCAGGAAGTTTTGAAGAACCTAAGTCTGTCTCACAAGGCTGTTACGAAGGGCTTTGACAACCTGTTTGAAGCCTGTGAAGATGCCAACAAACACATCAAAGGCTTAGATGACGTTCCTGCCTTCTTTGACCTGTCCGCAGCCAATGCTGAACTATACGGCGAAGCGTTCCCGGTCATTAACTTCTTTGCAACTCAAGGTTCAAAGCAGGCTGTTGTTCAATACGGGTTGTCAAAAGACCTAGTACACAGTCACGACTTGCAGACCTCGATACGAAAAATGACGATGCAGTTCTGTGATGCAACCAACCGTACTACGCTGTTGGCTTTGAATGATGCTTACGCAAAGACCAGAGACATTATCGAATCATCAACTTACGAAGGTGATAGACTCGAAGACATGCGTAAGGCTATTGCAGGTGTCTACAGCCAAGCCGAAAGTTACAGGTCTTACAGAATCGCCAAGACACAGTCAGACATTGCCCACATAGCAGCCACACAAACAACCGTTGAAGCTTCTGGTGTGGTCAAAGGAAAGAAGTTCTTGGTGTCCGCAAATGCCTGTGAAGAATGTAAAGGGGTTGCAAGAGAAAACGCAGGGATAATAAGACCGTTGGATTACGTCTGGAGCGATAACGAATACACCTCCCAGACTTACGGTATCCCGATTCATCCGATTTGTAAGTGTTCCGAGACGTACACCTTAAACGATGACTATATTAATGCTATAAACAACTAAGGAGTACAATGAAGAAAGTAATACAATGCGGAAAGTGTGGATGTGATAGAGAGGTTTCGCCACAACTTGCAAGTTCTATTAAGCATGGCCGAAGGAATAGCGTTTGTAAAGACTGTAGAGGGGTTAAACCTAAAAAAGAATACAAGCTGCCTTGCCCTTCCTGCAATACCATAAGAACGTTAAGTCAGTCTAACTATAGTGCGATAATTTGCAAGCGTAACTCTGGTGAATGCAAAAAGTGTCGTGAAGCTAAACACTCTGAAGCATTAGTTAAGGGATATAAGGCTTGTAGTCTATGTGAAAACGAACAGCCGTTAGATAACTTTGGAAAGACAAAGAACGTTAAAAGTGGTATCAGGTCATATTGTAAGTCATGTGAAAAAGCCGAGCGTGAAATTTACAACACGAACAATAAAGAACTGATTCAGCAAAGACGTTCAACACCAGAGGCACGTCGCAAGGCATTCATTACAACCCACAAACGACGCAAAAAGATTAAGCGTATTGTTACACATCATTACAGCAATGGTACGATGTGCTGCTTGCATTGCGGATATGATAAACTCGATGCCTTGTCAATTGACCACATTAACGACAATGGAGCAGAACATAGAAAGAACGACCCTAATGCACAGCATCTATCTGAATACCTATATGCTAATGACTTTCCAGAAGGGTATCAAATCTTATGTATGAATTGCCAGCTTATTAAGAAGTTGGAACATACAGCAAAGACTATGAATGAAAGGCACAACTTGACCATCAGAAAGACTTTCAAGATGTCATGGAATGTTCAGGAAGCACTTAATAAGGACTAAATAAGTTATGGCTAAAAAAAGTTTTGTTAATTACGAACGTCTAGGTATCAAGTGCATTGAAGAAACAGCACGTTACCTAGACACCTTCAAGAATGACCTTTCGTTAATCCGTAAGGCCCAGAAGACTGTCATTGAAGAAGTTCGGGCTGAAGAACGAATTGAGGTTTCAACAATCACGCAAGAGGTTATCGACCGTGACGGCGAGTTCATCGTGTCTTCTGGCATCGTTCTTGACCATTACAAACTTAACCCTGTGGTACTCGTCAATCACAAATACGAAGACCTAAGCTGGATGAACTGCGTTTGGATAAAGGACATTCCGAACGGGCTAAAGGCTGCGACACGTTACCCTTCCGCTTCCAAAGACTACACAGGCCCTTGGATGACGGACACACTCTGGGAACTTGTGGCTGTGGCAAAGGTCATGGTTGGAAAGTCTATCGGGTACCTTGAACTAGAAACCCACAGACCAACCCAGGCCGACGTAGACGCTAACCCAGCCCTAGAGTTCTGCTCCAAGATTGTTGATAAGTGTCTGTTGCTTGAATACTCTGTTTGCCCTTGTCCGATTAACCAAGAGGCAGTTCATCAGTACATCGGCAACAAGGCAATGACTGACCTTGAACGCTACGGCTTTACCAAGGAAGCTAAGAAACTAAAGAAGGCTAAGGTGTCAAGGGAAGAGATTGTGAACGAGGCTTTGAAGGTCTTGAAGTGCAAAACCAAGTATTCAGACATTGCGAAAAAAGCTATAGAAATGTTAAACACTCAAGAAAATGATTATTAATGTGTAAATAAAGAGACAATTAGTTTTTCCCAGAGATACTAGGCTGCGTAGCTGGAAGTATTAGGAACAAGAAAAATAGAGATTGGTTCAGTTCCTATTATTGAAGGTTACAATATGAAACTTAAACTATTAGAAGATTTGGGTAATGACAAAGCTGGAGACGTTGTTGACCGTGACGACGAGAAGGCAAAGAAACTTATTGCTGCTGGTATCGCAAAAGAACTAGCAGAAGTTGATGGCGAAGACGACGAAGACAAGGACGAAGAAAAAGCCGTTAAGTCTTTGGTCAAGCACATTGATAACAAGTTGAATGAACAAAAACTACAAGTTGATGCAACTGTTGAAAAGAGCATTAACAAGCACATGGCCAAACTAAAGGAATCCGGTTTCGGTATTTCCGCAGATGCTAAAGGTGCTGTTAAGGCCCACGACTTCAAAAACGTTGGTGACTTCGGTCTAGCCGTTATGAAGTCTGCACTTGGTGACGTTGAAGCTAAGGGACGTATTGACAGCTACCACAAGAAAGCTGCTTACACCAACACTTCCGACGAATCCGCTTTGTTCCCTCACGACTTCAGCAAGACCATCTGGGAACCATCAACCAATTACTACGACATTGTTTCTCAGCTAACCATGTGGAGAACCAGTCAGCAAACCTTAGACGTAGCTGTACTTGACGATAAGACTCGTGCTAATGGTTCGATTGGTGGCATCACAGCATCTTGGACAGCAGAAGGCATTGGCGTAACCGAAAGCAAGCCAGTTCCAGCTACCAAGACAATGAAGCTAAACAAGTTGGCTGCATTCGCAAGAGCAACTGACGAAACCGGTTTGACTGTTTACAACGTTAATCAGTTAATCGGCGGGTTGATGACCAAAGCTATTAAGTACCAACTAAACGCTTCGGTTCTAAATGGCACAGGTACCACAAATCCAAAGGGTATGTTGATTGCAGCACAGAATCCAGCCCTTATCACTGTCACAAGAGCAACCGCTAACAAGGTAACTCTGCCTGACATTACCACGATGCTTTCCAGAGTTTACGCTCCAGAAGGTTTGTCTGACTTCGTGTTCCTGTTCCATCCTTCGGCACTTCCTAGCCTCTTGACTATGAAGTTCCCAAATGATTCCGGCACAACCCCTGCTATGATGCCAATTGGCGACAGTGGTTACGCTGCTAACTTCCAATATAAGCCATTCGCTACTATATTGGGTATCCCAGCTTATATGTGCGATTACATGGCTGCTGTTGGCTTCACTTCTGACTTTGCGTTGGTCAATCCTAAAGCTTACTTCGGTCTGCAAAAGGAAAACGACGTGTCTGGCGTTGAAGAATCCATTCATTTGCACTTCGATAAGTATATTCAGTCTTTCAGAAGCCGAGTGTTCTTCGATGCAGGCCCAAGCAGAACCGCACCTGTTACCCCTTACTCTGGCTCTAGCACTTTAAGCGAGTTCCTAGTCTTGTCAACCAATACATGATGTATAGCTAAAATTCTACAATTTTTCAACCTCCTAACACTTATAAACGTTAGGAGGTTTTTTCATGAACTACAAAGAAGCAATGATAAAAGTACGGGAAGACAACAAAACTAAGTTCTACGAGAAGGTGAAGGAAGTCTGGGCTGACAGGTATGATATTACGAAAGTGCATTATTAACCCATAGCTAAATTATCTTTGCTCCTGTGTTCTCCGCAAAGAAAAGAAGCCTTCCAGAAATGGGGGGCTTTTTTCGTTGGGTTAGGAGTAGATAAAGTAAAGGAGAACAATGGCGAAAAAGAAAGTTAAACCCGATGTGTCCGTAATTACCGTGACACATGACAGACCTAGATGTTTCAATCTGCTTACTAAGTACCTGGCTTCACAAGACTTCCTCGGTTCTATGGAATGGATAGTGGTTTGTGATGCGAACGCCGAAGCATACGAAAGACCAGCTAACGCTAAATTCATTGTTAGACAACCTCAAGAGAACGAAGGGCTGTCAATCTGTTGCAATTACAAAGAAGCCTTGAAACATGTGACGGCTGACAAGATTGTGTTTTTTGAAGACGATGAAATCTACTTTGAAACCTACTTGTCTTGGATGGTTGACCGATTAGACGAAGTGGAAGTAGCAGGTGAAGGGAACGCACGATATTACAACCTTCGTTATCGGAACTGGCGTGAAATGGGAAACTTCAATCATGCTAGTTTGTGTCAGACCGGCATTCGTAAAAGCGTTGTTCCGTTCCTAGTGAAGTTGTGTGACGACCAGCGAGACGTGTTCCTTGATATGAGGCTGTGGAATGAATGGAACGGCTCGAAGAAGGTTTACCCGTATGTAAATGGCGTTGTGTCCATGAAAGGTTTGTGGGGGGCTGCCGGTTTAGGTGTTGGTCATGTTCAAGCCTTTGGAAGTTCTGACCCATCGCTTTACAAACTTGAAGAATGGATCGGGAAAGACAAAATGTTAAATTACTTTGATAAGGAGTACCTGGGTTATGAATAAAAAAGTTATTTATTGTAATGGCTGTGAAAACGTCTGCATATTGAAAGGTAAAGATAAATGCGGTTGTAAGTCTGATGACTACTGTGAATTATACGACCTATGCAAAGTTGACATCTGCAACATCGTATTACAACTTTTAGAAACGCTACCATCATTTGAACAGAACTTACATTACAAGCTGGAGGACGATGAATAAAAAACTTGTCGGCTGTGCAATTTGTAAGAAGCTGTTTGTTGTTGCTGATGTTGAAGAACCTGTTGACTGTGGCTGCGTTGACCAGCTAATTATGATTCACAATTTCGACCTTGATAAACTGTTGTTGCTTCTGGAGGCGAATGTCTAAACACTTCCTTTCCGTTCGTTGCGTGAGTTCACAGCCCCAAACGTGACAGTTGAAGAATGGTGTGACAATGGCATTGGAAAGCAGACCCGATGCTATGAACACGCCTGTAAAACGATTCAAAGCGAATGGCTGGCAATTATTGACACTGACGAATTCATTTACCCAAAGGTTCCGTTACATGACCTGTTACGAAGCCACAAAGACGCTGCTGCAATGACTATTAATTGGCGGATGTATGGGGCTAACGGTCATGTTGAAAGGCCCAGGTCTGTGCTACGGGGATTTACCAAGTGGGGAGTTACCGGCGAACAAGTACACATTAAAAGCATAGTCAGACCAAACCGGGTTATGAAGGCGAATGAACCCCACAGCTTCCAATACTTCTATGGTGGCCATGCTGTAAGCCCTTGTGGACGCAGACAGGAAGGCCCCTTCAATATGCAACCTGAATACAGCCTGTGCCAACTGAACCATTATTGGACACGAAGCTGGGATGAATGGCTCGATAAGCAAGAGCGAGGCCGAGGCGATGGCGTACCGAATCATCATGACCCAAAGCTAAGGTTCGACATTTACAACGAGGCAACCAACACTTACGAAGACAAGTCATTCCAGCACTACCTTACTTCGATTGGGATTCCAGCAGCTTAGTCAACAGTTCGTTTTGTTTGGCCATTGCTTCCGCCAGCATTTCAATCGAGACAAACAGGTTATTGGCTAGGTGTGCAAAGACTAAGAAAGCACTTGCCTCGGTTCCTCCATACGCTTCATGTAACTTTTGAATTTCCCGGTAGGGTTCAATGTGTGGTTCAGGGTTGCCATATAGCTCGGCTTCATTAGGCACATATTCATTATTGTTTTGCATGTAAGTATTTACGTTATCAACAACTAAATACTTACATGTTTATTACACTTGACCGAGTTAAAGAAGCCTTCCTTGATTTCAATGATGATGACCTAGTGATATTGAAGGATGTCATGAAGGCTTCAATTGCTTATCTGAAGAAGGAATGCAATAACAATTTTGAACAGACCGATTACAAACGACAGCTACACACCGGCAACCGAATAATTCAACTGCCTGAAAAGCCTATTAATTCAATTGCTAGGGTTTCTTCCGGCGTTGATGGCTTGACCGTGACCAACAGCTTAGCACAAAGGGCTTTAGTATCTTTTGACGGAACAATTTTGAAGTTGGTTACTGTGATAAGTGGAACGTCAAACACGTCTGTAATCACCATCACAAATCAGACCCTTACAACGTTGGCTGGTGCAATTAGTGCTTTAGGGGCTTACGGATGGGGAGCCACAGCCAACGCTTCTTATGGTCTTTACCCTGCTGCTGACCTTCAAGTTATCACAGGCAAGTCGGCAAAGAACACAACCCTTATCACCTATTCGGAAGACTTGGCAGACTATCATTTCGTTCCGCCACAGGCCCTATACGTTCCTTGCTCATGGCCACAAATCTACGGGTTGCAGGTGTCTTACAATGCGGGCTTTGAAACGTGTCCCGATGACCTCGCCCAACTAATTGCGGAGATGTGCCAAGCCACTTATTACCAACGCAGAGTGAACCCAAACCTATTGAGTGAAAGCCTGGGTTCTTACAGCTACACGATTGCTGCCGAGAAGGGCTTTAACCAGCTATCCGTTGCATCGAAGCGAACGCTTGAACTTTATCGTTGTCCGAGATTTCACAGCCAAAACATAGTCTAAATGGAGGAACGTGCAAAATCTATTATTTCACAAAATTGACCACTACAGACCAACCTACCAGAGAGATGCAACAAGGGTTCTAGGTGTTGACTACGGCGATCCACTTTATTCCTCGGTTCGCTGTTGTGTCCAACCCGCAACCGGCAAAGACACGTTCTTTTATCTTCAGCAGAACATCATCATTAGTCATACGGTCTATTTCAACAAATCGTATGGTTGGCAGCTTGATGACCTTCTGCAATACGGAGACAGGGCTTTTGTGATTACCGGCGTTCGGAACTTGATTGAACTGAATCGCTGCTGGGCTGTTGACTGTTATGAATACATGGGCGTTCAAAAGCAGGTGGTGTAAATGCAAGTCAAGTTCAAGGACAATTCTAAAGAGGTTATGCAAGCCTTACTGAACCAGCTTGACCGTAACATTGAAGCTGCGTGCATTCACCTTACTTCTACGGCTAGGGTTAATGTCAATGTCTCTCAACCTTATGTAATCAGTGGTGAACGCAGACACGGCTTAGACCCATCTGCCCCAGGTGAATACCCAAAGAAAGTAACCGGCTTTGGTCAGCGAAGTATTAGTTATCAGAAGAAGGGCTTTTTATGGTATAGATTTGGAACCGGCGTTAAGTACATGGCTTACCTAAATAATGGAACGTCAAGAATGGCTGCTCGTCCTTGGTTGATTCGCACAGTGGAAGAACAGCAAAACGCTTTACGAAAAATCCTAGCTGTGAACCCTAAATAATACATGATTGCAACTAAGGTTTATGATTATCTGAAGACTGTTCCGGCATTTGACGACATCGAAGTGTTCATAGGTGTTGCCAAGCCAAATCAAACTTATCCTTATCTGGTTATTGTCCCGGCACCAACTGAAGTTCTTAATGTTGGTGGTAACGGCGAATACAGACACGTTATTGAAACAGACAAGGTAGCTATCAATATTTGGGATACTTCAGCCAACGCTATTAAACAATGGGAAGCAGCCGTTAAAGAAGCACTAAACAATCAACAGTTCTTTGAAGGTTGTATGTCTTGTGTGTTTAATGGCTTGTCTTACGATTACGCTTCACAGTCTGTTGTAGGTGTTCAATTAAATTACACAATAATGACGACAGTAAAACAGTTTAATTAAGAATAAATAGGGGTATATGGCAGTCATCACTAAAAACAGCACGATTTCAGTTACGGCTCGATTTACAGACAGCGAAGCAAAAGACTTGGCAACAGGTTCTTTTACTCCTGCGATTAACTACAGCCGAGACTTAACACTTGTTGAAATCACTAAAGGCTTTTCAGATTCGAGAAGTTTCACGACATCGGATGCACTAGATGTTTCAACAGGGCTAACAGGCGGGCTTAACAATTCAATAGGCTTTGCCACAGTTAAAAAAATAGTAATACACAACACAGGCACGGTTCAGCTAACAATTGGGGGAGGTTCAAATCCCTTGTTTGCCGCTATAGTCGTTCCGGTCAATGGCATAATTGCTTTAGTGACAAGTATTACAACTTCCGGTAGCGTGAAGAATATAAACAGTTCATGCACCGGAACAGGTTCTTATGATTTAATTATTGAGGGAGTGTAAACAATGGGATTTCTAGCAGTTCATAATGGTGTGCTTACAGTTAATAGCGTTGCAATACCTTTTCTTTCAGTCAATGAAAACGACATCAACAATCTGATAACGACTACAAACGCTTCGTCTGGTGGTGCGTTGGATACTATCGCAGGCATTCATGAAGCTGAACTATCGTTTGAATGTTTGTTTGATGACGCAGCCGTTATTTCCAATGGTACCAACCTCGTTCGTTCGGGCTTGGCTTGTACCGCTACTTGGCAAGTTGGAACCGGTCACACATCTAGCTTTACCGGTCGAATTGCAAACGTTGGCAAAGCCGGAACGATTGGTGATGCTGTTAAGTTCAGTGTGTCCGCCAAAGGCAAGATTACAGCTTATGCGAGCTAATTAGGAGAACAATGAGACTAGCAGAAGACCAAAAATTTACTGTTGCGGATAAGCAATACATTCTGACCCGTACCACACTTGACGTTAAACGAAAGCTGATGGAATGGGTTAATAGTGTGTTGCCTAATCCGTTGGCTATTGTGGCTGCTCAATTGGCTGTGCTGCCTGCTGATATAGCTACAGCCCTTGCCAAAGAAGCCTATGCCGATGCCAAGAAAGGACGTTCGTTTGATGACCCAGACGTTCAGACTGTTTTGCAATCGGAGGAAGGTGCTACCAAATGGCTTGCCCTTCAACTGACAGAAAAGAACGCATTGACTGAAGCTGAAGCCTTTGACCTGTGGGAAGCTGCGGTTAAAGAAAACGGCTTCGATGCAATGATTAACCTTCTTTTGAAAAGCCGAGGCGTTGACCCAAAGCTTATGCAAGAGATTGACAAGCTGCCGGGGGGAGAGGAATTGAAAAAAAAGTTAGCACTAGTTCGAGAGTATCTTTCGACCAATTCCTAAAGAGCATTTTTAGCGAAGCTTTTCAGGCACATGGTTTGTTACCTGCTCAAGTGCTTGCCATGACCGAACAAGAGCTATTGGCAATATCCCCTGAAGAAGAAATGGAGTTTGCAGAAGCTGTCAGACGTGCGAAAGAATTTAAGAAATTGACGGCTGTTGAAATATTGTACAGGGGGCTTTGTGAATCCTAATCTCGCAGAACTATACGTTGACTTGAAAATCCGAGGGGCTGAAGAGGTTAAGAAGAATCTCGACGGAACATCTAAGAAAGCAGAAGGGCTTAACAAACAGCTTTCTAAGATTGGGGCTGAATCGGCTAAAGTCTTCGCAGGTCTTTCCGCAACCATCACAGGTACCGTTGCCGCAGCCAATCCAGCAGCCTTCGATTTGTTCACCGGTGCATTGAAAGCTGTTGCTATCGTCGTTGGTGTGTCGCTACTTCCGTTGTTGATGCAATTCACAGCATGGATAATTCAAGGCGTTCAGTTCATTGGCAACCTTGATTCTTCAGTCACTGACACCATTACAACTTTCATTGGTTGGACGGCTGCAATTACCGGCGTGATAGTCGTTGTCAAAACTCTGTGGTCTATCTTTGGTGGTCTGTTCACAACGATTCTGAAGTTTGCCGCAACCAATCCATTACTAGCTGCCTTCCTTGCTATCACTGCCGCAGCCGTTGTTTTGATTTCTAAGTTTCAGGCAATGAATGATGAACTCAAAAAGGTGGCAGCTAACAGCAAAAAGATTATGGACACCGGCGAAGTAACCGAGGAGGACATCAAAAAGTCATGGGTTGGCAAAGACCTGATGTCAATCAAAGACCCAAAGGAACGTGCTGCTGCCGCTCAAAAGGTTATTGATTCAGAAGTTAAACGAGGCAATGAAGGAATAGACAAGTATCAGAAGAAGAATGTGTTTGCTAGGTTCGGCGATGACATAGGGGCTGCTGTAGGTATCAAAACTGAATCGTCTGAACGTGACAAGGTCTATTCCGATGCTCAACACAATATAGCCGTTGCCACAGCGATTAGAGACAAAGCTGCTGTTGGTAAAGACGTTGTTCCTATTAAGCCACAGCAAAGCGAATTCGGCAAAGTGTTCTCGTCGTTGCTTGATGGTCTGAAGGGTAACTTGCTAGGTGAGCAGACAAGCAAGGCTTCGATTCAGGGGTTGGGTAGCGTTTACAACAACATCGCACAGGCAACCAAGAAAGACCCTGCACTAGACATTCTTGAGAAGCTAGGGCTGACGAACAAATTATTGGAACAACAGACTAAAGCGATTGAAAAATTACAGGCTGGCATGGGGGTATTATAAATGATTACATCGTTTCTATTAGACACTACGTTTTCAGATTCAGACAACTGGAAACTTGAAGATAGTATGTCTTACGCTTATTCAATTGACGACTGCACATGGAAAGCCGATGGTGAAACCTTTGAGGCAACAACTACTTACTTTGTCCATTGGAAACACTTAAAGCTTTTTTGTGATGAACTCCTCGGCAGCACTAAGCTAACTGATTCGGGCAAGGGCTTAACACGAGACTTGCCTGAACGACATCCTTACTTTCGTGAAGCTGTCGCTGTCGCTATTGATGGCGTTGGCTTTGGGTTGGACGAGGAGAAACTCAAGACGCTTCAGCCCCAATACGAAACCGTTGCAGGTGGTGACAGCCAGTTCCTATCGCTTCAAGTCGCACAAATCAAAGTGTTGTTCAGAACGGTTGACTATGACCTACTATCTGACGATGACGTGATATTTGGCGAAGAAGAACGTTACTGTATTCGAGATTCCAACAATACCATTGAGTACGTTAGCGGCCCCAACAACCTAATGTTCTGTTCAGGCAACAAAGGTGCAGCAGGTCAAAGTATGCAGGCTGGCTGTGGTAAGCTGTCGAATACAAAGACTATCACGCTGACCATGCTTGACATTCCTGCTGACCCTCAAGACAGGTACAAACCAGCTAATTGGCGAGTCTTAGATGCCTGTATAGGTCACGTCAATTCGACTATGTATTTGGGTGAAGCTGCTGGAACTCTGTTGCTCGAAGATTGGAAACCGATTCGTCACAAGCCAAATCTAATCAACAGCAACGTCTATCTCGATGTCGTTTGTACTCTCAAGAGACGTAACAACGGCGTAGGTATCAACGGCTGGGATGGAACGCACGGAACGAATGGCGTTATTGTGTCACCTGATTACAACGACGAAGACGATTTCGCTGGACACAATTATTTTCCAAACGTTTTCCTTGGTAATGCGTTCCGTTGGGATTTGTTGACTGTGAAAGGCGTGAAGACTAACACCAGAGTATTTCAAAAGAAAGAACTTAATTACATGTTCGATTTTACTAAAGACGTGAGCGATTTAACATAATGGCAAAACTAACTAACAATCAAAAGATTAACAAACAGGTATTAAACACAGCCCTTGACCAGATTAACCAGCAAGGAAAGATTGGCTCGCTCGGTGGTAATTTCCTCTCTGGCACACTTGGCACGACTTTCATTAACCCAACCTCCGAATGGTACGCTAGAGTATTGGGCGATTACGAATGCACGTCACAGGCCACAACATCTGAAGCCCTTGAATCCACTGACACCAAAGGCGAATGTTGCACAACTTCCGAAACCACAACCGGCTACAGACTTGAGAAGGTTTACCCTGCCGGTTGTGGCACATGGAAAACCGCTGACGAAGTCGAAACAGGCATTGGCTACGAACTAAATAACTATTCTGTGCCTACCGGAACTGTTGTGAAGTGTACGCAGGGCTTCGCTGATGAATGGCTTTTTGCTTAT
>WBZX01001262.1_pt1 | contig 19426 bp, 13 predicted proteins | sample 5204211 | NCBI WGS metagenome assembly WBZX01 (sample SAMN12344362, study PRJNA552823) | activated sludge metagenome | biome: Activated sludge suspended growth; feature: Nitrification reactor; material: Wastewater; isolation source: activated sludge from nitrification reactor of wastewater... | reverse complement strand
GAAACGCAGCAGGTTGGGTGCATGTGCATCCTGCCGTACCTGATCAAGCCAGCCCGTGAATAGCGCTGCGGCCGGGGTATTCCACGCCAGCACATCCCAGGTGCGCCCCATGATGTAGGCAGGGATGGCAATACTGGCCAACATGTTGACCAGTGCTTCTGGTGCGCTGTCTTCTTCTGAAATATGCCCATGAGGGTCGCGGCGGTCAGCCATGTCGAATAAATAAGCGCGTTCCGAGCGGCTGAGTTTCAGCGCCGCAGCAAGCCGATCCAACGCCTCGGCAGAGACATTGACTTCGCGGCCCTGTTCGATCCAGGTATACCAGGTGGCGCTGATGCTTGCGAGTTGTGCGACTTCTTCTCGCCTTAGCCCTTTGGTGCGGCGGCGCGATAGTGATGGGAATCCGAATTCCTCCGGCATGCCACGGCTACGCATGGCTTGTAGAAACTCACCTAGTTCCTTGCGTCTGGTGTCCATGCCGACTCAGCGCCCCACTTATCCTGTTAATGATAATACTAGTATAACTGCTATTCTTGTTAGGGTATCGCTAAGGGGATATGCTGCGCGTGTTTTCAAATTCCAGCATCTGTTTAGGAGGCGTTATGGCAGGTAAGACACTGTACGACAAATTATGGGAATCGCATGTCGTCCGCGAGGAATCGGACGGCACGTGCCTTTTGTATATCGACCGCCACCTGGTGCATGAGGTGACCAGTCCGCAGGCCTTCGAGGGCATGCGTATGGCGGGGCGCAAGCCGTGGCGGAATACGTCCATCGTGGCCAACCCCGACCACAACACACCGACCAAGGATTGGGACAAGGGCATCGAAGACCCGATCTCGCGCCTGCAGGTGGAGACGCTGGATAACAATATCAAGGAATTCGGCGCGCTGGTGTATTTCCCGTTCAAGGACAGCCATCAGGGCATCATCCACGTCATCGGCCCGGAAAACGGTACCACGCTGCCCGGCATGACCGTGGTGTGTGGCGATAGCCATACCTCCACGCACGGTGCATTTGGCGCTTTGGCGCATGGCATCGGTACTTCCGAAGTCGAGCATGTGATGGCAACGCAAACGCTGGTCGCCAAAAAATCCAAGCGCATGCTGGTCAAGGTGGATGGCAAACTAGGTAAGGGCGTGACCGCCAAGGATGTCGCGCTGGCGATTATCGGCAAGATCGGCACCGCAGGCGGTACCGGCTATGCGATCGAATTTGGCGGTGAAGTAATTCGCGGACTTTCCGTGGAAGGCCGCATGACGCTGTGCAACATGGCGATCGAAGGCGGGGCACGCGCCGGTATCGTGGCGCCGGACGAAAAGACCGCCGCCTATCTCAAGGGTCGTCAGCATGCGCCCAAGGATGAGCAGTGGGATCAGGCCGTGGCGTACTGGAACACGCTGAAATCGGATGATGACGCAGTGTTCGACGCAGTGGTGGAATTGCGCGGCGAGGACATTGCACCGCAGGTGACCTGGGGTACTTCGCCCGAGCAGGTATTGCCTATCGGTGCTACCGTGCCTGATCCTGCCAGGGAAAGCGATGCCACCAGGCGTACCAGTATCGAGAATGCGCTCAAGTATATGGGACTCACGGCCAACACGCCGATTGAGCAAATTCAGATCGACAAGGTGTTTATCGGCTCCTGCACCAATTCGCGCATTGAAGATTTGCGTGCAGCGGCAAGCATCGCCAAGGGCAAGAAGGTGGCGGGCAACGTCAAACTGGCGATGGTGGTACCGGGTTCCGGCCTGGTCAAGCGCCAGGCAGAGGAAGAAGGCCTGGACAAGATTTTCATCGAAGCCGGATTCGAATGGCGCGAACCGGGTTGTTCCATGTGTCTGGCTATGAATGCCGACCGCCTGAGCCCGGGCGAGCGTTGCGCCTCGACTTCCAACCGCAACTTTGAAGGCCGTCAGGGGCCGGGCGGGCGGACGCATCTGGTCAGCCCGGAAATGGCGGCTGCCGCTGCGGTTGCCGGTCATTTTGTTGACGTTCGCAACCAGATTTAAGGAGACGATAGTGAAGGCTTTTATCCAATTGAATGGCCTGGCGTGCCCGCTCGATCGTGCTAACGTCGATACCGACGCCATCATTCCCAAGCAGTTTCTAAAGTCGATCAAGCGTTCCGGCTTCGGTCCCTACCTGTTCGACGAGTGGCGCTATACCAACTACGGCGAGCCGGGCATGGATTGCAGCACACGCCCGCTCAACAAGGATTTTGTGCTCAACCAGCCGCGCTATCAGGGCGCACAGGTACTGCTGGCGCGCGACAACTTCGGCTGCGGTTCTTCGCGTGAGCATGCGCCGTGGGCGATCGAGGACTACGGCTTTCGCGTCGTCATCGCGCCGTCGTTTGCCGATATCTTTTTCAGCAACTGCTACAAGAACGGCATTTTGCCTATCGTCGCCCCGGCTGAAATCGTCGATCAACTGTTCAGCGAATGCGCTGCCAATGAAGGCTATCAACTGAACGTCGATTTGCCGTCGCAGACCGTGACGCTGCCATCCGGCAAGACCTTCAGCTTCGACATCACGCCGCACCGCAAGCATTGCCTGTTGAACGGCCTGGATGAAATCGGCCTGACGCTGCAGCACGCTGACGAGATCAAGGCATTCGAAGCCAGGCATCAAGCCGCGCAGCCCTGGCTTTTCGCATAACTTAATTACCCATTTCATTAAGGATCTGACATGAAAATCGCAGTTCTCGCCGGTGACGGCATCGGCCCGGAAATCGTTACGCAAGCCTTGCGCGTGCTGGAAGTGCTTAAAAAGGAAGGCCTCGCAATGGAATTCGTCGAGGCTCCGCTGGGCGGCCAGGCCTACGATGCCTATGGCGCACCTTACCCGGAATTTACCCAGAAAATCTGCCGCGAAGCCGATGCCGTGCTGCTCGGCGCTGTCGGCGGTCCGCAGTACGACACGCTGGATCGCCCGCTGCGCCCCGAGCGCGGCCTGCTGGCGATTCGCAAGGATCTCGGTCTGTTCGCCAACCTGCGTCCGGCGGTGCTGTATCCAGAGCTGGCAAATGCTTCCACGCTCAAACCGGAAGTGGTGGCGGGTCTCGACATCATGATCGTGCGCGAACTGACGGGCGATGTGTACTTCGGTCAGCCGCGCGGCATGCGTGTCAACGACAAGGGCGAGCGCGAAGGCTTCAATACCATGGTCTACAGCGAATCCGAAGTTCGCCGCATCGCGCATGTTGCGTTCCAGATCGCCATGAAGCGCCAGAAGAAGCTGTGCTCGGTGGATAAGGCCAACGTGCTGGAAACGACCGAGTTCTGGAAAGAAATCGTGATCGATGTGGCCAAGGAGTACCCGGAAGTCGAGTTGAGCCATATGTACGTCGACAACGCCGCGATGCAACTGATCCGCAACCCCAAACAGTTCGACGTTATTGTCACCGGCAACATCTTCGGCGACATCCTGTCCGACGAAGCCTCCATGCTCACCGGCTCCATCGGCATGCTGGCCTCGGCTTCGCTCAACGAAACCAAGAAGGGCCTGTACGAGCCATCGCACGGTTCCGCCCCCGATATTGCAGGCAAGAACCTGGCAAACCCGATTGCCACCATCCTGTCTGCTGCCATGATGCTGCGCTACACTTTTGATAACGAAGCTGCTGCGGTGCGTATCGAAAACGCGGTCAAGAAGGTGCTTGCGGCCGGTTACCGTACCGGCGACATCTTCGAGGCGGGCATGAAGAAGGTGTCCTGTTCCGAAATGGGCGACCAGATCGTGGCTGCAATGTAAGCGGTTGTGAAAATCACGGCTGTGTAAAGAAGGGCCTCCCGCGTTGCCGGGAGGCCCTTTTCTCTGGGATAATCCAGAAGGCGGTTTTATCGTTGATTGTGAGTCGATCGATCAGGTTGCCGCCAAGGTCGGAGGAGCTTACATGAAAAAATTGATTGCCATGGTCGTCTGTGCCTTGGTGCTGGCTGGATGCAACACTGTTCGCGGCGTAGGGCAGGATATCGAAAAAGCTGGCGAGGCGATTCAGAAGTCGAGCAAGTAGGATTTTGTCCGGATGAGGCAGATGCTTCCCGGAAGTCGGATAAGAAAGAGTTTATGTTAAAAGTCGGTTTTACCGGGTGGCGCGGTATGGTGGGCTCCGTGCTGATGCAGCGTATGGTCGAAGAACGCGACTTTGCGCTGATCGAGCCGGTGTTTTTCACCACATCCAACATCGGCGGCAAGGGACCTGACATCGGTACGGTCACGTCGCCGCTCAAGGACGCCTACAACCTGGACGAACTCAAGGCGATGAATATTATCGTCTCCTGCCAGGGAGGCGACTACACCACCGAAATTTTCCCCAGGCTGCGCGCAGCAGGCTGGAATGGGCACTGGATCGATGCGGCTTCGACCCTGCGCATGGAAAAAGACTCGGTCATCATTCTCGATCCGGTTAACCGGAACGTAATCGATCAGGCACTGGCTGCTGGTGGCAAGAACTGGATCGGCGGCAACTGTACTGTTTCGCTGATGCTGATGGCGCTGGGGGGGCTGTTTCGCGAAAATCTCGTGGAATGGGCGACTTCGATGACCTACCAGGCGGCAAGCGGTGCCGGTGCACAAAATATGCGCGAACTGCTCAAGCAAATGGGTGAGGCGCATCGCGTGGCGGAAGATTTCCTGGCCGATCCGACTTCAGCCATTCTGGAAATCGACCGGGAAGTAGCCGGTACACTGCGCGACGAGCGCTTTCCGACTGCGCATTTCGGCGTGCCGCTGGCGGGTAGCCTGATCCCCTGGATCGACAAGGATCTGGGCAACGGGCAAAGCAAGGAAGAGTGGAAGGGTGGGGCCGAGACCAACAAGATTCTGGGGCGCGAAACCAGCCCGACGCCGATTGACGGACTGTGCGTGCGCATCGGCGCCATGCGCTGTCACTCGCAGGCATTGACCATCAAGCTTACCCGTGATGTGCCGCTGGACGAACTGAACGCCATCATCGCTTCGGCCAACGACTGGGTAAAGGTCATCCCCAACGAGCGCGAGGCCAGCATGCGCGACCTGACGCCCACTGCGGTCACCGGTACATTATCGGTGCCTGTCGGCCGCCTGCGTAAAATGAACATGGGCGGAGAATACCTTTCAGCATTTACTGTCGGCGATCAGTTGCTGTGGGGCGCTGCCGAGCCATTGCGCCGCATGTTGCGAATTCTGGTCGATTGATAAATAGCGCTGATATGTAATGTTCGTTATGAGCTTGCATCTCTAACTATTTGATGTTAGTTTAATAAACGTACTAATAGCGCCAAAAGGGTGGGACAGTGCATAACTCCAAATTAAAACGGATTTCGCTGGCGGTCTGCTTTGCGTTGATGCCGATGGCGGCGAACGCTGCGGGCCTGGGCAAATTGACCGTGATATCCGGCTTGGGCGAACCGCTCAACGCCGAAGTTGAACTGTCCGCAGACAAGGAAGAGCTTTCTTCGATTACCGCGGAAATCGCACCTGCATCCGTATTTGAGGATCAGGGCATAGAGCGTGCCTCTGCACTTGCCGGCATCCGGGTAGAAGTCGGAACGCGTCCTGACGGTGTACCGGTATTGCGCCTGAAATCCTCCCAGGCCATCAACGACCCATTCCTCGATATGCTGATTCAGGTTGAATGGGCATCCGGCCGTTTGCTGCGCGAATATACCGCTTTACTTGATCCTCCGGGGTATGGGGCGAATCAGGCGACTGCTGCTGCACCGGTTGCAACAGCAAGCCTGCCTGGCGCAGCAACCGATAAGGTTGCAACTACCGGTAAATCAAGATCCAGCAAGAGTGCTGCCGAGACAGCGCCTGCAGAAGCTGCGCCCGAGGGCGATGTCACCGTCCGCAAGGGCGATACGCTGCACGCCATCGCAGTTGCCAACCAGATTGAAGGTGTGAGTCTCGAGCAAATGCTGGTCGGGCTTTATCGCGCGAACAAGGATGCGTTTGCCGGTGGCAACATGAACCGCCTCAAGGTCGGACAGATCATCCATGTGCCGCCGCAGGAAGAGCTGGAGGCGATTACCCGGCAGGAGGCGGTCAAGGAAGTCCGTGTGCAGACCGCTGACTGGAATGCCTATCGCAATAAGCTGGCAAGTATGGTGGCTGAATCTGCGCCCGCCCAGGAGGCTCCGTCGGCACAAACTGCGAGTGGCAAGGTGACGGCTCCTGCACAGGACGCTTCCGCCCCGGCACCGACCGGCCCGCGCGATGTCGTTAAACTGTCCAAGAGTGAAGCCGGAGATATCAAGGATCAGCTGTCGGCTTTGCAGGAAGAGGTAACTGCCCGCGAAAAAGCGATCAAGGAATCTAACGAGCGCGTTGCTTCGCTGGAGAAGCAGTTGCAGGACATGCAGAAGCTGGCTGAGATCAAGAATAAATCGCTTGCCGATGCACAAAATGCCGGTAAGGCCGTGCCGCCCCCGCCGCCTCCTGTAGTGGCGGCGGAGCCCAAGCCCGCCGAGCCGGTAAAAACAGAAGCAACCAAGGAAGATGCGCCTGATGCTGCTCCAGAACCCGTAGCAGGACATGAGCCTGAAGCAGAACAGCCGCCGAAAACTGAAGAACTAGCTAAGCCGCCAGTCAAGAAGCCCAAGAAAATTGTCCGGCATACACCGCCTCCACCACAGCCAGAACCTGGCATATTCGACGACTTGCTGGGAAACCCCTTGCTGCCAGTCGGTGGCGGTGGTCTACTGGCCATCATCGGTGGTGCTTGGTTCTACATGCGCAACAAGCGTCGCAAGGGATTGGACAGCTTTGAGCAAGGCATTCTGACTACCGGCGGATTGAAGCCGAATACCGTGTTTGGCAATACGGCCGGAGGCACGGTGGATACCGGTAATACCTCTTTCCTGACCGACTTTGGGCAGGGCGCGGCTGCAGGCATGATAGACACCAACGATGTCGACCCGATTGCCGAGGCCGAAGTCTATATGGCTTATGGCCGTGATGCTCAGGCTGAGGAAATTCTCAAGGATGCGATCGCCAAGGAGCCAAAACGCCACGAATTGCATCTCAAGTTGCTGGAAATCCTTGCCGGACGCAAGGATACAGCTGCCTTCGAGACGTTGGCCGGTGAATTGTATGCAGCACTTGGTGCGACAGACCCGACTTGGGCCAAGGTTGCCGAAATTGGACGCAAACTGGAGCCGAGTAATCCGCTATACGGCGATAATGGCACGCATGCGGCCGAAACGAAGTCCGAGCCGATAGACTTTGACGCAACGATGATCCAGACACCTCCGGCAGGCGATGAGCCTTCTGGCGCGCTGGATATCGGCTTGGGTGGTCCGGATACTACGCTGGATTTCTCGCTGGATGAACCGGCAGCACCAGTTGCAGAGCCCGAAGATACCAACGCGCTGGACTTTGATCTCGGTGGATTGGAAATGCCGGGCGCAGAATCGGCAGCACCGGCAGAGCAGCAGTTGTCGGCAACGGGCGATGTTGCCGACCTGGATTTGCCGGTGATGGACGATGCGCCTGCTGCAGAAGAGCTGACTACCGAATCTGCTGGCCTCGATTTTGATCTTGGATTGCCGGAAGCCCCCGCTGAAGACAGCGTGCAGATTGATGCTGCAGAACTTGGTGTCAGTGAGTTGTCGGACATCGAGGAAACCACTCAAGTGGAAGAGGCAGCCGCACTTTCACTCGACTTACCGGAATTGGGATCAATCGAAGAGCCCGGTACCGAGTTGCAGACAGAACCGGCGACGACTATGGACGACCTGGCCATGCCGGAGCTTGAACTGCCCGCTACGGAAGCCGAAGGCGAGACACCGGCACCTGAAGTCGAGTCGCTCGATATCGATATGGATATCGATTTTCCGGCGCTTGATGCAGCAGCCCCAGCGGCCGAAGTTGCACTGGCCGAGCCACCGGCCCTGGAATTGCCGACGGATGAGACAACGGAAGAAATTTCGCTGGATTTGCCGGTTGCCGATGACGCGATGGGGCTGGATATCGATTTCAGCGAACCGGATTCTGCACCAGTAGCCAGTATTGCCGAGCTGGACGAAACGGTTGTGCTGGAAGCACCACAAGCATCTGAACCAGCGATTGCGGAAGCAAATGTTACCGACCTCGATTTCAATTTTGATGTGGATCTTGGCGAACCTGAGCCTGCCGTTGCGGCTCCGGCGTCGCCGGGTGCCCCGGATCTGGATCTTTCCGGAATCAGCCTGGATCTGGACGGCACGATGGAAGCACCGGCAGAAGAAATTACGCTGGACCAGGCTAGCGAGTCTCCCGATGTCGATACCAAGCTGGACCTTGTGACGGCGTATATTGACATGGGCGACCAGGAAGGTGCGCGCGAATTGCTCGAAGAAGTCTTGAAGGAAGGCGGACCGACACAGCGCAGCAAGGCGCAGGAGCTAATGGCCAGCCTTGGCTAGGTTGTGAGTCAACAACAGGCCGGGTGATACCCGGCCTTTTTTTTGGTGGCAGGATGATCAATCCTACAGTCAGGATTATTAGCCTGATGGTTTTTGCCATCATGGTGCAGCACATGCAGGCCATTCCACTGGCGGTCAGCGCCGGAGTGATGATCGCAGCGATCGGGCTGGGGCATGCAACCGATTTTCTCCTGTTGCTGAAACGTGCCCGTTGGCTGCTGCTCTCGATTGTGCTCATTTATGCGTATGCCACGCCTGGCGAATATATCCCGAATATCCCTGATGCCTGGGCGCCAACCTATGAAGGCTTGCAAGGCGGGATAATGCAGGCATTACGCCTTGTCCTGATGCTGGCGGCGCTCGCACTGCTGCTGGCGACATCCAGCCGGGCCCAATTCATGGCCGGGATCTACCAGCTGCTCAGGCCGTTCCGATCTCTGGGAGCGCAGCCGGAGCGGTTCGCCGCGCGCCTTTGGTTGACCTTGCATTATGTCGAGCATATGCCGCCAGGTACCCTGAAGTCGTTGCGTCAGCAAGGTTGGAACTTGTCCGCACTGGAAACTCTGGATGATGGGCCGGAACAGGTTGTGCTGGAGTTTGCAGGCTGGCACTGGCCGGATTATCTGGTGATCGTGCTATTGCCTGTCGTGTGGTGGGCGATCCAGTGAGAATGGCTCTGGGTCTGGAATACGATGGCCGCGCCTTTTGCGGTTGGCAGAGCCAGCCCGGTGGATGCGGTGCGCAGGATGCGTTGGAGCTTGCGCTGGCCAGGATGGCAGGCCATCCGGTGCGGGTGTCGGCTGCCGGGCGAACCGATGCGGGTGTTCATGCCATGTCGCAGGTCGTGCATTTCGATACCGCAACCATCCGCCCGCAAAGTGCCTGGGTACGTGGAGTCAACGCGTTCCTGCCTGCCAGCTTGCGTGTGCAATGGGCGCAGGCGGTAGATGCCGATTTTCATGCCAGGTTTTCGGCAGAGCGCCGCAGCTACCAGTATTGGCTGCAGGTTAGTTCTGTGGCCCCGGCGGTACTTGCGGGCAAGGTCGGCTGGTATCACCGCTCATTGGATATCGACGCCATGCGTGCTGCGGCAGCGATGCTGCTGGGGGAGCATGATTTCAGCGCCTTTCGCGCGGCCGAATGCCAGGCAAAGTCTCCGATCAAGACGCTGTACCAGGCCGACATCCGGCAGCATGGCGATTTCGTCCTGTTTGAATTCCGTGCCAATGCGTTTCTGCACCACATGGTGCGGAATCTGGTCGGTAGCCTGGTCTACGTCGGCAACGGAAATTTCCCGCCGTCATGGATGGGTGAATTGCTGCTGCAGCGGGATAGAAAGCGCGCGGCGCCGACTTTCATGCCCGATGGTTTGTACCTGACAGGGGTGCACTACGACCCGCGCTGGGGATTGCCGGTGTGTTCGCATGGGTTAAGCCTGCTGGAGTAGGCGCCAGTTGCCGTCGACCAGTCCTTCCATCGGCTTGAAGTCGGTCTTGTAAGCCATCTTGCGGGATTCAGCGATCCAGTAGCCGAGGTAGAGGTAAGGCAGGTCGAGTTCGCGGCACCATTCTGTCAGCCAGAGCACATTGTAAACGCCGTAGCTGGCGCCTTGAACGGAGCTGTCGTAAAAGGCATATACCGCCGACAAGCCGTCACTCAACTTATCCACGATGCTAAGCATGCGCAGCACTCCGTCCTCGCGAAACTCTACCATTGCCGAATCGACATTGCTTTGCATGAGAAAGTTGCGGTACTGCGTGGCGTCGTCGTTGTCCATGCCGCCGCCCGGATGGCGGGTTTTCTGGTAGTTCGCATAGAGCTGAAAATGCTCATCGCTGAATTCCAGCGAAAGGATGCGGGCTTCAAGCGACTGATGGCGATTCCAGGCGCGCCGTTGGCTGCGGCTGCTGGCGGCGTCTACGATCCGTAATCTGACGGGCACGCAGGCTTGGCAGCTTTCGCAATGCGGGCGGTAGGTATAGAGCCCGCTACGGCGAAAACCGAGATTCACCAGTTCGCTGTAGTTGTGGCGGTCGATGAGGTGCGCAGGTGCCGCCACCAGTGACCTCGCAAAGCGTTTATCGAGATAGCCGCAAGGGTACTCGGTGGTGAGGTAGAACTGGATGCGGGCAAGCGCCGGATCGTGGACGACCGTCATGATGACAATCCTACCAGCTCAGTCAGTTTTTGGCTGAATTCAGCGCGAGGAATTTCACGCGCGCCCAGCGAGGCGAGATGCGAAGTGTGCATCTGGCAATCGATCATGCCGACACCCTGCTGTTGCAAGCGCCTTACCATGTGGACGAAGGCAATCTTCGAGGCATCGGTGACGCGGTGGAACATGGATTCGCCGTAGAACATCCTGCCGAGCTTTACCCCATACAAGCCGCCGGCCAGTTCGCCGTCAATCCAGGTTTCTGCCGAGTGGGCGTAGCCGAGTTCATGCAGCCGATAATAGGCGGCTATCATGTCCGGCACGATCCAGGTGCCGTTCTGGCCTTCGCGCGGCGTCTGGCTGCAAGCCTGCATGACCCTGCGGAATGCGCTGTCGAAACGGACTTCGTAATCGGTTTTCTTGAGCCGTTTGGCTAGCGAGCGCGAGATTTTCAGTTCATTCGGAAATATGACCATGCGTGGGTCCGGGCTCCACCACAGGATGGGCTCCTCCGGGCTGAACCAGGGAAAAATACCGCGGGCATAAGCATCCAGCAACCGCTGTGGCGTCAGGTCGCCACCGATGGCGAGCAGGCCGTTGGGATGTTGTAGCGCAGCCTGCAAAGGGGGAAAGGGCGTGTCGGATTCAAGTGCGACAACATCGCCGCCGAGCAATCGGTAAAACGCGCTCACGGTTTGAAGAATCTCAAGCGCCCGGCGTTGCTGACGACGGTGACGGATGACATCGCCATGGCCGCACCCGCCAGCATGGGGTTAAGCAGTATGCCGGTCAGCGGGTACAGCAGCCCGGCAGCAACGGGAATGCCCAGTGTGTTGTAGATAAAGGCGCCGAACAGGTTCTGCTTGATATTGGCAACGGTCGCTCGCGAGATGGCGATGGCATTGACGACGCCCATCAGCGAACCCGACATCAAGGCAATATCCGCCGACTCGATGGCGATATCGGCGCCGGTACCGATGGCGAATCCAACATCGGCGCGGCTGAGTGCGATGGCGTCGTTGATGCCATCGCCCACCATGCCGACTTTTGCGCCTCGGGCCATCAATGCTGCAATTTTCGTATCCTTGTCCTGTGGCAATAACTGGGCATGGACTTGGGTGATGCCGACCTGTGCGGCGACGGCTTTTGCAGTCGCTGCGTTGTCGCCGGTCAACATGGCGACTTGCAAGCCGAGTTGCAGCAATCTGGCGATGGCCGCGCGGGCATCAGGCTTGATGGGGTCGGCCACGGCAATAATGCCCGCAAGGCGGCCGCCGACGGCCAGAAATATCGGCGTTTCGGCCCTGCTGGCGAGTGCTTCGTAGTCGGCATCAAGCGGCGTGCAATCGATGCCTCGTTGCCTCATGTAGGCGGGGTTGCCCAAAAACGCCTGTTGCTCGTCGATCAGCCCCTGTACGCCATGGCCTGCTTCGGCATGAAATTCTGCGACATCGCCGGGCTTGATGGCGCGCTGGCTGGCTGCTTGCAGAATGGCGGCGGCGAGTGGGTGTTCGGAGCCCTTTTCCAGGCTGGCAGCGACTTGCAGCAACCGGGTTTCATCCCAACCTGCCGCGGGGATCAGGCTGCTGACAGCAGGCTTGCCCTGGGTGACGGTCCCGGTTTTATCCAGAATGATGGTTGTGAGTTTGCCCGCCTGTTGCAGGGCGTCACCGTTGCGGATGAGGATGCCGTATTCCGCTGCGCGGCCTACGCCCACCATGACCGAAATCGGCGTCGCCAGTCCCAGTGCGCAAGGACAGGCGATGACCAGCACGGCCAATGTCGTCACCAGCGCGTGGTTGAGGCGCGGCTCGGGCCCCAGAACCATCCACAAGACAAAGGTGAGCAGGGCGATGAGTAGCACGACAGGGACGAACACGGCGGCAACCTGGTCTGCCAGTTTGCCGATGGCCGGTTTGGCGCCTTGTGCCTGACGTACCGCCTCGACAATGCGCGCCAGCGCGGTATCGCGGCCTATCCTGGTGGCGCGGAAGACAAAACTGCCCGACTGGTTGAGCGTGCCGGCAGTGACTTCGTCGCCGATCTGCTTTTGCTGTGGCATGGCTTCGCCGGTCAGCATGGCTTCGTCGATACTGGAGTGGCCATCGACGAGCACGCCATCAACCGGGATTTTCTCGCCCGGACGTACCCGGAGACTGTCGCCGACGCGTACTTCGGCCAGCGGAATGTCGATATCCTGCCCGCCACGCACTACGCGCGCGGTTTTTGGCTTGAGGCCGATGAGCCGCCTGACGGCGGTGGAAGTCCGTCCGCGCGCCCGCATCTCCAGCGCCTGCCCCAGCGTGACGAGCCCGATGACGACAGGGATGGCATCCCAGAAAGGCTCGGCGGTACCCGCCGGAAACCAGCCGGGGATGAAGGCAACCACGACGGAATAACCCCATGCGGCCGACATGCCGATGGCGATGAGGGTATCCATGGTCGCGGTGCGGTGGCGTAGCGACTGCCATGCGCCAATGAAAAATTGCGGGCCCGAATACAGCATGACCGCCAGCGTAAGGGTGGCCAGCAAGGGCGATGCCCAATGCCAATGCGGCATGTTGCCACCCAGCATGGCAGGCAGGCTCAGCGCCAGTGAAGGAAAGGCGACTGCCAGTGCGAACCAGGATTTATGCAGCAGCCTGCGGTATTGCGTTTGCAAGGCGGCTTCGGCCTCTTTTTCAGCGGCCTCGATATCGATGAACTCGCTGGCCCGGAAACCGGCGGCGGCAACCGCGGCAATCAGGTCCGGCAAGGCGGCGCTGCCGCTGATCGTGGCGTCATGCGTGGCGAAGTTGACCGATACCGCTGTCGTACCGGCTACCGCCCGCAAGGCTTTTTCGACATTTGCGACGCAACCGGCGCAACGCATGCCGTCGATCACGAGTTGTGTGGTTTTTTGGGTCATGTGGTTAGCCTACTTTGCCGATATCAACTAATCAAGCCTCTATTCTATTGACAGCAAGAAGCGAGCACGGACAATGAGGAAAAACCAGTCGCAAAATAAATCTGAAGGGGGTCGTATGAATAACCGGAACGACAAGCCGCTTTTCTTTGAAAGCCGTGGGATGTCGATGGAGGCGATCCGCAATGCGGTAGCCAACCATCTGACCTACTCCATCAGCAAATACCCGGTATCCGCGACTGATCGCGACTGGTTCGAGGCCGCTGCATTCACGGTGAGAGATCGCCTGGTCGAGCGCTGGATGGAAACCATGCATCGCTATTATCAGGCGGATGCCAAGCGGATCTATTATCTTTCGCTGGAATTCCTGGTCGGCCGCGCCTTCAGCAATGCCATGCTTAACCTCGATATCCACGAAGAGTGCAAGAAAGCGCTTTACGATCTGGGCCAGCGGATGGAAGCACTGGCAGAAGTCGAGTTCGACGCAGGGCTGGGCAATGGCGGCCTGGGGCGGTTAGCGGCCTGTTTTCTCGATAGCATGGCGACGCTGGGGCTGCCTTGTTACGGCTACGGCATCCGTTATGAGTACGGCATGTTCCGGCAGGGAATCGAAAACGGTTGCCAGGTCGAACACCCGGACAACTGGCTGCGTTACGGCAATCCATGGGAGTTTCCGCGGCCCGAGGTGATTTACCCGGTCAAGTTTTACGGACGGGTGGTGGAGTATCGGCATGACAACAAGGGCGAAACCCGCTACCACTGGGTAGATACCGATGAGGTGATGGCGATGGCCTTCGATACGCCGGTACCGGGATACGGCGGCGATACCGTCAACAACATGCGCCTGTGGTCGGCAAAGTCCTCGCGCGATTTCGACCTGAAGTACTTCAATCAGGGCAACTATATTCAGGCGGTGGCCGACAAGAACGAGTCGGAAAACCTTTCCAAGGTCCTGTACCCTGACGATTCAACCGAAATGGGGCGAGAATTACGGCTGAAGCAGCAGTATTTCTTTGTCTCGGCATCGCTGCAGGATATTCTCTACCGCTACCACAAGCTGCATGAAAGCTGGGATGGCTTGCCCGACCACGTGGCGATCCAGCTTAACGATACCCACCCGGCGATTTCAGTCGCGGAAATGATGCGCCTGCTGGTGGATATTCACCACCAGCCTTGGGACTACGCCTGGTCGCTGACCACGCGAATTTTCTCCTACACCAACCATACCCTGATGCCCGAGGCGCTGGAAACCTGGCCGGTGGCCTTGTTCGAGAGCATTTTGCCGCGGCATTTGCAGATCATCTACGAAATCAACTATCGTTTCCTGCAGGAGGTCATGCATCGTTTTCCCGGCGATTGCGACCTGTTGCGGCGCATGTCCATCATCAACGAAGACCACGGGCGGCGCATCCGCATGGCGCATCTGGCGATTGTCGGCAGCCATACCGTCAATGGCGTGGCGGCGCTGCATACCGAGCTGATGAAGAGCACTATCTTTGCCGATTTCAACCGCCTCAGCCCCGGCAAGATCATCAACATGACCAATGGCGTGACGCCCCGACGCTGGCTTAACCAGGCCAATCCGGGATTGGCGGGGTTGATTACCTCGCGCATCGGCAAGGGCTGGGTGGCCGATCTCGACCAGTTGAAAAAGCTGAAGAAATTTGCGGAGGACAAGACGTTCCGTGACGAGTTCCGCAGCATCAAGCGTATCAACAAGGATCGTCTGGCCGGGATGATACGTCGCCAGTTGCAGATCGAGATCAACCCGGACTCGCTGTTCGATATCCAGATCAAACGCATCCACGAATACAAGCGCCAGTTGCTCAATGTGCTGCATGTGATTACGCTGTATAACCGCATCCGGCTGGGCACGCATCCCGACATCGTGCCGCGCACCGTGATTTTTGCGGGCAAGGCGGCGCCCGGTTACGCCATGGCCAAGCGCATCATTCGGCTGATCAACAATGTCGCGGATATCGTCAACCACGATCCGCAGGTCGGCGACAAGCTCAAGGTGGTGTTCATCCCCAACTACGATGTATCCAATGCCGAGCGGATTGTCCCGGCAGCGGATATTTCCGAGCAGATTTCAACGGCAGGCACCGAGGCCTCGGGTACCGGCAACATGAAGCTGGCGCTTAACGGTGCGCTGACGATAGGCACGCTGGATGGCGCCAATGTCGAAATCATGGAAGAAGTGGGCAAGGACAACATCTTCATTTTCGGCCTGACGACGCCGGAAGTCGAAGACCTGCGCCGCCAGGGATACAACCCGTGGGATTACTACCACGGCAATGACGAACTGAGGCTGGTGCTCGACATGATAGGTTCCGGCTATTTCTCGCCCGACGAGCCGCAGCGTTTCCAGCCGATTGTCGAAACCCTGCTCGACAAGGGCGACCACTACCTGTTGCTGGCCGATTACGCCTCGTACGTGGCTTGCCAGGATCGCGTTCGCGACCTTTACCGCAAGCCGGACGAGTGGGCCAGGCAGGCCATCCTCAACGTAGCGGGCATGGGCAAGTTCTCCAGCGACCGCACGATACGGCAGTATGCCGAGCAAATCTGGCATGTTGCGCCGGTAAGAGCGTAGGATAGCGGGTAGACTGAGCGGTATATTCAACCTCAAAAAAAACAGAAAGGCAGTCTTTGCAGTTTAACGAGTTTCATGCAAAACAGTCGCCGTGGGTGCGCTATGCAACGGCAATAGTCATTTTCATCTGTGCGCTGGTTCTACGATATTCGATAGCCCCGCCGGGGAGTGGCCTGGTGTACCTGACCTTTTATCCGGCGACGGTATTCTGTTTCTACCTGTGCGGGATTGGCCCCGGCATGGTGATGGTGGTACTCAGCACCCTTGCGACTGACTACATTTTTGTACCGCCATACTGGGCGTTCACGCTGGACCGAACAGCGCTCATCGGAGCTGCCAATTTTCTGGTATTTGCTTGTATTTGCGGATTTTTCGTCAGGCGGATGCAGCGCTATTCCGCGCAACTGCGCGATGCTTTGGCCGAACTGCAGCAAAGCGAGGAACGCTACCGCGGCATGCTGGAAGACCAGGCCGAAATCATCTGCCGGTTCAAGACCGACGGCACGATACTTTATGTCAACGATGCCTATTGCAGGCTGTTCGGTAAGACGAGAGAGTCGCTGGTCGGCAGTCGATGGCAGCCTGTTGCCTTGAGCGAAGATCTTCCGTTGATCGACGAGAAACTGGCGACGCTGACCCCTGATCACCCCGTTGTCGCCGTAGAAAATCGCGTAATTGCGTCAGATGGCAGTATCCGCTGGGGACAATTCTTCAACCGTGGTTTTTTCGACCAGCAAGGCCGATTGATCGAATTGCAGTCCGTCGGGCGCGATATTACCGAGCGCAAGGCGCTTGAGGCAAAGCTGGCCGCCTCGACAGAGGAAATCGAGGATCTCTATGACCATGCGCCCTGCGGCTACTACTCGCTGGGGCCGGACGGTACATTCGTGCGCATCAATGCGACTCAACTGGCATGGCTGGGTTGCGAGCGTGACGAAGTCATTGGCAGGATGAAGCCAACCGATTTTCTTACTCCTGAAAGCCAGGAAATTTTCGGCCATGTATTTGCCAACTTTTTGCGCGATGGACAGGTGGACGGCGTGGAGTTCGACCTGGTCGGCAGGCATGGCGTAACCCGGCATGTCATTGCAAGCGCAACGGCAATCACCGATGCCAACGGCAAGTTTGTGATGAGCCGTTCGGTGATGTATGACATTTCGGAGCTGAAGAAAATCGAGGACCGGCTGCATCAGCTCACGCATGAACAACATGCCATGCTGGATAACGAGCTGGTCGGCATCATGCGGGTAAAAGATAGAAAAATTCTCTGGAAGAATAAGGCGATTGAAAGGATGTTCGGTTACCAGCAGGGCGAGTTGCGCGGGCAATCGACCCGCATACTCTACCCGGACGATGCTTCATTTCTGGCGCTGGGAGTGGCGGCCTATCCTGTGCTCAAGGCGCATGGCGACTACCGGGCTCAACTGGAGATGGCGCGCAAGAATGGCGAGAAAATCTGGGTGGATCTGAGCGGCGTGCAGCTATCCGACAAAACCGGGGAATCCTTGTGGCTGTTTGTCGATATTACTGCCATGAAGCACCAGCACGATGTCATCGAGCGAATCGCTTTTCACGACCCACTGACCGGCTTGCCGAACCGCCTGCTGCTGTCCGACCGCATGGAGCAGGCGCTGGCGCAGGCCGAACGTTCGCAGCATATGCTGGCGGTCTGTTATCTTGATCTGGATGGGTTTAAGCCGGTTAACGACAATTACGGGCATGAGGTTGGCGATGCTCTGCTCAAGGAAGTCGCATGCAGGCTGGAGGGCTCGGTCCGGGCCAACGATACAGCCAGCCGACTGGGTGGGGACGAATTCGTACTGCTGCTCACCAGTCTGGAAAATATCGAGGAATACGAAACGGTACTGGGCCGCGTCATCGATGCCATCGGTCGATCGTTTGACCTCGGCGACGGACGCCAGGCCGATATCACCGTCAGCGTTGGCGTGACCGTGTTCCCGGTCGATAACAGCGATCCGGATACGCTGCTACGGCATGCTGACCAGGCAATGTACCGGGCTAAAAGGCTCGGGCGCAACCAGACCTGCCTGTTTCGCGCGGACCAGCAGTGACCAAGAACTGACCGGCTATTTTGAAATCGGTCTGATTGCGCGTAGTATGAGCCCGTACATTTCCCTTTAACAGGCGGGGTTGTGCTCGGAAAAACAACAACAAACCGTTCCCGGGCGTTGCACATCAGCGTACTGTATGCGCTGGCGGCGTGCGCCTGGATTGTAATATCCGACCGGCTGCTCGAATGGCTGCCGGGTGAGCCTGTGTATGCCTATTTCCAGACGGTCAAGGGCATTCTTTTTGTCGTTGTGACCTCGCTCTTGCTCTATGGATTGCTGCGCTGGTTCGAGATTCGCCAGAATGCGTTGAGTCTTCACTACGATCACCTCGTTCGTTATGCCAATGACATCATTGTGCTGTCGGATAGCCACGGGCGCATTACCGAGGCCAATGACAGGGCGATTGCCGCTTACGGTTATCCCCGTGACGAACTGATCGGCATGTACGATGTCGATCTCCAGGCAATGGATGCACGCGCAGACCTTGACGCGAACTGGGTGCGCGCCGGGAACGAGGATGGCCTGGTCTACGAGGCTGTGCACAGGCGCAAGGATGGCTCCACTTTCTCTGTCGAAGTCAGTGCGCGCATTATCGACGTGCAAGGGCAGGCGTGGCGCCAGGCGACGATACGCGATATCACCGAGCGCAAACAGGCCGAAAAATTATTGAGCGAGAGCGAAGAGAAATTCCGCAACATCATGGAATCCTCGCTGATCAGCATCTTCGTCATCCAGGATGGCGTGTTCAAGTATCTCAACCCGACATTGCTCGAAAAGTCCGGCTACACCGCAGAGGAGTTGCTCGGCAAGCCGAATCCGCTTGATCTGATCGCCCCCGAATACCGGCAGGCCGTAGCTAGAAACATGCAGGAGCGCCTGGCTGGCGTGCCGGGCCACCCTTATGAAATCAGGGTATTGCGCAAGGATGGATCAGTCTTTGATGTGGTTGTCTGGGGAGCAAGAATCCAGTACGAGGGACGGTCAGCCAATGTTGGTACGCTGGTCGATATTACCGAACGCAAACGCGCAGAGGCCGAACTGCGGAAGCTGACGCAGGCAATCGAGCAGAGCGCCAGTACCGTGGTGGTCACCGACCGCGAAGGCAATATCGAATACGTCAATCCGCACTTCACCGTAGCAACCGGTTATACGCGGGAGGAGGCAATCGGGCTGAATCCGCGCCTGATCAAATCCGGCCATACCTCTTCGGAGGACTACCGAAAGCTGTGGCAGGCCATTACCTCGGGCCATGTTTGGAAAGGCGAATTCAGGAACAGGCGCAAGGATGGCAGTTATTACTGGGAGTTT
>WBZX01000747.1_pt2 | contig 19426 bp, 19 predicted proteins | sample 5204211 | NCBI WGS metagenome assembly WBZX01 (sample SAMN12344362, study PRJNA552823) | activated sludge metagenome | biome: Activated sludge suspended growth; feature: Nitrification reactor; material: Wastewater; isolation source: activated sludge from nitrification reactor of wastewater... | reverse complement strand
ACTCACGGCGGAACGGCTCGCTCTGATTAGACTTCGGGATGCCGGCACGATCAGCGATGAAGTGCTGCATCAGTTGGAGCAGGAGTTAGATGTCGCCGCGCTGCACCAGGGTGTCGGCGAGCGACGTACGGGAAGGGCCCGGATCTAGTATGCCGATCGCTATCACCACCGCCCGGCCATCCGATGCACCGACCATCGCAAAGTTGGTCGGTGACTTGCTGCAGGAAATTATGGCCGGCATCAAGACGCAGGCGTTCGGGTTCTCATCGGGTGAGACCGAAGCACGGGCGCGGACCTGGCTTGAAGGTGGAAGTTATACCGTGTTGCTGGCGCGGGATGGCGAGCGTGTCGCAGGATTTATTGCGTTGTCAGAATGTCGCGCGTTGTATGCGGAGGGACGGTTCGGGATCATTCCGGAGTTATATGTCTGTCCGGATCAGCGGTCGCAGGGGGTGGGGCGCGAGTTGGTGGCGGAAGCGAAACGTGTTGCCCGCTCGAAAAACTGGGCCAGACTGGAAGTGACGACGCCTCCGCTCCCGCAGTTCGACCGGACCTTGGCGTTTTATGAGCGGCAGGGATTCAGCCGGTCCGGAGGGCGGAAAATGAAACTGTCCCTGTGATCCGGCCTCTGTTTCAATCACACGCCATTGCTGGTGACAGTGCCGCGCCGACCATCTCAGCATGAGCTGATGTTCTGCGAGAGAACGAGGAGTCGTCCATGGTAGATTCCACCTCGACAGTGGAGGCCTCACGTCGTGCGGACGTGAGGCTGATGAGGCCGGTATGGTGTCTGTCCGTGAAAGGAAGAGGTAACGAGTGAACATTGCCATTATCGGAGGCGGACCGGGCGGGCTCATGGCTGCAGAAGTGGCACTTGCCGGGGGTGCGCAGGTCACACTGTATGACTCCATGCCTTCCGTGGGCAGGAAATTTCTTCTCGCCGGGAAGGGCGGGCTGAATCTGACTCATTCCGATCCGTCCGACTTGTTTCTCAGCCGGTACGGCGAACGCCGGGCGCATGTCGCTCCCTGGTTGGCTGAGTTTGGCCCTGATGCGCTGCGCACCTGGGCACGGGGACTCGGGATCGAGACCTATGTCGGTTCATCCGGCCGTGTGTTTCCGACGGATATGAAGTCTGCGCCGCTCCTCCGCGCCTGGTTGCGGCGGTTGCGTCATGCGGGATTGACCATTCATGTGCGGCATCGCTGGTGCGGCTGGGATGAACAGAAAGCGCTGCGCTTCGAGACGCCGCAAGGGCCGACGTCCGTACGGGCGGATGCCGTGATTCTGGCGTTGGGCGGGGGCAGTTGGCCGCAACTCGGGTCGGATGGCGCCTGGGTGCCGGTGCTTGCCGGGCGCTCGATTGCGATTGCTCCGTTGCGACCCGCGAACTGCGGGTTTGATGTCGGATGGACGGAGCACTTTCGGTCCAAATTCGCGGGGCATCCGGTCAAAACGGTGGGAGTAGTCGCCAAATCGCCGACCGGCGCGGTGATGCGGCGCATGGGAGAATTCGTGATCACCGACACTGGTGTGGAGGGTGGCGTAATTTACGCCGTGGCCCCGTTTCTTCGCGATGAACTCGAGGCCACCGGTCGCGGCACTCTGCGATTGGATCTCGCGCCGGACCGTGAACTGCCCCGGCTCATCAAAGATCTCTCGCAACCGCGGGGGAAAAAGACGATGGCCACGCAGTTGCAGCGGCGTGCGAACATCGACGGAGTGAAAGCCGGGCTGTTGCGAGAAATCGTGTCGAAGGAGGATTTTGCTGATCCGACCCGCCTGGCGGCCGCGATCAAAGCCTTGCCGCTCACGTTGAAGGCAGCGCGTCCGTTACACGAGGCGATCAGCTCAGCCGGAGGGGTGACCTGCGAGGCGCTGGACAAGCGGCTGATGCTGAAAGCGCTGCCGGGCGTGTTCTGCGCAGGTGAAATGGTGGATTGGGAAGCGCCGACGGGCGGCTATCTACTCACGGCTTGTTTTGCCAGTGGCCGCACCGCCGGTGCTGGAGCCTTGGCCTGGCTCGCGGAGCGCGCGGAACGTGCCAAGTCATAAGACCACCATCGACGGGGTGATGGCCGTGATCGTGCCGGGCATTGGCAACTCGGGGCCACGGCATTGGCAAACTCTGTGGGAACGACGGCACCCACAGTGGCAACGCGTGCAGCAGTGCGATTGGGACCGTCCTGTGCTGACGGAGTGGCTGCCGGCGTTGGCGTCGGCGGTCGCCGGGCTTCCCGCTCCCCCTGTGCTGATCGCCCATAGCATGGGCTGCCTGCTGGTCGCGCACTGGGCGCAACGCGCCTCCGTTCCAGTGCGAGCGGCTCTGTTGGTGGCCCCGCCTGATCCGCAGGCGCCGGCGTTTCCTGCCACGACGCGAGGGTTTGGTGTGGTACCACCGGGCAGACTTCCCTTTCCCAGTCTTGTCGTTGCCAGCAGCAACGACCCGTTTGGATCGGTGGATTACGCCAAGCGATGCGCGGTCGCATGGGGCAGTGGGTTCGCCGAAGCCGGCGCGATCGGCCATATCAATGCCGAAAGCGAGCTTGGGGAATGGCCTGACGGCGTGGTCTTGCTCGAACAGTTGCTGGCGTCTTCGTGATCGGTTGCCCAACCTGCAGATATCTGGTCCCACCGCATCACGGCATTCACGATCGGTTCCGCTAGATCAGCAAGCGCTCGTAGTCCGGGCCGGCTAGTGTACCTGTTGTGAGATTCCACTCGAAGAGGAAGATGGCGGATTGTTCGCACGAGAGCGGCAGCAGCCGTTTCCCGCCTTGCGCCACCACGCTTTCCGCTTTTCTGAAATCGAGGGTGCGGTCCTGTCCCGTTCGATTGCAGACGAACAACGGGAGTCCCGTGTCTTTCGTGCAGCGTTCCCACTCACCATTCGGGCCGTGCAGCCCGGGCGCCCAGGCTGCCGAAGACACGAGGACCTTGGCCCCCTGCGCCTTCAGACTCTTTGCAATCCCCGGGGAATAGGCGTCGGCACAGATGAGAAGGCCGACGTGGCCGAATGGCGCCATGCGAAAGGCCGTCGCCTCTGTGCCCGGTGTGGACCAGGCTTCCGATCCGACGCGCAACGCGTTGATCTTCCGGTGGCGGCCCGCAATTCGTCCATCGGAGCCAATGGCAAAAACCGTGTTGTAGAGTTGCTGCGACCGTGGATCTTTTTCCGGTTGTGCGAGGAAGAGAGTGACGCGAAGCCGTGCAGCAAGACGGCAGATCCTGCTCATCCAGTGGTCCGGTTGGGGCGCGATCCAATCCGTCCCGAGGGTATCGGCGAAGGTGTAGCCGCTGACTGCCAGTTCCGGGGTGATGATGCAATCGGCTCCGGCGCAAGCGGCCGTGGTGATTGCCTGGGTAACGAGGTGGCGGTTCTGCGCCACCGCTCCCGGAACCGGAGCCAGGTGTAAGAAGGCAATTCGAAGAAGCGGTCCGGCCATCGGGTATCGCGCAATGAGGAGTCTGTGTAACGTGCTCTCGATCGGGAAGTGTAGCATAGCTCCATCACGAGCGTGCCCGCTATGGCGTACTGAGCTGGGGAGGATCCGGCGTAGGACGTTGCTTCATTCGCACCGGAGTCGTACGCCTTGTGTCCGACTCATCCCGCTAATGCCGGCGGAGCTGGCGCCTTCCGTTTCCATGCCGAGTTTTGCGATTGCGCGTTCCGGTGCGCAACGGGCATCATGCGGCGGCAGCAATCTGTATATTGAAGGATGAGGTGAGATGGCAGAGCCGGTGGCGGATATTTGCGTGATCGGGGCGGGGGCGGCTGGGTTGGCGGCCGGGATCTTTGCGGCGGAGCTTCAACCGGCCCTCCGGATTGAATTGTTGGACGGGGCCACGAGCATCGGGGCAAAAATTCTCGTTTCCGGCGGGGGACGCTGCAATGTGACGCACGATGTCGTCACCCCGGACGATTTCTTCGGCACCCGCCACCTCGTACGGAACGTGCTCGCAGCATTTCCGGTTCAGGATACCGTCGCGTGGTTTGCCTCGATGGGTGTCGCACTCAAGCGTGAAGAGACCGGTAAGTTGTTTCCAGTCACCGATAAGGCCCGGACCGTGCTCGATGCACTCATGGCGCGGAATCGTGAACTGGACGTGGTTCTTCGGCCGGGGCATCGCGTGGCGAGTATTGAACGCCGAAATGAATCAGAGCAGGCCGGCGCGGAAGATCTCCCTCGGTTTGTGATTCGTCACCAGCATGGCGAGACATTTGCGCGGCATATAATCCTGGCCACCGGCGGGCAGTCGTTGCCGCGCAGCGGGAGCGATGGATCAGGATACGGATTGGCACGGCATCTGGGGCACCACGTCACACCGACCGTTCCGGCATTGGTGGCGTTGATGCTGGATGAGCAGTGTTTTCATGCAGACCTGTCAGGCCTGGCGCAGGAGGTGGAGATACAGACGTTGGTGGCGGGACGATCCGTCGATCGGCGTACCGGCAGTCTCCTCTGGACGCATTTCGGTATCAGCGGCCCCGTCGTGATGGATGCCAGTCGATTCTGGTGTCTGGCCAAGGCTCGAGGTGAGGCGGCGGAGATGGTCGGAAATTTCCTGCCCGGCCGCAATGCGGAGCAGGCGAGGGAATGGTTCCTTGCGCAGGCCAATGGCAACCCTCGCCGGTCATTGCTGAAACTGCTTGCAGAGTCATTGCCGGAGCGATATGCCGAGACACTGTGCCGTTACGCCGGAGGGAATCCGCAGCAGGCGTGCGCCCAGGTGCCGCGTGCCATTCGAGATCGTCTCCTCACGGCACTGACTCAATTCCGTTTTCCGGTCGTGCGTGATCGCGGCTGGAATTTTGCCGAAGTGACAGCCGGCGGGATTCCATTGGAAGAGGTCAATTTTCGCACGATGGAATCGAAGCTGGTGCCCGGGTTGTATCTGGTGGGAGAGGTGCTCGACTGTGACGGACGAATCGGTGGATTTAACTTTCAGTGGGCCTGGGCAACCGGCCGCGTGGCGGGCCGCGCCGCTGCGGCAAGTCTCGGCGGCCGTTAAACGGGACAGCGCTCAGCGGAATTCGTACCCGACGCCGAAAATCATCGCCTCGTCAGTCTTTTTGCGCCCCGGTGCCGGTTGCGTATTGAGCCGGAGATCATACTCGACATTGAAGAACAGGTTTTTATAGACCGTGATACGTAGGCCCTGGTCGGCATTGAACCGGAACGCATTGCCGGCATTGATGTCCCAAAATCCTTCGTGACGATGGAACACCTTCACCCGATCCGGCCACAGGCTATGCTCCCAACGCACGCTCCAGCGACCTGAAGGCGTCTGCGTGCTAGGGCTGTTCGTGAAATGTTCGTTCACATGGGCGAGACCGGCGGATATCGAGAGGGACGTGGTGGGGGTCTCAAAGAACTGGTAACCCAAGCCGCTTCCGATCGTGGATCGCAGTTGCAGGGCCTGCAGCGTGTCTTTTTCCAACATGCCGAACGTTTCGATGAAGATTTGCTTGCTGACAAAGTAATTGTGTTTCACGCTGGCGAGAGAGTTTCGCGCCGTCACCTGATCGTTCGCCTGCCCGTAGTTGTATTTTCCTTCCACCAGGAGCCGCTGGCGGTGCGCGTAGAGCGTGAGTCGAGCTGCGCTATTGAAGGCCTTGGTACTGCTGTTGCCGGACGTATTGTTCCCGCCGACCGAGACGGTGCCCGCGACCCGGAACGGTTCGAGGTTGATAGCGGTGATATCCGATAGCGGCGTGGCGCTGTCCGGCCCCGCTTCCGTCACTTGGCGCTGCCCATGCGTGCCGTAGACGAAATCCCGAAGGACATCGTGCGATTCCCCGGGCACCAGGACTTTCAAGGGGCTGGTCGCTGTGAGGCGTTCAACCTTTTTCCAATCGACCTTGATCTCGCCGCCATACTCCGTTTGGATCGTCAGGAGATTTTCTTCCATCTTGACGATGGTGCCGGTGAGCCGGTCGCCGTTCTGCAAATAGACCTCATCGGCGGCCGCCGGCGTGGCGAGCCACAGGGTCACGAGGAGTAACGCCCGCTGCCAGAGCAGGAGACTGGAAGGATGGTCATGCTGCATGGATATCAATCGGAATTCAGACGGGCCGGCGGCTCGAAGTCGAGGCGATGTGCTGCCATCTGTAAGACCAGGCCTCACCCTAATCGAGAGGATGGCGAGTTTCAAGTGTGTGGGCGTGAATTGATCGAGCGTGATGCCGGGGCGGAGACTATTTCGCGATGGTGATGCTGGGCACGCCGCTTCGGGACACCTCCGTGACGGTCATCTGGAAGAGTTGGTACAGCAGTTTGAAGGCCTCACGGTTCCAGCGCGCAAGGGGGCCGGTGATGTTGACCGAATAATACTTGTCATGAGACCGCACGGTCAGATCCGATTCGGACGGGCTGGAATCTTGTACCAGGAGGTCCATGGTTCTGACCGGGTTGTCCATAAAGGGCGGTGTGCGGCTGTCTTTTTCGACCGCATATTCCGGTTCTTCATCCACGGATTGCGCCAGAAAATTCAGCATAGTGTTGAAACTGCGCAGGCGGAATTCGCCTTTCATCGGCCACTCTCCGCCATAATGTCCCGGACGAATGTCGAACGACACATCGTTCATGGGGCCGCGTTCAGCTTCCTCGTGCAGCCGGACCCGTTCCTCCTGCGGCAGTGTGTTGGGGTCGTAGTTCGTGATGAGAATTCTGCCGGACACCGGTTTACGCAGCCGGTAGGTTTTTTGTTGCGGATCGTAGGCAACCAGATAGTCCTGCTCCAGTGCTTTAAACCCCTCCGCCGTCACGGATTCGGCCGGGATGGTCCACGTGCGTTCGAACAGCATCGATTCCGCGTAGAGGCGATTGGCATCCTGAATGGCGGAGAGATGCAGCACCACTTTTCGGAACATCTCATAGCCCGCCTTATCGGTCGGGCTATTTCGATAGGCGACATCGTCGCCCAGATCATCCACCCGTAGCTCTTTTGCCATCAGACGAAGCAGGAGATCGATATCGCCGCCTTGCCGCAGCAGGAGCGTGAATTTTGTTTCTTGAAAGGGCGTCAGCAGGCGTCGGGTGAACTCTTCCCCGTCAATCGGCGCAATGCTGATCGTGGGATTTTCGGCCACGCTGCCGCCGAAGACGGGAAGAATGGTGGAGCCGGATTCGCCGGTCAATGCCGGGGTCGCTCCGGCATTGATGCGGAAATCAAAGGTGGCGGCGACGTTCGAGACGCCCGTAAAGTGGACCGGTTGATGGTGGTGCGCGCGCGCGATATTCAGTAAGAGCTGCTTGGAAATAGAGTCCGTGATGGCCTCATCGTAGGAGACGACGGCGCGTGTGAGCGTCGGCGGCGAGAGACAGCCGGCCAGGGTCAACATGGCGCCAAGGCCGATCAGCGCACGCAGCACGAGAGAGGGATGTGTCACACGCATGTATTGCAGCGATGAAGGTGGACGGTCACCAGCGGTTCTAGCACACCTGTTCCAGGAAGCCTAGGGGGATTGATTTGGTGCATGCGGCTCTTCGGTCCGGATCCTGCTCGCCTCGGGGCGGCGATTTGTTTTATCATCGTAAACTTTTGATAACCAGGAGCCACATGAGACTCTTCCACCTGCGACATTGTGTTTGGTTTGTGGTGATGCTGGGACTAGGTCTCACCGGATGTGGTAGTTCGGCGAAGCTCATGTCCGGACTCAGCATCGAGGAATTAAAACCGGTGCCGGGTATTCTGTCGAGCGCCAGGCTCTTGAAAGGGACGATCCGGGGCATCACCGGTGATCGGGTTGAGGTAGAGACCGGGGAGCGAGCTCCCCGCTATTTGTCCCTGGAAGCCGGTGGCGACGAAGCCCGAGGATTGCAGGTTGGCGGGGCGGTGGAGATCATGGTGAACGACCATGATGACATCGTCGCTTACCAGCGTCCGGCCGAGACGCCGCCGACCAAGGTCTTTCGCGGATCGCTGGGCAAGGTGTTTAATCCGCAAAAAGAACGTGTCACGATTCGCCTCGATACGGGGCGCGATGTGGGGTTCTACGCGCGGTCTGTGGCGATGGAGAAACTGGCTGCGCTGGAGGTCGGCGAAACGGCTGATTTTGCGGTTGATCGCGCCTACCTGCTGGTCGATGTGTTGTCGTTGGGGAAGCCTCGGGAGTTAGGCGTCGGCTCTTCGCTGCCGGCGCCCCAGCGTCGTGTGGAAGGCGCGTTTGTGACGATTGGTGACGGCCGCATGCGGCTCAGGATGAAGATCGATGATATTCAATCGTTTCCCGTGCGTCCTTTACTGCAGCCGGCCATCGAGCAGCTGAACCCGAATGAGACCGTCGCGATTTATCTCGACGGGCAGGGGCAGGTCATCGATATGGTGCGCACCGCACATCGGTGATCCCTCTCAGCGGCGCGGGGGAAGCTTCACGATACGGGTGATAATCCAGTCGTTGAGCCGATCGGGAATGAGCAGCGCCAGCCACGAGCGAATCGCGGCGTCGGAGCCGATGAGGTACCGTGTTTTGGGCCAGCGGGACCGTAAGGCATGCGCCACGGCCTCGGCCACGACGCGTGCCGGTTGGGCCTGCTCGCCTGCCGCCGTGGCGGCGTCCTTGATGCGGGTGAAGCCCTCCTTGTACATGTCCTTGAGGTCCTGACTCCAGGTGGCATCCCAGGTGTCGACTTCTTTTCGGGTCTTCCCCCAAATAGGCGTGGCAATGGCGCCCGGCGTAATCAGGGCGACGCGGATGCCCCATGGTTGCAGTTCGAGGCGGAGAGCATCGGTGATCGCTTCCAGTGCATGTTTGGAGGCGGCATAAGGGGCCATGAACGGCATGGAGGCTCGGCCGGCGATAGAGCCCATGTTGATGATGCGTCCGCGGCCCTTGCGGATCAAGGGCAGAAACGTCTGGGTGACCGCAATCAGTCCGAATACATTCACCTCGAACTGACGCCGCCAATCGGCGAGGGGCAGCAATTCGATGGGACCGGCCACGCCGATGCCGGCATTGTTCACCAGGCCGGCGAGCCCTCGATCGCCTACCATAGCCGCGACCGTATGGCTGGCAGCGGCAATGGACGCGGAATCGGTGACATCGAGACGAATGGGCATCAGGCGTGGACCGGCTTGGCGCTGCAGCCGCTCGCCGTCCGCGGGATTTCGAACCCCAGCAAAGACGCGGTACCCGAGTGTATCCAACGCGAGGGCGCATGCGGCCCCGATGCCGGATGAGGCACCGGTCACCACCACGGAGTCTGAAAGGGACGAGGCTGAAAACCAGTTCGGCATGTCGCACATTCCTTGTGTCTGGCCGCGTACCCTACCATACTTTACGGTGCGACCCTACAGTCAGATGCATCCAATCAAGGACAGAATGCGCGCCGGCTTCGGCGCAGGGCACGTGAGAGCGTGAGGAATGAAAGGAGCAAGCATGCCACGTGAAGGATGGACGCAAGTGCTGCTGATCATGATGGGGCTGAGTGTGGCCGCATGCGTATCTCCTCCGAGCGGCGGGTCTGACCGGACCGTCGCCACTTCTCGAGGCAAGCTCGTGACGGTACAGCCGCGGGAAATCGACGACGTCTTAGACAATCCCGGGATGGGATTTGCGGACTTCCACTTCGGGTTCGGCCATCCGCCGAAGGCCGATGAGTATCCACATACGACCGTGGCCTATTTCCGTTGGCCCTGGGCTGAACTGGAGCCGGCGGAGGGCCAGTATAATTTTGCCTTGGTGGACGGGATCATCGCTCAGGCGAAGGCTAAGGGGGAAACGCTCGCCATCCGGATTGTCTCCGAATACAAGACCGGGACCCCGAAATGGCTGCTGGATAAGGGCGTCGGCAGCATCAAAGAAACGGACGGGATTTTCCCCGATTACAACAATCCCATTTTCCTCGACTACCACGAGCGGCTCATTCGCGCTTTTGGCGAGCGGTATGGCCGGTCGCTCGAGATCGATCATGTGGATATTGGATCCATCGGGTGTTGGGGCGAATGGAATACGGTCTGCTGCGAAGGCGTGGAAGCACAGTGCAAGGCGTATTTCCCAATCGAAGCGAATCAGCTTGCCATCACCGATTGGTACTTCAAGTATTTTGCCGGAACGCCGCTCGTCATGTTGCATGGCGGGCAACTCAAGTATGCGACGACCCGTGGGGCTGGCTGGCGGGGGGATTGTTTCGGGGACTACGGCTATTTCAGTCCTGATTGGAATCATATGGAGCATGCCTATGCGCCGGTGCTAGAGGAGCCGGCGATTGCCGACGCGTGGAAACGCGGGCCGGTGCAGATGGAAGTGTGCGGGTATATCCATGAGTGGTACGAACGGGGATTCGATCTCGACAGGATTCTGGAGAAGGGGCTGGAATGGCATGTCTCGGTGTTGAACGCCAAGTCGAAGCCGGTGCCGGCCGCATGGCGGCCTCGCGTCAACGAGTTTCTGAAGAAGATCGGGTATCGATTTGTTCTACGTGAGCTGACTCATCCGGCGGGGATCAGACCCGGCGAATCGCTGATCATTCAATCACGCTGGGACAATAAAGGGGTGGCGCCGATTTATCATGCCTGGCCGCTGGCCTACCGGCTGCGTTCCGGAACGGATCACGTGGTGGCGCAGTGGATCAGCGCGGCCGATTTGAAACAGTGGCTGCCGGGGCCTTCGCATCAAACCGAGGAAAGGGTGGTGGTGCCGGCAAGCGTTCCTGCCGGTTTGTATACGTTGGATGTGGCGATTCTTGCTGAGGATGCCCGCTCGGCTGTTGTCGACTTGGCGATTGAGGGTAAACGAGCGGACCGGTGGTACGCGGTATCTCGGCTGGAGATTCGCTAGGCGTTCGGCCGCCTTCCAGTTCGTGCGATGGGCGTAGCGGTGCTGGTGTGGGGAGCGATTCGGACTTGGCGGTCGTCTCTCTACACCGCCAGGGCCGGTGCCGCCTGCTCAAGGTTGAGCACCGTCAAGACCTGGTTGCCGTTCCCACGGTACTCGATCTGATCGAAGCTGACCTTATTGGCCATGGCGATGCCGCGTCCGTGTGTATCAAAGGCGCGTTCCGGGTCGAAATCCATGTAGTTTTTCCAGTCAAACCCGTTCCCTTGATCCGTGATGTATAAGGACAGTCCATGGGGCTGGCGGGAAAATTTCGCCGTGGCGACGCGCGACGAATACGGGGGCGAACTCAACCGATGGGCAATCTCCTCCTCGAGCTTGTCTTCCTCGATGAGGCGTGATTTTTCTTTGTACCCGATGCTCAGGTTGCCGTGTTCGATGGCATTTAAGGTCAGTTCAAGGATGCCGGTGACCACCCGGTCGGCGTTGGGATACGCGTGCGCGAGTAACATGGCGAGGTTTCTGGCTTCCTCGGGTGTCTTGAAGTGAAATGTCCCGGACTCTAAGAGGCGCATGGTCGTCGTGGTCCGGCGCAGATCCTGCCGGATATCTAAATAGCTGACATGGTCGCGGACCGCGGCATCAACGATGGCTTGCAACGTCGCCTGGTCGAACGGCTTGGCGAGATAGTAGTAGGCCCCTGCCTGCAGCCCTTCCACGGTCTGCTGATGGGTCGTGGCCGCAGTCTGCATGATGACCGGAATCTGGTTCAGCGCCTCATGTTGCTTCATCTTGTGGAGGACTTCCATTCCGTCCATCCCGGGCATGATGCGGTCGAGCAGCACGGCGTGAAAACGATCGGGCTCAGATTCCAGCATCTCCCAGGCCTGTTGGCCGCCTTGGGCGGTGGTGCAGCGATACTGACGTTCAGGAAGAAACTCCGTCAGAATTCTTAAATTCAGAGGAGAGTCATCCACGAGTAACAGCTGGGGTTGCGGGAATATCATAATATGGAACACCTCCGGTTGCCGTACCGAGTACGATACAGGCCAGGGATTAGTGAATTCTGGACCCTTTCAGCATGGGTCTGATCTCTCGATCTGTTCATGACGCTGAAGCGTTTCGAATCCTTCCCCCGATGCCATGGCCTCTCTGAGAGAGAAGGAACGGCAGAGCCCCACATCGGAGATAGAAGGTCTTGTTATGTCTATCGGAATTGTCTGACGAATACTTAAGGAAGGAAAAAACACCGTCGAAAGACTCTGCCGGGGCATGGGCCACGACAGAGCCTTTCCGAGAGGGGCTATTGTTTCACAATATCCAGCAGTTCCACTTCAAAGACCAACGTGGCTCCGGGCTTGATCACCGGGGGTGACCCACGGTCACCGTAGGCAATGCCTGACGGGCAGACTAGCTTGCTCTTGCCGCCGACCTTGATCAACTGTACCGCTTCGGTCCAACATTTGATGACCTGGTTGAGCGGAAAGGTGGCCGGCTCGCCACGCTTCACAGAGCTGTCGAAGACGGTCCCGTCGGTCAGGGTGCCATGGTAATGGACCTTGACCGTATCCGTCGCTTTCGGGGTCGCGCCTTTGCCTTCCTTGATCATGGTCACAATGGCGCCCGACTCCGTCTTCTTAGCGCCTGGCTCTGCTGCCGCCTTGGTCAGGAATGCGGCGCCCGCCTTCTTTTCGACATCGGCCAGGGCATTGGACCGGACCTGTTGCATTTGCTGAATTTTCGGTCCGTACACTTGGAGATCGACTTTTTGTGGCCGCTTGAGCACGCCGTCGGCCAGACCGGCCTTGACGAATTCGAGTTCGGACTCATTCAAGGTGAAGGGTGTCAGCGATTGGCTGATGGCTGCCCCCAGGGCATACAGGGTTTTCTGCTCATCATTGGCCGGTTCGGGAGCGGCGGCCCAACTGAGCGAGGACATGAGAAGCACGACTGCGGAAACGGCACCGGTCACATGGCGCATAAACGATCCTTTCTGCTGAACAGCATGGCTAGCTCACCATATGACAGGCAGACCATGCGGCTCAAGATAATTCTTGGGCAGGCTGCTGAAAACGCCCTCCCGCGTCGTTCTCGGCTCGTCAAAATCCTCGACGTACCCTGCGGGTACGCCTCCGGTTTTGACTCGCCTGCGGCCTAGCGGGACGTCGTTTTGAGCAGCCTGCGAAGATCGCGCGGACTCGTTTGTAGCCGTGCCATATGGAAGGCCTGTCCGGTTTCCAAGGTCAGCATGCGTATGGTTCATCATGGTGCCGGGAGGTGCAGCCAGGCCCGGCCTATCAGGCGAGCCTGTCTCGCCCGTGAGGGCTTTCTAAATCTAATTGCGGTCCGATGGGCACGATCCTGGTCGGGTTGATGTCGTCATGCGTGACATAGTAGTGCCGCTTGATATGGTCGAAATTGACCGTCTCTGCGATGCCGGGCACCTGATAGAGGTCTCTGAGATAGCCGGAGAGATGCGGGTAGTCGATGATGCGGCGGACATTACACTTGAAATGTCCGTGATACACGGCGTCGAACCGGATGAGGGTCACGAAGAGTCGCCAATCGGACTCGACGAATTGCGCGCCGAAGAGATAACGACGTTGGCTGAGTCTGGTGTCCAGCTGATCGAGCGCCGCAAAGAGTGAGCGCGCCGCCTGTTCGTAGCCGCGCTGAGACGTCGCGAATCCCGCCCGGTATACGCCGTTGTTCACCTGCTCGTACAGGAACGTGTTCATCTCATCGATGTCTGCGCGCAGCGCCGCAGGGCAAAGATCCAACGTACTCGCGGTGAAGCGGTCGAACTCCGCGTTGAACATCCGCATGAGATCGTCGTCAGAATTGCTGACGATTCGTTTCGTGACGGTATCCCAGAGGACGGGGACAGTGACGCGGCTCCTGTAGGTCGGGTCAGTCAGACGATAGGCCTCGCTGAGGAAGTGAAATCCATTGATCGGATCGAGGGAGTGGCCTGGTCCGTTGCGAAACGCCCAACCCTGTTCGTCGCGAATGGGATCCACCACCGTCATGCCGATAACCGAGTCCAGCTGCTTGAGCCTACGGACAATGATCGTGCGATGCGCCCAGGGACAAGCCAGGGACACGTACAGATGGTAGCGCCCGGTTGCGGCGGGGAATCCCGATCGCCCGTCAGCGGTCACCCATTGGCGGAACGCATCTTCCTGGCGTTTGAATTCACCTGCTTCGGTCTGTTCGTTTGGAAATTGAGGCTGTGTAGTCATTGCTTGATTCTCCTTGCGGGTTCCACCTTAATCAGGTTCAACGAGTGCCGTCAATCGTGAGACCTGACGGACTTGGCCGCGCTGGAGCACCGGATTACTTGCGGTCGAGCTGTTGGGCTTGGCGAGGTGCTGTGAGATCCCATCCGACCGAGAAGAACACGAGGAGCCCGGCGCCGGTCGTCTGCTTGGTACGGGCGCCGGTTTCCCGTGGAGGCAGCGGTTCATTGGCCATGAGGCCGTCTCCCAGCACACGAGTATCCAGATCCAGCGTGCCGCCGATGCCGAAATTGACACTGTACCGATCGCGCTGATGCGGCCGGTATCCCACCATGAGGCCACCTCCTACGGCATCGATGATGCGGGATCCCGGCGCCACGGCAAGAAACGGCCCCCAGCTCCATCGTTGTTCGTCCCACCGATCGATCCAAAGATGAACTTCCGGCATCACGCGGACCAGGTCGTTGCGTTCGTCGTCGATGCGTACGATGCGGTTTGGTGTCACGGAGACGGACTCCACCCGCCGCGGGCCCAAGTTATGAGTCCAACCCACGCCCAGACCGAAGCCCACGTTCTGACAGAGCCATGTGTCATGAGTGTCCTCCACCATGGGCTCCGCGGGGCGGCTCAGGACGGTGGCTGGGGATGTTTGTTCCTCTCTGTGAACCACGGGCAACGCGTTTTCGCCTGCCGCTCGGGTGGGTGGTGTTGGCGGCAGGGGAGAACTGCGGAAGCCGGTTTCACCGGGTAAGGAAGTCTGGGCAAGCGTGGTCGGTGCCACCCTCTGTTCGCGCACTGTTCGTTCCGCGACACTCTCGCGTGTATCGTGCGGCAAGGGTGCAGGTACGATGGGCTGGGGCGAAGGTTCTGTTGCAGCCAGTGGCGGGGGTGCGGCCGGTCGCGCGCTCTCACTGTCGAGCGGCTGCTCCAACGGGATTGATGGAGAGACGGAGCGTTGTTCCGATTCCTGCACGCGGACGGTGGCTGTCTCAGAATCCGTAGGAACGGCTGCCTGTGACGCCGGAGCGTTGGCCTTCGGTTCAGGGTTCGGTGGCGTCGTGGCTGTTGGTCTCGGCTGCGTATTAGGTGAAGCCGGCGCGGCCAATACCGGTTGTGCCGGTGCCGGACCGGTGGGCGACGATGTTTCGAGGAGATTGCCACCTGCCACAGCTTGAGTAGCGGCTGGCGGTTCTGACCTTTCGGCGGACGCGTGCGGAGAGGAAAGCGCCGGCGCTGGTTCGGGCTGAGCGAGAGGCACGGTAACCGTGGATACTTCAGTGGGAGTTCGAGCTGCATTGGAATGAATGTCGGCAGGCGCCGAGACGACGGCCTGATTGGAATTTCGTGATTCCTCTCCAGACGCTTGGGGATGTGATGGCGGAACGGTAACCGGTGTGACATGAATAGATGGCGCGCTGAACGCCTGCCGCAGGGGAGCATTGGCGCTTTCCATGGCCAATACCAGCGGCGTCCTTCCTCCGCTGTCCTGAATCTGCGGATCAGATCCCGAGCGCAACAGCCGATGGATCACGGCGGTTTGTCGCGCTAAGCGGTCTGCACGTGATTCGCCCGTCGTTTCCCAGAAACGTCTGACGGCTTGGTGCAGCGGCGTGAACCCGAGCTCGTTACGGGGAGATGGTCGCGCGCCCGCGGTCAGGAGGGCGTCGACGCACGGCAAATGGCTTTGCAGGCTGGCCTCGTGCAGGGCGGTGTTGCCGTCCCGATCTCGTGCCTCTACTTCCGCGCCTTGACCCAGGAGCAAGAGGACGAGCGTGAGGTTGCCTTTCGCTGCCGCGGCGATGAGCGGCGTGGCTCCTCGAGCATTGCGGGCTTCGATATTGGCTCCGCGGTCGAGCAACACCTGGGTCCTCGCGGGAGTGTTTTCTGTCAGGGCGATATGAATCGATTGTTCCGTGTCGGCGCCGGTGACGACTGGTTGTGCCTGTTTTTTGACAGGACGAGCATCACTGACGGACCAGCATCCGAACATCAGGCAGAAGATGGCGCAGGTTACGCCGGTGCTGTGGTGCAAGCAACCCACGGGTCCCCAGGAAAAACGAGTCAGGATAGTGCCATGCGGACTGTATGGTTTAGCATACAGTCCGGTGCGGCGTCACCAGCAGTTGTGGGATGAAACAGGCAGAATCGAAGGGTTGAAGGAAGCAGACCGGCGGACGGAACCATAACTCAGTCGTCGACCGCCGGCGCAGTGTGCGAGCACGTTCACGCAGGCCTACCAGCGACGGTGCCACCGTCCGGAATAGGGACGGTAATACCGCGGCCCCCAGGCATAGGGGCGGCCGTAAAACGGCGACCCGTACATCCATGGGCGTCCAAGATACAGGCCGAAGCCGACGGAGGGATATCCGTACAACAATCCCGGCGCAATTCCGGGGGACACATAAGTATAGGTCGAGGGGGCGGAGGATTGTTGCGCCATCTGCCGCTGTAAGTCGGCTGTCATGGCGTTTTGCCGGTCGGCTTGGTCTTTCAACTGACCGACGGTGCTTTGTTGGAGCTGGACTTCCGCCTCCAGCTTCGAGATTTTCTCCCGCTGGATTTCAATAAAGGCCTGCAGGCATCGAGTGTGTGCATCACCCGTGTAGTTGCTGCATTCCCACGGGCCTGACGATTCCGCGCCCAACACCGGCAGTGCGAACAACAGGGCGCTTAATCCCGTCGCGAGAGCGGTAAACCTTTGCCGAGGGGATTCCAATCGGTGTGTCGTACGACGTACCATGACGCTCCTCCCTGGCTAGCTACTGACAGCCTATCATGGCGTTGCCGGTGAAGACCAGATCAGGCTCATAGCGCATGAAACGCATGATTGCCTCGTTGGTTGACAGAGACGGGGCGGGAATCTGTGCTGGTCTTGCAGGCATGACAGACGAAAAGGAGAAGGGCATATGGCAGAGAAGCAGGTGATTGCGGTGGTCGGGGGGACCGGAATGCAAGGAGGTGGCTTGGTGCGGGCGATACTGGCCGATCCTGCCAGTGGGTTCACGGTGCGCGCATTGACCAGGGACGTCCATTCAGACAAGGCCAAGGAACTCGCCCGGCTCGGCGCGGAAGTCGTGGCCGCCGATGTGCATGATGTCGAGAGTCTGAAGCGCGCATTTGCCGGAGCAACCGGCGTGTTCTGCGTCACCTTTTTCTGGGCGCATATGTCTCCCGAAAAAGAATACGCCGAAGCCGAAGCTATGGCCAAGGCCGCGAAGGCGGCGGGGGTACGGCATGTGATCTGGTCGACTCTGGAAGATACGCGTCGGTGGGTTCCGCTCTCGGACAACCGGATGCCGACGTTGATGAGCAAATATAAGGTGCCGCACTTCGATGCCAAGGGTGAAGCGGACCAGCTGTTCAAGCAGCTCGGGCTGCCCACGACCTTTCTGCTCACGTCCTTCTACTGGGACAATCTCATTTATTTCGGCATGGGGCCCAAATCAGGGCCGGACGGAACGCTGGCGTTCACTCTTCCCATGGGGGAGGCCCGGCTGCCCGGGATTGCGGCGGACGATATCGGGAAGTGTGCGTTCGGCATGTTCAAAAAGCGGGACGCCTATCTCGGCAAAACGGTTGGCATCGCGGGGGAGCATCTCACCGGTTCACAAATGGCCGCTGCCTTGAGCAAGGCGCTCGGACGTGAGGTGCGCTATCACGCCGTGCCGCCGGAAGTCTACCGGACCTTCGGATTTCCGGGGGCGGACGATCTCGCAAATATGTTTCAGTTTAAACGCGACTTCAATGCGGTCTTTTGCGCGGCCCGGGAACCGGCGATTGCCCGGGCGCTCAATGGGGGAATGCAGACGTTCGCGCAATGGCTGGAGGCGAACAAGACACGGATTCCCCTCTCCTGACGGAAGAGGACGTGTCTGACAGGGGTCCTTAGTGCTGGGCCTTTGGCTTGGCCAGGCGGCAGGAGGATGTGAACGGATTGCACCGCAGCCGGTGAATCTTGATCGTCCGCAATTTCTCCGGCCCTGCCGTCATCTGTGGCTCCGGCTGACGCTCTCCGTTCACGAGGACCGGAAACGAAGCCAGCGTCGTCAGAATGCAGATGGACAGGACGGCCACCACCCAAGCAAAGTACAGTGAGTAACGCATGGCCTATTCGTATCATGGTGTGATGTGAAGTCAATGAAATGGTCGTTTTTCGTCGTCGCTCCTGGTTGGTGATGGTTGTGTGCTGCTGGTGTTCATACGATTCGTGAGCTCTGTCCAGCCGGTTTCCTCTCGCCATTGCGCAAGAGGGGCCCTGCCGCTACAATCCCCCCGCTTGCCGCCACCGGCGGATGTGGTCTCACCGACAGGCACATGGCCTCATGCTGCTCTCCTTCGTGATTCTCTACCTTGCCTGCTCCGTCGGGATCGGGCTGTATGCCGCGACTCGCGTCCATAACACCAAGGATTTTGCGGTCGCCGGCCGATCCCTGCCTCTGCCGGTGGTCACGGCCACAGTTTTTGCGACCTGGTTCGGGGCGGAGACGGTCCTCGGAATTTCCGCGACCTTCGTCAAAGACGGGCTTCGAGCGGTCGTTGCCGATCCCTTTGGTTCCAGCCTCTGTTTGATTCTGGCCGGCTTGTGGTTTGCCCGCCGACTCTACCGGTTGAACCTGCTCACGATCGGTGACTTTTACCGGTTGCGGTACAACCGTGCCGTCGAAGTCCTGTGCACTCTGTGCATCGTGGCCTCGTATCTCGGGTGGGTCTCGGCGCAGATCAAGGCGCTGGGGCTGGTGTTTACGGTCGTCACGGACGGAGCCATGAGCCAGTCAGCCGGCATGGTGCTGGGCGCGCTCATCGTGTTGACGTACACCACATTCGGCGGCATGTTCTCCGTGGCAATTCTCGACTTCGTGCAGATCACCATCATCATGGGCGGCATGCTCTACATCGGCTCCGTCATTAGCGGTCTGGCCGGCGGCGTGAGCACGGTGGTCACTCACGCGGCGGCGGCGGGGAAGTTGGATTTTTTTCCCCCGGCTCAAATCCAGGCATGGATTCCGTTTGTGGGGGCTTGGGTCACCATGATGTTCGGATCAATTCCGCAGCAGGATGTCTTTCAGCGGATCACTTCGGCGAGGGATGAAGGCACGGCGGTTCGCGGATCCGTGCTCGGCGGCACGCTGTATTTTTTCTTCGCCTTCGTCCCGATGTTTTTGGCCTATTCCGCGACGCTGATCGATCCGGCGCAAGTCGCGGATTTGCTGGAGCGGGATTCCCAACTCATTCTCCCCACCCTGATCGTGCAGCACACGCCGCTCGCGGCGCAGATCATTTTTTTTGGCGCCTTGCTGTCTGCGATCATGAGTTGTTCATCGGCCACGTTGCTCGCGCCGTCAGTGGCGTTCAGTGAAAATATCGTCAAAAGCCTGCTGCCGACCATCGGCGATCGGGGCCTGCTCAG
>WBZX01001261.1_pt1 | contig 19446 bp, 21 predicted proteins | sample 5204211 | NCBI WGS metagenome assembly WBZX01 (sample SAMN12344362, study PRJNA552823) | activated sludge metagenome | biome: Activated sludge suspended growth; feature: Nitrification reactor; material: Wastewater; isolation source: activated sludge from nitrification reactor of wastewater... | reverse complement strand
TTGAGAATGAGTGATTTGCTACGGATTTGTGCGAACATGAAACTCCCCAGTGTAATCTGGTTATTTAATGGACATTATCCGCATAACCATGCAAATAGCGGGCCAGCTTCTTTTTGTGTGCATAACAAATTGTCTTGTATGGTTTTTTGTGAAATCTCCTGGGTCAGAATAGGGGAGCTGCCCCGGTGTGGGGCATTCGATTCGAATGAACGATAGGATGCCCGGAATCGGTGCGTGGCGACTCCGGGAGGGTAGGGCTTCAGTGGTGGCTTCTGCAGATACTTTTAATCTGGATAATCCATTGGGTCGTGAGATAACAACGAAGCGGGTTGAAGGATGGTTTTGTTGGTTGGGAGAAGTCCATAGCCAAGCCTATGGAGGCCGGACACAAGCGGAGAACCTGGCTGCAAGCTGGCGGTCAGCACTCGCGTACTGCTCAAAAATCTGGCTAATGGGTTAGCCGGGTTCGATATTTAAACAATATCCAGATGATCGAGTCCCGTGGACAAGTCCTTGTCCTTGGCGGCCTTGCCGTTGAGTTTGATGTTGAGGCGCAGGTCGTTGACCGAATCGGCGTTGCGTAGCGCGTCTTCGTAGCTGATCTTGTCGGCCTCGAACAGGTCGAACAGCGACTGGTCGAACGTTTGCATGCCGAGTTCGCGCGACTTGGAGATGATCTCCTTGATCTCGTGCACATCGCCCTTGAAGATCAAATCCGAAATCAGCGGCGAGTTCAGCATGACTTCCATCGCGGCAACGCGCCCCTTGCCTTCCTTCTTGGGAATCAAACGCTGGGAAATGAACGCCTTGGCATTGAGCGACAAGTCCATCAGCAACTGTTGACGGCGTTCTTCTGGGAAGAAGTTGATAATGCGGTCCAGCGCCTGGTTGGTACTGTTGGCGTGCAAAGTCGCCAGGCACAAGTGACCAGTCTCGGCAAACGCAATCGCATAATCCATGGTCTCGCGGTCACGGATTTCACCGATGAGGATCACGTCCGGCGCCTGCCGCAGCGTATTCTTCAGCGCGGCGAACCAGTTGTCGGTATCCACGCCGACTTCGCGCTGCGTGATGATGCAGTTCTTGTGCTCGTGTACGTATTCCACCGGGTCTTCGATGGTGATGATGTGGCCGTAGCTGTTTTCGTTGCGGTAACCCACCATGGCGGCGAGCGAGGTCGATTTACCCGAGCCGGTGCCGCCGACGAAGATCACCAGACCGCGCTTGGTCATGGCGACTTCCTTGAGTACTTCCGGCAGGCCCAATTCCTCGAATTTCGGGATCTTGGTGGCAATGGTACGAAACACCAGGCCGGTGCAGCCGCGCTGAACAAAGGCGTTGACCCGGAAACGTGCGACACCGGGCAAGGAGATGGCGAAATTGCACTCCTTGGTGGCGTCGAACTCCGATGCCTGCTTGTCGTTCATGATGGAACGGCAAATCTCCTTGGATTGTTGTGCCGTCAATGTCTGGTTTGTCACGGGCGTCATCTTGCCGTCGATCTTCATCGCGGGCGGAAAACCTGCGGTGATGAACAAGTCGGACGAGTTTTTTGCGATCATCAATCGCAGCAGGTCGAAAACGAATTTTTCTGCCTGCCCTTGATCCATAGCCATGATGCGTCTCCTTTTTAACCGACGAAGGTATCCTTGTTGGATGCCTTGGAGCGCGCTTCAGGCAGCGAAATGACGCCCTTGCGCACCAGTTCGGTCAGGTTCTGGTCCAGTGTCTGCATGCCGATATTCTGGCCAGTCTGAATGGCAGAATACATCTGTGCAACCTTGGCTTCGCGGATCAGGTTTCTGATGGCCGGGGTGCCGATCATGATTTCATGTGCAGCGACACGCCCGCTACCGTCCTTGGTTTTGCACAGAGTTTGCGAGATGACCGCGCGTAGCGATTCCGAAAGCATGGCGCGCACCATTTCCTTTTCGGCAGCCGGGAACACGTCGATGATACGGTCCACGGTTTTGGCGGCAGAGGAGGTATGCAGTGTGCCGAACACCAGGTGACCGGTTTCTGCCGCAGTCATGGCGAGGCGGATGGTTTCGAGGTCGCGCATTTCGCCCACCAGGATCACGTCCGGATCTTCACGCAGGGCCGAGCGCAGCGCGTTGGCGAACGACAGCGTGTGCGGCCCCACTTCGCGCTGGTTGATCAGGCACTTTTTGGATTCGTGTACGAATTCGATCGGGTCTTCGACGGTGAGGATGTGGCCGTACTCTTCTTCATTGATGAAATTGACCATGGCCGCGAGCGTGGTCGATTTGCCTGAGCCGGTCGGGCCGGTAACCAATACCAGGCCGCGCGGATTCTGCGAAATTTCCTTGAAAATCGGCGGGCAGTTCAGTTGTTCCAGCGACAGGATCTTGGACGGAATGGTACGGAATACTGCGCCCGCGCCGCGATTCTGGTTGAAGGCATTGACCCGGAAGCGGGCCAGGTTGGGGATTTCGAACGAGAAATCGCACTCCAGGTTTTCTTCGTAAAACTTGCGCTGGCCGTCATTCATGATGTCGTACACCATGTCGTGCACCTGGCTGTGGTCCATGGCCGGCATGTTGATCTTGCGCACGTCGCCGTGAACGCGAATCATCGGAGGTAACCCGGCGGAAAGGTGCAGGTCGGAAGCCTTGTTCTTGACCGAGAACGCCAGCAAATCGGAAATATCCATGGAACCCCCTGATATAATTTTCGGATGCTTAAAGAAACAGCAGAAATAAGTTACAGCAGAATAATGAGTGGATTATGACAACAATCGCAGAGCGCATGCAAGCCGTCCGGCACAATATCGACGAGGCTGCGCGCCATGTCGGCCGCAGCCCGGAATTGGTACGCCTGCTGGCCGTGAGCAAAACCCATTCTTGCGAACTGATTCGGGAGGCTTTTGCCGCCGGGCAAGCCTGTTTCGGTGAAAACTATGTGCAGGAGGCGCTGGATAAAATCGCCGCCTTGATCGATCTGCCTATCGAATGGCATTTCATCGGCCCGATCCAGAGCAACAAGACGCGCCCGATTGCCGAGAGTTTCGACTGGGTGCACGGTGTAGACCGGCTCAAAATCGCCCAGCGGCTCAACGATGCCCGCCTCGACCAACTTGCCCCATTGAATATTTGCCTTCAGGTCAACGTCAGCGGCGAAGCCAGCAAAAGCGGCTGTGCGCCGGAAGAAGTCGCCGAGTTGGCGCAAGCCGTGGCCGCTATGCCCCGGTTAAAATTGCGTGGCCTGATGGCGATTCCGGAACCGACCGACGACGTTGCATTGCAACACCAGCGGTTTAGAATGTTGGCGCAATTGCGCGATGCGCTCAATGATCAGGGATTTGCGCTGGATACCTTGTCGATGGGTATGTCGGACGATTATCCGGCGGCCATTGCGGAAGGTTCGACTATTGTCCGTGTTGGCACCGCTATTTTTGGACAGCGCCAGTATGGTTTGCAGAAGAATGATTAACCACGGGGAGCACGGGGGACACGGGGCTCACTGTGCAAGTTCCAGTCGAGTGTTGATTTTCCCCGTGCTCCCCGTGTCCCCCGTGGTTCAAATGTAGTTTGAAGGAAAAAATATGAAAATCAGCTTTATCGGCGGTGGCAACATGGCCCGCGCCATTATCTCCGGCCTGCTGGCTCAGGGCTGTCCAGCCACCGACATCATGGTGGTCGAGTTGGACAACGACCGCCGCGCCGCGCTTAAAGCCGAATATGGCGTACATGTCGCTAGCGAGTTGCCTGCTGCTGCCACGGCCGATGTCATCGTGCTCGCGGTCAAGCCGCAGCAACTGCGCGATATTGCGATTTTTCTCGGTAGCCTGCTGACATCCCAATTGGTCGTTTCCATTGCGGCCGGTGTGCGCTGCTCCGATCTTTCGCGTTGGCTGGGCGATTACGGCGCGGTGGTGCGCGTCATGCCCAACACCCCGGCACAGATCCAGGCCGGAGTCTCTGCGCTCTATGCCGCCCCCGGTGCATCTGCCGAGCAGCGGCAGCAAGCAGGCATCCTGTTAGGTGCTGTCGGCACCTGTATCTGGCTGGAAGACGAACAGCAGATGGATGCCGTCACGGCCATTTCCGGCAGCGGCCCAGCCTATGTGTTTTACTTTCTCGAAGCGATGCAGCAAGCCGGGTCTGAGCTCGGCCTGCAACCGGATCAGGCGCGCATCCTGGCGATGCAGACTTTTCTGGGCGCGGCCAAGCTGGCACTTAACAGCGAACACGACTTTGCCACGCTACGGGCGCAAGTCACGTCCAAGGGCGGCACCACCGAGCAAGCCATCCTCACCATGGAAACCAACCAGGTCAAAACCAACATCATGCGGGCGGTTTATGCGGCGGCGCATCGGTCGGCGGAGTTGGGTGATATTCTGGGGAAGGATTGAGGTTGACATGGCAATGGTGACCCCATTTAGGCGTGATAGCCAATCCCTATGTGGTTTCGTCTTAATTTGGTACATATTCCTGATTTACGGCTTATCTGCAAACTCATTTCGGTGCAAATAGGCATTGAACTCATGTGCAGGCACCGGTTTGCCCAAAAGATACCCTTGTGCCTCGTTGCAGCCATAGGCCTGCAATAAAAGCCTTTGCGCATCTGTTTCTACCCCCTCGGCTATGGTGCGAAGATTAAGGCCTCGTCCCAGTTCGATAATGGAACGAATGATGGCAGCATCCTGCTTGTCCACGGCCAGGTTCCGTACAAACGACTGATCGATCTTGAGTTTATCTACTGCAAATCGCTTTAGATAGGCAAGGCTGGAATAGCCTGTGCCAAAATCATCTATAGATAAAGTGAGTTGGTTGCGCTTCAGCGCTTCGATAACTTCCAGCACATGATCAACATCCTCCAACAGTATTGATTCCGTCAACTCCAGTTCCAACCACTCAGGCAAAAGTCCGGTTTCATCCAAAATGCTGCGCACTGTCGTGACGAGATTACCTCGTCGGAACTGTAGTGCCGAAAGATTAACTGCGACCTTGATAGGTGAGTATCCCGCATCCTGCCATGCTCGATTCTGTCGGCATGCTTCACGGAGAACCCATTCGCCTATCGGAACAATCAATCCACTACTTTCCGCTACCGGAATAAACTGGGCGGGCGATACCGATCCATGCTCGGGACGATTCCATCTAATTAGTGCTTCTGCCCCGATTAGTCGTCCGTTACCCAGTTCAAACTGCGGTTGGTAATGCAGCAAGAATTCATTACGTAATAATCCGGATCGCAATCCATTCCGCATTTGTAGTCGTTCTACCGTGCTAGTATTCATGTGTTCCGTGAAAAACCGGCAAGTATTCCGCCCGTCGTCTTTTGCACCATACATGGCTGTGTCCGCTTTTTTCAGCAACGTATCAAAATCCTCGCCATCGCTAGGAAACATCGCTATGCCAATGCTGGCCGATGTGGTGAGTTCATACGTTTCCACACAAAATGTTTCATTGATATGGAATAACATCTTCTGCGCCACTTGGGATACCGCATTGGCATCGCTAACGCCGTTCAGAACTGCGACAAACTCATCTCCGCCTAGGCGTCCAACGATGTCACTGCCGCGTACACAATTTTTCAACCGTTCCGCCACCCCCTGTAGTAGCTGGTCACCTGCTACGTGTCCCAAGCTGTCATTGATACTTTTGAATTGATCAATATCCAGAAACAGCACGGCCAATAATGTACAACCGCGCTCAGCAACGGCAACAGCTTGCTCAAAGCGAACGCGCAACATAGATCGATTGGGTAATCTGGTTAACGGATCGTAGAAAACCAGAAAGTTGAGCTGCTCCTCAGCGCTCTTGCGAGCGCTAATATCCGAAAAGATAGCGACATAATATGTCAGCGTTCCATCACGACTGTGTACTGCCCTGATTTCTGCCCACTTGGGATAAATCTCGCCGTTTTTCCGTTGATCCCAAATCTCTCCTCGCCAGCAGCCATCCAGACTAAGTTGCTGCCAAAGCATTTGGTAGAACGCTTGATCATGCTTGCCAGAAGCAAGCATGCTGGGATTTCGCCCCAGTGCCTCCTCGGGGGTGTAACCGGTGATTTCGGTAAATGCTCGATTAACTGACAGAATAGTGTTATTGGCATCAGTAATCAGCACTGCTTCGCGCATATTGGCAAGCACATGCGCCGACAATAAATCGCTTCCCGCTCTCATCATTATTGTTTTACCCCATCGCCATACTTGATGCATTGGAGCACACAGTGCCCATGTTTAAATTAAGGACTCCGATCAATTCTACGAATTTCGTAGAGATACAGGCAAGCGTTTTCTACGAAAATCGTATAATGCCGGAATCTTATCATGCGTAGCAACTTAATCGGCCAGCGCCTCAAGGCAGCTAGGCTGCGTGTGGGCATCGCTCAAGATAAGCTAGGTGTTGCCATCGGACTGGAAGAAAGCAGTAGCAGTGCGCGCATGAGTAGGTATGAATGCGGCATTCACGAACCGCCTTTCTCAGTGGTTGAAAAACTAGCAAAAACCCTGAAAGTGCCAACAGCGTACTTCTTTTGCGACGACGACACGCTAGCCAGTATTATGCTTATTTATGCCGCGATGCCAGAAAGTAAACGAAAAGACATGCTTGGCTACCTGCAAGAAAAACTCGACGAAAACAAGAATAACGATTAGGGGCATATCTAACAAGTCGGCATCTCCCCGATTGAAAACTAGGGAACCACTGATTTATTCCAGCCTCAAGCCCAGGATATTGCCCCATGGTAAAATTCTATCCAATTGATTTGTTGGTAATAACGCGATGCAAATGAGTTTTTCCGAACTGGAGTACGCGACAAAGAAGAAACGGACTCGTCGAGATCGGTTTCTGTCCGAGATTGAAGCGATTACCCCCTGGGCAGCCCTGATTGCCACAAAACTAGGGTCCAAAACTACAAAACTAGGGTCAGGTCTTGCAAAATCACACCCCACCCTGTACTCTCCCTTCATGACAAGATCTCTCCGCATAGAACTCTCTGGCGGCCTGTATCACGTCACTTCACGGGGCGACAGGCGCGAGGATATTTATTCGTCCGATGCCGACCGCGAGGCGTGGCTGAGCAGCAGTATTGGGTCAGGTCTTGCAAAATCACATCACATCCTCTACCTGGATTCATAATCCTTAACCGCCCGGAAGAAAGATTTTGTGGCAGCCAAGACGAAAATGCCGGTTAACAAGGGCTTGGACTTGGTGAACGGGTTGACTTGGGCATCGCAGACAAGATTGATTTAGTTTAGACTTGCCGCATTATAAATTTCAAATTAAGCGAACACGCAGCAAAACGCCTGATTAAACGAGGAATCAAAGCGGAATGGATAGAAGCAGCAGTTAACGATCCAGATACCACACGGCCAGATGCAGAAGACGCGGAATTGATGCATGCTCAAGTTGATTCCTGAAAAAGGTTTCAAGGCCTTGAGAGTGGTGTATAACGAGACAACAGAGCCTTTCACAATTGTGACGGTCTTTTTTGAATAGCTGACAATGATGAAAATTGAATTCGATCCATTAGCAGACGCACTTTATATCGACCTGAAAGACGGCGAAGTCAAGAAAACGTCAGAAGTCAGCCCCGGCATCATGCTGGACTATGATGCAGCAGGCAATGTGCTGGGTATTGAAATGCTGTATGTGTGCAAACGGGAACGCGAACCATTAAAAGCGGCTGCTTAGATTCAATGGCCACTGACCAGTAAAACCAAGGGCGCTTTATGCGCCCTTTTGTTTTTTATATGCGCTGTATCTCAAGAATCAAGTTGCTAGGGAGCGGCGGATGTCCAGACACGGTGTTAGTTGCAAAATTGCACCTGACTTTTCTCGTCGCAGCACAACACCAGCGCATGCTCCGGCGGCGACATATACAAGCCGATGATTTCCTCAAGCTTCTCAACAAATTTCGGATCGCGCGATACCTTGAACGTCTCGACCAAGTGCGGCTTGAGACCATTGGCTTGCCAGACCTTGAGCACCGTCGTATCCGAAATGCCAAGCTTGGCGGCCAACTTGCGCGTGCTCCAATGCGTGGCACCTTCCGGCATCGTCTGCGTCGTTATGCGTACAATCTCCGTCGCGTCGATACGCGGCTTACGTCCGCTACGCGGCCGGTCCGCATCAATCGCCGCCACGCCGCCTTCGGCAAATCGTCCTCGCCATGTAATGACTTGATTGCGACTAATTTCGAGCCGCCGTGCAATCTCATGATTGCCCACACCGTCGGCCGCAAGCAACACGATGCGCGCTCGCCTCACACTCCGGACATCCTGCGCCTGCGTCCTCACTCGCCGCTCCAACTCGGAGCGTTGATCTTGGGTCAGAATAATCGGCGTGCCTTGATTCATCATTCGCTCCACGAAAGGGGTAACAATATGACAATCGTAGCAGTAAATGGTTCTGTTATTTCGAAAGCACTACACTGGCGCCAGAGCATTTACAGGAAGTGAGAACACTCAATCTGCTAACGCGGTTGACAGTTCGTTGACAGCAAAATAAAAGGGTTAGATTTTCATCTAACCCTTTATTTTATTGGTGCCGGATAACGGAATCGAACTGTTGACCTTCGCATTACAAGTGCGCTGCTCTACCAACTGAGCTAATCCGGCGAAGCGGCGAGCATTCTACCAGAACCTGCGTCCCGGTGTCATGCGACTATTTGACGACCCTGAGGCTGGGCCGCCCTTTAGGAGGGGGCGGTTCATGGTCGTCCGGGCTGGTCTGCGGCACATCGGCTTTTGCCGCGCTGGTGGGTTCCGGTTCAAAGAACATGCCTTGGCCGGTTTCTCGCGCAAAAATGCCTTTGACCGCACCCATAGGGATGTAGAGGTTGTTCGATACCCCGTTGAAGCGGGCAGAGAACGTGACGGAATCGTTCTCGATCAACAGGCCGTGCGTGGCTGAGTAGTTGATGTTGAGGACGATTTCGCCATCCTTGACGTAGCCCATGGGCACGCGGGTGTTGGCATCCACGACCACCATCAGGTGCGGTGTGTAGCCGTTATCCACGCACCATTCGTACAGTGCGCGGACCATGTAGGGCTTGGTGGATGTCGGTTCCATTGTGGGATTACTTGCGCATGGCCTTTTCGGACGGGGTCATTGCTTCGATATAGGCCGGGCGTGAGAACAGGCGTTCGGCATACTTGAGCAATGGCGCGGCCTGCTTGGGCAGCTCGATGCCGTAGTGGTTAAGGCGCCACAGCAGCGGGGCGATGGCGACATCGACCATGGAGAATTCTTCGCCCAGCATGTAAGGCTGCTTGGTGAAGATGGGGGCGATCATGGTCAGCCCGTCGCGAATGGCGGCGCGTGCCTTGGCTGCGTTCTTGGTTTCTTTTTCGATGTCGGCAATATGCACGAACAGCTGCGTTTCGAAGTTGTGCAGGAACAGGCGTGCACGGGCGCGCATGACGGGGTCGGCCGGCATCAGTTGCGGATGCGGAAAGCGCTCGTCGATGTATTCGTTGATGATGTTGGAAATATCCAGGCGCAGGTCGCGCTCGACCAGTACCGGCAGGCGGCCATCGGGGCTGAGTTCGATCAGGTCGTCAGGCTTGTTGTTGACATCGACGTCGATGACTTCGAAATCCATGCCTTTTTCAAACAGGACGATGCGGCAACGTTGGCTGTAAGGGCAGGTGGTGCCGGAGTAAAGTGTCATCATGATAAGGGTGCCTCTTTAAATGCGTTGCGGGGAACGCGGGGAGTTGCCTCGCCCGAAGTCCCCCGCAACAGGTTGTCCGAAGTGGATTAGTGGATGTCTTTCCAGAATTCTTTCTTCAGATAGTAAGCCGGGATGAACATGAGGCCGAGGAACAGTAGCACGATAAGCCCCAGTGTAGTACGGGTATTAATGGCTGGTTCGCCCATGAAAACAAGGTAGTTTACGAGGTCGGCAACGGTTGCATCGTATTCAGCAGGCGTCAGCGCCCCCTGTTTTTCCAGAGTAAGCTTGTGAGCCACGGCCTTGTTGCCATGTGCGTCTATTGATTCGCTCGTCAGGAGGCGTTGCTCACCTTGTAGTTCGCTTAACACATGTGGCATGCCCACTTTGTCAAAAGCGGTGTTGTTCCAGCCGGTTGGGCGAGTGTCGTCGCGATAAAAGCTACGCATGTAGGTGTATAGCCAGTCTGCACCGCGAGCACGCGCAATCACTGACAGGTCGGGCGGAGTGGCGCCAAACCAGGTCATGGCATCCTTTTTGTTCATTGCCACTGTCATGGGCTGCCCCACCTTGTCGGCGGTGAACATGAGGTTGCTCTTGATCTGCTCTTCGGTCAGTCCGATGTCCTTGAGGCGGTTGTAACGCATCGAAGATGCCGAATGGCAGTTGAGGCAATAGTTGACAAAAATCTTGGCACCACGCTGCAATGAAGCTTGGTTGGTGGTGTTGATCGGTGCTTTGTCGAGGTGGACGCCTTCGCTGGCTGAGACTGCGGTGGGCAGTATCAGAGCAAGCATCAGAATCAGCTTTTTCATTATCCCGTCACCCTTTCTGGAACAGGTTTTGTCTTGTCGTTTTTGGTGTACCAAGGCATGAGTGCGAAGAACAGGAAATACACCATTGTCAGTACGCGCGCTACTACCGTGGCACGGTCGGCGCCGCCCAGTACGGGAATATTTGCGCTAAATTGCCCCCATACGTTAGACGGAACAGTGCCCAGGTAACCCAGAACCAGGAAACTCACCACAAAGGCAGTTAGCCAGCTCTTGTACTTGCAACCGCGATAGCGGATGGATTTTACCGGACTCTTGTCCAGCCAGGGTAGCGCGGCAAACGCCATGACCGAGGCTCCCATGGCTACCACTCCGGGGAACTGTGAGTTGAACAGAGGCGGCACTGCGCGCAGAATAGAATAATAAGGTGTGAAGTACCAGACCGGTGCAATATGCGGCGGGGTTTTCAGCGGATCGGCAGGGATGAAGTTGTTGGCCTCGAGGAAGTATCCCCCCATCTCTGGTGCGAAGAACACGATAGCCGAGAACACCATCAGAAACACAACGACGCCGACGATATCCTTCACTGTGTAATAGGGGTGAAAGGGGATGCCATCTAGCGGGATGTGAGTGACCGGATCCTTGTGCTTCTTGATTTCGATGCCGTCTGGGTTGTTGGAGCCGACTTCGTGCAGCGCAATGATGTGCGCGGCCACCAGGCCCAGCAGCACCAGCGGCAGAGCGATAACGTGGAAAGCGAAGAAGCGGTTGAGCGTTGCATCCGACACCATGTAGTCGCCACGGAGCCACAGGGAAATGTCAGGGCCGATAAACGGAATGGAGGTGAACAGGTTGATGATCACCTGTGCCCCCCAGTAGGACATTTGTCCCCAAGGCAGCAGATAGCCGAAGAAAGCTTCGCCCATCAGCGCAAGGAAGATGCCGACGCCGAACAGCCAGATCAGCTCGCGCGGGCCGCGATAGGAGCCGTACAGCAGGCCGCGGAACATGTGTAGGTAGACCACGACGAAGAACATCGAGGCGCCGGTGGAATGCATGTAGCGGATGATCCAGCCGAAATTTACATCGCGCATGATGTATTCGACGGATGCAAAGGCAAGTTCGGCATCCGGTTTGTAGTTCATGGTGAGGAAAATGCCGGTGACAATCTGGATCACCAATACCAGCAATGCCAGCGAACCGAAAAAGTACCAGAAGTTAAAATTCTTTGGTGCGTAGTATTCGGAAAGATGTGCTTTCCAGTTAGCGGTGAGCGGAAAGCGTTCATCCACCCAGTTCAGGTATTTTTGCATTTGGGTTAGGCTCCTTTACCGTCTTCGCCGATCAGCAGGCGACTGTCACTCAGGTAGTAGTGCGGTGGGACTTCCAGATTGGTCGGGGCGGGGGATCCCTTGAATACGCGGCCTGCAAGGTCAAACTTGGAGCCGTGGCACGGACAGAAAAAGCCACCTTGCCAGTCTGAACCCATATCCTCTTCGCCAGCCTTGAGCTTGGATGTCGGGGAGCAACCAAGGTGAGTGCAAATGCCAATCAGCACGATCAACTCTGGTTTGCGCGAGCGTGTGGCATTCTTTGCGTATTCCGGCTGTTGTGGGACAGCCAGCAAGGGATCTGACAGATTGCCATCCATTTTGGCCAAGCTATCCAGCATGGTTTTTGTGCGATTGACAATCCAAACCGGTTTGCCGCGCCATTCGACGGTAATCATGGCACCGGGTTCGATTTTGGAAATATCCACTTCGACCGGTGCGCCAGCCGCCTTGGCACGTTCCGATGGCAACATGCTGGCGATAAAAGGTACCGCGACTGCGGCGCCGGCAACGCCTCCCATCGCCGATGTCGCGGCGACCAGAAAACGCCGCTTACTCTGATCAACTTCTTGTTTGGTCATTATGCAATCCCATGATAGATGCAAATCAAAAGGATCCTATTGTACCGTTTTCCCACAAAAATTTAAAAGGCTTATCGTGATGGTCTGCTGGGAATTTGGCTGGTTACTTGATACAAACGGCCCGCACCTGCTTCATATCCGTAATACCTTGCAATACTTTCTCGATCCCGTCCTGCTTTAGCGTGCGCATGCCATCGTCGAGTGCGGTCGCAAACATCTCGGCAACGCGGGCGTGCTCCTGGATGTTTTTCTTGATGGCGTCGGTGCCTTCCAGAAGTTCGTGCAGGCCGACGCGACCCTTGTAGCCGGTATCGTTGCATTTTGCGCAGCCCTTGGCGCGATATAGCGTCAACTGGCCCTTGTCGTTGCCGAACTCCTTGAGCCATTCCTGATAGATGGCCTTGAATGCGGCTTCTGGGTCTTTTTTCCAGCTGGCGGTGTTTTTGAGCTCCAGGCAGTATTCGTTGAGCATGCCTTTTACCTCGTTGGCATCCGGCGTATAAGCCTCTTTGCATTCGCACAGACGTTTGCCCAAGCGTTGGGCCAGGATGCCGAGCAGCGCGTCGGCAAAATTGAACGGATCCATGCCCATATCCAGCAGCCGCACGATGGATTCCGGGGCGCTGTTGGTGTGCAGGGTCGCAAAAACCAGATGCCCGGTGAGTGAGGCCTCGATACCGGTGGAAACGGTTTCCTTGTCGCGCATTTCGCCGACCATGATGACATCCGGGTCGGCGCGCAGGAAAGCTTTCATCACCATGGCGAAATCCAGTCCGGCTTTTTTGTTGACCTGTACCTGACGTAGGCCTTTCTGGGTGATTTCCACCGGGTCTTCTGCTGTCCAGATCTTGGTTTCGGGCGTGTTGATGTAGCCGAGCGCCGAATGCAGCGTGGTGGTTTTGCCCGAACCGGTCGGCCCACAGACGAAGAATAGGCCGTAGGGTTTCTGTACCAGTTCCTTGAGTTTTGCGTTGTTGCGCTTGCTCAGGCCCAGCTTGTCCAGCGGAATCGGCTTGCCCGCCGCCAGGATACGCATCACGATGTCTTCAAGCCCGCCTGCTGTTGGGATGGTGGCGACACGCAGCTCGATATCCAGCGGGCCGAATTTCTTGAACTTGATCTTGCCGTCCTGAGGCTTGCGGCGCTCAGCGATGTCAAGATCGCACATGATCTTGAGGCGCGCGACCAGGGCGTTGCGATAGCTGGGCGGAACCTCGATGTAGTTGACCAGCGAGCCATCCTTGCGAAAACGGATTTCGGTCTTGCCCTTGTCGGGATAGGGTTCGATGTGGATGTCGGACGCGCCCTGGTTGTAGGCGTCGATGATGATCTTGTTGACCAGTTTGACCAGTTCGTTGTCCTGTGCGGCAGAGATATCCTCCTGGCTGAAGCTACCGCCTTCTTCCTCGTCTTCGCCCAGGGTCGAGAGCAGGTCGTCGATGGAGCCGCCTGCGCCGCCAAAGCCGTAAAAGGCGCCTACCGTGTTGATAAAGTCGCGTGCCAGGCAAACTTTGTATGAAACGCTGGTGTGCTTGGGAAAAATGTTGCTGACGACGCGAGAGCCGCGGATGCGCTCGGGGTCGGGCGTCAGGATGACCAGCCCGTCTTCCCTGGTTTCGTCGATGGGAATCCAGCCGCTGGAGATCACGTAATCCTGTTTGAGGTTTCTCAGCAAATCCATCGGTTTCATGCGGTCGGCCTTGTAAGGCTCGAAAGGCACGCCGAAGAAAGAGGCGAGTGCCTTGCCGATGTCGGCAGGCTTGACCTGGAATTCATCAATCAGGATTTCTTCCAGATCTTTGCTCTTGCTGCGCGCCGAGCGCTGGGCGAGCTCGAGTTCCTGCGCGGCCAGCACGCCGTCGGTAATCAACTGGTCGTATTTGGTCTTGATGGCTTTGCCCAGCGGCACCTGGCGCTGGTTGAGGGCGATGGCAAGGGTCTTGGCGATCTCGATCGCGCCTTCTTCCGCCATGTCCGGAAAGGGCAGGCCGGACATGGTGTTGATGACCTGCACCACGCCCATGAGGCTGGAGTCTTCCATATTGATGATCGGAAAGACCAGCATTTGCCTGGTGCGGAAGCCGGTTTTCTTGTCGACTTCCTTCAAAAATCGGATCTCCGGGCTGATGCGAGCCAACTCGGCATCGTCGTAAACGTCCTCGATATTAACGATGGTGCGATGGGATGCAACGTAACCGGCGATACTCTGCGGGTTGATGGCGAGGCGCAGTTCCTTGAAAGCGTTGAGGCCGGTCTTGACCTTGGAAACGATAGCGGTCTTGTCTTCGCTCAGTACATATAAAGTCAGCCGCTCGGCTTCGAACAGGTTGCGAATGTCTTCGCTGACTTCGAGGATGATCTCGTCGGTCGCCCGCGTGGCGTGGATCTTGTTGGTGACAACTTGCAGCTTTTTGGTAAAGGCCAGCTTGTTGCCCATTTCGGCAATGCTGACATCCTTCTTGGCGGCGGCAGAGGTAGTCATGTACGGGCTTTCCGGAAAATTGCGAGGCAAGGCCAACACTATCACAGCGAACCTGAAAGTCAATTCACACGGCTTTGTCTCTCCTGCGTTCGGGTGTTTTGTACAGGTTACAGCCTTGTCGCATCTGTTCAGGTAAAATTCACGCCAATTTATCGCTACCGGAGTTTTTGTCATGCCTGTCAACCTGACCGCCCCCGATCCCGCCAGCCTGTTACCCATCAAAGGGGTAGAGCTCGGCTTTGCCGAAGCGCATATCAAGAAGCCCAACCGCAAGGATATGCTGGTGATCAGGCTGGTGCCTGGCAGCCGTGTGGCGGGCGTATTCACCCAGAACCAGTTTTGCGCGGCCCCGGTGCAGGTGTGCAAAAAGCATCTGGCCTCCGGTGCGGAAATCCGCGCGCTGGTGGTCAACACCGGTAACGCCAATGCCGGGACCGGCGAGGATGGCCTGATGCGGGCGCGGCGGACTTGCGAGGCGCTGGCCGGGCTGCTGGGCATCGCGGATGATCAGGTATTGCCGTTTTCCACCGGCGTCATCATGGAGCCGTTGCCGGTGGACCGCGTGGTGGCCGGGCTGCCTGCCTGTGTGACCGACCTCAAGGAAAGTAACTGGGCCAATGCCGCCGAAGCCATCATGACGACCGACATCGTCGCCAAAGCCTGTTCTAAACAGATTCAAATCGGCGGCAAAACGGTCACGATTACCGGCATCGCCAAAGGCTCCGGTATGATCCATCCCAACATGGCGACCATGCTGGGCTATGTGGCGACCGACGCGGCGATTTCGCAAAGGGCGCTGGAGGCGATGATCCAGCATGCCGTCAACCGGTCATTCAACTGCATTACGGTGGATGGCGATACCTCGACCAACGACTCGCTGATACTCATGGCGACAGGGCAGGCGGGCAATGCCGAGGTCACTGAGGGCAGTGCCGACTATATCGCCCTGCGCGATGCGATGACCGATGTCACGGCCTTTCTGGCGCAAGCCATCGTGCGCGACGGCGAAGGTGCTACCAAGTTCATGACCATCCGCATCGAAGGCGGCCAGAGTGAGGCAGAGTGCCGCAAGGCGGGTTACGCCATTGCACATTCGCCACTGGTCAAGACGGCTTTCTTCGCCTCCGACCCCAATCTGGGCCGTATTCTTGCGGCGGTGGGTTATGCCGGGATTGAGAATCTGGATGTCAGTCTGCTCAAACTCTATCTGGACGACGTGCTGGTGGCCGAGAACGGCGGTCGTGCCGCAAGTTATCAGGAAGCCGAGGGGCAGCGCGTGATGAAGCAGCCCGAGATTACCGTGCGCGTGGTGCTGGGTCGCGGTCAGGCCGAGGCGACGGTGTGGACCTGCGATTTCTCGTACGACTACGTCAAGATCAACGCGGATTATCGAACCTGATGAGCGACCTCGATCGTCTGATTGTTCTGGGCGAAACCCTGCTGCAACGGCTGGATGCCGTTTTGCCTGCTGCCGTGCAGCCGTCAGACTGGTCTGCCCATGCCTGGCGCTGGCGCAAGCAGGGCGGCCAAGGGTTTATGCGGGCCGTGGCGCATCCGCGCCATATCCGGCTGGCCGATCTGCAAGGTATAGACCGCCAGAAAACCATGCTGCAACGCAACACCTTGCAGTTTGTGCGAGGCTTGCCGGCCAACAATGTGCTGTTGACCGGCTCGCGCGGCACCGGCAAATCGTCGCTGATCAAAGCGCTGCTGGCGGAATATGCCGACGAGGGCTTGCGTCTGCTGGAAGTGGACAAGGCGGACCTGACCGATTTGCCCGACATTGCCGATTTGCTGGCGACGCGGCCGGAGCGGTTCATTTTGTTCTGCGACGATTTGTCGTTCGAGGCGGGCGACCCCGGCTACAAGGCGCTCAAGGTGGCGCTGGACGGCTCGATTGCCGGGGCGGCCGACAACCTGCTGATCTACGCGACTTCCAACCGCCGCCACCTGATGCCGGAATTCATGACAGAGAATCTAGAATCCGATGAAATTCGCCCCGGTGATACGGTGGAAGAAAAGATTTCCCTGTCTGAGCGTTTCGGGCTGTGGCTGTCATTTTATGCCTTTGACCAGGACGAATACCTGGCGATTGTGAAGCATTGGCTGGCGCATTTCGGCATTGCTCGCCTGACCCCGCAAGCACGCCGTGCGGCCTTGCAATGGGCTTTGGGGCGCGGTTCGCGCAGCGGGCGCGTGGCCTGGCAGTTTGCCCGCGACTGGGTGGGGCAGCAGGCGTTGAGCAAAAAATAATGGGCCGCAGATGAACGCGGATACACGCAGATTTTCTCTGTCGAATTAAGGGCGTGGTCGATGTGCTGTTTTAATTCAATCCGTGTTCATCCGCGTTCATCTGCGGCTAATAAAATCATATGACACAACCTCAAACCGTCGAAGCCGCCGTGGCCGTCGTCCTGCGCGAGGACGGCAAGGTGTTGCTGGGTCAGCGGCCCGAGGGTAAATCGTGGGCGGGCTGGTGGGAGTTTCCCGGCGGCAAGGTCGAGGTCGGCGAGACGGCCGCCCATGCCTTGAAGCGCGAAGTGCATGAAGAACTGGGGATAGACGCGACGCGCTTCACCCCGTGGATTACCCGCGAATTTACCTACCCCGAGCGTCACGTAAAACTCAATTTTTTCACCGTCCGGGCCTGGAATGGTATCCCGCACGGCAAGGAAGGCCAGCAACTTTCCTGGCAAGACCCCGCCGCAGTGACCGTAGGCCCGCTATTGCCTGCCAACAAACCCGTACTCAATGCGCTTTGCCTGCCGGCTATCTACGGCGTCACCAATCTGGTCGAAATGGGCGAAGTCGGTTTTTTTGCTGCACTGGATCAGGCACTTGAAAAAGGGTTGCGACTGATACAGGTACGCGAAAAACAGTTGCCTGCCGATGCCTTGGTGGCATTTGCCCGGCAGATGATCGCACGCGCCCATGCCCATGGTGCGCGGGTGGTGCTCAATGGCGATGTCGCGCTGGCACGGGCATGCGGCTCGGATGGCGTGCACCTGTCGTCCGCGGCGTTGAAATCATTGGGGCAAAAGCCGGATGGCCTGCTGTGTGGCGCTTCCTGCCACAACGTCGAAGAACTGGCACTGGCGGCAAGGCTTGATCTGGATTACGCGCTGCTGGGGCCGGTGCAGGCGACGCTGACTCATCCCGATGCATCACCGCTGGGCTGGAGCGGGTTTGCCGCGCCGGTGGGTGGGTTGCCCATGCCGGTTTATGCGCTGGGCGGAATGCAGCGATCCGATCTGGAGGTTGCCTGGCGGCACGGTGCGCACGGTATCGCCATGCTGCGCGAGGTCTGGAAATGAGAGCGCTGTGGTGGCTGCTGGTGTTGGCGACCTGTAGCCGTGCGCCGGAACCGATCTCGGTTGCATGTGCCGACCCTGTGGCCGGGTGCAGTTTGCCGGATGGCTTGAGCGTGCGTTTTTCCGGCCCGCCTGCCATGCTGGAAACTTTCGAGTTGGAAATGACGGCCCCGGCAGATGCGGAAATCCACGCCGGTTTTCAGATGCGCGGCATGGAGATGGGGATGAACCGTTACCGTCTGATCAACAAGGACGGAAAATGGCGCGCCAGCGTGATGCTGCCTGCCTGCGTGCAGGGTCGCAGCGATTGGATACTACGTCTTGAAACGGGCAGGAAGGTTTACGAAGTCCCGTTCAGCGCCATTTAGGATGTGCTCAAATTAATCATCGGCCTTTACCGGCACGCTGATTTTCTGCTTGCGGGTCTTGCCTTTGGCGTCTTTCAGCGTCAGCTCGATCTCGAAGCTTTTCCCTGGGATCAGTTGTTTTTTTAGGTCGAATAACATCAGATGAAAACCGCCAGGCGTCAGTTTCACGATCTTGCCTGCCGGGAGCGGCATGGTTTCAAGCATGCGCATTTTCATTACCCCGTTATTCATCGACATTTCATGAAATTCGACACTGTCGGCAATCGGAGTGACGGCGCCGATCAATTGTACGGTGCGGTCACTTTTGAGATTCATGTAGGCGGCGCCGACATCCTGCCCCGGAGGCGTGGCGCGAGCCCAGACGCCGGAAATCTCGACTGCTGAATTGGCGCAAAAACTGGTTAGCAGCAGACTCAGTGCAAGCAGGATCTTAGTCATGACCATCATCCGAGGGTAGTTTCTCGGCTTCGGGAATACGATAGCCTTCAGTTGCCCACTGCCCGAGGTCGATCAGTTTGCAGCGCTGCGAACAGAACGGTCGCCATGGGTTGTCGGGGGTGTATTCGGAAAGCTCACTGCAGGTCGGGCAGGTGACTTTGCGGGCTACAGGTTGTGCAGGGCGTTCTAACATGGCATTTGCAATGGCTAATGTTCGGGCATTGGAGTATCGGCATCATGCCGCGAGTGCAGTATAGCGGCAATATCAACTTTCTAATCACTCGGATGCGGCAGGAAGCGGTTTCGAGTTGCCGGCTTGGCAATGGAATAAGGTAGTGCGCTCATAACAAGATATTATTGATTCGGCCCAATAAAATATGAACTTTTTGAGGTTTTCATGATCCGAGAATCATGGAAAAAGAAAACGCAAGAAAACAAACCCTGGAGCAACTTCATGAGAGGCGCAAGCAAGTCGTGAGATTGCACAAGAAGGCCATCAAGATCATGAAGATTG
>WBZX01000446.1_pt2 | contig 19458 bp, 21 predicted proteins | sample 5204211 | NCBI WGS metagenome assembly WBZX01 (sample SAMN12344362, study PRJNA552823) | activated sludge metagenome | biome: Activated sludge suspended growth; feature: Nitrification reactor; material: Wastewater; isolation source: activated sludge from nitrification reactor of wastewater... | reverse complement strand
GACGCTGCGCGAGAGTCGGCACGAGCAGCTTCTTGTCAGCCGCGGCAACATCGACGAGCTGGTGGGCGCGGTGTCCAAGCGGCATCTCCTGAACCAGCTCCTGGCCGGCAGCCCGCTCGATCTCGAAGCCGTCATCGGCAAGCCGCTGCTGGTCCATGAGGCCACGCCGGTGTTCAAGGTGCTCGACGAATTCAAGCAGGCGCCGGTGCGGCTGGCCGTGGTGGTCGACGAGTATGGCGGCCTGGAGGGCATCGTCACGCAGGCCGACCTGCTGGAAGCGCTGGCCGGCGAGCTGGCGGAAGCGGAAGGCGGCCGGCCCGATGTCCAGGAACGCGCCGACGGCTCGCTGCTGATCGACGGCATGGCGTCGGCCGGCGACATCTTCAATCGACTGGCCCTGGCGGCGCCCTCGACCAGCGGCCGTTTCCATACCATCGCGGGCTTTGCGCTGGCCCAGCTCGGCCATCTGCCAGTAGCCGGAGAGAAGTTCTCCTACGAAGGCTGGTCGTTCGAGATCGTCGACATGGACGGCCGCCGCATCGACAAGCTGCTGGTCCACCGGGAAGTGCCGCCGCTCGACGAAGCCTGACGCCGAGCCAGGCCTAACGCTGCGGCGGGGCCAGGGTGATCGTGCCGATGGCGGTGCGGGCGGTCTCGGCGCGGGTCCCGCCGATCCCGATGTAGGAAAGGCTCTGCCAGTTCTCGACGAAGTTCCGAGCCCAGGGCGAGAGCATGTTGCCGGACTGGCCGAGTGGCATGGCGAAGCGGCTGTTCTCGAGATCGCTGAAATCGTAGATGCCGCGATAGCCTGCGCCGTGCACGGCGTCGAACGGCCGGTTGCCGCGATAAGAGGGCGAGGCGCGGTTGAGCGTCTGGCTGCCGCCGTCCGAGACGAAGCGCACTGAGGCGAAGTTGCCGAGCAGCGGGATGCGGTCGAACAGGGGATGGCGGTGTACGGCGAGATGCTCGCTGCCCCATTGCCACCGGGACATGTCCGGCCCGTGGCGGCGGCTGATCCAGTCCAGCGCCCGTTCGAGGGCGAGGGCGACGGCATCGTCGCACGTCTCGGCCTGCACCGTGCCGCCATCGTCGCACCAGCCCGGCCTGTCGCGGAGGATGCGCACCATCAGGGGCACGTTGGGCGAGGCGAGAGCGTCGAACAGAGGCTCGCCCAGTTCGTCGGCCAGCAGGCCGCGCTGCAGCTCGGTGATCCAGGCGCTGTAGATCAGCGGCTCGGGCCGGCTCGCCAGCATAAAGCGGTTCCAGCGGCCGAGCAGCTCGTAGGCCCGTGCCGCCCGCGCATTGCGCGCAGGGGCCCGCAGCAGGAGCGGCAGGATGTCGTTGACGTCGAGCGAGAGATTGTCGGCCTGCATGACGATCATGCCGTAGACCGGATGGCGCTCGACCTCTCGCAGGAGCTGGTTGGCGCGGCGCTGGCGATAGGGCTCGGCCCAGTCCTTGCTGATGAAGTGGCGGTAGTCGTCGGGGACGAGGCGCGCGTTGGCGTTGACGATCAGGCCGGCCGGCGGATTGTAGACGCGCGGCAGTTGGTCGAAGGGCACGAAGCCCGCCCAGTCGTATTCCCCGGTCCAGCCCGGCACCGGCATCGAGCCGTCGCCCTTGCGGCGGATCGGCACCTTGGCCGGCGCGATCAGGCCGATGTTCCCCGACGTGTCGGCATAGACCATGTTCTGCATCGGCGAACCGATGCGGCGCGCGGCGGCGAGGAAATCCTCCCAGTTCTGCGCCATGCCGAGGCGGCCGAAGCCCTCGGCCGACGTATCCGCACCGTCGAGCGCGGTCGCCTGCAGCGCCAGTACATGGCCTTGCGGCGTCATGCCTTCGACGCGGCGGACGAAATCGTCGATCACCGGCCCGTGCCGTGTCTCGCGCACGCGCATCGTGACGGGATCGCCCCAGGCAACCTTGATCGTCTCCTCGCGCACGCCGAAGGAGCGGGCGCCGTCCGGCGTGATGTAGCGGTTGGGATCGGTCGGATCGACCCGCTCGACGAAGACGTCCTGGCTGTCGAGGTTGGTGGTGGTGAAGCCCCAGCCGATCGTGCCGTTGTGGCCCAGCACGACGGCAGGCGAGCCCGGCGAGGTGGCGCCGCGAATGTCGAAGCCCGGTCCGACCAGCCGTGCGAGGTACCAGACGCCGGGGAAAGAGAAGCCGAGATGCGGATCGTTGGCCAACAGCGGCTTGCCCGAGACCGCATGCGCGCCCGACAGCACCCACTCGTTGGAAGCCTCGCGCTTGCGCGTGGCGGTGTTGTCGGTCTCGCGATAGAGGCGGTCGAGATCGATGCCCTGCACCGCCTGCTGCACGAGCGACAGAGTCGAGTCCTGGCTGGTACCCGCCGGCTCGATCAGGAACTTCACGCTGTCTTCGCCGATCTTGTTGGCGAGGCGCAGCCGCAGAAGCTCGGCGCGCCAGTTGCCGTCGAGGCCCAGCGCCATCAGCTTGGCCCAGACCAGCGAATCGGCCGGTCGCCACGGTTCGGGCCGGTAACGGCCGCCGGACAGCAGCTTGACCACGGTGAGCTCCAGGCCGAACTGCTGGTCCTCGTCGGAGATCCAGGCGTTGACGCCTGCCGCATAGGCTTCGATCTGGCCGCGCATCGCCGGCGAAAGCGCGTTCACGCTCTCCGACGCCTTGCGATAGACGCCGAGGCCGCGCATCGTGCGGTCGCTCTCGACCAGCCCGCCGCCGACGAGAACAGGCGGCACGAGTTCGGCGAGCCGGCCCTGGCCCAGCCGCCGTAACAATTCCATCTGCCAGAAGCGGTCCTGCGCGTGGACATAGCCCAGCGCGAAGGCCGCATCTTCGAGCGAACCCGCGATGATGTGCGGGACGGCATTCTTGTCGCGCTGGATCTCGACCGGCGCCTTCAGCCCCGACGCTACGAGGTGGCCGCTATAGGACGGCAGCGCGCCCCGCACCTGGAGATAGGTGCCGAGCAGGATGACGGCGAGCGCCACCACCAGGCCGGCCAGGAACTTGCCCAGGCCGGCAGCAACGCGCAGCAACGCCCGCACTGTCTCAGCCGCCGACGTAAGCGAGGATCGCCTGACGGTCGGCGTCGAGGTCGGGGGCAGGGCTGCGCGTCGTCGGGTCGGCGAAGGCCGACATCTTCAGCGGGTTGCCGGCGAGCTTCAGCGTGCCGCCGCTGCCGTCGGGCACCTCGACCAGCATGTTGCGCGCGGCGACCTGCGGATGGGCGATGGCCTGCGCGATGTTGTTGATCGGACCGCAGGGCACGCCGCCCTTGGAGACGACCGCGATCCAGTGATCCGTCGTGTTCGCCTTCAGCACGGACTCGATTTCCTGCTTCAGCTTCTTCTGGCTCTTCTGGCGCAGCGCGTTCGACTTGTACTCGGGGTTGGCGGCCATGTCGTGCCGGCCGAGGGCTTCGCACATCTTGACGAACAGGCTGTCGTTGCCGGCGGCGATGATGATCGAGCCGTCGGACGTGGCGAATGCCTCGAAGGGAGTGATGGTCGGATGGCGGGCGCCGAGCGGGCCGGGAATTTCCTTCTCGACCGTGTAACGCATGATGGCGTTTTCCAGCAGCGCGAGCTGGCAGTCGAACATGGCGATGTCGACCTTGGTCGACTCGCCGGTCTTGAGGCGATGGACGATGGCGGCGTTGACCGCGACGGCGGTGTAGAGGCCGGCGCCGATGTCGCCGATGGACATGCCGACGCGGCTGGGCGGCTGGCCCTCGTTGCCGGTGATGCTCATGATGCCACCCATGCCCTGCATGACCATGTCGTAGGCCGGGTCCTTGGAATTAGGGCCGGTATGGCCGAAGCCCGAGGCCGAGGCGTAGATGAGCTGCGGATACCTGGCGTGCAGCGTGTCCCAGCCGTAGCCCAGCTTCTCCATCGTGCCGGGGCGGAAGTTCTCGACCACGACGTCGGCCTTTTCGAGCAGCTTCTCGAAGATCTTGCGGTCGCCCTCGGCCTTGAGGTCGAGCGCGATGCTCTCCTTGCCGCGATTGACCGACGCGAAATAGGTCGACTTGCCGTTGACGAAGGGACCGTAGGCGCGGGCATCGTCGCCGCCCTTGGGCGGCTCGACCTTGATCACCCGTGCGCCCATCTCGGCCATCAGCAGGGTGCAGTAGGGGCCCGCCAGGATGCGGGAGAGATCGACGACGGTGATGCCCGACAGCGGGCCTTTGGTATTCTGGGTCATATCGAGTTCTTAGCCAGAGGGTCGGCGCGAATCCAGCCACACGTTGGCCGCAGCGGCACCGATCACGATAGCGCCACCGATCAAGGTGAGGTCGCCCGGCTTTTCGCCATCGAACAGCCACACCCAGATGGGACCGAGGACCAGTTCGAGCAGGCCGAGCAAGGCTGCACGGCCCGCCGGAATGCGTTTCAGGCTCGCCATGTAGAGCAGCAGTCCGACCGCGAGTTGGCCGGGGCTGAGCGCAAACAGCCATGGCAGCTGCGCCCAGGTGACATTCTCGGGATGCGCAAACGGCAGGGCCACGAGACCCGAGATCACGCCGGCCAGCCAGATCGCCGGTGCCATGCCGACGTCGCGGCGATGGCGCACGACCACGTAGTTGCCGCTCATGCAGAGCACCACGATGAACGCCACGGCCATGCCGGCGAGCGCGCCGGCCTGCAGCGACCCTGCAACGCTGAGGGCCAGTCCGACGACGGCGACGCCCATGGCCAGAATCGTATGACCATGCAAGGGCTCGCCGAGGAAAATCCGTGCGGCGATGGCGGTAATGAAGGGCGTGGCGCCGAACATGATCAGCACGTTGGCCACGGGGGCCAGGCCGAGCGCGAGAATGAAGCTGACGAAGCTGCCGGCCAGCAGGACGGCGCTCATCACCAGCGCCAGGCCGGCATTGCGCGAATCGACCAGGATGGCGCGACGTTGCCAGATCATTAATGGCAACATCGTGACAACCAGCAATGCACTGCGCCAGAACGATACATCCCATGCGGGAAGGTCGATGCGCCGCACGATGACACCGGCTGTGCTGAAGGCGATCGCGGCAGTGACGGCGTAGAAGGCGCCGAGCAGCGCGGAACTCGGCAGGGTATTCGACGTTTTCATCTCGAAGAATGGTTGAATACGGTTTCCGACGTGCCCCCGTCCATTGATTCTCTCGATCTGCCGCCGTTTCGGCCGCGGTTTCCCTGGTGGGGAGCAGACCTTCAGACGATCGCCATACGGCTCACGTCGTCCCGCGTGCACGATCTTGCGCCGCATAGCAGCGAGCGACTGGCCTTTCCGATGGCCGACCGCACCGGCGACATCCTGCTCGGCATGCTCGACCGTCCCGTGGAAGCGGTGAAGGGCCGGCCGCTTGTGCTGCTGGTGCATGGATGTACGGGCAACGAAGACAGCGCCTACATGCTCAATGCCGCCCGCCACCTGCTTGATCGCGGCTATTGCGTGCTGCGGCTGAACCTGCGCGGCTGCGGTCCCTCGCGAGCCTACTGCCGCGAGCACTATCACCTCGGCCGCACCGCCGACTTCCGGCGGGTGCTGTGGCAGATCCCCGAAGACCTGACCGACAACGGCATCGTGGCCGTCGGCTATTCGCTGGGCGGCGCGATGCTGCTCAAGTATCTCGGCGAGGAGGGATCGTTTTCACCCTTGCGCGGCGCGGCCACGATCTGCGCCCCGATCGATCTGGCCGCCAACTGCAAGCACATGATGCGTCCGCGGAACTGGCTCTATCATGCCTATCTGCTGAACGACATGAAGGCGGAGGCCCTGGCCGAAGGCGCGGCGAACACGCCGGAGGAATGCGAGACCATCAGGGCCGCGCGCAGCGTCTGGGACTTCAACGACAAGTTCATCGCGCCGCGCTATGGCTTCCGCGACGTCGAGGACTATTACGCCCTCTGCACGCCGCATGCCTTCATACCGGAGATCCGCGTGCCGACCATGGTCCTGGCGGCGTGCGACGATCCGTGGATCCCTGTGGAGTGCTACCGGGACTTCAACTGGTCCGATAATCCGGCGCTGTTGCCGGTGCTGCCGCCGGCCGGCGGCCATATCGGCTTCCATGCGCATGACAGCACCCAGCCCTGGTGCGATATCGCGATGGAGAAATTCTTCGACCGGCTCGACAGCGCCTCCTGCTAATGTCGGGGCGTGAGCCTCGATCCACCGTCCTTTCGGCCGCGCTTTCCCTGGTGGGGCGGCGACCTGCAGACCGTTGCCAACGTGCTCGTGCCGCCGAGGTGCGATCTGGCGCCCCATGCGAGCGAGCGGCTGCCCGTCGCCCTGAACGACGGTACCGGCGATGCGCTGGTGTGCACGCTCGACCGGCCGCAGACGTCGCGCGCGGGGACTCCGCTCGTCATCCTGATCCATGGGCTCACCGGCTCGCAGGAGAGCCATTACATCTATAGCATGGCGCGCGCGATGCTGGATCGCGGGCATCGGGTGTTGCGCGCGAACCTGCGCGGCGCCGGCCTGTCGCGCGCGAGCTGCAAGGGCCAGTACTATGCCGGCCGCAGCCAGGACTTTCGCGCGCTGCTGGCGGCATTGCCAGCCGGGCTGACGGGCGACGGCATGGTGGCCGCGGGCTATTCGCTGGGCGGCGCGATGCTGCTCAAGTATCTCGGCGAGGAGGGAAGTGCCTGCCCGCTGGCGGCAGCGGCCAGCATCTCCGCACCCATCGACCTTTCGGTGACCTGCCGCAACATGATGCGGCCGCGCAATACGCTCTATCACCGCCACATCCTCGGCCAGATGAAGATCGAAGCGACGGCTGCAGGCGCCGAAGTGACGGCGGCGGAGCGGGCGGCCATCCTCGGCTCGCGCTCCGTATGGGACTACGACGAGGATTTCATCGCCCCGCGCCACGGCTTCGCCGGCGCCGAGGACTATTACGAGCGCTGCAAGCCGCTGCGCTTCATGGGCGGCATCAGGATTCCCACGCTCGTGATCGCCGCCCTCGACGATCCCTGGATTCCCGGCGCGCTCTACAGCCGCTACGATTGGGCCGGCAGCCCGTCGCTGACACCGCTGCTGCCCCGGCACGGCGGGCATGTCGGCTTCCACGGCGTGGGCAGCCGGCAACCTTGGAGCGACGCCGCCGTTGCGAGGTTTTTCGACCGTTGAGGTCCCCACATGACTAACGCGGAACCCATGGCCCTGATCGTCGGCGTTGCCTGCTCCTTGGTGGCTCTTGTCCTGGCGTGGCGTGCCTATCGAGGTGCTTCGGCCGACCTCGAAGAACGCAACCGCGAGAAGCGCGAGAAGGAGCGGGATCGCCGCTGAGTCACGCCACCACCTTCCGTGCAATCGATTGCAGGAAAGGCAGGGGGGGGCCGCGGTGGCGAAGCCGACCGCAATCTTAGTTTCTATTTAGAGTTTATTATGAAGGTTTACATATAGGGATGGCCCAAAAGGGCCGACCCGGTTTGGGCAGGAAGGGCCATCCTGGTCTGGGCAGAGTTGCCCATCTCGAAGGCGCCCGCCGTCGATCAAGGCAAGGAAAAGCGTTTCCGTCGGTCGCACGTACAGCGAAGCCTTGTTCCTGAAGTAGTGCTGTTCGCGCACGATGAACCGGCGTGCCGCCATCTTTTCGAGCACGAGACGGATCTGCTTGGGCGTGCAGTGCAGTTCCGCCTGCCATCCCGCGCGAGTCAACGTCACCCATTTGTATCCGTTGCGGGAGACCCTGGTGTATCGATGCCAACGCAGCAGCTTGTGCAGGAACAGGCCGCACCGCTCGCCGCCGGCCACCACGATGCAGCCGTCGACATGATAGGTCGTGCAATCGATTGCACGCGCCAGCGCCAGGTACTCCGTTGAAGCCATCGTCATCGCTGCATACCCTCCTTGGTATCCTGCTGAGACTCGACTAGCGGTGATGGCGACAGCCGGCAATTTCAGGTGTGGATCATGCACACGGCGTCGGCGCCGATGTCCGGCGCTGCCTAGCCGATGCGGATGGGCTCCGCCGGCGGGCCGTCGCGCAGCAGCGTCCCGAGACGGGTGCCGAGGTCGAGCGGCTCGAAGCGTTCGCCGGAAGCGGCGATCTCGTCGGCGGTCCACCAGCGATGGCCGCGGGTCCAGCTCCGTTCCTTCTCGTCGAGCCCGGACGTGTCGATCTCGGTGCGGTCGGTGCGCGCCAGGAAGAAGCGTTCTCTGTGCATCACGTCCTTGCCGCGCCAGCTCATGCGGCGCTCGCGCGTCCACACCCAGCGCGGCGTGTCGATCACCGGCAGCCTGGTCTCTTCGCCGGCCTCGCGGACGGCGGCCTCGACGTAGTCCTCGCCGGGATCGACCATGCCGCCGATCATCACCCAGAACGGATCGAAGAACGGCTGGGCGGGATCGAACACCGCGGGATCGTGCACGTTGAACAGGAACAGGCGGTCCTGCGGATCGAGCAGGATCAGCCGGGCCGACGGACGCTCGATCATGCGCGCAATCACTTGCCCTTGAGCAGCCGCGCCGCGTCCACCGCGCCATAGGTCAGGATGCCGTCGCAGCCGGCGCGCTTGAAGCCGGTCAGCGTCTCGATCAGCACCTTGTTCCAGTCGAGCCAGCCGCGGTCGGCGGCGCCGCGCAGCATCGCGTACTCGCCGCTCACCTGGTAGGCGTAGGTCGGCACGCCGAACGTGTCCTTCACGCGGCGCACCACGTCGAGATAGGGCAGGCCGGGCTTGACCATGACCATGTCGGCGCCTTCCTCGATGTCGAAGCCCACTTCGCGCAGCGCCTCGTCGGCGTTGGCGTAATCCATCTGGTAGGTCTTCTTGTCGCCCTTCAGCGCGCCCGAGCTGCCGATGGCGTCGCGGAACGGATTGTAGAAGGCTGAGGCATACTTGGCGGCGTAGGACATGATCTGGGCATTGCCATAGCCCTTACCGTCGAGCGCCCGGCGGATCGCGCCGATGCGGCCGTCCATCATGTCGGAGGGCGCCTGGATGTCGGCGCCGGCCTCGGTCTGCACGATCGCCTGCTTGACCAGCGCCTCGACCGACTCGTCGTTCTGCACGTAGCCGTCGCGCACGATGCCGTCGTGGCCGTCGCTGTTGAAAGGATCGAGCGCCACGTCGCATACGATGCCGATATCGGAGACCGATTTCTTCACAGCCCGGATGGCGCGGCAGACGAGATTGTCCGGATTGTAGGCCTCGCGCGCATCGGGCGTCTTGGCCTTGGGGTCGGTCTCGGGAAAGATCGCAATGGCGGGGATGCCGAGGTCGCGCGCTTGCTTGGCGGCTTCGACAAAGAGATCGACGGAGAGGCGGTCGACGCCGGGCATAGAGGCCACCGGCGTGCGCAGGTTCTGTCCCTCCTGCACGAACAGCGGCCAGATCAGGTCGTCGACGGAGAGCTTGTTCTCGGCGACGAGGCGGCGGGACCAGTCCTCGCGGCGGTTGCGGCGGAGCCGCGTGGTGGGAAAACGGCCGAGGGTCGTGAAGCGAGCGGGCATGGCTGGGTCTTATAGCGGTTCAGGCCATGGGTAGGCGACGGCGATAATAGGCATTGGGTCGCACCGCCCCGGCCATATAGCCGCAGAAGCCGGCAGCCAGGGCGGCCTCCGCAGCGAGGTCGACCAGCAACGGCCAGTGCGACAGCGCGCCCTGGGCGAGCACGATACCCACGCGCGCGCCGATCCAGATCAGGAGGCCGGCGCTGGCGACGAGAGGCGTCCCGCGCCAGTGCAGGATCGTCATCGCGAGGAAGGCGAGCGACCATATTGTGACGAAGCCCACGGCGAGCATGTAGCGCAGACTGAGCTCGCGCAGCCTGTCGAACGCCAGCGTCGAGCCCATGAGCGCCACCAGGCAGACAACCGACGCAGCGACCACCAGCCAGAGCAGGGCGCCGCCCAACCGGGCCTCGGGAAGCGCGGCCGCTTCCTCCTCAGTCAGGATGCGCCAATTCATTGTGCAAATGTAAGGCTCGACGGTGGCCGCTGCCATCGCGGTTGACCGGGGGAGACCCCCGGATATGATCCGCCGCGCATGGACTTTTTGCTTTCCGAAGACCAAGAGGCTTTCCGCGGTACGGCCCGGCAGTTCGCAGCCGAGCGGATGCTGCCCGAGGCTGCGCGCTGGGATGCCGAGAAGGTCTTCCCCGAGGACGTGCTGCGCGAGGCTGCAGCGCTGGGATTCGGCGGCATCTATGTGAAGGACGATGTCGGCGGTAGCGGGCTCTCGCGCTTCGACGCGGCGCTGATCATGGAGGAGCTGGCCTCGGCCTGCCCGAGCACGGCGGCCTACATTTCCATCCACAACATGGCCGCGTGGATGATCGACGGCTTTGGCAGCGACGAGCAGCGCCGGCGCTTCCTGCCCAAGCTCTGCTCGATGGAGCATTTCGCGAGCTACTGCCTGACCGAGCCCGGCGCCGGGTCCGACGCGGCCGCACTGGCGACGCGCGCGGAACTGAGTGGCGACCACTACATCCTGAACGGCACCAAGGCCTTCATCTCGGGCGGCGGCCGCAGCGACATCTATGTCGTGATGCTGCGCACCGGCGGGCCGGGGGCGGGCGGCGTCTCGACACTGGTGGTCGAAGCGGGCACGCCCGGCCTTTCCTTCGGCAAGCAGGAGAACAAGCTCGGCTGGAACAGCCAGCCGACGGCGGCGGTGATCTTCGACAATTGCAAGGTGCCGGTCGCCAACCGGCTGGGCCCCGAGGGCCACGGCTTCAAGATCGCGATGATGGGGCTCGACGGCGGGCGCATCAATATCGGTGCCTGCTCGCTGGGCGGCGCGCGCGCCTGCCTCGAAACGGCGTCGCGCTATGTCGTGGAGCGCAAGCAGTTCGGCAAGCCGATCGCCGACTTCCAGGCGACGCAGTTCAAGCTGGCCGACATGGCGACCGAGCTGGATGCGGCGCGGCTGATGATCTGGCGCGCGGCCTCGCTGCTCGACGCCAAGTCGCCGGAGGCGACGCAGGCCGCCGCCATGGCCAAGCGCTTCGCCACCGACGTGGGCTTCCGTGTCGTCAACGACGCATTGCAACTGCATGGCGGCTACGGCTACTTGAAGGACTTCCCCATCGAGCGCTATCTCCGCGACTTGCGCGTCCACCAGATCCTCGAAGGCACCAACGAGATCATGAGGGTAATCATCTCGCGCAGACTGTTGATGGGATGACGAGGACGCCGCCGGCACAAGTTCTTCGCGGCGTGGTTTTTCTTTTGGAGTTGTAATGTCTGAAGCAGAGATTCTGTTCGAGGTGAAGGACGGCCTGGGCGTGATGACGCTGAACCGTCCCAAGGTCCTGAATTCCCTGTCGCACAACATCATCCAGGAAATGGAACGGGTGATGCCGCAGTGGGAGAAGGATCCGGCCATCAAGGCGGTGATCCTGCGCGGTGCCGGCGATCGTGCCTTCTGCGCCGGCGGCGACGTGGCCGGTCTCTATCGCGAGATGCGCGACAATCCCGCGGGCACCCTGCGCCGCGATTTCTTCCGCGACGAGTATATCGTCAACCGTCGGATCTATCGCTACGCCAAGCCGTGGATCTCGCTGATCGACGGCATCAACATGGGTGGCGGCGTCGGCCTGTCGGCGCACGGCTCGCACTCGGTGGCCAGCGAGAAGTTCCTCTTCGCCATGCCGGAGACGACCATCGGGCTCTTTCCCGATGTCGGCGGCGGCTATTTCCTGACGCGCCTGCCGGGCGCGCTGGGAACCTTCCTGGCGCTCACCAGCTACCGCCTGAAGGTGGCCGACGCGCTGTGGGCCGGCATCGTGCAGGCGCATGTGCCCAGTGCCAAGATCAACGACCTGCAGGCAGCCCTTGGGGCAGCCGATCTTTCGGGCCCGCGCGCCAACGAGAAGGTCGATGCGGTCATCGCCAAGTTCACGGCCGATCCGGGCGAGGCGACCCTGCCGGGGCTGATGCCCGAGATCGACCGCTGCTTCTCGGCCGAGACGCTGCAAGAGATCGTGGCCAAGCTCAAGAAGTCGAACAGCGAGTTCGCCCAGAAGCAGCTCGCCGCGCTGCTGAAGCTCTCGCCGCTGTCCATGGCGATCACGCTGGAACAGCTGCGCCGCTGCGCCAATCGGTCGTTCGAGGACACGATGACCATCGAATACCGCATGTCGCAGCGCTGCATGCAGAAGGGTCACGACTTCTTCGAGGGCGTGCGCGCGCTGCTGATCGACAAGGACCAGAAGCCGCAGTGGAATCCGGCGACCATCGACGGCGTGAGCGCGGCGATGGTGGAAGAGCATTTCCGGCCGGTGTCGAACGACCTGTTCTTCGACTGAGCGGTCAACGAGGGAGGAAACCATGGCGAAGATCGCCTTCATCGGCCTCGGCAACATGGGCGGCCCGATGGCCGCCAATCTGGCCAAGGCGCAGCATCACGTGACGGCCTTCGATCTGTCCGAAGAGGCCGTCAGGACGGCGGTCGAGAAGGGCGCGCACAAGGCGGCCTCCGCCGCCGAGGCGGTGAAGGGAGCCGAGATCGTCGTCACCATGCTGCCGGCCGGCAAGCATGTGCGCCAGGTCTACGAGACCGACGTGCTGCCGAACGTCGCCAAGGGCACGCTCCTGATCGACTGCTCGACCATCGACGTCGACAGCGCCCGTCACGTGGCGGCGCTGGCCGACAAGGCCGGGATGGAGATGATCGACGCGCCGGTGTCGGGCGGCGTCGGCGGCGCGACCGCCGGCACGCTCACCTTCATGGTCGGCGGCAAGGACGGCGCCTTCGCCAAGGCCAGGCCGGTGCTGGAGAAGATGGGCAAGAACATCGTCCATGCCGGCGGCAGCGGCAACGGCCAGGCGGCCAAGATCTGCAACAACATGGTGCTGGGCGTCTCCATGATCGCCGTCAGCGAGGCCTTCATGCTGGCCAAGCGCCTGGGCCTCGATGCGCAGAAGCTGTTCGACGTGGCCTCGACTTCGTCGGGCCAGTGCTGGTCGCTCACCAACTACTGCCCGGTGCCGGGGCCGGTGCCGACGTCGCCGGCCAACCGCGACTATCAGGCGGGCTTCACGGCGGCGATGATGCTGAAGGACCTGCTGTTGGCCCAGCAGGCTGCCAATACCGCCGGCGCCAGCACGCCGCTCGGCGCCGAAGCCGCACAGCTCTTCAATATGTTCGTCAACTCGGGCCACGGCGCCAAGGATTTCTCCGGCATCGTCAAGATGCTGGATGGCAAGTAATCCGCAGGCAGGGGGCCGTACCCTCTACGACCTGAAGTCGCTGGACGGGCGGCAACTGAGCCCGTTCGGCCAGCGCGTCCATCTTGCGCTCCGGCACAAGGGACTCGAAGTCGACCGCATCGTTCCGGTGCGCTTCGTCGACAAGGAGACGATTGCCTTCGCCAAGTCGCAGAGCGTGCCGGTGCTGGTCGACGGCGATAAGGTCGTGGCCGATTCCTGGCGCATCGCCAATCATCTTGAGGACACCTATCCGGGCAGGCCGTCGCTATTCGGCGGCGAGGCGGGACGCGCGCTCGCGCGCTACTTCAACAACTGGTGCGGACTCTGGCTCACGCCGGAGATCGCGAGCTTCATCCTGTTCGACATGCTCGACCACATCGACGAAGAGGACCGCGCCTATATCCGCCGCACGCGCGAGCCGCGCTTCGGGCCGCTGGAGGAATTGAACGAGACGCGCGCGGTGCGATTGCCGGCCTTTCAGAAGGCGCTGGATCCTCTGCGCCTCACGGTGAAGCAGAACGGTAACCTTCACGGCGCAACGCCGGGCATGGCCGACTTCATGGTCGCTGCTGCGTTCCATTGGGCGGAGCAGTCGAGCCGATTTGCGCTGCTTCAAACAGACGATCCGCTCTACTCTTGGAGCCGACGTCTCAACGGCACCAGCCACGAGCAAAGGTAACGGACAGAGTATATGATTACGCTTTACGATCTCGTCTTCCAGAATGACCGCCGCCCCAGCCCCTTCTGCTGGCGCGCCAAGTTCGCCCTGGCCCACAAGGGGCTGGCGTGGAAGGACGAGCCGACGGGCTTCACCGAAAAGCACAAGATCGCCTTTGCCGACTCGCAGCTCCTGCCGGTGATCAAGGATGGCGATGTGGCGGTGAAGGACAGCTGGGCCATCGCCTGCCACCTCGACAAGGCCTATCCCGACAAGCCGATCTTCGCCAACGAGCAGGAGCGGCTGGCCGGCCAGCTCGCCAACGGCTGGGCGGACGTGGCGATCAACGCGGCCGTGTTCCCGCTGGTCGTCGCCGACCTGGTGGAGCGCGTGCGGCCGGAGGACAAGGCCTACATCATCGAATCGCGCGGCAAGCGGCTGGGCACGGCGGACTTCGCGGGTTTCCAGGCGCGGGCGCGGGAGAAGGGCGTGGCCGCGCTTCGCACGGCGCTGGAGCCGGCGCGCCGCGTGCTGCGCGAGCAGAAGTTCCTGGGCGGCGCGCGTCCCAACTATGCCGACTACGCGCTGTTCGGCACCTTCATGTGGGCCTATGCGACCAGCCCGCTGGCGCTGCTGGAGAACGACGATCCCGTATACAGCTGGCGCGAACGCATGTTCGACCAGTTCGACGGGATGGGCCGCAAAGCCAAGGCCGCCTGACGGCCGTAACGACAAGAAGGAGACATCCTGTGGCGGATGCCAATACCAAACCCTTCGATCCGGCCCAGCATCGCTTCGGGCCGGCGCACTGGTTCGAGGACCTGAAGGTCGGCCAGAAGTTCTACATCAATTCGCGTACCCAGACGGATGCGCTGTTCTCGGCCTTCCAGCTGGCCAGCGGGGACAACCACCCGATCCACTACGACCGCGAATACTGCAAGGCGCTGGGCCATCGCGACATGCTGGCTCATGGCCTGCAGGTCGCGATCCAGGGCGCGGCCGGCGGCGGCATCTTCCCGCATGTCGTGGGCGAATCGCTGATCGGCTTCCTGGAGCAGTCGTCGCGCTTCCTGAAGCCGGTCTATGTCGGCGACACGCTCTATCCGATGCTGGAGATCGTCGAACTCAAGCCCGGCCGCACCACCGGCGTGGCCGTCCTGAAGCTCACCATCCATAACCAGTCGGGCGAGCTGGTGTGCGACGGCGAGCACAAGTACCTTATCAAAAAGCGGCCGCAGTAGCCGACGGAGGAGAGATCATGATTGGCGTTATCGCAAAGCTCACCATCAAGCCCGGCACCAATGCCGATTTCGAGGCGACGATGAAGGCCCTGCAGGCCAAGGTGCAGGCCGACGAACCGGGCAACAAGCTCTACGCACTGCACAAGACGGCCGACGTCAATGTGTACGTCATGCTGGAGCGTTATGAAAATCAGGCCGCACTCGAAGCCCATCGAGCGGCGCCGCACTTCAAGGAGCTGGGCCGCAAGCTCGGCGACTATCTTGCCGGCCGTCCCGACGTGCAGGCGATGGAAGAAATCTGAGGCCCTGAATCGGGGAAGAGCCCCAGGGGCGTTTGGGGGGACGCATGGACGGCATCATCCACCGGCATTCCAAGCCCGGTACTTCTCCCGGAACGCTTGCCGGACGCGCCCCTGTCCCCGACGAGGCCCTCGACTTTACCCTGGTCGAATACACGCCGGACGATGTCCAGGTGGTGCATGGGGTGGAGGTCGACGAATGTCGCTTCCACCTCGGCACGCCGGGCCATACCTGGATCGACGTGGCGGGCCGGCCCAGCTCCGAGATGCTGCGCAATCTCGGCATGGCCTTCAACCTGCATCCGCTGGCGCTCGAAGACGTCTTCCACGCCAATCAACGAAGCAAGCTCGACCTCTACGAGGGGCAGGGCTTCATCGTCCTCAACGACCCGATCTACGAGGACGGCGTGTTGCTGTCGCGGCAGGTCAGCATCTTCTTCGGCGACAACTACGTCATCTCTTTTCACGATCACAAGGTCGACATCTTCAAGCCGGTCCGCGACCGTATCCAGACGGCAGGTTCGCGGTTGCGCATCTTCGGCATCGACTACCTCGTCTATGCGCTGATCGATCTCGTGGTCGACCGCAAGTTTCCGCTGATCGAGGCGGTGTCGAACCACCTCGAACAGCTCGAAGACGAGGCGCTGGAACGTGCGACAAAGGACACGCTCTATCACATCCATCAAGCGCGGCGGGCGCTGGTGGCCTTCCATCGCATCCAGTGGGCCGAGCGCGAGACGGTTCTCGCGGTGATGCGCCCCGATGTGCCGTTCATCATGCCGGAGACGCGCACCTATCTGCGCGACTGCTTCGACCATGCGGTGGCCGTGCTCGATCTGGTCGAGAGTTACCGCGAAATGACGAACAGTCTGATGGAAGTCTATCTGATGGACTCCTCGAACCGCATGTCCGAGGTGATGAAGACGATGGCGATCATCACCGTCTTCTTCATGCCCTTGAGCTTCCTGGCCGGCATCTACGGCATGAACTTCGAACGCGACGTCGGCAACATGCCGGAACTGGGCTGGAAGTACGGCTACTACTTCTTCTGGTTCATGGTCGTGGTGATCGTCGGCAGTATTTTCTTCTGGCTGAAGCGCAAGCGGTGGATTTGAGCAGATGACGAACGCCTATCGCATTTTCGGGTCCGAGCTGTCGCCTTATTCGGTGAAGGTGCGCTCCTTCTTCCGTTTCAAGGGGGTCGAGCACAGCTGGATTCCGCGCTCGCCGGCGGTGCAGGCGGAGTTCCAGAAATATGCCAAGCTGCCGCTGGTCCCGCTGGTCGTGACGCCGAAGGACGAGGGGCTTCAGGACTCTACGCCGATCCTCGAACGCATCGAAGCGGCCCATGCCGAGCCGTCGGCGATGCCGGACGATCCCGCACTCGCCTTCGTCTCGGCGCTGCTGGAGGAATATGGCGACGAGTGGGGCAACAAGTGGATGTTCCATTACCGCTGGCACTACCGGCCCGATGCCTGGTCGACGGCTGAGCGCATCGCGCAGCAGATGATGGGAGCCGAGGGCACGCTGGCCGTAGCACAGGCGCGGGCGGCCGTCGCCGAGCGCATGATGGGCCGGCTGGGCTTCGTCGGCTCCAACGACAAGACCCGGCCGCTGATCGAAGCGTCGTTCAGGAAGGCGGCGGCATTGCTCGACGCCCATCTCGCGACACGGCCCTATGTTCTGGGCGGCCGGCCGGCGATGGCGGATTTCGGCCTGTGGGGCCAGTTCTACGAGGCCGCGACCGATCCAACGCCGGGCGCGATCCTGCGGGCGTCGGCGCCGCATGTAATGGCCTGGGTGAAGCGCATGCTGTCGCCCAAGGTCGAGGGTTCCTTCGAAACGCTGGCGGCGCTGTCGCCCACCCTGATGCCGCTCCTCAGGGAGGAGGTGGCTGGTCTCTTCCTACCGTGGTCGCAGGCCAATGCGCAGGCGATCGAACGCGGCGACAAGAGCTTCACGACGACGCTCGGCGGCTCGGAGTGGACACAGGAGCCGCAGAAGTACCATGCGCGGTCGCTCGCCGAGATCCGGCGCAAGTATGCGGCCACCAAGGGGGCCGCAGGTCTGGAGCCGGTCCTGGCCGAGAGCGGCTGCCTGAAGGGGCTGGCGGTCTAGGCTGAATGTCGTTCCGCCTAGAAGCGGCCTTGTATGCCGCCGAGAATCGACCCTTTTAGGTCAATCTGCGGCCGCGACTCGGCGGCCTGGCTCGTCCAGTCAATCGTGCCCCTGAAGTCACCTTGGACGAAAAGACCAAGCTGGGGCACCGTTAGCCCCGGCTTGTCGACCAGCTTCAAGACATAGCGTGCGTTCACGGCGCCGCCGACTGCGAACTGAATGGGCGGCCCGATCGATTTGAAATCGAATACCGGCTTGACACCCCACTGGAAGCCAAAGCTCATGGGTGAAACTGGGTCGAGCTGGAGAATACCCACCTTCTGAACAGGCCGTGGGACGGCGCCGATGATTGCTCCACGAAACGGAAACGTCTGCGGCAGATGATCAAGGAGCCGCATGATCTCGTTGAAGCTACGGGTTGCTGGATCGACCGGATCATTCCGAACAGGTACGGTCGTGAGCAGGCTCACTGTCTGACCAGCTGGCGTCAGCATCGGAACGCGGGAAAAGGAATCCGGAGGTAGAAAGAACGGCGTCAATACTGGAGGCGTCAGCGGTGGCAACGTCAATGGTGGGATCAGACGGGGCGGCTGGATGCCCTGCGGCCGCACGCCAGACCTGGCTCCTTCCTGCGGGATCAAGGCAAGAGTGATGGACAGCTGCTCCTCTTCAAACAGCTTTGCGATCGTGCGTGGTCCAACAATCCCATCTGCAGTCAGTTGGTTGGACTTCTGAAATTCAAGCACGCGGGCATGGGTTTGAGGGCCAAAGTCACCATCAACAATCAAAGGGCTGAGGCGACGGACATGAAAATTCAGCACATCCTGGATTGCACGGACATCTGCGCCTTTGCATCCTCGTTTGACTAGGCGACCCATGAGATCCTCCGTGTCATGCTCTAAGACCGATCCTAGGACCGCCCGGGGTCAGAGTTGCCGGGCTGTGTCACGATAGCGGGCAGAAGACGCCATCCGAGCGAAGCAATGTAGTCGGGGCCTTTCGGCCGGTCGCGCCATGGGGGCGCTCTCCATTGTAGTGCCCGCCAAGCCTCCAACTTTTGCCCGGTGCCTTCAAGGCTCTTGAGCCAGCGAGCATCCAGACATTCCGCCCGGAAATGTCCGTACTGCCGACGGCCGCGGCCGTCCGTTGCGACTGACTCGTCCGTGCGATCCTGTGGATACGCCTGCTCAGCGCAGCGACGAGCCGATCAGCGTCAGTCCGGAGAAGGCAAGCAACGCCAGCAGGATACGGCGGAACTGGACATCGTCGATGCGGCCGTAGAGGGCGAGACCGATTCGCGCGCCGATCAGGGTCGTGGGCACGCAGATCGCAGCCCAGAAGAAGAACGTCCGGTCGAGGAAGCCTGCGATGCCGGCGGAGATCAGCGCGAGGAAGAGCACGCTCATGTTGAAGGGCTGGTTGACGCCGCGCTGCTCGTTCTTGCCGTAGCCGCGGAGCTGCGCCCAGATCGTAGGGGCGGGGCCGCTGAGGCTCGCCATGCCGCCCAGCACGCCGCCGACCAGGCCGACCGCGGCGTCGGCGACGCGGCCGCCGCCGGTGACGATGGGCGGGCGGCGCACGAAGGCCATCCAGGCGCTGTAGACGATCAGCAGGATGCCGACGCCGACCTTCAGCGGCTGCGGCCGGACATCTTCCAGGAGCATGGTGCCGATCGGCACGCCGATCGCGCCGGCGAGGAGAAAAGGCCAGAGCCGCGGCCAGCGGATGCCGCTCCAGATACGCGGCAAGGATTGTATGTGGCCGGCGACGCTGCAGAGGGCGGTCAAGGGCGCGGCGGTTACGGGCGACATGGCCTGCAGCCAGAAGCCCAGCGCCACCAGCGCATAGCCGGTGCCGCTTAATCCGTTGACGAAACCCGCAGCCAGCGCCCCGGCGACGACGATTGCGATGTCGCCGGGGGGAGGCAGTTCCACGCCGCTTATGCTCCGGCGCTGAACGCCTGGATGCCGGTCATGGCGCGGCCGAGGATCAGCGCATGGA
>WBZX01001258.1_pt1 | contig 19468 bp, 20 predicted proteins | sample 5204211 | NCBI WGS metagenome assembly WBZX01 (sample SAMN12344362, study PRJNA552823) | activated sludge metagenome | biome: Activated sludge suspended growth; feature: Nitrification reactor; material: Wastewater; isolation source: activated sludge from nitrification reactor of wastewater... | reverse complement strand
GTGTCGCGGGTGTCAGCGGACGCCGGTGGCGATCAACAGCAGCACCACGACGCCGAGCACGATGCGGTACACGACGAACGGCATGAAGCTCCGGGTGCGCACCAGCCTGATCGTGCCCCACACGGCCAGCCATCCGGACAGGCCGGACGTGACGATGCCGACGAGCATCGGCGCGACGAGTCCGTCGGGGATGCCGTCGGACAGGAGCTTCGCCATCTTCCAGACGACGGCACCCGTCGTGACCGGGATCGCCATGAGGAAGCTGATCCGAGCCGCCGCGTCGCGGCTGAACCCGAAGGTGCGGGCCGCCGTCATCGTGATGCCCGAGCGCGACGTGCCGGGGTTGAGCGCGAGCACCTGGGCGAAGCCCACCTTCAGCGCGTCCGGGCCGCGGTACTCGTCGATCGTGCGGCGGCCGGCGCGTCGGTCGGCCCACGCGAGCAGCACGCCGAACACGATCAACGACACCGCGATCAGCGCCGGGGTGCCGAGCTGCTCGTCGATCGTGTCCTCGAACAGCGCGCCGACCGCAGCGGCCGGCAGGGCCGAGACCACCAGCAGCCATGCGAGCTTGCCATCGGGATCGACGGGCCGTTCGCGCCGCCAGAGCAGGCCGACACCCTTGGTGACGTAGACCACGAGCTCCTTGCGGAAGTAGGCCACCACGGCGACCAGGGTGCCGATGTGGAGCGACACGTCGAACGCCTTCTTGATGCTCGCGTCCTGGAGGTCGTGCCATCCGAACAGCCACGGCGTGAGCAGGAGGTGCCCGCTCGACGAGATCGGGAGGAACTCGGCCAGACCCTGGACGAGGCCGAGCACGATGGCATGCAGGATGGGCACGGCTGTCAGTTCTACCCGGTCGTGGTGCCGGGAACGACGCGCGCGGACCACGGCCGGGGCTCGTCCCAGTGATGCCCCACCGTGCGGGCCATGCGCAGCTTCGTCAAGAAGTCGTCAGGGCCGTCGAAGTCGGGCATCTCCACGTACGCGCTGCCCAGCGCGAGCGGCACGTGCGCGTCGCTGCCGGCGCCCGCGAGCAACCCGTGGTCGGCCGCGTACTCGGCGGCCCGCCGGTTGAGGCTCGCGAGCGAGGTCTTCGCGTTGACGACCTCGATCGCGTCGACCAGGCCCTCGGCGACCAGCGCGTCGAGCGCCGGCTCGGCGAGGTTGCGACGCATCGGATCGAACGGGTGCGGCACGTACACCACGCCCCCTTGCGCGCGGATGAGCGACGCCGCCTCGCGGGGCGACACCCCGAACGGCACCCGCTCGGTCAGGAAGAGCCCGATGATCTCGCCGGCGTGGGTGCGCAACTCCTCGCCCACGACCACGCGACACGGCAGGCGATCGGCGAGCTCGACCGCGCCCTTGATGGCGTTGTGATCGGTGATGCACAGCACGTCGAGGCCGCACTCGATCACCGCCTGCTCCACCTCGTCGGGTGTGGTGGTGCTGTCACCGCTCCACATCGTGTGCGAGTGCAGGTCGACGCGCACCCAGCCGGGTTCGAGCGGGGCGCCGAGATGGGGATGTCGAGCGACGGCGGCGTCGGACGGACGGGGCACCTGCGAGAGGGTATCCGTGCGACCGGGTGCCATGATGAGCCGATGCGCTGGCGTCGGCGGGGCCACCTCGTGTTCGTCACCGGGGGCGCGGGGTTCGTCGGCCGGCACCTCGTCGAACGTGCCGCCGTGGCCGACTGGCAGGTGGTCGCACCGCCGTCGGCCACGGTCGACATCACCCGCGCCGACGTGGTCGCACGCGCGATCGAGAACTGGCGGCCGCAGGCCGTCGTGCACCTCGCCTACCGCAAGGACGATCCGGTCAACATCGTCGGCGGCAGCCGCAACGTCGCGCGGGCCGCCGCAGCCGTCGGCGCGCGGCTGATCCACCTGTCGACCGACGTCGTGTTCGGCGGCCGTCCCGCGCCCTACACCGAGGACGACACGCCGTCACCGATCACCGACTACGGCAGGTGGAAGGCCGAAGCCGAGGCCGCCGTCGCGGACGTCCATCCCGGTGCCGTGCTCGTGCGGACGTCGCTCGTCTACGGCACCGCGTACGCAGGGCACGTCGAACGCGATGTCGAGGCCGTGCTGGCCGGGCGGTCGTCGATGGCGTTCTTCACCGACGAGGTGCGCTGCCCGGTGCACGCCGACGACCTCGCGACCGCGATCGTGCAACTCGCGGCACGACCCGACGTTCGCGGACCGTTGCACGTCGCCGGTCCCGAGGCGCTCGACCGGGCGGCCTTCGCACGGCTCGTGGCACGGCGGCTGGGGGTCGGCGCTGCTGCCGACCGGCTGCCCACGGCGTCGCTGGCGGCCGCCGGCCTCGCGCGGCCGGGGACCGTGGTGCTCGACTCGGGCCGTGCGGCCGCACTCGGCATCCGCTGCCGTGCGGCCTCCGACGTGTTGCGCGGTTGACCGGTCCTCTCACCGAACTCTCACGTGCACCCAAGCCGCTCTTGACGTCGCGCCCGCAGGATCGACGGCGATGAGCAGTCGACTCGAGGCGGCGCCGGTCCCGCCGGTGCGGCGGACCGGTTCCTCCCCCACCGGTCCCACCGCCACACGGCCGATGCGCTCCAGCACCGCGACCGCGCGCCGGCTCCTCCCCCCGGCGCGTCGGTCGCGGGTGCTCGACCCGGACTCCGGGCGGGCGGTCGGGTGTGCCGATCGCCGCGACCTCGGCGAGGGTCGGGTCAGGCGCCCGACATCGTCATGTCGCCGATCACCAGGCTCACGCCCGCGGCGCGCATCGGCAGCCAGTCGACGTCGCCGCCCACCTCGATGAGGTCGAGCAGCATGCGCTGCAGCGTGGAGGCGATGGTGAACTCGCGCACCGGCGCGCCGACCTGACCGTTCGAGATCAGGAGCCCCGACGCACCGGTCGAGAAGTCGCCGCTGATCGGGTTGACGCCACTGTGCAGGCCCGAGACCTGCTGCACCAGCACACCGTCGGTGATGTCGGCGATGAGCTCGTCCTGGGTGCGCGTGCCCGGCTGCACCTGCATCGCCAGGCAGCCGACACCGGGCGTGCCCTTGAAACCGCCACGGACGGCATTGCCCGTACTCGTGGTGCCGGCGCGGCGGGCGCTGTAGCTGTTGTGCACGAAGCCGTGCAGCACACCCTGGTCGATGAGCACGTTGCGGCGTGCGGCAAGACCCTCGCCGTCGAGCTCGGTGGCGGTGTAGGCGAGCGGGTTGGTCGGGTCGTCGACGAGCGTGAAACGCGGATCGGCGACCTGTTCGCCCACCCGGTCCTTGAAGAAGCTGCGCCCCTTGATGACGGCCTCGCCGTTGAGCGTGCTCGAGATGATCCCGAGGAACTGGGCGGTGACGAACGGGTCGAGCACCACGGTGAGGCGCCGGCTCGTGGGCTTGGTGGCGCCCAACAGGCGGGTGGCCCGATCGGCGGCTTCCTTCGCGGCCTTCGCGAGGTCGAAGTCGTCGGGCGACCGGCCGACGCTGAACCCGAAGCCGGTCTGGGTCTCGTCGCCGTCATCGGCGAGCGTGCTGACGCTGACGTAACAGCCGTTCTCGCGGCCCGACCGGCGGATGCCGGTGGTGGTGGCGACCGCCGACTCGCCGGCCACGTCGCTGTAGTTGGCGTCGTCGACGCGCACGCGCGGGTCGACGGCCTTGGCGAGGCGCTCGAGCTCCTTCGCGAGCTCGATCTTCCGGTCGGTCGCGTAGCCGGCGAGCACCTCGTTCCAGAGGTCCTGCTTCACCACGTCGACACCGTCGGGCGACGCGAGCGCGGCCCATTCGTCGGACGTACCGAACTCGACGTTGTCGCGTGCCTCGGCCAGCACCTCGGCGATGGCGCGCTCGTCGAGCGTGCCGGCGTAGGCGAAGCCGGTTCGGCCGTCACGGATGACACGGATGCCGATGCCCTCGCTCTGGGCGCTGACGAAGTGCTCGATCTCGCCGTCGTAGATGCGGATGTCGGTCTCGCTGTCGCGCGAGACGTATGCCTCGACCTGCTCGCCCGACGCGGCCTGGGCCACGATGCGGTCGGCGATCGCCTGGAGTTCGTCGACGCCGCTCATGCCGCCGTACCACCGATCGTCATCGACTTCACCCGCAGCGTCGGCTGGCCGTCGCCGACCGGCACGCCCTGGCCGTCCTTGCCGCACGTGCCGGGGTTGCCCATGCCGAAGTCGTTGCCGAGCAGGTCGATGTCGCGCAGCACCTGCGGGCCGTTGCCGATGAGGTTGCCTTCGCGCAGCGGCTCGGTGATCTCACCGCCCTCGATGAGGTACGCCTCGACCATGCCGAACACGAAGTCGCCGGTGGCGGTGTTGACGCTGCCGCCGCCGAGCTTCGCGACGTACACGCCCGACTCGGTGTTGCGGACGATGTCGTCGGGGTCCTCGGTGCCGTTGAGCACGTAGGTGTTGGTCATGCGGACCATCGGCAGGTGCATGTAGCTCTGACGACGACCGTTGCCGCTCTGCGGGCGGTTCTCCTTGCGGGCACGCAGGTAGTCCCACATGTAGTCGGTGAGCACACCGTCCTGGATGAGCACGTTGTACTGGCTCGGGTGGCCCTCGTCGTCGATGCCGATCGCACCCCACTCGGTGCTCATCGTGCCGTCGTCGACCAGCGTGACGAGCGGCGAGGCGACGAGCTCGCCGGCCTTGCCGCGGTACACACTCGATCCCTTCGCGACCAGGTCGGCCTCGAGACCGTGACCGCACGCCTCGTGGAACAGCACGCCGCCGCTCCCGCGCTGGATGACCACGGGCACCGCCCCGCTGGGCGCCGGGCGGGCGTTGAGCTTGGTGATCGCCATGCGGGCCGCGTCGCGGGCGAGCTCCTCGACGTCGACCGCGTCGAACATCTCGAAGCCGACCGTCTGACCGGCGCTCTGGAACCCGGTCTGCATCCCCGCGTCGCCGTTGGCCACCACGCTCATCCGGACGAGGCTGCGCACCTGCTCGTCCTCGGCCAGCACGCCGTCGGTGTTGGCGACCAGGATGCGCCGTCGGCTGTCGCCGTAGCCGGCCGACACCTGGACGATCGAGGCGCCGGCCGAGCGTGCCGCGTCGTCGATCCGCCGGAGCAGTTCGACCTTCGCGGCCTTGGGCACCTCGTCGGGGTACCTGCTGACGGTGTTGACCTGGGTCGCGTCGCGGCGGGTGAGCGCGATCGTGCGCACCCCGCCGCCGCCCTGGCTGGCGGCCGCGGCTGCCGACGAGGCCGCGGCCAGCAGACCCGACTCGCTGAGGTCGGCGGTGTGCGCGAAGCCGGTCGTGTCGCCCTTCACCACGCGGATCCCCGCCCCGCGATCGCGGCCGCTGGTGACCTGTTCGATCCGTCCGTCGTCGAGTCCGGCCGAGGTGGACCGCTTGTCCTCGACGAACACCTCCGCGAACTCCGCCCCGTTCCGCACCGCAGCGCCGAGCACCTTGGTGAGCACATCCTGGTCGATCATCTGTCGGAGCCTACCGAGCGGCCCTGCGCGACGGGTTCCGTCCGATCGGGCGGCTCGCCCTAAGGTGGTCGTCCGTGAACATCGAGGTCGGACTCCGGGGCGAGGCGACGATGGTGGTGTCGGAGAACGACACCGCCCGCGCGCTGCGTTCCGGCACGGTCGACGTCCTCGGCACGCCCCGCCTGATCGCCCTCTGCGAAGAGGCCACCTGCGCCGCGCTGGTCGGCCGCCTGCCCGACGGGCACACCACGGTCGGCATGCGGGTGCAGATCGATCACCTCCAGCCCACGGCCGTGGGTATCGAGGTGCAGGCCGAGGCGACGCTCGAGAAGATCGAGGGCCGGCGGCTCATGTTCACGGTGTCGGCGTCCGATACCAGAGGGCTCGTGGCCGCAGGAAAGGTCACTCGAGTCCTGGTGGAGGTCGACCGATTCCACAGCAAAGCGCACTGACCCTCGGCACCCGCCGACTGTTCGCGCTCCTCTCGCTGTCCGTCATCCCGCTCGTCGCGGGTGCGTGCGCGGCCGGCGAGGAGATCGAGGAGACGGTCGGCAGCGTGACCGAGCAGATCGACGAGGGCCTGCAGGCCGTCCCCGTCGCGAACCAACAGGTGTGCGGCGTCGAGCGCCAGACGCTCGAGACCGCGATCGACGCCTACGAGGCGCTCACGGGCGACCTCCCCACGTCGGAGGCCGACCTGGTCGACCAGGGGCTGTTGCGCGAGGAGACGTCGAGCTACGACCTCGACGCCACCGGCGCGATCGTGCCATCGGCCGGCTCGAACTGCAGCTGAGGCGGCTCGATCCGCATCACGCCCACCGCGGCGAACAGGCACATCACCCCGGCGAGCACGAACGCGGACCGGTAGCTGCCCGTGCTGTCGTGCAGCACGCCGGCGCCCCAGGCCGCCACGGCCGCACCCACCTGGTGACCGGCGAACACCCAGCCGTACACGAGCGGCCCCCGCTCGCGACCGAAGTGGGCGATGCACAGCGCGACCGTGGGCGGCACCGTCGCCACCCAGTCGAGGCCGTAGAACACCATGAATCCGAACAGTCCGCCACCCCCGTGTGCGAGCGCCGGGTCGAGCACGAACAGGCTCAGGCCCCGCAGCAGGTAGTAGGCGAGCAACAGCCGGCGAGGGTCGTACCGGTCGGTGAGGTGGCCGCTCGCGATGGTGCCGATGATGTCGAACACGCCGATCATCGCGAGGTACGTGCCGGCCGTCGGACCGTCGACGCCGTGGTCGTGCGCCGCCGAGATGAAGTGCGTCCCGATCAGCCCGTTGGTCGACAGACCGCACACCGCGAAGCTGCCCCACAACAGCCAGAAGGTGCCCGACCGGCGGGCCGCGCCGAACGCCGCGAACGCATTGCTCACCGGGCTGCCCACCATCGGCGGCGGCGGGGTCCAGCGCGGACCGGCACCGAAGGGCACCAACCCGACGTCCTCGGGACGGTCGCGCAGCACGAACACCGCGATGGGGACGACCGCGACGGCGCCGATCGCGACCGACGTGCCGACCCATCGCCACCCGGGCCCGTCGGCGAGTCGGGTGAGCAACGGCAGGAACACGAGCTGACCGCTCGCGCTCGCCGCGGTGAGCGCGCCGGTGACGAGTCCGCGTCGCTGCACGAACCACCGGCTCGCGACCGTCGACGCGAAGACGGTGGCCATGCACCCCGATCCGATGCCGACGACCGCGCCCCACAGCAGGAACAGGTGCCAGGGTTGGCTCATCCGGGTGGTGAGCGCCGCGCCGGTGGCGATGACCACGAGGGCGACCGACGTGACGCGACGCAGCCCGAAGCGCTGCTGCAACGCGGCGGCGAACGGGCCGATGAACCCGTACAGCAGCACGTTGATGCTGACCGCGAACCCGATGGTGCCATGGCTCCACCCGAACTCGTCGTGCAAGGGGTCGACGAGCACGCCGGCCGCGCTGCGCGTGCCGGCCGCGCCCAGCAGGATCGCGAAGGCGGCGCCGAAGACGATCCAGTGGCGCCGCGAGCGATGGACGTCGGAGGGGACGACGTGGGTCACGAGGTGGTGCGCGCGGGGGTCAGGCGAGGTTCGACGAACGCGGGTACACGTCCATCGGGTCGGTGACGACGTTGACGAGGTAGGGCACGCCCGACGCGAAGGCGCGGTCGAGCGCCGGGCCGATCTGCGACGGATCGGTGACCATCTCGCCGCCGCCGCCGAGCGCGGTGACCACCTGGTCGTAGCGACATCCGGGCTGCAGGTCGCACGCCATGTCCCAGCCGTAGATCGCCTGCATCGGGTGCTTCTCGAGGCCCCACATGCCGTTGTTGCCGACCACCATCACCACCGGGAGGCGGTGGCGCACGAGCGTGTCGACGTCCATCAGGCTGAAGCCCGCCGCACCGTCGCCGAGCATGACGACGACCTGGCTGTCGGGCCGAGCGACCCGCGCCGCGGTCGCGTACCCCATGCCGTTGCCGAGGCAGCCGTACGGGCCCGTGTCGAGCCAGCAGCCGGGCTGCTGCACCTCGACGAACTTGCCGGCGTACGACGCGAAGTCGCCGCCGTCGCAGATGACCACCGCGTCGTCGGCGAGACGCTTGCCGAGCTCGCCGTAGATGCGGCTCGGCTTGATCTCGGGGCTGTCGGCGGTGAGCAGTGCCTCGTCGGCGGCGCGACCGCGCTCCTCGGCCGCGCGGAGCTCGGCGATCCAGTCCTCGTGATCGACACGCGGGCCCGTGTGGTCGGCCAGCGCGCGGAGCACCATCGCGCTGTCGCCCGCCACCGTCGGCACGCTGACGTGCTTGGCCCGCTGCGCGTCGCTGTCGACCACGTGTGCGACCTGCGCGTTGCCGAACCGGCCGAAGCCGAGGCGGAAGTCGAGCGGCGTGCCGAGCACGACGACCAGGTCGGCGCGCTGCTTGAGCAGACCGCGTGTGCGAAGGAACGACAGCTCGTGGCGCGCGGGCAGGGTGCCGCGGCCGAGCCCGTTGTAGAAGCACGGCACGCGCAGGTGCTCGACGGCTGCCTGCAGCTCGGGCCACGAGCCGTCCCAGTACACGTCGCTGCCGACGATGAACGCGGGGCGCTCGGCCTGCGCGATCAGGTTCGCCAGGGTCGCGACCTCGTCGGGGTCGGGTGCCGCGCCGCGACCGGTGCACTCGTCGACACCGGGCAGCTCGCCACTCGCCGCGCCGAACACGTCGAGCGGGAAGTCGAGGAACGTGGGACCGCGGTGCGGGGTCATGCTCGTCGTGGCCGCGGCGTACACGGCGGCGGCCGCCTGCGACGCGTCCTTCACGGTGACGGCCGACTTGGTGATCGACTGCACCACGGGCACGTGGTCGAACTCCTGCAGCGAGCCGGCACCCCAGCGTGCCTCGGGCGCGCGGCCGCCCATCACGACGACCGGCGAACCGTTGAACCACATGCTCGTGATCGCGGAGACGCCGTTGGTGATGCCCGGGCCCGCCGTGAGCGCGGCGAAGCCGGGCTTCCGGGTGAGCTTGGCCCACGCCTCGGCGGCGAAGGCGGCCGTCTGCTCGTGGCGGGTGTCGACCACCCGCATCCCCTGGTCGCGCGCCGCGTCGTACAGCGGCCAGATGTGCCCGCCGTTGAGCGTGAACATCACGTCCGTGCCGAACTGCATCATCGCCGCGACGGCCTGCTGCCCCGCGTGCCCCTCGATCACCCTGGAAGTCCCCATGGGTGAAGCTTCGCACGCCGGACCCGTCCGTCCCGCTGCCGCAGGTCCTGGACGCACGGTACGCTCCGGCCGCGGCGTGGGGGTGCCGCCCTGACCAGACGGGAGGACGGCCATGTCGTCGGACGAAGCGGTCGACTACGAGGACCTGACGGGGATGCAGCTCGACGAGGACGAGCTGCGCGCGCTCGTCGGGGCCGGTGGCGAGTGCATCTTCAACTGGACCACCCGTGAGGGCTACCCCGTGGGCGTGGTCGTCGCGTACCTGTACCGCGACGGGCGGTTCTACACGACCTGCGCCGAACGGCGGAAGCGGGTGCCGGCCCTGCGGGCGCGACCGCAGTCGGGCATCGTGATCAACCGGGGCGGCCGCACCGCGTCGTTCAAGGGCGACTCGGTCGTGCACGAGCCCGGGTCGGCGGGGTTCGACGAGCTGAAGCAGTGGTTCTACGGCGCGCTGTCCGGCGTGGCCGCGAAACCGGAGGACACGTACCGACGGGCGTTCGCGAAGTTCCTCGATTCGCCGAGCCGCGTGATCATCGAGACCGACGCCCGGCTGGTCGTCGGTTTCGACACCGAGCGGTTCCGCGCCTTCACCAACGAGGCGATCGCCGCAGGCTTGGCCGACTGACCGGCTACGGCGCGGCGACGATCCAGCCGCGGCGTTGGAGCTCGGCGGCCAGCTGTTCGGTCGGCAGGCGGCGCACCGCGTCGTCCACCACCACGGCGATCGTCGGGTCGCTGCTCGCCTGCGTGGCGACGGTGCTCTGATCGGCTTCGTCCTGCAGTTGCTGGATGAACGCGTCGGCCTCGTCGCGGCTGAACTTGCCCGCTGCCTGGCGCTGCGTGAACCCCAACGGGCCTCGGGCGTCGCGGAAGTCGCGGTGGCCCGCCTCGTGCAGCAACGAGAGCAGCTGGTTCACCTGCTTGGCGGTGGCGGGTGGACCGGAGACCTGACCGAACGACATGCACGTATCGTACACGTGTTCGATTCGATTCCGGCGATCAGAAGCTGTGGTACCCGCCGTCGACGGTGATGACGTCGCCGGTCTGGTAGCCGCTGGCCCGCGGGCTGGCGAGCAGCACGGCGAGTGCGCTGAAGTCCTCCGGCTTGCCCCACCTTCGAAGCGGCACGCGGGGCAGCACCTTCTCGACGAACTTGTCCCAGCCGAGTGCACCGGCGGTCATGTCGCTCTCGATCCATCCGGGCAGGATCGCGTTGCACCGGATGCCGTGGCGGGCGTGCTCGACGGCGATGCCCTTCATCATCGAGATGACCGCGCCCTTCGAACCGCCGTAGTGTTGACCACGCTGCTGCCCGAAGTAGGCCGAGCCCGAGGTGGTGAAGACGACCGACCCGCCGTCGCCCTGGGCCACCATCTGCTTCACGGCCTCCTGTGCCGTGTAGAACGCGCCGTCGAGGTTGACCCGCAGCACCCGGTGCCACTCGTCCTCGGTCATGCCGACGAAGCTCGGGGCCTGGCCGCCGACGCCGGCGTTGACGAAACACGAGTCGACCCGGCCGAGGGCGTCGACCGTCGCCTTCATCGAGTCGATCACCGCCTGGTGGTCGCCGACGTCGCACACCAGGTCGAGCACCGTGCCGCCGTGCTCGCGCAGCTTCGCAGCTGCCGCGGTGTTCTTGACGGGGTTGGTGCCCCAGATCGCGACGGTGGCGCCGTGGGCGGCGAGCCCTTCGGCCATGCCCAGGCCGATGCCGCTGTTGCCACCCGTGACCAGGGCGACGTGTCCGGTGAGGTCGAAGAGGTTCGTGGTGATCGGCACGGCTCGAACGTACCGGCCTGACCATGCCCGGGTCCCTACCCAGCGATAGCGTGGACCCGTCATGGCGCTCTCCGACATCCGCGAACCCGCCGACCTGCGGAACCTCGGCTATCCCGACCTCTACGACCTGGCCGGTGAGATCCGTGACTTCGTCGTGCAGGCGGTCGCCGAGAACGCCGGCCACCTCGGCAGCAACCTCGGCGTGGTCGAGCTCACCCTCGCCCTGCACCGGGTGTTCGACTCGCCCCGCGACGCCATCTTGTGGGACACCGGCCACCAGGCCTACGTCCACAAGATCGTCACCGGTCGCCAGGCGCGGTTCGAGCAGCTCCGCCAGGCCAACGGCCTCTCCGGATACCCCAACCGCGAAGAGAGCGACCACGACCTGATCGAGAACAGCCATGCGAGCACCGTGCTGTCGTACGCCTACGGCCTGGCCGCGGCTCGCGACGCCGGCGTCGACCCGCACCGACACATCGTCGCCGTGATCGGCGACGGGGCGATGACCGGTGGCATGGCCTACGAGGCGCTCAACAACCTCGGCCACTCCGGTCGCCGGGTGATCATCGTCCTCAACGACAACGGCCGCTCGTACGCGCCGACGATCTCGAACCTCACCGCGGCCGCACCGCCCACGGCGGCCGAGCAGGCGATGGCCGACCACCCGAGCCTGCCCTCGCGCGTCACCGACAAGCTGGCGCACGCGCTCACCAACATCCGGCTCAACCCGGTGTACGTGCGTCGTCAGCGACGGCTCGAGCAGTTCCTGCAGGGCCTGCCCTACGTGGGTCCGCAGGCCGAGAAGGGCGTCGAGGCGTTCAAGGCGGCGGTGCGCGAGTTCCTGCAACCGCCCTCCTTCTTCGAGGCGCTCGGCGTGCGCTACGTCGGTCCCGTCGACGGCCACTCGCTCGAGGACCTCGAGGAGAGCCTGCGCAACGCGGTCGAGCTGTCGGCCGAGGGTCCGATCGTGGTGCACGTCCTCACCCAGAAAGGCCGCGGCTATCCGCCGGCCGAGGACGACGACGAGAAGAACCTGCACGACGCACCGGTGTTCGACCCGGCCGTCGGCCCGCCGCCGGCGATGCCGACGGGGTACACGCAGAGCTTCGCCGACGCGATCATCAAGGAAGCCGAACTCGACCCGCGACTCGTCGCGATCACGGCCGCGATGCCCGGCCCCACCGGGTTGTTGCCCTTCCAGTCGCGCTTCCCGGACCGCTTCTTCGACGTCGGCATCGCCGAACAGCACGCGGTCACCGCAGCCGCGGGCATGGCGATGGGCGGCCTGCGCCCGGTCGTGGCCATCTACTCCACGTTCTTGAACCGTGCCTGGGACCAGGTGGTGTACGACGTGGCGATGCACCGGCTGCCGGTGATCTTCTGCCTCGACCGCGCCGGTGTCACCGGCCCCGACGGGGCGAGCCACCACGGCGTGTACGACATGGCGCTCCTGGCGAAGGTGCCCGGGATGCGCGTGCTCGCGCCGTCGAGCGCCGAGGAGCTGCAGGTGATGCTGCACGACGCCGTGGCGCTCGCCGACGAGGGTCCCGTCGTCATCCGCTATCCGCGAGGCACCGCACACCACGTGAGCGAGCACGAGGTCGGGGTCGGCATCCGCGCGCGCCAGGTGCGCGAGGGTGACGGTTCGGTCGCGATCCTGGCGATCGGCAAGATGGTGCAGACCGCCGAGAAGGCCGCCGCCCGCCTGGCCGAGCAGGGCGTGTCGGCCACCGTGTGGGACGTGCGGTGCTGCGCCCCGATCGACCCGTCGATGATCGCCGACGCAGCACGCCATGGTGCCGTCGTCACCATCGAGGACGGCATTCGCGACGGCGGCATCGGCATGACGATCGCCGAGCAGGTGCACGAGATCGACCACGCCGTCGTCGTCCGCAACCTCGGCATCCCGGCGAAGTTCATCCCGCAGGGTGATGCAGCCAAGATCCTGGCCGCCATGGGCCTCGACGCCGACGGCCTCGTCGCCGCCGTCCAGTCGCTGCGCTGACCCCCGCCCGCGCCGTCCATTCGTTCTGGGCGCCAGCGTTCTGGGCGCCACGCTCTGCCGAATCGCCTGGTGGATGAGATTCACCGGCGCCCAGGATGTGACGCCCCTTTTTCTGGGTGCCGGTGAGTACTCACCGTCGCAGCTCAGCCCGGATCGGTGGCGCCCAGAAGGTGTCCGACGGCAGCGGACGTTCGGCCGTTCGGTGGGCCGACACCGGGTTGCGTAGCCTCGGCCCGATGGACGACTCCTCCTACCAACGGCTGCGGATCGAGCGCCGCGAGCACGGCGTGATGCTGCTCACGCTGTCGAACCCCTCGAAGCTCAACGCCACCGACGCCGTCCTGCACGCTGAACTCGCCCGCGTGTTCCACGACATCTCGCACGACGAGTCGGTGCGCGCCGTGGTGGTGACCGGCGAGGGCAAGGCGTTCAGCGCCGGCGGCGACCTCGACTGGATCGCCGAGCAGGTGGGCAATCACGCGCAGACGATGAAGGTGATGCGCGAGGCCGGCGACATCGTCCGCACGATGATCGACTGCGACACCCCGATCGTCAGTGCGATCAACGGCGTGGCCGTCGGCGCCGGGCTGGCCGTCGCGCTCATGGCCGACATCTCGATCATCGACGAGGCGACCCGCCTGACCGACGGGCACATCCGCCTGGGCGTCGGCGCCGGCGACCACGCCGTGGCCATCTGGCCGCTGTTGTGCGGCATGGCGAAGGCGAAGTACTACCTCCTCACCGCCGACTTCATCGACGGTCGCGAGGCCGAACGGATCGGGCTGGTCAGCAAGGCGGTGCCCGCCGACGAGGTGTTGCCGCAGGCGCTGGCGATCGCCGAGCGGCTCGCACGCGGTCCAAAGGACGCCACGAGGTACACCAAACGCGCGCTCAACCACTGGCTGCGCGCGTCGCTCCCCAACTTCGAGGCGTCGCTCGCCTACGAGATGCTCAACTTCCTCGGCGCCGACGCAGCCGAAGGCCTCGCCGCCCTGCAGGCCAAGCGCGCACCGGAGTTCCCCGCATGACCGACCCGACCACCCACCTCGACGGCCACGACCTCGCAGTCGAGCTCGCCTTCGCGCTGAAGCTCGCCACCGCGGCCGATGCGATCACGCTCCCCCACTACGAGCAACGCAGCTTCAACCTCGACTGGAAGGCCAACCGCACCGAGGTCACCGAGGCCGACCGCGAGAGCGAACTCGCGATCAGCGCGCTCGTGCTGCACGAGCGGCCGCACCACGGCCTGTACGGCGAGGAGCACGGCCTGGTCGGCGATGCCGATTCGCCGTGGCGCTGGATCATCGACCCGATCGACGGCACCTCGAACTTCGTGCGCGGCATCCCCGTGTGGGCGTCGTTGATCGCGCTCACCCACGCCGATCACGGGCCGGTCGTCGGCGTCGTGTCGGCACCGGCCCTCGGCCGTCGCTGGTGGGCAGCACAGGGGCTCGGCGCCGTCGCCGAGACGGCGACGGGCGGCGAGCGGCCGTGCCGCGTGTCGTCGGTGGCGTCGATCGAGGAGGCACAGGTGACCGTCACCTTCGCCAAGGGCTGGGACGACCTCGGCCTCACCGCCGACCTGGTGGCGCTGCAACAGCGGGCCTACCGAGCACGCGGCTTCGGCGACTTCTGGCAACACATGCTGGTGGCCGAGGGAGCGATCGACCTCGCGATCGACGCCGTGGGCCTGATGCCCTACGACCTCGCCGCCGTGCAGGTGGTGGTCGAGGAGGCCGGTGGCACGTTCACCGATCGCCACGGGGTGCGCACCTTCGAGCACGACACGGCGATCAGCAGCAACGGTCTGCTGCACGGCGAGATCGCTTCCCTGGGCCGCTGAACCGCCGCTGATCCGGGCGGCACTGCTCGCCTGACAGACTCGGGGACGTGCACGACCTCGTCATCCGCAACGCGTTCCTGGTCGACGGCAGCGGCGCCCCGGGCCGCCCCGCCGACGTCGCCGTCGACGGCGAGCTGATCACCTCCGTCGTCGATGCGGGCACGGCCGGGATCGGTCGTCGCGAGCTCGACGCCGACGGCGCGCTCGTCACGCCCGGCTTCGTCGACATCCACACGCACTACGACGCGCAGGCGAGCTGGGATCCGTACCTCACGCCGTCGAGCTGGCACGGTGTCACCACGGTGGTGATGGGCAACTGCGGCGTCGGCTTCGCACCGGCGGCACCCGACCGGCACGAGTGGCTGATCGAGTTGATGGAGGGTGTGGAGGACATCCCCGGTTCGGCGATGACCGAGGGCATCACCTGGGAGTGGACGAGCTACCCCGAATACCTCGACGCGCTCGACGCGCACCCGCACGTGCTCGACATCGGCTCGCAGATCGCGCACGGTCCGTTGCGCGCGTTCGTGATGGGTGACCGCGGCGCTGCCAACGAGCCGGCCACCGACGACGAGATCGTCGCGATGTCCGCGCACGTCGAGGCCGCGCTGCGGGCCGGCGCGCTCGGCTTCTCCACCAGTCGCACGCCGCTGCACCGATCGAAGGACGGCGAGCTGGTGCCGGGCACGCACGCCGACGCACGCGAGCTGCTCGGCATCGGCGACGCCATCCGACGCGTCGGCCACGGCGTGTTCCAGTTCGCACCCGAGCACGCGTACCTCCCGATCAAGGAGTGGCCGTGGATGCGTGAGCTGGCGGCGCTGACGGGACAGCCGGTGAGCGTGAACCTCAACCAGCCCGACCAGGCGAGCGAGGTGTGGCGCGACGTGTTGCGACTGCTCGACGAGGCGCACGCCGACGGCCTGCCGATCTACGCACAGGTGGCCGGCCGCACGATCGGCATCCTGTACTGCCTGCACGGCAGCGTGCACCCGCTGCTGTTCCACCCGGCCTACGCCGAGGTCGCCCACCTGCCGATGCCCGAGCGGCTCGTGGCGCTGGCCGACCCCGAACGCCGCCGCCGCATCGTGCACGACGTGCCCGACGACGGCGGGCTGTTCGCGAAGGTGGTGCTCGACAACCTGCACCGCATCTGGCCGGTCGCCGACGGCGACATCGACTACGAGCCCACCGCCGAGCAGTCCGTCGCCGCCGTCGCCGCACGCGCGGGAGTGCCACCGATGCAGCTGGTGCTCGACCAGCTGACCGCGCACGAGGGCAACGGGATGCTGTACGCGCCGTTCTTCAACTACGCCTACGGCGACCTGTCGATGACCTACGAGGCCACGCGGCACCCGCACACGCGCATGGGGCTCAGCGACGCAGGCGCGCACTGCGGCGCGATCTGCGACGGCGGCACGCCCACGTTCATGCTCACGCACTGGACGCGCGACCGCAGCCGCGGTCCGAAGCTCGACCTGCCGTACGTCGTGCACCGCCAGACCCGCCAGACCGCCTCGCTGTACGGGCTGACCGACCGCGGACTCGTGGCGCCAGGGTTGCGGGCCGACCTGAACGTGATCGACTACGACGGGCTGCGCTTCGGTCCCCCGCGCATGGCGTTCGACCTGCCGGCCAACGGTCGGCGCCTGGTGCAGAAGGCCGACGGCTATCGCGCCACCTTCGTCGCAGGCGTGCAGACCGTCGCCGACGACGAGTTCACCGGCGAGCTCCCCGGCCGGCTGATCCGCGGCCCGCGCTGATCCCGGGCCCCGACCCGGAGCCCGGCATCGCTACGCGATCGGGGTGGCGCCGAGGATCAGACAGAACTCGTTGCCCTCGGGGTCGGACATCACCTGGAACCCACCGAGCTCGTCCCACATGATCTCGCCGACGCGTGTGGCGCCGAGCGCCTCGGTGGCCTCGATCGCCTCCGCCAGGTCGTCGACGTCGACGTCGAGGTGCACCCGGTTCTTCACCGTCTTCGGTTCGGGCACCACCTGGAACGACACCGTGATGCCGTGCGGCGGGTGCAACGCCACCCACTCGTGGCTCTGGCGGACGACGTGACCGCCCAGCACGCCGAGCCAGAACTCGGCGAGGCGCGACGCGTCGTGGCAGTCGATCACGACCTCGTCGAGTCGGCCGATCACGACGCGACCGCCTCACCCAACGAGGCCTCGGCCACGCCGAACACGAACCAGTGGTCGAGGTACGGCGTCGGGTCGACCGACCACTCGTACGCACGGGTCTCGGCGGCGGTACGCCGCCCGAGCCGACTGCGGAACAACTCGATCGTCGGCGCGACGACCCGGACGGGCGGTAGCCCTGCCGCGGCGACCTCGTCGGCGAAGTCGTCGACCACGAAACCGTCGATCCACTCCAACACGTCGGACGGCACGGCGATCGGTCGTCCGAGCGCGCCCAACAGGTCGCACTCGTGGGTGTGCAGGTCGAGCACCGCTCGCGCGACGGCCGCACCCTGCGGGCTCGACAGCACGGCCTCGACCATCGGCGCGTGCTCGTTCCACTGGGCGACGAGCTCGGCCATCGTCTTCGACCGGCCGCGCTCGACCTGGGCCGCGGTCCAGGGATCGGTCGTGACGCCCTCCATGTTGCCCGTGACCGCGTCCTCGCAGATCCCGGCCAGATGCGCGATCACGTCGTGGACGTCCCACATCGGCGTGGCCGGCACGGGCACCGAGCCCACCGAGTCGTCGACCAGCGCCACGATCCGCTCGCGCCCCGCTCGGTACCAGACCCCCAGGTCGACAGCCATGCGAGGACTGTACGCATCCGCGGGGGCCGCGTCTCGGACGGAACCGAGTTCCCGATGCGGGAGGGGCGCCCTAACCTGGGGCTCCGTGAGCGACCAGCACCAGCCCGCCACCCGGGCGATCACCTCCGGCCGCGGCGCGAGCGGCACCTCGCTGGCTCCGGCGCTGTGGGCGTCGACGGTGTGGGAGAGCGCCAGCCTGGTCGACGCCCGCCGCCGTGCCACCGGTACCCGGGCGTCGGAGTTCTACAGCCGCTACGCCAACCCCACGGTCCGCTCGTTCGAAGAGGCCGTCGCCACCCTCGAGGGAGCCGAGGACTCGATCGCCTTCGCGTCGGGGATGGGGGCGGTCGCGAGTGTGGTGCTCGCCCTGTGCTCGGCCGGCGACCACGTCGTCGCCCAGCGTCAGCTCTACGCCGGCACGCTCGCGTTCCTGCAGGGTCCGTGTGCGCGCCTCGGCATCGAGACCACGTTCGTCGACGGCCACGTACCGGGCGCGTTCGCCGCCGCCGTGCGGCCCGGCAAGACGATGTTGGTGCTCGCCGAGACGCCGTCCAACCCGCGCCTCGACCTCGTCGACCTCGACGAACTCGGCGCGCTGCGCGGGCCCGTCACCGTGGTCGACTCCACGCTCGCCACCCCGCTCGGGCAGCGGCCGCTCGACCACGGCGTGCACCTCTCGCTGCACTCGGCCACCAAGGGCATCGCCGGTCACAACGACGCGACGCTCGGGGTCGTCAGCGGCGAGAAGGACTACACCGACGCGATCTGGTCCTACGCCGTGCTGCACGGTGCCACGCCGTCGCCGTTCGATGCGCTCAATGCGTTGCGCGGCATCCGCACGCTGTCCGTGCGCACCACGCATCAGTCCGACAGCGCGTTCCACCTCGCCGACTCGCTGGCGGAACACCCGAAGGTCACCGCCGTGCACTACCCCGGCCTCGCGAGTCATCCCCAGGCCGACCTGGCCAAGAAGCAGATGCGTCACGGCGGCACCGTGATCTCGATCGAGCTGGCCGACGGGATCGCCGGGGCGGAGCGGTTCCTCGAGCGGGTGCAGCTGCTGCACCGCGCGACCTCGCTCGGCGGCCCCGAGACCCTCGTGTGCCACCCCGCGACCACCACCCACGCGAGCCTCACCCCGGACGAGGCCGCGCACGTCGGTGTCACCCCGGGCATGTTGCGCATCTCCGTCGGCCTCGAGGACCCGGTCGACGTGTTGCGCGACGTCCTCCAGGCGCTCGACTGACGGCGGCGCATCGCATGGCACGGGTGCTGTTCCTGCACGGCCTCGGTGGCACGGGCGCCACGATGTGGCCGCTCGTCGGGCACCTCGCCAACGTGCACCACACCGCATTCGCGCCCACCTTGCCGGGACACGGTTCGTCGCCGGACGACCTGGTCGGTGTCGAGTTCGACGATTGGGTCGAAGCTGCTCGCGAATGGGACACCGACGTGGTGGTCGGCCAGTCGATGGGCGCCGCCGTGGCGCTGGCACTGGCCGCCGAGGGACGGGTCCGCGGCGCGGTGGTGATCAACCCGCTCGCGGCCGACCCCGACGCGGTCGACGGGCTCGAGTGGCGGCAGTCCCGCGGTCACACCACGATCGAGGTCGGTCCGTCGACCGTCGGCGAGGTCGCCTACGAGACCCTGCCGCTCGAGGCGTTGCTCGCGATGCACACCGGCCTGCTCGGACTCGACCTCGCCGCCGTCACCGTGCCCGTGCTCGTGGTGACGAGCACGAACGACGACGTCGTCGACCCGGCGAACTCCGACCTCGTGGCCGGCGCGCTCGGAGGCGAGGTGACACGCCTGGCCGTGCACGAGGGCGGCCACGTGGCCAGCCTGGACGCCGGACGCGACGCGGTCGCGGCAGCGATCGTCGGGTTCGTCGAGCGTGTGATGCGACCCGCCGGCTGACGCCGG
>WBZX01001257.1_pt1 | contig 19469 bp, 18 predicted proteins | sample 5204211 | NCBI WGS metagenome assembly WBZX01 (sample SAMN12344362, study PRJNA552823) | activated sludge metagenome | biome: Activated sludge suspended growth; feature: Nitrification reactor; material: Wastewater; isolation source: activated sludge from nitrification reactor of wastewater... | reverse complement strand
GGTGTGCGAGCTGATGCCGTTGACCAGCGCCGCGCTGGCCATGTCCACGCGCTCGCGCCGGCCGAGCAGGGCGGCCTGCGGCGCGGGCTGCAGCGCCTGCACCGCCGCCAGCGCGGCGCGGGCGGTTTCGTGGTGCGCGGCGCCGACGGCGCAGCCGACCCAGTTGATGAAGGTGCGGTGCGCCTCGTGGTCGATCGCGTCGCTCCAGCCTCGGCTCGGGTGGCCGGCGACGAATCGCGCGAGGATGTCGGTGACGGGCGGGGCGTGATGGTCGGCGGCGACCTGGGTGTTGCGGGCCATGGGGCTGGGGCTTCTCGGTGAGGGCGGGTCAGCTGTCGAGCTGGATGTTGCGGGCCTTGGCGATCTGGGTCCAGCGCGCGATGTCGGCGCGCATGAACTCGCCGAATCGCTCGGGGCTCATCGGGGTGGGCTCGAGCGCCTCGATCGACAGCTTCTCGCGCAGCTCCGGCATTGCCAGTGCCGCCGACAGCGACTCGTTGAGCTGCCGCACGATCGGTGCGGGCAGCCCGGCGGGACCGACCACGCCATACCACTGCTGCGCGTCGAAGCCCTTGTAGCCCGACTCGTCCAGCGTGGGCAGGTCCTTGAACAGCGGATGGCGCTCCTTGCCCGTCACGGCCAGCGGGCGCACGCGGCCCGACCGGATGTGAGGCACCGCGGCCGCAAGGCCCGGGAACATCGCCTGCGTCTGGCCGCCCATCAGGTCGGTGAAGGCCGGCGCGATGCCGCGATAGGGGATGTGCACCATGAACGAGTTGACCTGCTGCTTGAACAGTTCCATCGTCAGGTGCGTCAGCGACCCCGCCCCGGCCGAGCCGTAGCTCAGGCGCCCCGGGTTCTTGCGCAGGTACTCGACGAACTCCTTCAGGTTGGCCACCGGCAGGCTCGAGTTGACCACCAGCACGTTGGGCGTGCCGCCGATCATGCCCACGGGCGTGAAGTCCTTGACGGCGTCGTAGGGCACCTTTCGCGTGGCCGGGCTGGTGCCGTGGGTGGCGACATAGCCCTGCATCAGCGTGTAGCCGTCGGGGGCGGCGCGCGCGGTGGCCTGGCAGGCGATGGTGCCGCCGCCGCCGCTCTGGTTGTCGACGACGAAGCTCTGCTTGAGCACCTGGCCCCAGCGGTCGGTGACCGTGCGGCCCACGAAGTCGCTGCCGCCGCCCGGAGCCACCGGGATGATGTAGCGGATGGACTTGGAGGGATAGGCGCTCTGGGCCGAAGCCGGAAGGGCGATCAGGCCTGGGGCGGCCTGGAGCAGGGTGCGACGCTTCATGCTTGTCTCCTTTGGGGCGGATGGTTCGGCAGTTCCAGCATCGACAGCAGTCGTTGGCGGCCCTGCAGCACGTGGGATCGTGCCAGCCGGTTGGCGCGGTCCCCGGCGCCGGCGGCGATGGCTTCGTAGATGCGGCGGTGCTCGTTGTTGGAGCGCCGCATGTTGACGGGCGCATTGAAGTAGCGCCGCCGGTACAGATGCAGTTCCTTGGCGTGGTCCTCATAGGCGCGCTGCGCCCGACGATTGGGCCACTGCGCCAGCACGAGGTCGTGGAAGCGCAGGTTGAGCACGTAGTAGCGCTGCCCGTCGCCTGCCGTGCAGGCCTCGTCCATGCCGTCGAGCAGGGCCTCGAACTGCGCCCGTGCTGTCGCGTCGAGGTGCTCGGCGGCATGTTCGGCCGCCTGTCCGAGCAGCAGTGCCCGCAGCTCGTAGATCTCGAGCATCTCGCGCACCGAGATCTCGCGCACGAAGACCCCGCGGTTGCGCACGGCCTCCACCAGCCCGATGCCGGTGAGCATGCGGATCGCTTCGCGGATCGGCCCCCGGCTGGTGCCCATGCGCAGCGCCAGCGCGGCCTCGTTCAGGCGCTCGCCGGCGGCGATTTCGCCGCCGTAGATCATCTGCTGGAGCTGGTCGCAGATGCCTTGCGCGAGCCCTTGGCCGTCGCGTGGCGCAGGTGTCGTGGCGACCGGGTTCGTGGCAGAGAGGCTTCGTGCGGGCATGGCATCGGATGCTAGCCAGGTGTCGGCAGCGCACGCCTGAGTGTTTTCGATAGTCGCCAAAGTGTTGACACTTCGGCGGCGGGCTCGAACACTTGGCCGCAGGGCGAAGAGCCCGTGGAGGGGGGACATTCCGATGGGGGCAGGCCACTACGTCAGCGGCACCGAGCGCGTCCGCGTGCATCTGGACGGCGTCGCGCTGCACGTCGTGTTCGACAACCCGGCGCGCCACAACGCGCTCGGCGTGGACACCTGGCGCGCGCTGCCGCCGCTGCTGGCCCAGGCAGCCGCCGACGACCGGGTGCGTCTCGTGGTGTTCCAGGGGGCCGGCGCCCGCGCCTTCGCGTCGGGGGCCGACATTTCCCAGTTCGAGGACCAGCGAGCGTCGCGCGAGGCGGTGGCGCGTTACGAGGCCTTGTCCGATGACGCACTGGCGGCAATCCAGCGCCTGCCCAAGCCGACGCTGGCTTGCGTGCGCGGCTGGTGCCTCGGCGCCGGTGTCAACGTGGCGATGGCCTGCGACGTACGCATCGCCGCTTCCGACGCGGTGTTCGGCATCCCCGCGGCGCGCATGGGCCTGGGCTACCGCGACGCCGCGCTGAAGAATCTGATCGATCTGGTCGGTGTCGGGCCGGCCAAGGACCTGTTCTTCACGGCGCGGCGCATCGACGCCGCCGAGGCCCTGCGGCTCGGGCTGGTCACGCGCCTGGCCGCCACCGACGCGCTGCCTGCACTGCTGGCCGAGTACGTGGATGCGATCGGCGACAACGCGCCGCTGACCATTGCAGCGGCCAAGGCCACGGCGGGGGCACTGCTTGCCTCGAGGCCCGCCGACGACCTCGCCGAATGCCGCGAGTTGATCCGGTCCTGCTTCGACAGCGAGGACTACGCAGAGGGCCGGCGCGCGTTCATGGAAAAGCGCCGGCCAAGGTTCAGGGGACGATGATGAAGACTTACGAGATCGGGGTGCAGGAGGGGCAGGTGGTGCTGGTGCGGCATGACGCGCCGGTGCCCGAGCCTGGCGCGGGCCAGGTGCTTCTGAAGATGCGCGCAGCGGGGCTCAACCGTGGCGAGTTCATTCCCGGTGGCCTCATCAAGGCCGGTGCGACGAAGCCGGCCGGCATCGAGGGGGCCGGTGAGGTGGTTGCCACGGGCCCGGGGGTGACGGCCCTGGCGACGGGGCAGCACGTGATGGGCCGCTGTACCGGCGCCTTCGCCGAGTACGCGCTGATGGATGTGCGCGAGGCGCTGCCCGTGCCCGACACGCTGCCGATGGAACTCGCGGCTGCCGTGCCCCTGACCTTTCTGGTGGTGCACGACATGCTCGTGCTGCAGGGGCGCCTGGCGCCGGGCGACTGGCTGCTCGTGGCCGGCGTGTCGTCCGGCGTGGGTGTGGCGTCGCTGCAGGCGGCCAAGGCGCTGGGTGCCCGGGTGATCGGCACGTCCGGGTCTGCCGACAAGCTGCGCCGTCTGCAGGCGCTGGGCCTTGACGTGCCTCTGGCCACTCGGGAGCCCGACTTCGCCCCGGCGGTGATGAGAGCCACGGGCGACCACGGCGCCGATCTCGTGGTCAACACCGTCGGTGGCAGCGTATTCGCCGAGTGCGTGCGCTCGATGGCCTTCGAGGGGCGCCTGGCCACCGTGGGCTATGTCGATCGCACCCTGAAGGCCGAACTCGACATCCAGGCGCTGCACGCCAGGCGCCTGACGCTGTTCGGCGTGTCCAACAAGTTGCGCAACGCCGACCAGCGTGCGGCGGGCGTGCCGGCATTCGCGGCGGACCTGCTGCCCGCCATTGCCGACGGCCGGATCGTGCCGCTGGTGGACCGCGTGTTCGACTTCGACGAGTTGCCAGCCGCCAAGGCGCACATGGAATCCAACCTGCATCTGGGCAAGATCGTGCTGCGCATCGCGGGCTGAGGCGGCGGGCCTCGCCGGGGGGGCCGGGCCCGCCGGGCGGGCGCCGTCAGGCCCGGGCGGCGCGCCGCTTCAGCATCCGCCCCGCGCTGGCCAGCACGGCGCCGCCCTCGGCGTAGGTGCGCACGCCGTTGACGTACACCGACGCGATGCCGACGCTGGGGCTCACCGGCTGCTCGTAGGTGGCGGTGTCGGCGATGCGCGAGGGATCGAACACCACGACGTCGGCACAGGCGCCGGCACGCAGCAGGCCACGCCCTTCGAGCCGGAAATTGCGTGCCGTCAGGCCGGTCATCTTGTGCACGGCCGTTTCCAGCGTGAACAGCTGCCGCTCGCGCCAGTAGCGCGCGAACACGCGCGGGAAGGCGCCCCAAAGGCGCGGGTGCGGATGGCGGTCGTGCGGCAGACCGTCGCTGCCGATCATCGAGCGCGGATGCGCGATCACGCGTTCCGCATCGGCCTCGTCGATCTGGAAGTAGCAGGCACCGCCCGGCATCAGCCGGCGGCAGGCCGTCTTCTGGTCGACGCCCCACTCGGCGGCCACGTCGGCGAGCATGCGGCCGGTGACGTCGGGGAACGGGTCGCTCCAGGTCAGCATGACGTCGATCACGCCGTCGACCAGGTCCTCGCGCAGCACCGTCGAGCCCGCGACGTAGGGGTAGACGTCCATCGCCACCGGCTGACGCAGCGCCATCGCATCGATCAGGGGCAGTGTCTCGCGCGTGCGGCCCCAGTTGGCAGGGCCGGCGCACTTGTGGTGCGAGATCACCAGCGGCACGCCGGCATCGAACGCGCAGTCGCCAGCCTCGTGAAGGGCCTCGATGATCCGTGCCATCTCGCTGCGCAGGTGCGTGGTGTAGATGCCGCCGTGGCGCGCCACCACGCGGGCCAGGTCGGTCACCTCGTCCGGCGGCGCGGCGTGCGCCTCCTCGTAGAACAGGCCGGACGACAGGCCGAGCGCGCCGGACGCCATGCAGGCGTCCAGCAGCGACGCCATGCGCGCCCGTTCGTCGGCCGTGGCCGCGCGCGACAGGTCGTCCATCGTCGCGAAGCGCAGCGTCGTGTGTCCGATCAGCGAGGCCACGTTGACGGCGGGCCGCGCCGCGGCCACCGCCGCCGTGTAGTCCGCGAACGACGCATGGCGGAATGACTGCGCGCCCAGCAGGTTCAGCGGCGGCAGGGCCTTGCCGGTGACGTAGGGCGCCAGCGAGATGCCGCAGTTGCCGGTGACCAGGGTGGTGATGCCCTGCGACACCTTGGGCAGGTAGGCCGGGTCGGCCAGCACGATGGCGTCGTCGTGGGTATGGGCGTCGATGAAGCCGGGCGCGATCACGTGGCCGCGGCAGTCGACGACGTCGAGGTCCTCGACGGCCATGCCGGCGGGCAGGCGCTGGCGCAGCCCGGCGCCCAGGCGGTCGATCCGGTCGTCCACCAGCAGCACGTCGCCGGGCCAGGACGGGCCGCCGCTGCCGTCGACGACGAGTCCCCCTTCGAGCAGGGTCGGTCGGGCGCTCACGGCTCGGTGGCTCCGCCGGCCGGCGCGGCGCCGGGCATCGCGCGTTCCCAGCTCTGCATCGGATGTCCTCTCACGTCGACGCCGTGCTCGTGGAGCGCGGCGCGCACGCCACGCAGCCGCTGCACGGCGGGGTCGCCGCAGCGCTGGGCCACCAGCACGGTCAGGATCTCGAGGGCCGTGAGGTGCGTCATGTGCACGTCGATGCCCACGTGCATCACCGCGTCGTCGGGCACGCTCAGGGCCAGCAGCACGTCGGTGCGGTCGGCCAGCGGCGTGCCCGGCTGCGTCAGCGACACCACGCGCGCGCCCTGGCGCCGCGCGATGTCCACCGCTTCGAGCATCGACGGCAGCCCGCCGACGTGCGACACCACCAGCACGACGCCCTGCGAGTCCTGTGCCGCGGCGGCCACGCGCTGGAGGTGGTAGTCGACCCAGGCGTTGGCCGACAGGCCGAGCCGGAACAGCCGCGCCTGAAGGTCCTGTGCCATGAACCACGACGTGATGCCGGTGGCGAACAGGTCGATGTGGCGCGCCCCGGCGATCGCGCTGACGGCGGCTTCCAGCGTCGTCAGCTCGAGCTGCGAACGTACGCCGGCCACGGTGGCTGCCGCGCTGCGCGTGACCTTGGCGACGATGTCCTCCGCGCTGTCGTTGACGTCGACGCGACGGTGCAGGGGCGACCCGCCGAGCGCCAGTTCGTGCGCCAGCGCCAGCTTGAACTCGCGCAGGCCGGCGAAGCCGAGGTCGCGGCAGGTGCGCATCACCGTCGGCACCGAACTGCGGGCGCGGCGTGCCAGCAGCTCGAAGCTCTCGGCCAGCACGCGGTCCGGGTCCTCGAGAATCAGGTCGAGGATCGCGCGCCGTGCGGCCGGCGCCTTGTCGCGGATCTGCGCCACGTTGCGAAGCAGGCCGTTGCTGCCCATGGTGGCGCCTAGAAATGCATGACCACCGCGTCGACGACGCGGTAGTGGTCGTCGACCAGCGGCATCCAGTGCCACTTGTCGAAGGTGGTGCAGGGGTGCGAGATGCCCAGCGCAATGCGCTCGCCGACGCGGGGCGCCTCGTCGCCCGCGGTCGCGTCCCAGCGCAGGTGGGCATGCTGGTCGTTGAGCCCGACGATGCGCCAGCCCGGCGGCACGGCGCGCGGACTCGTCGCGCCGGCGGCGGCGCGCCACAGCGGCATCGGCATCTCGATGTCGAACGACAGGTCGCGCCGCCCGGCGGCCAGCAGCGCCAGGCCCGGCTCGGGGCAGGACTGCACATGGGTCCAGACCTCCAGCGCGGGCTGCAGGGCGGCCCCCGGGGCGCAGCCCAGGCGCGACTCGACGACGCTGACGAAGCGCCGGTAGTGGCCGTGGTCGTGCGTGATGTAGCAGCCGGATCGCAGCAGCCCGCGCACCGGCCGGCCCAGTGCCGGCGTCAGCCGCGTGGCCACCAGGTCGAAGATCGCCGAGCCGCCGGCCGACATCAGTACCTCGTCGGCGTCGAACAGGCCGAGGCGGTCGCATTCGCGCGCGAGCGCTTCCACGCGGTCCATCAGCGCCGTCGCGTAGGGCACGTCGACCTCGCTGCGGCCCTGCACGCCCAGGCCTTCGTAGCACTCGATGCCGACGAACCGCACCGACGCGCTGTCGTGCAGCCGCCGCGCCAGCGCCAGCGCCTCGTCGTGCGTGCGGCAGCCGGTGCGCCCGCCGGGCAGGCCGAGTTCGAGCAGCACCTCGAACGGCACGGCCTGCCCGCGTCGCGCCGCCCAGGCCTCGATCAGGTCGAGCTGTGCGGCGGAGTCGACGAGGAAGACCACGCGCAGGCCGGCGTGCTCGCGCAGCAGCCGCTGGATCGCGGCCAGATCCGCGTCGCCGAGCACCTGATTGGCGATCAGCGCACGCCGCACCCCGGCGGCCACGCCGACCGCCAGCTGCGTGACGGTGGCGAAGGTGATGCCCCAGGCGCCGGCGTCGAGCTGGCGCCGGAACAGCTGCGGCGACATCGTCGTCTTGCCGTGCGGCGCGAGGTCGATGCCCCACTGGCGCGCCTGTCGCTGCAGCCAGTCCACGTTGTGCGCGACCGCGTCGCGCTTGAGCACCGCGACCGGAAGCGGCAGGTCACCGGCGAGCACGTTCCAGCCGGCCTGGGCGACGGCACTGCGGCGCAGCGGGGCGTGCCCGTGCGGGAAGCCCTTGAATCCCGGGCCGATCATCGGGTCGAGCAGGTCGTCGGCAGTCATGGCGCGTTGCTGAGCATCAGGTCCTTGCGGATGCAGGCCGAGAACCGTCCCGGCAGCATCTCCTCCAGTGTCGGCGAATCCTGCGCGCAGGCGTCGGTGGCCAGCGGGCAGCGCGTGCGGAAGACGCAGCCGGACGGCGGGTCGACCGGGCTCGGGATGTCGCCGCGCAACGGCACGGCGACGTGCTCGACCGTCGGGTCGGGCTTCGGGCTGGCCGCCAGCAGCGCCCGCGTGTAGGGGTGCAGCGGCCGCGCGAAAAGCTCGGCGGTCGGCGCGATCTCCATCACGCGGCCGAGGTAAAGCACGACCACGCGGTCGCACAGGTACTCGACCACGTCGAGGTCGTGCGAGATGAACAGCATCGTCAGCGACAGGCGCTCGCGCAGGTCGGCCAGCAGGTTGATGACCTGCGCCTGGATCGACACGTCCAGCGCCGACAGCGGCTCGTCGGCGACGATGAACTCGGGCTCGACCGCCAGCGCGCGCGCGATGCCGATGCGCTGGCGCTGACCGCCCGAGAACTCGTGCGGGAAGCGGGCGGCGTGCTCGGCGCGCAGGCCCACCATGTCCAGCAGCTCGGCGATGCGGCGCACGGGCTGTCCCGGCCCCTGGTGCAGCCCGTGCGTGGACAGGGCCTCGCCGAGCGCCGCGCCGATGCGCATCTTGGGGTTCAGGCTGGCGTACGGGTCCTGGAAGATGATCTGCAGCCGGCTGCGCAGCCGGCGCATGCGGGCGCCCGACAGTGCGGCGATGTCCTCGCCGCGGTACAGCACCTGGCCGCCGGTGCAGTCGAGCAGGCGAAGGACGGTGCGGCCGATGGTGCTCTTGCCCGATCCCGACTCGCCCACCAGCCCCAGCGTCTCGCCGCGGCGAATGGCGAACGACACGCCGTCCACGGCGCGCACCGGCCGGTCCCGGGTGCCGAAGTGGCGCCGCAGGTCGCGCACCTCGATCAGCGGCACGTCGGGCGACCCGTCGGCGGGCTGGACGATGTCGTGCATGCTCATGCGTCCCGGGCGGCCGGCACGAGCACGCAGCGGGCCTGCCGCTGGGGTGCGGTGTCCACCAGCGCCGGCATCGCGTCGCGGCAGTGCGCCAGGGCGTGGTCGCAGCGCGGCTCGAACGCACAGCCCGGCGGCGGTGCCAGCGGGCTCGACACCTGCCCGCGGATCGCGAACAGCCGCGCCGGCCGCGGCTGGCCGGCCGCATGCGACTTGCCCGGCAGGCAGTCGAGCAGCCCGCGCGTGTACGGGTGCTGCGGCGCGGCGAACAGCGGCCGCACGGGCGCGGCCTCGACGATGCGGCCGGAGTACATCACCGCCACGTCGTCGGCATGGTGCGCGACCACGCCCAGGTTGTGCGTGATCAGCAGGATGCTCATGCCGGTCTGTGCCTGCAGCCGCCGCATCAGCGTCAGGATCTGCGCCTGGATGGTCACGTCGAGCGCGGTGGTCGGCTCGTCGGCGATCAGCAGCGTGGGGTCGCATGCCATCGCCAGGGCGATCATCACGCGCTGGCGCATGCCGCCCGACATCTGGTGCGGGTACTCGTCCTGGCGCTGGCGTGCCGCCGGAATCTCGACCAGCTCAAGCAAGCGCAGGGCCTGGGCGCGTGCGGCAGCCCGGTCCATGCGCTTGTGCAGCCGCAGCGACTCGGCGATCTGCTCGCCGATGGTGAACACCGGATTCAGGCTCGTCATCGGCTCCTGGAAGATCATCGCCACCTCGTTGCCGCGCAGCGCGCGCATCTGCGGCTCGGGCAGCGTGAGCAGGTCGACGGCCTGGCCGCCGCGGGTGACGAACAGGGCCTGACCGCTGACCTGCGTGCGGGTGGCGCGGGGCAGCAGACGCATCAGCGTCAGGCTCGTGACCGACTTGCCCGAGCCCGACTCGCCCACGATGGCGGTGGTGCCGCCGGCGCGGATGGCGAAGCTGACGTCGGCAACGGCGTCGACGCGTCCCTCGTCGGTCACGAAGGACGTGCACAGGTGGCGTACTTCGAGGCGGTTCACATCGACTTGCGCAGGCGCGGATCTAGCAGGTCGCGGATGCCGTCGCCCAGCAGCTGCAGCGACAGCGCGGTGACGATGATGGCCAGGCCGGGGAACAGCACGATCCACAGCGCCTGGTGGGCGTACTGCTGGCTGCCCGCGACCATCGTGCCCCAGGTCGGGATCTCGGGCGGCACGCCCACGCCCAGGAACGACAGCGCCGCCTCGGCCAGGATCGCGTACGCGAAGATGAACGACGCCTGCACCAGGATCGGCGACAGCAGGTTCGGCAGCACGTGGCGCCACAGGATGCGCAGCGTGGACACGCCCACCGCACGCGCCGCTTCCACGAAGAGCAGCTCGCGCACCACCAGCGTGGACGCGCGCACCACGCGCGCGACGCGGGGCGTGTAGACCAGCGTCAGCGCCAGCACCACGTTGAGCATCGACGGGCCGAGGATGCCCACCAGCGCGATCGCCAGCAGGATGTCGGGGAAGGACATCATCGCGTCGACCACGCGCATCACGGGCGCGTCCAGCGGGCGGAAGAAGCCGGCGACCAGGCCCAGCAGGGTGCCGGCCCCGACGGCCCCGACCGCGGTGAGCAGGGCGATGGTCAGCGAGTAGCGTCCGCCGTAGGCGATGCGGGCGAACAGGTCGCGCCCGAGTTCGTCGGTGCCCAGCAGGTGGGCCGCCGAAGGGCCGTTCAGGCGCTGCGCGACCGCCGTCTCGTTCGGGTCCAGGCCGCTCAGCGGCCCCGCCAGCAGCGACACGGCGATCACCAGCGCCAGCGCGAGGGCGGCGGCCAGAACGATGCGCCGGCGGAAGAGCTTCTGCAGGACGATCCGCAGGCTCATCGGTCAGACTTTCACGCGCGGGTCGACCACGGTGTAGAGCAGGTCGATGCCGAAGTTGATCAGCACGTAGATGCCGGCCACCACCAGCAGCGCGCCCTGGATCACCGGATAGTCGCGCCGGATCACGGCGCTGACCACCAGGTTGCCGATGCCGGGCAGGCCGAAGACGGTCTCGGTGACCACGGCGCCGCCGATCATCAGCGCCACCGTCAGGCCGATTACGGTGACGATCGGCACCAGCGCATTGCGCAGCGCGTGCTTGAGCACGATGGTCGGTTCATGCAGGCCCTTGGCCCGCGCCGTGCGCACGTAGTCCTCGCCCAGCACGTCGAGCATCGACGCCCGCGTGAAGCGGATGATCAGCGCCGAGTTCAGCACGCCCAGCACCGTGGCCGGCAGCACGAGGGTGTGCATGCGCTCGGCGAGCGACGCGCCCGGCCCGCCGTAGCCCGACACCGGGAACCAGCCGAGGCCGACCGCGAACACCTGCATCAGCACCAGGCCGAACCAGAAGCTGGGCACGCTGGCCCCGAGCATCGCGAAGCCGGTGAAGGCCTGGTCGGCCAGCCGGCCGCGGTACACCGCCGATACGATGCCGCACGGCACGCCGATCAGCGTCGCGATGGCGATGGCCATCAGCGACAGCAGCGCCGTGGGCTCGGCACGCTCCCACAGCGCCTGGGTCACCGGGCGCTGCAGGAAGATGGACTCGCCCAGGTTGCCCTGGGCCAGCTCGCGCAGCCATAGCCCGAACTGCACCGGCAGCGGCCGGTCCAGGCCGTAGACCTTCTGCACGCGGGCGATGTCCTCGGCGGTGGCCTGGTCGCCCAGCAGCACCGCGATCGGGTCGCCCGATGCGGCGCGCGTGAGCACGAACACCAGCACCGCCACGATCGACATGACCAGCAGCATGCCGCCCAGGCGGGCCAGCAGGAACCGCAGCATCGCCGCCGACCTCGGGGCTCAGTTCTTCAGGCTGGTGTTCCAGAAGAACGGGTAGGTGAATGGTGTGTAGCCCTGCAGCCCCGGCGAGCGCGCCGACAGGCTGGCGAACTTGCCGACCTGGATGTAGGGCACCTCGTCGTAGACCACCTGCTGCACCTTGCCCCAAAGCGGCCCGCGCTTGGCGGGGTCGGGTTCCTGGTTCAGCGCGGCCAGCGCGGCCGTCTTGGCCGGCGAGCTCCACCAGCCCGGCGCGCCGTCGCCGAGTTGCGGCGGCGACAGCATCGGCTCCGGGAACAGCCCCGAGTGGGTGATGTAGATGTCCCACAGCTTGGGGTCGGCGCGGCGCTGCAGCAGCGTGGCCCACTCGACCACGTTGAGCTCGGCCTTGAAGCCGGCGCGCTTGAGCTGCTCGGCCATGATCAGCGCCATGTTGTAGTGGAAGTCGTACTGGCGGCTGGTGAGGATGCGCACCGGCTCCCCCTTGTAGCCGGCCTGGTCGGCCTGGGCCTTGGCCTTCTTCGGGTCGCGCTCGTTGTAGGCCGTGGTGCCGGCGTCGGAATGGAACGGCGTGCCCTTCGGAAAGTGGTTGCCCTCGACGATGAAGAAGCGCGTGTCGCCGAAGCCCGCCGCCAGCATTTCGCCCTCGCCGATGGCCGTCTGCACTGCACGGCGCACGGCGGCCTGCGCCATCGAGCCTTCCTTGGTGTTGAACACCAGGTAGGGGAAGCCGAACGACGGCGTCATGATCGGCACCACCTTGCCGCCGGCCTTCTCGAGCCGGCCCAGCGCCTCGATAGGCAGCAGGTCGGCGTAGTGGAACTGGCCGGCCAGCGCGCCCTCGACGCGCGTGTTGGCGTTGGGCACCGGCACGAAACGCAGCTCGTCCACCACGGCCGTGCGCTTGCCGCCGTAGCCGCTGGCGGCTTCCTTGCGCGCGGCGTAGCCGTCGAAGCGCGTCAGCAGCACGTACTGGTCGGGCTTGCGCTCCTTGAAGCGGTACGGCCCTGTGCCGACGAACTCGCGCAGCGGCTGCGCCAGCGACTCCTTGGCCATGATCGCCGCCATGCCGGAAGCCATCGCCAGTTGCGACAGCAGCGGCGCGTACGCGTTCTTCAGGGTGATCACGACGTTGAGCCCGTCCTTGGCGACGATGTCGGCCACCTGGGCTGCGACCGACTTGCCGCGCGGCGACACTTCCATCCAGCGCTTCAGGCTGGCGACCACGTCGTCGGCATTGAGGTCGCGCCCGCTGTGCAGCTTGACGCCCTTGCGCAGCGCGATCGCGTAGGTCTTGCCGTCGGCGGAGATCTTCGGCATCGACTCGGCCAGCATCGGCACCAGCGTCGACTTGGCGTCGAACGTGTAGAGCGGCTCGTAGACGTGCTGCATGATGATGCACACCAGGTCCGCGGGCGTGGACTGGATGTCCAGCGTCGGCGGCTCGGCCACCATGGCGAGGTTGAGCGCGGAGGCGCCGGTCTGCGCCAGCACCGGGCCGGCGGCTGCCCCGGCGGCGCCGAGCAGGATCATCGAAGACAGGACGGTGCGGCGGTCGGTGCGGAATGCGCGGCTCATGTCGGGCTCCTGTTTGAAGTAAATTTTCAGCAACGGAAGCGTATTCGCGGTTCGATCGGCCGTTCTCAGGTCAAACCCGCAATCCCTGCTGAAATTCTGAAATTAGATTTCAGATTGTTCCGTCAACCTTGAAAGGATTCCCCATGGCCCTGCAGTACCTCGGCAACCCGCCCATGGCCTCCGACCGCCAGGCGCGGCCGTTCTCTCCCGCCGTGCGCGCGGGCGACTTCATTTACGTGTCCGGGCAGGTTCCGGCCGATGCGCAGGGCGAGATCGTGGCCGGGGGCATCGAAGCCCAGACGCGCCAGGTGATGGACAACCTTAAGGCCGCGCTGGCCCTGGCGGGTGCCACGTTCGACGACGTCTGCAAGTGCACCTGCTGGCTGGCCGACGCGAGGGACTTCGGCGCGTTCAACCGCGTCTACATGAGCTACTTTCCCAACGGCCGGCCGGCGCGCTCGACCACGGAGGCGCGCCTGATGGTGGACGCGAAGGTCGAGGTCGACGTCATTGCCTACAGGCCGCTGGCGTAATCCCGTGTCGAGCGCGGCCGCCCGATGCGCTGGGGCGATGCCGTGCTGGAATCCGGGACGCTGCCCCTGGCGCATGGAGCACGGAAGATGGCCCGCCTGACCTTCGGCATGAACGTTTCGCTCGACGGCTACGTCGACCACTTGGCCTTCGCGCCCGGCCCGGCGCTGTTTCGCCATTTCATCGACGAGACGCGCGGCCAGGCGGGCAGCCTGTACGGCCGCCGCATGTACGACGTGATGCGCTACTGGGACGACGACGCACCCGACTGGGGACCTGACGAACGCGCGTTCGCCGAAGCGTGGCGCCGGCAACCCAAATGGGTCGTGTCACGCGGCTCGCCGCCGCTGGGGCCCAACGCGTCGCAGGTCGGCGCCGACCTGGAAGCCGCAGTGACCGAGATCAAGTTCCGCGTCAGTGGCGAGATCGAGGTCGCCGGTCCCGAGCTGGCGCATCAACTCGGCGCGCTCGGCCTGATCGACGAGTACCGCATCTACCTGCACCCTGTTGCGCTCGGCAGTGGCAGGCCTTACTTCGCCGGGGCGCGGCCGCCGTTGCGCCTGGTGTCGGCCAACCGTCTCGACGGTGGCGTGATGCGCCTCGTCTACGTACCGGACTGACGCGGGCGACGATCGGAACTTGTCGCTGCGGGTGGCGTCCATGCGGGAGTGACCGGGTGGCTCGCCGCCTATTGCAGCAGTCGCCCCTGCACCGCCGCCACGCCGATGCGGGCCTGCATGCCCGAGGTGAAGCGCAGGAAGTCCGACTCGATGCCGTCGGAGAAGATCACGCCGTGTTCGGGCATGCGGGACCGAACGGTCAGGGGGTGTCGATCGTCCACGGGGCCATAGACGAGGCTGGTCTGCGAGGCGCGGCTGGGAAACGGCTCGCGGACCGCGAAGACAAGTGACGGCGACTCCCAGTCGAGGGGCTGATAGGCCGGCGTCTTGCGCACCGCGCCCACCGCGGCCGCCACTGCCACCGACCCCGTGACGACACTTCTGAGCCAGGCGGTGGAGCCCAGGCCCGTGCTGACGATCAGGCCCGAGGACGACTGGAACTCGCTGCGGCCGGCATAGGTCAGTTCATACAGGGCCGAGGTGTGGGACCTCGGCCCGATGAAGAGGTCGTTGACGCCGCGCAGGCGCTGGCCATCGGAGAGCACGGCTTCGGCCATGGTCACGCTGCGGCACGGGCGCCGATCGGCGGCCGCATCGGGCAGCAACCGCTGCAGATCCTCCGGAGCAAAGGGCAGCAGCACGCCGTCCCAGCGCGCCGGGTCGGGGTTGACGCCGGCCAGCGGTTGGCCGTCGAGGTACTTCAGCGTGTTGGCCACCAGACCGTCCTGGCCCAGGGCCACGACGAGGTCGTCCGGCGCGAACACGAAGTTGGGCAGCATCGACCGGTCGACGATCTGATATCGACCCCAGGCCTCCAGCGCCTGCACCGTCTGGCGCAGGCTGCGCGCATAGGCCTCGTTCTCTGCGAGGTAGTCGCCGAAGTCCGCTTCGAGGTGCTCGACATAGAACCTCGCCTGCGACAGCGTGTTGTGGCGGGCGACCAGTTCCTCGAGGCGGGTGCGGCGCGTGATCAGCACCACCCGCCGGTCGCGGGCGGTGGTGCTCACTGCGCGCTCCGCGGCGCCGCGCCGCCCATCAGCGTCTGCAGCAGTTCTGGTGACACGTTGAGCTGGCCGATGCGCTCGGCCTTCTCGGCGATGCCGCTGAACGCCTGCGCGATGAGCTGGCCCGGTTGCATGCCCGACGAGGCCAGTGCCTGCACGATGCGCGGGTCTGTGGCCTGCAAGGCCGCCATCACGCTTCGCACGCGATGCGCCTCGGCCTCTGCCAGGGCGCGGGCGTTGTCGGCCTGGCCGGCCACAAGGCTCTTGCGCTGGTTCTCGAGTTCGATGTCGGCGCCCATCTGCTCGTTGCGCAGTTCGTTCTCGCGCCGCAGCAGGGCCGCCTTGGCCTCCATGCGGGACGCCTGGATCTCGCGCTTCTTCTCCTCCACCGCCACCTCGGTGTCGAGTTCGTTCTGGCGGATGGCACGCTCGTTCTGAACGGCCGACATGCGGCGCTGGTAGATCGCCTCGTCGGCCGCCTTCAGGTTGGCCTCGCGCGCTTCGGCTTCCAGGGCGCGCGCGATGTCGGGCGTGGGCCGGACGGCACCCACCGACACGCCCAGGATCTCCAGCCCCAGCGCCTCGATCTCGGCCTGGCCGGCAAGCTGGCGCTGCACGTCGCGCGCGATCGACGCGCTGGCCTTCAGCGCGTCCTTCAGCGGCAGTGCCTGCACGGCCTGCTGCACGATCACCTGGGCCTGCATGACCACCCGCTCGCGCAGGCGCTGCGGGTCTTCCGACAGGTAGGCCTGCCCGTCGGCGGCCAGGCTGAAGTCCATCAGCGCGGCCGTGCGCTGCGGCGCGCTCACGCGGTAGGTGAGCTGCCCCTGCACCGTCACGGCCTGGAAGTCGGCCGTGACCAGCTCGAGCATGAAGCCGCAGTCCTGGCTGCCGACCGGCACGGCCACCAGCGTGCTTGTGGGGGCGTAATAGAACATCGCCAGGCCCGCGCCTTCGCGCACGAGGCGGCCGCGGCGGAACTGCATCAGATGGGTGGTGGGCTGGGTCTTGATGAACCGGATGCCGAACATGGTGTGCCTCTCATTCGTCGTAAGTTGTACAGTACAACTCACGTGGGTTGTATAGTACAACCCAAACTGCCCGTGTCAAGTGCCATGAAGCAACGCTCCCCGAACCGCGCCGCGCTGGCGTTCGACCGTCCGCTGGTCAGCGTCGACGTGGTGGCCTTCGCCATCCAGGACGACGCACTGCGCGTGCTCCTGGTGCGCCGACCCGCATCGGACGACGAACCGTTCCCCGGACGGATGGCCTTGCCCGGCGGATTCATCGATCTGGCGCGGGACGCCGACCTGCATGCCTGTGCCGCGCGCAAGCTGCTCGAGAAGACGGGCGTTGCCACGCCTTACCTGGAACAGCTGGGCAGCTGGGGCGGCGCCGACCGGGACCCGCGTGGCTGGTCGGCCACGCACGCCTACATCGCCCTGGTGGGTGGGGTGCCCGCGTCGGCTGCACCCCACGCGGGCAGTGGGATGGAGTCGGCCTGGGTGCAGGCCGACGACGCGGCGCGCAAGCGGCTCGCGTTCGACCACGCGGACATCCTTGCCGCGGCGCTGGCACGCCTGCGGGGCAAGGTGGAATACACGTCGCTGCCGGCGTTCCTGCTCGACGAGCCGTTCACGCTGCCGCAGCTGCAGCGGGTCTACGAGATCGTTCTTGGGCGCGACCTGGACAAGAGCGCGTTCCGTCGGCGCATGCTCGACGCCGGATTCTTGGCTGAAGAAGGCACCGTCAGCGGCGCCTTCGGGCGGTCCGCGATGGGCTATCGCGTTCGCGACCGCGAGCGGGCGACGGTGTTCCCGCGCACGTTCCGCTCGGGAGAGTGAGGTCCGGAGGCGGGCCGCGCCTTGCGCACGGCACAGGTCCCAACGCGTCTGTGCGGACTCAAGGAAAAGGGCCCGCGACGAGGCGGGCCCTGGGGATCGTTGGTGCCGGTGAGAGGAGTCGAACCCCCGACCTTCGCATTACGAATGCGCTGCTCTACCAACTGAGCTACACCGGCGCACGAAGCGCGGGAGTATAGCGTGCACCTCCGGCGCGACGGCCTGTCCGCTATTGCCAGCCGGCGATCGCCACACCCAGGCCGATCTTGGTCTGGCGCAGGTTGTAGTCGACAAGGCTCTCGCCGTGACCGCCGAACACCTGCAGATAGCCATGCAGCGCGCCCGACAGCGGAAAGGCCCACTCGAGTTGCGCCGACCCGCGCGAGCGGTCGCCGCTGCGCAGCGAATGGCGCAACTGCAGCACCAGGCCATGGTCGCCACCGTAGCGGCTGATGCGCAGTTCGCCGCGGCCGACATAGTCCGCGACGTCCGGGTTGTCGTCGCTCTCGGTCGTCTCGCGGATGCGCAGCCATGGCCGCAGTTCCATCGACCAGACGCCTCGCTCCACGCCCAGCGCGCCGATCACCCGGTTCCAGCTGCGCGACAGCGGCAGCGAGCGGCCGTTGGACTGATGGTTCAGCGACAGCGAAGCCATGCGCAGCTTCCAGCCGAGCACGTCACCCTGCAGCGGCAAGGCGAAGATCAGCTCCGGCTCGTAGTTGGTTTCCCGGAACGGGCGTGAAGCCGTCCCGTTGTAGACCTGCCATCGCGACGACTGCGTGTAGGCGCCCCACAGCGACACCGGCGTGCCCAGCAGGCTGTGCGAGAACTTGGTCTTCAGGCTGAGCTGGTACTTGGCTTCCAGAGGCCGCAGTTCCAGGTCTTCGGTGACGCTGTGATCGGGCGATGGCGACGACGGTCGCCGGTTCACGCGGTCGGTCCAGGTCACGGGCAGGAGGTAGACCGACCGATGGACGCGGGGAGCGAACAGTTCACCGCGTTCGCCGTCCAGGTCCCAGCGCGGGCCGAGTCCGACACCTCCGGCGGGCGACGTGGGCGCCGCGTGGCCCGCCGCAGGCGAGGACGCTGCGGAAGCCGATATGCGCGTGGGCGTACCGGTCGGCACCGCGTCGGGCCTGGAGCCCGGCGCCGACACCGGGCTGCCGCGACCGTGTGCCCGGTCATAGCAGGCCAGGCGCTGAGCGTCGTCGACCAAAGACACGCAGTCCGGGCCCGGGGCCTGGGCCTGCGCATCGGCGGCTCCCAGGCTCAGCCATGCCAGGCATGCTGCCGCGGCGCTGCGGCCAGGAAGCAGAAAGGGGCGCCGCGGGGCACGCGCAGAAATCGAAATCATGAGGCGGGCTGTCCCGTCGCTGTTGGCACGCGCGCACTTTAAGGGGTCTTCCCGCTGCCCGTGACGGACCATGACGGGTGCTTCGTGGGGTGGCGGCACACAGCCGAAGGTCACATCGGGTTGCCAATCGCGTGTCGTGCCGGCCGGCAGCCTGCGGCACACTGTGCTCGCATGGAAACCCTGCCAACCCCACCGCTGCGCGATGCCGATATCGGTGGCGTATCGCGTCGTAGCGCGCTGCTGACGTCGCTGTTCGCGCTGGCGGGTTGTGGTGGTGGCGGCGGCGACAGCGGCCCCGACGTGCCGCCCCCACCCCCGCCGCCGCCGCCCGTGGTGCCGGTGGACGGGCCGTCATGGCACGGCTTCGCGCGCAATGCGCAGCACACCGCCTTGCTGGACGAGGCCGCGAGCCAGCCACTGACCACCGTGTGGTGGACCACGCCGGTGGACCTGGCGCCGGCCTACACCAGCGGGGGCTCGCTGCTGATTCACTACGGCTCGCCGGTGATCACGCGCCAGAACACCGTGGTGGTGCCGGTGAAGACCGGCGCCAACGCGTTCCGGTGCGAAGCGCGGGTGGGCGCCACCGGCTCGCTGCTGTGGACCGGCCAGAGCGACTACCGGCTGCCGCCGCATTCGTGGGTTCCGGCGTTCAACCCCGCGCTCACGCCCGACCGGCGCGTGGCCTGGCCGATGGCCGGGGGGCGCCTGCGCGTGCGCGCCACGCCCGACAGCGCCACCGGCGCGGAGCAGACCCTGGCGTTCTACGGCGACGCCCTGTACGACTCGGCGCCCGCAACCTTCGACGCCACGGTGTTCGTCAACACGCCGGTCACGTCCGACGCGGCCGGCAACCTGTACTTCGGCTTCACCGTCACCGGCAGCAACCCGGCGGGCCTGGTCGGCGGCATCGCGCGCATCGGCGCCGACGGCAGCCGGCGCTGGGTCGCGGCGGGCGACGCGGCGGGCGACGCGTCGATGGTGAAGACCGCCACCAACAGCGCGCCCGCGCTGTCGGCCGATGGGGCGACCCTGTACGTCGTCGTGAACCAGGCGTTCGGCTCCGGTTCTCCCCCGGCCGG